>Ga0114931_10002069_pt1 | contig 25584 bp, 31 predicted proteins | sample 2SBtaG_FD_89579 | JGI IMG/M metagenome (GOLD analysis project Ga0114931, IMG submission 89579) | Deep subsurface microbial communities from Kolumbo volcano to uncover new lineages of life (NeLLi) - 2SBTROV14_V59a metaG | ecosystem: Environmental > Aquatic > Marine > Volcanic | place: Kolumbo... | reverse complement strand
GTCCGGGGCGGGTAGACGGTTTCGCCCGTGTGCGTCACCGCTCCGGTGGAGTACCCTGGCGGCACCGATCTCGCGGAGGCAAGAATGACGCCCTGGCCCGTGCTCACGCTGCTCCTAGCGGCCCTGCTCTTCGTCCCGCGTACCGCACTCGCGCAGGAGGAGGTGTGCGGAGAGTTCTCCGAGAGCGACCTCGTGAGCGCCCTCGACCGGATGGACAAGGAGATGGCGGCGGTCAACCTGCCGGCCGCCTGGCGCTCCGCCATCGAGACCCGCAAGGAGCTGCGGTGCCTCGACACGCTGATCGAGCCCCACGAGCTCGCCCGCCTCGCCCACGCGATGGCCTTTCTGACCTACCTGGACCAGCAGGACGAGGCGACCGCGGCGGCCTGGGCGCGCCTGGCGACCGCCCTCAGCCCGAAGCCGCTGCTTCCCCTGAAGCCGCCGCCCACCTACGCCGCGTTCCTCGCTGACCTCCCGAAGACCGAGGCCCGCACCCTCGACGGTGGTCTCGCGAAGGTGAAGAAGGGGGCGATCTTCATGGACGGCTACGTGCTCGCCGCCCCGAAGGCGAGCACCGAGACGCCGCACTTCGTCCAGGAGATCGACAAGAAGGGCCAGCGCATCGACGCCTGGTGGCAGGACGGCGTCGCCTTCCGCGACGAGCTCCTCGCCACGCCGGGCTCGGAGCCGCCCAGGTGGGCGGTGGCCATGAGCCCGTCGCCGTCCACGGAGGCGTCGGTCGAGGTCGCCGAGGCCGAGGCCGAGCCGAAACCCGACGCGCCGCCACCGGTCACCGAGGAGACCCACGACAAGGGGTGGATCTCGAAGGCGCCCGAGCAGGAGTGGATGCCGAACTGCCCCTGGGCCGGCAAGGCGGTCCACGCCGAGGCCGAGGGCGACTTCGTCGTCGTGAACGGCCAGACCTGGAACGTCGCCGACGGCAGCGGGATGGCGGACTTCCAGAAGGTCCTCGCCGACTGCCACGCCTGGCGCGCCGAGCGCTCGTTCACCCAGTGGCGCAAGGCGCGGCACCAGAGCGTGGACGTCAACACCGGCCAGACGCAGATCGACTCCCTGGTGCACCTGGTCGGCGGGGCAGGCACGGCCATCGCCGCCGAGGTGGCTCGGAAGGGGCTGATCAAGGCCCTGGAGGATCCGGACCGTCAGGGCGACGAGGAGTAGCCGAGGGTCGGGAGCCCGCTCAGTGCTGGTGGCCCTCGGGGCCGTGCGGGTGGCCGTGCTCCTTCTCTTCGTCGGTGGCGTCGCGGATCTCCACGACCTCCACGTCGAAGTGCAGGGTCTCGCCGGACAGCGGGTGGTTCTGGTCGATGGTGATCGTGTCGCCCTCGATAGCGGCGATCCAGATCGGCACCGGGCCCGCGTTGGACTGGGCGACGAACTGCATGCCCACGGCGATCTCGAGGTCGTCGGGGAAGGCGTCCTTGGGGACCTGCTGGGTGAGCGCCGGGTCGCGCTCGCCGTAGCCCTCCGTGGGGCTCACGGTGACCTCGAGCTTGTCGCCGACCTGCTTGCCGGTCAGCTGGCGCTCGAGCCCGGGGACGATGTTCTGCCCGCCGTGCAGATAGGGCAGGGGCTCGTCGCGGTCGCGGGAGGTGTCGACCACCTCGCCCTTGTCGTTGGTGAGGGTGTAGTGGAAGGACACGACCTTCCCGTCGGCAATCGTGGACATCCTTTCTCCGGTTCGTAGGTCCGACAGACCCGAGCCCCCTATGCCGCTATGGCGGGTCGCGCCCCCTCGCCGGGCCAATGGGGGCTCCGCGGCCTACCAGGTGCCGACGTTGGGCATGGAGGCCCACGGCTCTCGACGCTCCAGGGCTTTGCCGTGCTGGAGCAGCTCCACGGACTGGCCGTCGGGCGACTTCACGAAGGCCATCCGCCCGTCGTGCGGCGGGCGGTTCAGGGTGACGCCGTGGTCGAGCAGGCGCTGGCAGGTCTCGTAGATGTCGTTCACCGCGAAGGCGAGGTGTCCGAAGAAGCGCCCGGTGGGGTAGGGCTCCTCCTGGTCCCAGTTCCAGGTCAGCTCGATCTCGGCCTCGTCGCCGGGGGCGCCGGCGGTCAGGAAGACCAGCGTGAAGCGCCCCGCTTCGTGCTCGGAGCGGCGGGACTCCACGAGGCCCAGCTTGTCGCAGAAGAAGTCGAGCGCGGCGTCGAGGTCGCGCACGCGCAGCATGGTGTGCAGGTACCGCATTGCATCCTCCCAGGCGCCATGCCCTATCGCGCTCGGCGGCGGAGGAGGAGGAGCATGGCGAGGAGGAGCCCGCCCCAGCCGGCGGGGGGACCGGTGCGGCAGCCGCAGGGTGCGGCCGGCTTCGCCGAGCCGCTCGGCCACCGGGCGCGGAACACCGCGGCGTGCAGGTCGAAGAGCAGCATGTAGTCGAGGCCCGAGTAGCGCTGCCCCTGGTGGCCCTCGTCCGGGGCGCCCTGCTCGTCGGCGGGGCGGATATAGCGGTTCCAGGTGGTCCACGGGTGGCTCGCCGGATCGGGCCACGTCGCCGCCGGCTCCGCATCGCCGAGGGACTGCAGATCGGTCCAGACCCGGGTGTCCAGCGCCTGCAGATCGGCCGTGTGGCCGACCGGGGTGCCGTGCAGCGCCAGGTAGACCAGCGGGTAGGCGTCCCAGTGCTCCACGCCCGACACCGCGAGGAGGTCGCCGAAGCCGTCGGCCCAGGAGTCGCCGGTCCCCTCCAGGGCGAGCACCATGTGCCGGTTGTCGGAGTTGACGAACCCGGGGTTGGACGGGTCGCGCAAGGCCTCCCACAAGTCGGGGTACAGGCCTTCGGCGGGGGCGGGCTGCCCGCTGGCTTCGGCGATCGCCGCGGCCATCCCCGTCGAGAAGAACCGGGCGTCGGCGCCGCGCTCGACCCGCTTGTCGTCGCAGGCGGGGTTGGTGATCAGCCAGGTTCCGTCGGCGGCCACGTGGGTGCCGATGCGGCCCCCGGCCGCCGCCGCCTCGTCGCCGAGGTTCACCCCGTCGACCACCGCGTCGCTCGCGAAGTGCCGCACGAGCGCGAGTCCCATCCACAGGTGGATCGCCTGGTCCTGGCTCATCTCCTTGAGCCAGGGGTTGCTGTCGGTCCAATCGGACTCGAGGTGGGTCACGCCGTCGAAGTGCACGCCGAAGTCGGCGGGGACGTCGTCGCGCACGAAGAACCCGTCGAGGATGCCGGGCTGCTGGCAGTCGGGGAAGGCGTCCGCGGAGAAGGTGTCGAGGCGGTCGACCGCGTGCAGCGCCAGCGCGAGCTCGGTCGCGGTGTCCTGTGCGTCTCGGCCGTCCCCGAAGCCGTCCACGGCGCCGTCGCGCAGGAGCGCATACTCGATGGCGAGGGTGCCCAGGTACCAGCCCTGGAGCACGGTCGTGTCCGCCCACTTGATCTCGCCGGCCGCGTCGGTGCGGTGGGCTGCGGGCAGGCTGTCGCCGGGGTCCTCGCCCGGGAGCAGGAACTCGGTGTCGAGGCGGTCCCGGAGGGCCCAGTAGGTGTCGTCGGGGGCCGCGTGGGCGAGGGCGAAGATCAGGAGCCAGAGCATGGAGCCGAGCCTACCCCGTGGGGGGGCCTCAGCTCTCGGTGGTCGTCCTCTCCGGGCGGAAGCAGTCGTTGCACAGCCACTGCTCGGCGTCGGTGTAGAAGGCGGTTCGCCGGGCCAGGTCGCTGCCGCAGCGGCCGCACCGCTCGCCCGTGAGGAAGGTCGGCATGGCCTCGGTCACCGGGCGGTTCAGGACGGTGTCGATCTCGGTGCGCAGGTGCGATCCGGAGGTGGACCACACGTGGACCGGACCACCGGCGGCGACGGGCTCGACCCACTCCTCCTCGTCTTCGACGTCGGGGGTCGGCTCGGAGGGCGACAGCAAGCGGGCAAGCAGGGACACGGGCGACCTCCTGGTGGGGTCGCCTTCAACGTAGTCCCCGGACCCCGCCAGTCGTCTTACGCCGGGATGACACCATGCCGAACCGGCCGTGGGCGGGGTCCCGTGGGCGCCGGTACGTGCCTTGCTGCTCCTGGAGCTGGACCAGGAGGGCACCGTGGGCTTCGCCGAGCGACTCCGGAGAGCGGCTCGGGTCGTGCAGTCGATCCGCCCGCCGGCCGGGCGGACCAGCCCGCTCGTGATCGGCGCGTGCCTCGGGTCCATGGGCCTGCTGATCGGGCTCGTCGAGACCCCGGGGATCTCGGGCGTGATCGGATGCCGTCCGGTCGGGCCGATCGGACTCGGACAGGCGGCCGCGGCCGCGGCGCTCGGGACCGCCGCGGTCGAGGTGGTACCCGCCCTGGCGCGGCGGATCGCCGAGCGGGTGCCACCGGGGCTCGGGGAGCAGCTCGCCGGGCGAACCCGGGTGCGCGCGTCGAGCGAGAGCCGCACCCTGCGGCTCCTGGCTCGCAGCCTGCCACCCTCCCGGGTCAGCGGGGATTGAGCAGCGGGGGCCCGGCGACGGGCAGGCCCTGGCGCGCGCGGCGGGCGAGGCGGCGGGCCTCGACGCCGTCGCGGGTCACCACGGCTCGGTAGGTGATGTTCTCGCGGGCGAAGCGCCGCGCGAGGGCGAGGAGCGTGACGTCGCCCCGGGCGATGTGCCTCACCTGCGCCGCGGTGAGCAGCGGGAGCACGATCTGGTCCGAGAGCAGCTGGAGGAAGGCGTTCGGGCGGTGCGAGGCCACGATCGCGGCGAGTCGTCCGCGCAGGCCGCTGCGCCACTCGCCGATCCGCGGAGGTGGCCCGAGCCGGGTCCCGGCGACCCCGATGTACAGGAGCCGCCCGTCGAACCACAGCGAGTAGACCCCGGGCGCACAGGCCGGGACGTCGGGCTGGGGCCAGTCCCGGAACCGGTGCAGGGGGTCGACCTCGAGGTGGTACACGAGATCCCTCGAACCCCCGTGCAGTCGGGAAGGTTTCCCGATCACCGCGCGCCCTCGCCGGGCTCGGCAGAGCGATGCACGAAGGCCGGGAAGTCGTCGATGGTCCCTTGCTGGCGCGGGGTCGGATCGGCCTCGGTCTGCACGAGGCACCTCCTCCTCCGCCATCCTACCGGTGTAGGTTGGCGATCGTCTCCCGGAGGCTGCTTGCGAACGCTGTCGGAGTCCCGGTTCCTCCGCTACGTCACCTTCACCGCGCTCTACTTCGCGCAGGGCCTGCCATGGGGCTTCATCAGCGTGGGCTACGTCGTGTTCCTCGCCGACCAGGGGCTCGACAACACCGCGGTGGGCAGCGCCATCGGGCTCGCCTACGTGCCGTGGTCCTTCAAGATCCTCGCGGGTCCTCTGTTGGACCGGATCCGCGACACGCGCTGGGGACGGCGGCGGCCGTTCATCATCGGCGCGGAGCTGCTCATGGGGCTCACCCTGCTCGGGCTCCTCGCGGTCGACCCGGTCAAGCAGCTCCAGGCGGTCGGGATCATCCTGTTCCTCCACAACTGCGGCGCCGCCCTTCAGGACGTGGCGGTGGACGCGATGGCGGTGGACCTGCTGCCCGAGGACCAGCGCGGCAAGGCGAACAGCTTCATGTGGGCCGGCAAGTCGGCGGGCATCGCGCTCGCGGGGGGCGGCGGCACCGTGCTCGCTCGCTACTTCGGGTGGCCCACGCTCTTCGTGCTCCTGGCGCTCGCGGTGTGGGCGGTGATGGCCGTCCCCATCCTCCTGCGCGAGCGCCCCGTGGGCGAAGCCCCGCGGGACACCGGGAGGCTGGACCTGCACACCCTGAAGGTCTCCTTCGGGTTCTCAACCCCGTGGTTCGCGCTGCTGATCGCGGTGCTCACCCCGGTCGGCTACGCGATGGTCGGCACGGTCTACACCCGCCTGCTGCGCGCCGATCTGAAGCTCGACGCCGAGCACATCGGGTTCCTCTCGGGGGTGATCGACCCGCTCTCCGGCGTGGCCGGCGCGCTGATCGGCGGCACCCTGGCCGATCGACTCGGCGCTCGGCGCACCATGGGGGGCTTCATGGTCGCCATCGCCGCGTGCATGGCCACCTTCGGGCTGTCGAGCCACCTGTGGCCACACTTCTGGTTCCTCGTGGCCTACGGAACCCTGTTCGGTCTGTGTGTGTCCGCCTACAGCGCGGCCTCCCTCGGGTACTTCATGGGCATGAGCAACCCGGCCATCGGCGCCACCCAGTTCGCCGCGTACATGGCGGCGACGAACTTCACCTACGCGTGGACCTCGCCCGCGGGGGGCCGGATCGCCGACGCCTACGGGTACACGACCCTGTTCCTCACCGCCGCGATCGTGCAGGTCGTCGCGATCTCGCTGCTCCCCCTGGCCAACCCGGCCCGCGCGGCCGAGCGCTATCGGGTGGTCGGCGCGCTGCCCCCGACCGAGCGCGCTCCCGCCGGCTAGCCACTACCGATCGGCGAGGTGCAGGGCGCCGCGGGCGATCCACGCCACCCGGGCGCCGTCGGGGGACACGGCGCTCTGGCCGTCCCACACGCTGTCGCCGAGGTCGAACCGGCCCACCGCGCTCGCCGTGCCGTCGCGTGCGTCGACCACCACCAGCGCCGGCGGGCGGGTGTCCTCGAAGAAGGACAGGGTCCGCGCGTCCTCCGACCAGTGGAGCGTGCCGAGGAGCAGGGGCGCCTCGAGGGGCGTCGTCCACTCGCGCGCGCCGGTCGACAGCGCCGCGCTCGCGAGCACGGGGTGCTGCGGGTCGGTGGTGTCCACCAGCAGCGCGTGGTGATCGCCGTCGCGGTAGCGCCAGGTCCACACGAGGTCCGGGTCGTCGTCGAGGTCGGGGACGGCGACGTCGCCGGTGGCCGGCGTCCACACCTGGAAGTGCTGCCAGGGCTCCTCGGCGGGGGCGGAGGACTGCAGGAAGACCACGCTGTTCCCGTCGTCGGCCACATCCATCGCCCAGGTGCCGCCCGGGCCGTCGGGCACGCCATAGCCGGTGGACAGGTCGAGCACCTGCAGGTGGGCGTCGGACTGGAAGGCGAGCCACCGCCGGTTGGGCGACTGCACGACGGTGTCGAGGCCGTTGGCGAGCACCTCGGGCACGTCGGTCTGCGGGTCGGACCCGTCCCGGCGCGCGCTCGACACCTCGAGCAGGCAGCTCGCGAGGCAGATCACCGGTGGGTCCGCCGAGGGATCGGTCGCGTAGCTCTCGGTCCACCGCACGCGGTCGTCCGTCCCCAGGGTCGCCGCGAGCACCGGGGCGTCCGAGAGCTGGGCGAGGGCCATCTGCGTCGGATCGAGGACGTACAGGCCGCTCCAACTCCCCACGAGCACCGTGTCCTCGGCGGGCCAGCGCACGAAGGCGTCCTCGCCGGCCACGCCGCGCACCACGGTGACACGGCACGCGGCGAGGCCGGCCAGCAGCACGAGGCAGGGGGTGCGCAGGGGGTTCGGGACGGTGCCTCCGGGGGGAGCGCACCGTCATCATGCCACGGCTACTGGCCGGCCGAAGGGGTGCTCATGCCCGGCGTGGCGGGCTGCGTCGCGCCCGGCGGGGGGGCGTCGGTGAGGAGTCGGGCCTCGGTGGCGCTCTGCAGGTCCTTCAGGCCCGACTCGGACACCGCGACCGCGAAGGGGCTGTTCTGCTCGGCCGCGTAGGCCTTCTTCTTTCCGGTCTCCTCGGCGCCGATCACGTACCCGCCCGAGGCGGTGGTGTCGCCGTCCTTGGTCATCCACTGCACCGCCATCCGCGGCTGGTCGAGGCCGTACTCGGGCAAGGACTTGCCGAGGGGCTCGGTGATCCGCAGCGAGGCGAGCTTGGAGACCAGCGTGCCGGCCTGGGTCTGGTCGACCACCTTGCCGTCCGGGGCGTCGGCCACCGTCCACTTGCCGTCGTCGGCCTTGGACATCGTGAAGGTGCCGCTGCCGTTGCTCACCTTCAGCGAGACGATGTCGGTGGGGCTGGCCTTGACGTAGTCGAGGTCGACGTAGCGGACGGGGCGGGTGCTCGCGTCGAAGACCGTGAGCCCGTGGGTGTCGTAGGCCTTGCTCGTGCCCCCCACCCGGACGTGCGCCGAGTTGCTCGACGCCGTGCCGAGCAGCAGGTCCTCGCTGTCCGAGCCCGCCTCGATCGTGACCTCGACCCCGTACTCGTCGTCGCCGACCTTCAGGGAGTCGAAGCTCGCCTTCGTGGTGGCGATCGGGTTGTGCACCTCGATCCCGACCAGCTTGTCGACCAGGGTACCCACCTTGCCGGCATCCGCGGGGAAGCCGTCCAGGGTGTCGATGGTCCAGTCGCCGTCCTTGCGCACGAGCTTCAGGGGCTGGCTGCTCTCGCTGTCCGACGGCGGCGTGATGTCGATCTCGGTCACCGCGTCCTTGGCGTAGGGGACGAGCTTCTTCGCGGGGGACTCGGCCGCCTCGCTGGTCTTCCAGGTGACGATGCCGAGGACGAGCTGCACGACGAGCAGGCCCCCGAGGATCTGGTTGGTGCGGGTCATCAGGTCGTTCCTCCGGCGGAGTGCGGCTCACCGAGCAGGGTGGGGGAGGGCTTGGGCGGCTCGAACTTCCGGCGCCGCTTCGGGAGCACCACGATCAGCCCCATCGCCAGGAGCACCACCAGGTAGTTGCCGAGCTCGTAGTTGCGGCGCTGCTGCTCGGTGAGCGGCTCGAGGGTGCGGGCGAACTCACCGGCGGAGCGGATCTGCGCGAGGCCCGGGTCCTCGACGGCCCAGTCGATGGCGTTCTCGACGAGCTGCAGGTCGGGGCGGTGCACCTCGCCGCCCATCTGGCTGGCGAAGCCGAGCATCAGGTCGCTCGCGATGTCCGAGGAGCCGAGCACGACCAGGCGCGCGCCCGGCAGCGACTGCTTCAGGACGCGGTCGGCGAAGTCGCCCGTGTCGCCGAGCTGGTGCTTGTCGAAGTAGCTCGGAAAGGTACCGGTGAGCGCGACCGCCACGACCTTCGAGCGGGTCTTGGAGGGCACCGAGAACCCGGCCTTCGGGTACTTCTGGAAGTCCGGCTGGATGTCGCCGCTGTCGTTGGTCCAGCTCCTGGACGAGGTGCGCAGGAGGACCGTCGTGTCGATGGGGGCCTTCTCGCCCTTCTTCGCCTCGGGCACGTCCACGGTGAGCGGCGAGCCCCAGGGCAGGGTCACGTTGTCGAGCCCCGCGAGGATCATGTTGCTGCTCGCGAACCCGTCCTGCCGGATGTCCGGGAAGAAGGGGTACGGGATCATCTCGATGCGCTGGAAGGTGAAGGGCCCGCGGTGCTCCTGCACCGGCACCGGGAAGGGCGCGTTCTGGGCGTCCATGAGCAGCGAGTGGCTGACCTTCACCCCGTAGGTGTCGAGCAGGTCGAGCAGGTCGGGCGCGTTCGCCTTGACCTTGATGCCCTGGCGGTTCGCCTCGACATGCCAGCCGCTGGCGAGCGCGATGACCGAGCCGCCACGCATCAGGTACTGGTCGATGGCGAACCTGGCCTTGTCGTCGAGCTTGCCCGGCTTGCCGATCAGCATCACGTCGAGGTCGTCGGGGACCACGCCGCCGGAGACGTCGACGTCCTGCACCGAGAAGTCCTGGGCGAGCGCCTGGTGCAGGGACTGGTAGTCCGCCTTCTGCTGCGGCTGGCGGTACTGGGGCGGCAGGTTCGGGTTCTGCTCGGGGGGCTTGCTGGTGACGATGCCCACCGACTTCAGCTCACCGGGCACCGCGCGCTTGAAGGCGCCTTCGAAGGCCTTCTTCAGGTCGGCCTCGGACATGCCGGGGTTCGGGACCAGCCGCTCGGTCTCCTTGCCCACCTGGAGCACGATGTGCGCCCAGAACGTGTCGTGGCCCATCAGGTCCTGGGCGAAGGGCTGGATGCCGTAGTCGTCGGCGAGCTTCTTCGCGACGGCCGGGTCCTTGCTCGGGTCGACCATCTGGAAGGCCAGCTTGTCGCCGCCCGCTTTCTTCAGGTCGGCCACCACCTTCTGCAGGGTGTCCGGCATCTTCTTCATGTCGTCGGGCAGGGTGCCCGGGCTGATGTAGGCGGTGATCGTCGCCTGCTGGGGCAGCTTGGCGAGGAGCGCCTCGGTGGACGTGAAGTCCTGGCTGACCCGGCGGATCGCGCGGGTGATCGCGTACTCGGGGTTGCGCAGGCGGACGTCGAGACCGTTCTCGTCCTGGTTGACGTCGATCAGGTCGTCGATGCCGAGCACCTGGTACTGGTCGCCGTACTTGACCAGCACCTGGAAGTAGCTGTTGACGACGGACTGCTCGTGCCGGCCCTGCACCCGGAAGGGGATGCTCCGGATGCCGTACTGCTGCTGGATCTGCTGCTCGAGCTGGTCGTCGCTGTTCGGGTCGGCGAACTTCACGTGCACCTTGCCGTGGCCGTAGACCTGGTACTCGTCGATCAGGTCGTGGAGCTGCGGGACGAGGGGCTGCAGCAGCGGGTGGGTCTTCTGGGAGAAGAAGCCCTCGATGGTGAGCGGCTCGTCGAGCTGCGCCAGGGTGGTCTTGGTGACCGGGCTGAGGCTGTAGTCGCCGTTCTGGGTGAGGTCGATGCGCAGCGCGGTGACCGGCGCGAGCCACACGACGAGCGCGGCCACGTTCAGGCCCACCAGCGCCACGGTGGTGATCTGGCGGGTGTACAGCGCGCGGCCGTGGGGCGAGCCCGTGTCCAGGCGCTGCCGCTCCACGAAGAAGGTGTTCAGGGCCAGGAAGAACGCGGTGAGCCCGACGTAGTAGGCGAGGTCACGCATGTCGATCACGCCGCGCTCGACGTTCTCGAAGCGGCTGCTCGTGCCGATGGCGCGCAGGAAGTCGGCGGTGGACTGGCTGCCGAGCCCGGCCACCTTCTCGGTGCCGACCACGTAGAGCAGCCCGCCGATGACCAGGGTGACCATCAGCGCGACCACCTGGTTGTCGGTCCGCGAGCTCACGGACAGGCCGATGGCCAGGTAGGTCGAGGCGAGGAGCAGCGCCGCGAGGTAACCGCCCCAGACCGGGCCCCAGTCGAGGTCGCCGAGGTTGTTGACCGTGAGCGGCAGCGGGAGGGTGAGCGCGAGCGCGAGCGCCACCAGCGCGAGCCCCGCCAGGAACTTGCCGAGGACCAGATCGCTCGACTTGATCGGCAGGGTCATGAGCACCTCGAGGGTGCCCGAGCGCTTCTCCTCGGCCCACTGGCGCATGGTGATCGCCGAGACCAGGAAGATCAGGAGCAGCGGGAGCGACTCGAACAGCGGCCGGACGTCGGCGATGTTCCGCGCGAAGAACTTGTAGTAGCTGAAGAAGCTCGAGCGTGATCACCAGGAACACGCCCAGGAAGATCACCGCTACCGGAGACTGGAAGAAGGACCGGAGCTCCTTGCGAGCGACCGTGATCACGTTGGTCATGCGGCCTCCACCTGGGCGACGTGGGCCTGCTGGATGCGCTGGTAGACGGTGTCGAGGGTGAGGTTCTCGTGGCCGATGGCGTCGATGGTCCACCCGGCCTTCATCCCGGCCTGCAGGATCTCGGCGGTCGGATTCGCGCCGCCGGCCGGGGTGATCGACCACCACTCGAAGCCGTCGCGGTCGGCCGGCCCTACCCGCTCGACCTTGGACACGCCGTCGACGGTGCCGGCGATGCGGCGGACGTCGGCGCCCCTGGCCACGCACAGGCGGATCGTGTCGCTGTGCAGCAGTTCCGCGAGCGGCGAGTCGGCGACCAGCCGCCCGTTGATCATCACCAGCACGCGGTCACAGACCGCCTCGACCTCCTGCAGGATGTGGGTCGAGAGGATGATCGTCGTGGTCTTGCCGAGGCGCTGGATCAGGTCGCGGATGCTCTGGATCTGCACCGGGTCGAGGCCGTTCGTCGGCTCGTCGAGGACGAGCACGTCGGGTTTGTGCAGGATCGCCTGGGCCAATCCGACGCGCTGCCGGTAGCCCTTGGACAGGGTGGCGATCGGCGACTCGAGGTGGTCGGTGAGCCCGGTCTGGAAGGCCGCGTCCGCGATGGCCTGGTCGATGCGCTCGTGCCGCATCCGCCGGAGCTCGCCGATCAGGCGGAGGTACTCGTGGACGAGCATCTCCGGGTAGAGCGGCGCACTCTCGGGCAGGTACCCGAGCTTCTGCTGTGCCTCGTTTCGGTGGGCGACCACGTCGAGGCCGTCGACGGTCACGTCGCCGGCCGTGGGCTCCAGGTAGCCGGTGATCACCTTCATCATCGTGGTCTTGCCGGCCCCGTTGTGGCCGAGGAGGCCGACGATCTCACCGCGTCGGATCTCCAGGGACACATCTCGGACGGCCACGACGTCGCCGTACTTCCTGGTGAGGTTCTGGATCGAGATCATGGGCTACTCCCCTCGCCGCAGAGCGGGTCAAGGGTATTCGCTTCGATCGGTGAGGCAATTCGGAAATCCCACCGGTCGGTGACAACCTGTCACCGCGCGTCACGGAACCTCGACAACCGCCCGGGGGGAGACCTCACGTGGATTTTGAAAATTCGCCGTGCGAGTCGGAAATGGCTGTGGCAAAGTGCCCGCCCCCCGGCCCGGAGGAGTCCCGAGATGCGCTTTGCAGCCAGCTTTGTCGCCCTGATCGCTCTCGTCGCGTGCGACGGAGGCCCCGGCGGGGGCGGGCGCGGCGTCGTGGACAGCACCGACACCGGGTCCGCCGCGACGAACGACACGGGCCGCGGCGGCTCGGACACGGGCGTGAACGACTCGGGCGCCGCGGACTCCGGCACGGGCCACAACCCGTGCTCCACCACCGATGCGATCGTCACCGACATCGACGCCACGCTGACCACCAAGGACTCGGAGTGGCTGACCCAGATCGTCGACAGCAGCCACGACCCCGAGATGCGCCCCGACGCGAACACCCTGATGCAGGGCTACGCCGACAAGGGCTACGCGATCTTCTACATCACCGCCCGCGGCACGGGCATCCCGATGACCGATGACCGCGACCCGCAGACGGTCACCGAGGACTGGCTCACCGAGCACGGGTTCCCCGACGTCCAGCCGAGCCACGTGATGCTCGCCGACGGCCTCGGCGCCTTCGGCAACGGTGCCGAGTCGTACAAGGCGCAGGCCATCGCCGACCTGCAGGGCCAGGGCTTCGTCTTCGACTGGGGCTACGGCAACGCCACGAGCGACATCGGCGCCTACCGCGACGCCGGGATGGACGACTCCAGCCTGTTCATGGTGGGCGACCTCGCCGGCCAGGACGGGGTGACCGGCATCACCAACGACGACGCGTACACCCAGCACCTCCCGTTCCTCTCGTCGGTGTCCGACGCGCTCTGTCCCGAGTGACCGGGGCGAGCGCGTGGCCTTCATCGGATTCTTCGAGTGCGTGGACGATCCGGAGGTGGCCACGCGCCTCTTCGACTGCGCCAGCCAGCAGGCGCGGGCGTGGGGCGCGACCGCCTTGCGGGGGCCGCGCAACCTGACCCGGATCGAGCAGACCGGGCTCACCGTCGAGGGCTTCGACGCCGCGCCGCCGATGCTCGCCGGGCACCACCCCCGCTACTACCGAGCGCTCGTCGAGGGAGCCGCGTTCATGAAGCACCACGACCACCTCGCCTACGACATCGATGTCGTCGACGCGGACGGCGCGCCGCGGCCCCTGCCCGACAACCTCGCCCGGCAGGCGGCCTCCTGTGAGATCGCGGGCCTCGAGGTGCACCGCGCCCGCTACGCGCGCCTCGCGACCGACCTCGGGCTCGCCCACGAGGTGTTCGTGGACGCCTTCCGCGACGTCCCCGAGAACACGCCGATGCCGCGCGCCCAGTTCCGCGGGCTCGGCCGCGCGCTGCTGCTGGTCACCAGCCGGAACGTGCTCCAGATCGCCACCGTGGCGGGCCGGGCGGCGGGCTTCGCGCTGTGTTTTCCCAAGATGAACGAGGCGATCCGGCACGCCCGCGGCCGCCTCGGGCCCCTGGGCGCCACCCGCCTCGCCCTCGGTCTCCGGCGGATCCGCGCCGCCAGCTTCAAGCTCCTCGGCGTACTCCCGCGCTTCCGCGGCGCCGGGCTGCACGCCCGGCTCATCGCCGAGGCGATCGAGCGCGTCCGCAAGGCGGGCTACGAGCGGCCCGTCGGAGTCCCGGCGGGGTAGGTGGGGGCGATGTCGACGCTACTCGGTCCCTACCACCCGGTCGTCGTGCTCCCCGAGGGCTACGAGGTCTTCGACTTCTCGATCCCGGCCGCCGAGCGCCCGGAGCCGCGATCCCCGTGGATCGTCGGGCGCTACGACGAGGTCCGGGTGGACGTGTACACCCAGGCCCTCTTCGAGTCCGCGCGCTGCGTGCACATGGGGGTCGACCTCGGCGCCCCGGCTGGCACCGCGGTCCACGCCTTCGCCAGCGGGGTGGTGGTGCACGCGGGGGTCAACGGGGCCGAGGGCGACTACGGGCCGACGCTGGTGACCGAGCACCGGGTGGATGGGGAGCGCCTGTGGGTGCTGTTGGGGCACCTCTCGCGGGCCTCCCTCGACCTGCACCCGCCCGGGACGCGCTTTCTGCGCGGCGAGGTCCTCGGCTGGCTCGGCGCGCCCGAGGAGAACGGCGGGTGGCCACCCCACGTGCACGTGCAGCTCAGTCTTCGCCGGCCCGAGACCTTCGACCTGCCGGGGGTCGTGACCCTCGCCGAGCGCGAGGCGGCTCGGGCCCTGTACCCCGACCCGCGCCAGGTGCTCGGCCCGATCTACTGACGGGTCTGCCGCGCGCGGTCCAGCGGGTTCTCGATGTCGAGCGCGGTGGCGAGGGCGCCGAGCAGGGCGCGCTCGCTCTCGTGCAGCACGCCGTCGGCGGTGGCGATGGCGTAGGCGCTGCGGATCACCGCCAGCTTGCCCTGACCGTTCAGGCGCCCGGCCATCCCTTGCAGGAAGGGCTCCAGCGCCTGGGCGTCCTCCCGGGCGCGGTCGACCTCCGCGAGCACCTCGTCCCGGGTGAGGTCGCGGCCGCCGACCTGGGGGTAGACCTCGGTGATCCGGTCGATCTCGGCGTCGAGGACCACCTCGTCGACGATCATCATCAACACCATGGTGCGCAGGCACGCCTCGAGGTGGTTCGCCCGCAGGGGCCCGTCCGCGGCGCGCCACAGCACCGAGCGCGGGAAGGTGCAGAAGCACTCGCGGCACTCGACGTAGGTCCCGATCTCCGTGCCCGCCCGTGCGACGCGCACGAGCACGTAGTCGCCCGTGCGTCCACAGGCGGGACAGGTGAACGCGCCTCGCGCGACCTGGGTCGAGGTGGTCGCCTCGGCCACGGCTCCTCCCTTTCGGCCACGCCATTGTACGGCCCGACGGGCCGAGGTGGGACCTGGCGGGTCAGCCCGAGGGTGCGTCGTGGGGCGGGACCGGTTCCGAGGCGGCGTCGATCACCGTGCTTCGCGGGCCGAAGGTGATCGCGGTCCGGATCACCTGGCCGAGCGACGCGTCCCCGTGAAAGAAGACCAGGCGCCCGTGCTGGTCGTAGCGTGGGTCGGAGGCCTGGCGCGGGCCCCGCGTCCACGAGCCGTAGGGTTCGCTCGTGCCGCCCTGGACGAGCACGTGGTAGGCGATCGCGGTGGCGATCGGGTCGGCGCGACCGTGACGGCCCACCCAGTTCACGAAGCCGAGCCGCCCCCGCAGGACATCCTCGCCGTCCACGACCACCGCGAGGACCCGGCGGCCCGAGGTGGCTGTGGCGCCCGCGGCGGCGGCGCGCCACGCGGACAGGCCGTCGCGCGACGAGATCCGGCGAACCCGGATCCGCGCCGGGTCGGTGCCGAGGGCTACAGCGGCCCAGCTGCGCACGGCCTCCGGCGCGACCTCGGCGGGCGCGGCGGGCATGGGGGTCGCGGTGTCCACGTGGGCGATGGCGATCGGCGGCGCATCGGCGAGGCCGCTCGCACACCCCGCCGCGAGCGCGGCGATCAGCAGCGTTCCGAGCAGCTTCTGCGGGATCCGTCGGCCGGTGTGCGGCGTGTGCACGGTGGGGAACCTCGTCGGCCCCCCGAGGTAAGGCGATCCCGTCGGCGCCGCACGTGGCATCCACGGAAGGTTGACCGGCCGGACCGACGCCGTGCGGTAACCTCGAGCGTGTCGGGCCAACCACCAGCGCAGGTTCCGCGCTTTGGCCACGGGCGCTTCGAGCCCGTGGCCACGCTCGGAAAGCCGATGGACGAGCACGCGACCGGGGCGGTCTTCCTCGCCCGCGATCTCGAGCAGGGCCGGCCCTGTGTCCTGAAGCTGCTCGACGAGTCGGCGGTGCCTCCCGAGGCGGTGGCCCGGTTCCAGGCCGAGGCGCGGGTGCTCGAGCGCCTGCGCCACCCGAACCTCGTCCACGCGCGTGCCCATGGCCGAGACCACGGCTTCTCCTGGTACGCGATGGACCTGCTCGCGGGGGGCAACCTCCAGGAGCTGCTGCGGGCGCGTGGGCCCGCGCCTCCGTTGCACGCTCTGGCGCTCGCGTTCCAGGTGCTCCGCGCGGTCGACGTCCTGCACCGGGCCGGGCTCGTGCACCGCGACGTGAAGCTCACCAACGTGCTCCTCGACGAGGCGGGGCGCGCCTGTCTCTCCGACCTCGGGATCGCCCACCACCCGCACGGCGAAGTGCCCTTCGACACCCGCACCGGCCAGGAGCTGGGCACGCCGGGCTACGGGGCGCCCGAGCAGTGGGAGCATGCCGGTCGGGTGGGGCCCGCCGCCGACCTGTTCGCGATCGGCGTGCTGATCTACCGCCTGCTGACGCGCCGTCCGCCCGATCGACTCCACCTCGCGCACTACCGGCCCACCCTCCTGCGCGATCTCCCCGAGGCGGTGCGGCCCCTGCTCCTGCGGGCGACCCGGGTGCGCCCCGGCGACCGCTACCCCGACGCCCGGGCGATGGGGGTCGCGGTGGCCCAGGCGGCGGGCGGCTTGCAGGACGGGCTGGATCCGGAGACGTGGATCGCCACCTTTGCCGCGCCCGAGGAGCAGGCACCGTGGGTCGCGCTCCAGCGTTGGCTCGGGGCGACTCCGGGGCGCCAGCGCGCGGGGCAGGGAGACGGATGAACACGGGACTCGAAGACAAGGTCGTGCTGATCACCGGAGCGTCCGGGGGGATCGGCGGCGCGATGCTCGACGCCTTCGTCGCGGAGGGTGCGCGGGTCGTGGCGCACGGCTTTCGCGGTGCCGACGGGCTCCGTACCCGGGTGGCCGCGCGCGGCTGGGGCGACCGGGTGCGCTGCGAGGCGGCCGACCACACCGATCCGGACGCGGTGAAGGCGCTGTTCGAGCGGGCGGTGGCCGCCTTCGGGCGCGTCGACGTGTGCGTGGCGAACGCCGGGCGGTGGCCGGTGGCGCCGCGGCGCCTCGACGAGACCCCGGTCGCCGAGCTCCGCACCGCGATCGCCGACAACCTGCTGGGCGCGATGTGGACCGCGCGGTCCTTCCTCGCGACCCTCGCCCGGACCGGCCCGCGTCCCGACGGGCACGGCGGCGCGCTGCTGTTCACCGGGTCCACCGCCGGCCGTTTCGGCGAGGCGCGGCACGTGGCCTACAGCACCGCCAAGGCCGGGCTGCGCGGCCTCGTCCGCACCCTGAAGAACGAGATCGTCGCGATCGATCCCTGGGGGCGGGTGAACCTCGTCGAGCCGGGGTGGACCGCGACCGAGCGGGTGCGGGCGACCCTCGACCGAACCGAGTTCGTGGGGCACGCGGTGCAGACCATGCCGCTCCGGCAGCTCGCCCGGCCCGAGGACATCGCGCGGGCCGCGGTCTTCCTGTGCTCGCCGCTCGCCGCGCGACACGTCTCGGGCGAGATCCTCACCGTCGCGGGCGGGATGGAGGGCCGCCGGCTGTGGGACCCGGCCGAGGTCGACGTCGACCTCGTGCGCGAGCGACTCGCCGAGGACTGAGCGCCGGCATATTCGAGAGGCCATGAGCGACCTCGGCCTCTTCGATCGCGTCCAGCGCCGCGTCCTGCGCGCCACCCTGCGCCTCCCTCGGCGGGTGCGCGCCCGCATCGCCGGCGCGCCCCCGGTCAACGACCGCGGCACGGTACTCGACCCCGAGACCCACTGGGTGGCCTGGCTCGACGCGCGGCTCGGGATGGCGATGGTCCACAGCAGCGTGCGGTCCGCCCGGGAGGGGATGGTACGCGCCGTGCAGGTCGTGGAGTCCGCGCCCGCCGAGGTGCGTTCCTGCGACGATCCGAGCGTCGGTGGGGTGCCCGCTCGGCGGTACGTGCCCTTCGTCCAGCACCCCCCGGTCCTCGTCTACCTGCACGGCGGCGGGTGGGCCTGCGGCGACCTGCGCACCCACGATCGCCTGTGTCGGCGGCTGTGCGCCGAGGCCGGCTACCTCGTGATCTCGGTGGACTACCGTCTGGCCCCCGAGCACCCCTACCCGGCGGGTCGCGACGGCTGCGTGGCCGCCCTGCGCGACGTGCTCGGGCGTGCCGAGGAGCTCGGCGGCGACCCGGACCGGGTGGTGGTCGGCGGCGACAGCGCCGGAGGCAACATCGCGGCGCTCGCGTGCCTCGCCCTGCGCGACGCGGGCGGGCCGCTTCCGGCACACCAGCTCCTCATCTACCCGGCCACCGACCTGCGGCGCCTCACCGAGTCGTACCGGCTGTTCGCGGAGGGGTTTCTGCTCACCGGTGCGCAGATCGACTGGTATCTCGCCCAATACCGGGCGGAGCCCGAGGACCCGGGTGCCTCGCCGCTCCTCGCCACCTCCCACGCCGGGCTGCCTCCGGCGACGGTCGTGACCGCCGGCTTCGACCCGCTCCGGGACGAGGGCGAGGCCTATGTCGCGACACTGGAGGAGGCCGGCGTACCGGTCACCCACCTCCACGCGGCCGACCTCGTGCACGGCTTCGCGAACATGGACGGCGCGGTGCCCGCCGCCGACCGGATGGTCGGCCGGATCGTCCACGCCCTGCGCGACGCCGCGCTTCAGCCGCCGCGCACCGCGAGCAGCTCCACCTCGAACACCAGCTCCGACCCGGGCGGGATCACGTCGGGCACGCCCCGCTTGCCGTAGGCGAGGTGCGGCGGGATGGTCAGCCGCCGCTTGCCGCCGACCCGCATCCCCTGGACGCCCATGTCCCACCCGGCGATCACCCGCCGGGCGCCGAGCTCGAAGGTCAGCGCCTTGTTGCGGTCGTGGGACGAGTCGAACTTCGTCCCGTCCTTCAGCCAGCCGGTGTAGTGCACCGTGACCCAGGCGCGGCGGGTGGCCTCGGTCCCCTCGCCGACCACCAGATCCTCGATCTTCAGCTGCATCGATCCTCCCGCGGCCATCCAAGCACAGGCGGGCGATCGTCGGTCGCCCTTGTCTCGGGCCGGGGCGATCCTAGGTTCTTCGACGACCCGGAGGTGCGCGATGCGTAGCGATCACGATCCATCTGCGGTGCGTCGCGGTCTGCTCCGTGGGGCGGGCGCCTACCTCGGCCAGGGCCTGCTCTCGAGCCTCGCGTGGCTCCCGAGCCGGCACCGGCCCGTTCGAGCGCGCGACATCCACACACTGGTCTTCGTGCACGGGCTTGCCGGCAACCGCGCCAACTTCTACCCCCTGCAGACCTGGCTCGCCTGGCAGGGGTTCGACCGGCAGTACAGCTACAACTACAAGAGCGCCGGCTCCATCGAGGGGCTCGGCGTCGAGCTCGGCCGGCGCCTCGACCGGGACATCAAGGGCGGGCGGATCACGATCGTCGCGCACTCCATGGGAGGCCTGGTGAGCCGGGTCTACCTGCAGATGCTCGGCGGCGAGCGGCGCGTCGACACGCTGATCACCTTGTGCACGCCCCACCAGGGCAGCCACGCTGCGGCCTGGCTCCCCACCGCCCTCGTCTCGCAGCTCGAGCCCGAGGGGCCGTTCCTCGAGCACCTCAACGCGCTGCCGGCCCCCGAGCGCACCCGGGTGGTCGCCTTTGCCGCGAGCGAGGACAAGCTCGTGCTCCCGCCTCGCTACGCGTTCCCCGCCTTCGGCGAGCACCGGATGCTGGAGGGGCGCGGTCACCTCGACGTGCTGTTCTCACGGGACATGTACCGGCAGGTGCGGGAGGTCCTCGCCGAGCAGGAGGTCGCGGTGCGTCGGACCCAGGACTTCGAGGCCCGCCGAACCGGATAGACGGGCGCGAGGAGGTTGCATGGACCCAGCCGTCGCCCGGGCCCTGGCCCGCCTGCGCGCCAAGGAGGGCGCCGCGGTCGCCGATCTCGCGCGGCTCGTCGTCGACGAGGCCGCCGCCACGCCGATTCGCGACATCGCCGAGCCCCGGTGGCTCGCGAGCCAGCTCGCGACGGGGCTCGAGGCGATCGCTCGCGGAGATCGTCCGCGGGATCGCCTGGTCGCACGGATCGATGAGCAGGTGGCCACCTGGCGGGAGGACCATCGCCTCCTCGGAGGCGACTGGCCGCCCGAGGTCGAGGCGCCCCTGCGCGAGGCGCTCGGCAAGCCGTGGGTCCCCGACGAGAGGCTCGTGTTCCGGATGCTCGACCGCGACGTGTTCCGGGACGTGATGCGCGAGGTGCTCGACGGGACCCTGCGCCGGTTTCGCGAGCGCCTCACCCGGCTCGACCAGGGTCTGCTGCGCGGCCTCGGCGGGCGGGCGGCGCGGCGGAGTCGCGGGCTGTTCGGGAACATGGCGGACACGATGACCGGCGGGGTCGTGAGCGCGGTGCGCGACGAGGTCGAGGGCCGCATGGACGATCTCGTGCAGGACTTCCTCGCCGGGGCCACCCGAGAGGGACTCAAGGTGGTCGCCCGGCACGTCGCCGATCCCCAGCACGCCGAGGCCTACGCGCGCCTGCGCCTGTCGCTGCTCGACGGCCTGAAGGAGACCGAGGTGTCCACCCTGGTCGCGGAGCTGGAGAAGCTGGACGTCGGCGCCTACGTCGACATCGGCGTGCGCGCGGTGCGCGAGGAGCTGGATCGCGAGGGCTTCGTCGACCGCGCCGAGGAACGGATCGCCGCGCTCCTGGAGGAGGTGGGTGACGGCACCCTGGGCGCCTGGCTCGACGAGGTGGGCCTGCGCGGCTCCTGGACCGACTCGACCACGGATCTGCTCGCGCGGCGGCTGGTCGCCGTGGTACGCACCGAGGGCTTCGCCGCGTGGTTCGAGGGCCTGTTCGCAGAGGACTGATCCCCGCGCACGGCCGTCGTACACAGGAGGTCCCATGGTCGTCGCCTGGCTCGCGTGGTTGCTCGCCGGAGGCCGCATCGTGATCGGTCTCGCGCCCATCGTCGCGGCGCGCGCCACCTCGCGGCTGCTCGGCTTTCCCGAGGCCCACGACAACTCTACCACCCGGCTGATGGCGCGGATGTTCGGGGTACGCGACATCGGTCTCGGCGTGCTGGTGATCGCCGGGATGCGGCACCCCAAGCTGCTCCTGCCGCCGATCCTGCTGTTCAACCTCGCGATCGACCTCGCGGACGCCGCGATGATCGTGCTCCCGCTCCGCGAGGACGGGCCAATGCGGCGCGCGGCGCGCAACAGCCTCGCCTTCGCGCTGGGCGGCGCGGCCCTGTGGTTCGTCACCTGGTGGATCGCGCGGCACTGAGGAGAGGATAGGAGAGAGCAGGGAGGAGGCCCGGATGCTCCACGAACACATGATCCGCAAAGCGCTCGACGACCTGGAGGGCGTGTTCCGCCTGTACGAGGAGGGCCGGATCAGTCCCCTGATCCTCGGGGTGAACCTGCGGCGCCACGCCGACGACCTCGGGGTGCTCGACCAGCAGGCGGCGGCCGATCTCGGCAAGCTGGCCGATGCCGTGGACGCCCTGCCGGCCATCGGGGACCGAAAGGGCGCCCTGCGCGCGATCCGGGACCAGTTCGAGACCTACCGCAAGCAGGTGCTGGCCCGTCTGAAGGCGGAGGACGCCAAGGACAAGGCGGACACCGACGCAGCCAGGGCCGCCGCCGAGGTGGACACGGCCGAGAAGATCCGGCTGGTCCGCGCCGCGGAGGACGCCGCCCGCAAGCGTGCCCAGGCTGCGGTGGATGCCGTGCAGGCCACGACGAGCAAGCCGGCGCCGACCGCGCCCGCGGCCACCCCGGCCGAGCCGCAGGAGGACGCCGCGACGAAGGCCACCCTCGAGGAGATGGCGGGGCTCGGCGGCGACGGCGAAGATCCCCCCGAGGTCCACGACGACGTGAAGAACATGACCGTGGACGACATCGAGAAGATCCTGAACGAGACCAAGCGCAAGCTGTAGGCGCTCAGCGGGTGGCGGCGGCTCCGACGAGGTCGAACCACGCGCGCCAGTCGCCACGGCGCAGGAAGCGGCGGATCCCCGGGACGTCGCAGGGCCGCAGGTCGACGTGGTGCAGCGTGGCGAGCTGCAGGAGGACCTCGGCGCGAGGGGCACCTGCGTCGGTGGGGTCCGCGGGGAGGGTGACCCGGTCGACCACCAGGGACGCCCAGGCGTGGACGCGCTCGCGCGACCAGTCACCGGCTTCCCACCGAGCGAGGACGCCGAGCAGGGTGCGCTCGCTGGGCAGGCGGGCCGGTGGGGGCGGCGGGTGCGGCGCCACCCCGAGCGCGGCGAGGTGCTCGCGGACGAACTGCACGATCGGGTCACCGGCGCGGAGCTTCTCGATTCGCGCCAGGAGCCGCCCGCCCGCCCGCAGCGCCGCCTCGCGCTCTCCCGGGGTGGTGGCACCGCGGTAGAGCGCCTCGACGCGGTCGAGCCGCTCTCTCAGCCGGCGCTCGGTGACCTTCACCATGCACCGATCCTAGCAGGGCTCGGTCCGGCTTTCTCCCGAGACCTGCTAGCAGGTCCGTCCGCGGGCTACCGCTTCCGGCGCGCCTTCCACCGCATGACGACGTCGAAGACCTTCATGTAGGCGCGGGTGCCGGTCTGCTCGTCCTTGGGCTGGTAGGCGTCGATCACGTAGGGGACGTACATGCTGCGGCGGATGCTGCGCGGGCCGTCGTGCGGGGATGCCTTGACCCGGTGCCACATGCGCCCGTCGTGCACGGTGAGGTCGCCGGGCCAGGTCTCGACCGGGATCTCGTCCGGGTCGTCGTCGTTGGTGACGAAGTGGATCTTGCGGAACAGGGTGCTCCACGTGCTCTGGGTGTGGGTGCCCGGGAGCAGGCGGAGGCCGCCGTCTTCGGGGCGGATCCGGTCGAAGTGCAGGCCGACGTTGAGCATCGGGCCGGGCATGCGGCCGTTGTAGAACACGTCGCGCAGGGCGTCGGTGTGCCAGGCGAGGTTGGGTCGCAGGCTGCCGGGCGCGTTGATGTACCGGTTGAACACCACCCCGTCCTTCTCGCGCAGGCCGATCCGCGCATTCTCGCCGATCAGGCGGCGGATGGGCTCGAAGCGCGCGTCCTGCACGAAGTCACGCAGGTAGTTTGAGTAGACCGAGGAGAAGCCCATGCGCTGGAGCCACGGCTCGCCCTCGGTGTTGCGCCCGAACCACACGGGCACGCCGTAGATCCGATCGATCCCCTCGCAGAGCAGCTTTGTCTCCACCCTGTCCATCTCGGCGAGGATCGTCGCGACCTCCTCGGGCGAGGCCACGCGGGCGAAGACGATGAACCCGTGCTCCTGCAGGAACGCCAACTGCACGGGCGTGATGAAGGATCGGAGCTGGAAGCGGGTGTCGAGGGGCAGCGCGGCCGCCTCGCGGCGAGCGTCCAGCGGCGGCAGGGCCAGCCACACGGACTCGTCGAGGGGGGTCGGCTCGTCGGGAGCACGCGGTGCGAGCGGCAGGTCGAGGACTTCCATCGGGGCTCCAGCAGATCGGTACCCCTCATACTAATCATTCGATTGAACAATGCAACAACGGACCGATGCCCGGAAGGCCCCCTGCTGCTGTGCTGCTGGGACAGCACGGCCCGCGTCACCGAGGTGACGCGGGCCGCGAGGATCAGCGGGCGCGAGGCCCGCCGAAACTGAAGGTTCTACCAGCGGTCGTTGCGGTCGTTGCGCCGGCCGCCGTAGCCGCCGCGCCCGCCGCCGCCGCCGCCGCCGCCGCCGCGACGGCCGCCGCGCTCCTGCGCCTCGTTCACGCGGATGGTGCGGCCATCGAGGTCCGCCCCGTCCATCGCCGACATGGCCTGAGCCGCGTCGCCGGATTCGGCAAACGTCACGAAGCCGAAGCCCCGGGAGCGACCGGTGTCCCGGTCCAAGATCACCTTGGCATCCGTCACGTCACCGTACGCCTCGAAAGCGTTCCGGAGACCCTCATCATTCGTGGCCCAAGCAAGGCCGCCGACAAACAGCTTGTTTCCCATTCTCTTCGTTCTCTACTTTTCTTTGGCCCCCACGTGGGGAGCACGGTCGTACAGGCGAGAGGCGCCTGCTCCCTCGATGGGACCGCTGCGGCCCCGTCGCCGTCCCGGCGCGCAGCTGACCCTTGCTGGGCGAGCCGCGTTCCTGAACGTCGTCGGAGTAGCGCGTCCGGGTCGCAGACGCCAGGGAAACCGTTGGAAATCACATCGCGACGCCGAGGATGTCCTGCTCGCGCACGAACAGGTGCTTCTCGCCGTCGAGCTCGATCTCGTCGCCGGCCCACTTCGAGAGGAACACGGTCATCCCGGCCTCGAGGCGGAGTGGCGCGAGGGAGCCGTCGTCCTTGATGCGGCCGTGCCCGACGGCGACGACCTCGGCGAGCTGCGACTTCTCTTGGGCGGAGCTCGGGAGGAACAGGCCTCCGCGGCTTTTCTCCTCGGGGTCCTTGCGCTTGACGAGGATCCGGTCGTAGAGCGGCTCGATCTTCATGTTGGCACTCCGTGGAAGGGGTTGGCGACTCGGCCCGGCTCGGGCCGAGGAGACGCAACCCTAAGCACGAGGCGCCCGGTGGAAAGGGTCGGCCCGGAGGGCCAGAGAGTGGCATCGGGCCGGACCGGCGAACCGGCCCGGCCCATGGGCCGCGGGCGCTACCAGCGCTTGCGGTCCCAGCCTCCCCGCGAGTCGTTGCGACGATCACCACCGCGCTCGCGGGCCTCGTCGACGCGGATGTTGCGGCCGTCCAGGCTCGTCCCGTCGAGGGCTTCCTTGGCGGCGGAGGCGTCGCGGCTATCGGTGAAGGTCACGAAGCCGAAGCCCCGCGAGCGGCCGGTGTCCCGGTCCAGGATCACCTTGGCCTCGGTCACCTCTCCGTGCGCCTCGAAGGCTTGACGAAGACCCTGGTCGGTCGTGTCCCAGGACAGACCGCCGACAAACAGCTTGTTGTTCATGCTCAGCTCTTCTCTGCTCGGACACCCGCTGCGCGAGGCGTCGGGCGTCACATTCGTACAGGCGAGAGGCGCCTGCTTCCCTGGCGAGGTCGGAACGACCCCACCTCTCGAACTCGTTGTCAAGCAACGGCTGCCGTCATCGCTGCCGCGCTCGGACAACTCGTCGCCACAATGATAGCGCAGATGGCACCGGTTCGCCATAAGCGACGCTTCAGAGCCCCACCTGGGGCGTCGTGTCCACGCCCCACACCCGCCGGGCCACCTCGGCGATCGCGCCGCCGGTCTGTCGGGTGGCATCGAGCACCTCGCCAGCGGCCGCCTTGACGTCGTCGCGGGCGTGCCCCATGGCGAAGGCGCGGCCCGCGGCGGCGAGCATCGGCAGGTCGTTGTCCCAGTCGCCGACGGCGACGCACTCCTCCGCCGTGCACCCGCGCTCGGCGGCATCGGTGATCGGCTAGCCGCATGAACCAGTTGGAAACGTCGTCATCCGCAGCCCCCAAACGAAACCCGGGTCGGTATTCGGCCGCGGTTCGGGTCGGCGAGCATGAGCATCAGGTCGTCGC
>Ga0114931_10002068_pt1 | contig 25584 bp, 23 predicted proteins | sample 2SBtaG_FD_89579 | JGI IMG/M metagenome (GOLD analysis project Ga0114931, IMG submission 89579) | Deep subsurface microbial communities from Kolumbo volcano to uncover new lineages of life (NeLLi) - 2SBTROV14_V59a metaG | ecosystem: Environmental > Aquatic > Marine > Volcanic | place: Kolumbo... | reverse complement strand
GCTCGCAAGATCATACCCTTGTTGGATAAGGACTTGCTCCAAGAAACTCACGACATGGCATATCGTTTGGATGCAATATGCAAGCAGATTCGTGAGTGGAATAAAATCGAGCAATATGAAAACAGTTAATTAATAGCCTGCACAAAGTCTTCATTTGACAATCACACGGTTAGACAAAACGCCTGCCGCGACGAGCGTTACAAGACGCATAATTTGCCGATGATCTGCTCCAGCAAAATTTGTGTTTCTTTCGTTGTATCGAGAACAAGCAATATATTCTCGGAGATCTCATCGGCAGGTTCGAACGTGAGGGATTGCTTTTGATAAACATCTACCCCGGCGTCGCTGACGTCGGTATTTCGCTTCTTTCTTTTCTCTATTCTCGAACGCAAGGTACCATCGGCACAGCGACATTCGACGAAAAGTATTTTAACACCATAAATTTTACCGATATCGATGGCGTGCCTGCGATCGGCTGCACGTTGGAATGTGGCGTCGAAAATGACCGTCGTTTTGTTGGAGAGCGCGTTTGCTGCCAACTCGCACATTCGTCCGTAGGTCTTCTCGTTCGCTTTCCGGGTATAAACGGTATCCGGTTTTCCCCGTTCGGTTGATTTCAGACCGAAGATATTTTTGCGAACGACATCGGACGAAACGATCTTCGCACCAATCTCATCCGACAACCCACGCGCAACAGTCGATTTCCCCGTTCCGCTTTTTCCAAAGAAAACGACAAGTAATGGATGGTGGAATTTATCGAGCAAACATCGCGCATCTTCCAAGTGTCTTGCGACATTCTCTCGCAATCGAATGATTTCATCTTCTGAAGCAGACCGCATTCTCAAGCAATCGACTTTCGCTCGGACTGTATGACGATACGCCTTGAAAAAACCCACCAATTCTTCGGGAGCATCATCCGGCATCCGTTCTCGAAAACTGTTGATCAGATACTCTGCCAGGTCTTCACGTCGCAGTTTCTCCAAATCCGCTGCGAGGAAACAGATTTCGTCGAGGATATCGTTGCAACGAAACCGCTCGTTGAATGCGATGCAATCGATAATTGCCGGTCTTTTGTCGAAGTATTTCTTGTCGAAGTAGATGTGTTCCGCTCTCAAATCTCCATGGACGTGGCGAACGCGATTCGCTTCGATGCGTTGTTCCAATAAAGACGAGTGAAACGCCAAAAATTGCAACTGCGAAGACTTGTGGGACTCGATGAATGCCGAATTTACAAGTCCGTTCCTGGCAGCCGACTCGAGCACGCCGAAGTTCTCGCTCACGTTTTTTCGTATCACCGCGACGTCGCCATTCTTCGCAATGTCATCATTTGTCTCGGCGTTTTGAAGGAACGGAATCAGAACATCCAAAAGCAAGTCGATATCTTCTTCATTCGCAGAACGGGATAAAATCTTCGCTTCCAGAGTCTGGCTTTCATCGAGCCTCCGCATTTTGATCAACCAGTCGACTGGTTCTCCGTCATCGAGGAAAGTCAGACTCCCTTCATTCTCGAAGATGGGGACAACATCCAGGTACACATCGGAGGCAAGTCGTCGGTTCAAATCGAGTTCGTTCGCACATTCCCGACGACGCGCTTCTTTTGTCGAGAAGTCGAGAAATCCGAAATTTATCGGCTTCAACAATTTGTAAGCGAATTGCGGTGTCAAAAACACGTAGGAGATGTGAGTTTCTTTGAATTCGACCGGTCCACCTTCGGGATAGTTTTCTTCTCGCAGAAGGAAATCCCTCAGGGTGTCGAACTCACAGTCGCTCATTTCATCAATCCATATCTCACAATGCACCAGAGCGCCTGCATGCCGTCACGCCAGCCGATCTTTTTACCTTGTTCGTAAGTACGACCGGAATAGCTGATCGACAACTCGTAAATTCTGCAATTCAGTCGAGAGATTTTCGCGGTGATTTCCGGCTCGATGCCGAAACGATTCTGATTCAACGTCGGCAGAATCTCCTGAATGATTTCTTTACGGAACACCTTGTAGCAGGTTTCCATATCGGTGAGGTTGAGGTTGGTGAAGCAGTTGGAGAGGTTCGTCAGAAATTTGTTTCCCAAATAATGCCAGAAGTACAAGACACGATGTGCCTGGTCTCCCAGAAAACGGCTGCCGTAAACCACATCCGCCTTTCCTTCGATAATCGGCTGCAATAACCGCGGGTATTCAGAAGGATCATATTCGAGATCCGCATCCTGAACCAGGACGACATCTCCGGAGACCTGAGAGAATCCCGTTTGGAGAGCCGCCCCTTTTCCTTTGTTCTTCTCGTGAAAGAAAACCTTGAGAGAATTCTCGGAATCTGCTTGTTCCGAAGGAATCATTTCTTCGAGCAATTTGCGCGTTCCGTCGGTGCTGTGATCGTCGACGAGAATAATTTCTTTATTGATCGGAACGGCTCGAACACTTTTGAGAATGTCGTGGAGCGTTTCTCTTTCGTTAAAAACCGGAATCACAACCGAGAGCAGGAAATCGTCGGGAATGACGTAGAACCCAAGTTGTTTGCAACCTGCTTCCCCCAGTGTCTTCGCCAGATTCTCGTGCCAACTTTTGGAATAAGGCTTCGCATGATTCAACTGAGCAGCTTTCGAAAGGTTTTGGTGAGATGAATTCATGAACGAGTCGATCTCAATGCTGCGATTGAACCAGGCAATTCTAGGAGTCGATTTTAGGGAGATTAAAGCCGATTTCCAAGACACCCTGACCGAGATCCGTTTCGAAAGGCACCCAGCGGTGGTAGGCCCATTTGATTGTCTTTTCTTCCGATCGAGAACCGTGGAAGACCGAAGGCAGTCCTAAGAGAAGCTCGTATTGCGATAATTCGCGTTTTCCGCGACCGGCCACCATATTGGTAATTTCGCCAAGCGAATCGAAAGTCAGAGGTGTGATAATCTCGCTTTCGTCGAAGGTCAGAATATTGCAGATGGATAACAAGCATTGTTTGTCAACGCTCACCGAAAGCCCACCCTTCACTTTGCCATCCATCGAGATCATCGCTGAATAATCTTTGAGATGTTCGTTCGAGACAACTTCTTCCATGACGTCGAACCGACATTGGCTACTGAGCATTGTCTTGAAGACCTCTCGTGTGGAATTGATAAACGGTCCCACATATTCGGAATGGCATGTTATTTCAGTAGTTCCGATCATAGGAGAGAACTTTCGCTTCGTTGATTTCAGTTTGTTGTCCAGACACAGGGATAATTCATCCCTCGATATATATATATCTTCTGAAAACAGTATCGTCAGAAGAAATCGCCCGACTACGCAGAAATGAGCGATGCTTTTATGATGTCACTCTTCTGCAAGAATTTCGATTCGTATCTTCGGTTGGAATGATAGCACCCCTGAAACCTGAAAAAGTGTCTCAATCGTTACATCTCAACGGCGAATTCTGAATCCAGAATCATTCAGAATTCTCGAAAGGCCAAGGATCAAGGATTCGCAGGTTTATCCCTCAAAGAATCGAGAATCTGAACGGCCCTTCTGCCGAAGTTGACAGCTTACCGCTATCGCAAGCAACAATGCACAGGAAGAAACGTGAGAACCAGGCCCTGACGGAACTATCACGAATAATAAAACCAGCCATGAACTTCCATGAACATTAGCACGAATGAAGGATCTCATTCTTCTTCTTCACATCATCGAGAAAAGACTTCAGATCGTCTGGAATTGGCAATCGAAATGCCAAATCACGATTGAAGACGGGATGACGAAACTTCAAGACATGCGCATGTAGCAAATGTCGGTTTTGTGCACCGATATTCGTGGTGTTTAGGGAACGATCATCCCTGTGAACGGGGTTCGAGACATTTTCTCCGTAACAGAAATCTCCCACAACGGGATGGCCAATGGACGAAAGATGAACGCGAATTTGGTGCATACGACCTGTTTTGGGGATTGCTTTCAGGAGTGTGTGTTTGGGGAATCTATTTTCGACATAGAAATCGGTTCGGGCGGATTTGCTCTTTCGAGCGGATTGATCCACCGAAGCCAGAGTTCGACAGTTGAAAGAAATCCCTATCGGTCGGAGAATTTCACCGCAGTTCTGTTGCAGAACTCCTTCGACGACCACCAGATATTCTTTGCGAACTTCGGATTTCTCGAACTGCTCGACAAGACCCCGATGAGCAAGATGTGTTTTACTGACAACCAGCAATCCCGAAGTCTGACGGTCCAGTCGATGCACAATTCCCGGACGTAGAATTCCCGAACACTGCGATTGAACGTCGAAATGCGACTGCAACGCATTGCAAACTGTTCCCGTCTGATACGACGAAACAGGATGGCAAACCATCCCCGCTGGTTTTTCCAGAACAATCAACCAAGGGTCTTCGTAGTGAATCGAAAGTGGAATCTCTTCGGGTTGGTAGAGCTTATCGGGAGGTTCGATCAGTAGAATCTTCACTTCGTCACCGGTGCGTACCCGTTCTCCGACCAGTGTCGGGCGATTGCGAATCTTCACGGCTCCGCCGGAAACCATCCGCTGCATGCGAAAGATGGTATAGTTTCTAAACTGCCGAATGAGAAAAGTCTCGATTCTCTCACGATGATCGATCGTCGAGACGCCAAGCGTAAATTCCGGCACGAAGTTGCGCTGTCTTATGTCGATTTTGCTCGTGTCCATTTTCGTCGGAAAAGAATTACAGACAGGTCGTCGGGTTTGGAAGGCGTCTCGTCCTGCTGATCGAGCATTCTGGAAGAAGTCAGATCAAGCAGTCGATCCATACAATTCGGTAATTTTCCTTTTCTCCCCAGTTCGATGATTTCCTGTTGGTACAGGTTGTCGAACAATCCGTCCGAAGCCAGAACGACCGTGTCCCGTTTTGCCATTTTCAAAGGTGACCCAATTTCGATACGCATCTCATCGTCGCCGACAACATTGGAAACGATATGAAGTACTTCGTGATGGAGAGCTTCAACATCTTCCAACAAACCCGACTCGATTGCAAAACCTACTGGAGAATGGTTGATTGTCTGAAGTTTGATTTTCCCCTTCAAGCCTGTGACGAGAATGCTCGAATCGCCAACGTGCAACGGTCTGACGGTGTCATTTTGAATTTCGATGACGGAAACTGTCGAGGCGCAACCGATTCCAAGGCTTAAAATTTTACGGTTTGCCTCTTCGATGCCGTTGACGATCGCCGAGCGTAACAGCACGGAATTTTCCGGAGGGGGTTCAGTAGGATCGACGGATTTGTATAACTCCTCGACCGAATTCTGAATCGATTCGACCACGGTACTGGAGGCAATCTCTCCCGACTTCACACCGCCCACACCGTCAGCCACGATCAACAACCCGGCAGTCTCGCCGAACGAGATCACTCCGATCGAATCCTCGTTGAACCCTTCGCGCGCCGGACTTTTTTTTGTGACAAAAGCACAAACCCCACCCGCCACTTCGCGGATTTCGATTCCGCACTCCTGTCCGTGAGTCACCGAATGCGACACCATTTCCGCGTTCTGAGGAAGTTCCTTCGTGGAAACGGTAGGATTCATCGAGAGACCGACTTGTTTTTCGATAAAAAACGGATTACTTACGTTTTTTTCGTTCGATGAATCGCGTTGACCTTAGCTGAATTCTTCGAAATTCCTGAAACATCGACTCTGCATCGCGAAATCGCTTACGGGGATTGACCTCAATCGACTTTCGAATCAGGTTCACCAGATCGCGATGTGCGTTGCTTCTCAACCGTTTGATACCCGGTGGTGGCCACTCGAAAGGCCATTCCGGCCACTTGCTGGCAAACATGCGGTAGAGAATCAAACCGATCGAAAAAACGTCTGAACGAAAAGAGGGTTTTCCCATCGCCTGTTCCGGTGCCATGTGTCCCAGCGTTCCCGACCCCGAAGCCTTGATTGTCTTGAGTGCCACTTTCGCGATGCCGAAGTCTGTCAACCTTAGCTTTTCGTCCGGAAACATGATGATGTTTTCGGGTTTGATGTCGCAGTGAATCACACGATGTCGATGAGCGTAAGCGACTGCATCCAGAATCTGGTGCGTATAATCCAATGCTTTTATTGGCGACAGTCGATATTTCAACCGATCTGCCAAAGTCTTTTCGCCCAGTCGGGTCGCAATGACGAATTGTTTATTGATGAAATTGGCATTCTTCAATAGAAGAATGTGAGGATGGTCCAGTCTCGCACTTACGCGGGCTTCGTTGCGGAAATTCTGTATGAACTCGTCATCCATTAAATTCTCGTCGGGAATTTTCAAAGCAACGCGAATTCCCTCGATCGTATCTAAAGCGCTGTAGACAGTTGCAAAACCGCCGTTGGAAATTTGTCTTTCGATTTTATATTTGCCGAATCGTTGGCGCGTTCGTAGCTTCATAGATGACGATGATCTAACGCTTTGAAAAAATGAGCGAAAACTCACAAGGGAATTGCAATGGAAGATAATCAACAATTGATCGTCCATCATAAGTAACATACTATCTCCCGTCTTCATTTTGGAGTAGAAAAACACTTTTTTTTTCAAGACCACATTACGAAATTTGCGACAGCAAAATGGAACCCCGACACTTGGCACTCTTTCGGAAATCTCGATCCCACTGGGTGGAAACTCAGAGATTCAGCCGTTAGGATGAGACCCGTTCGGTTGTCGAAATTTTGTGCCCTGTGAAGACACCGGGTTGAAAGGTTCATTCAAGAGATTATCCGCCATGAAAATTCACGAGTATCAGGGTAAACAACTTCTGGCACAGGCTGGCGTGACTGTTCCGAGAGGAATCGTCGTCAAAACGCCGGATGAAGCCGCCGTTGCGTTCACCGAACTCGGCGGCAGCTTAGCTGTGATGAAATCGCAAATTCATGCCGGTGGTCGGGGTAAGGGACGTTTCAAGGAAGAACCCGACCAACCCGGTGTGGTGATCGTCAAATCGGCGGACGAAACCCGTGAGAACGCATCCCGCATGTTGGGTAACACGCTGGTGACGATTCAAACTGGCGAAGAAGGCAAAACAGTGAACACTCTCTACGTCGAACAGGGATTGAACATCGAACGTGAGCTTTACTTGGGAATTGTTGTGGATCGCGAAGTAGGAGGACCTGTGATGATTATGTCCTCCGAAGGTGGCATGGCGATTGAAGAGGTCGCACACAAATCTCCAGAAAAAATTCTGAAAGAGCCTATCGATTCCAACTACGGACTGCATGGGTTTCAGGCAACCAAGCTGGCGTTTGAATTAGGATTACCGCCAACCGCCGTCAAAAGTGCCGGAAAGTTTCTTCCGAAATTCTGCCGGTTCTTTCTCGACAACGATTGCAGCATGTGCGAGATCAACCCGTTGGTTGTGACGGAAGAAGGGGAACTGATGCCGCTCGATGCCAAAGTTAGTTTCGACGACAATGCCATGTTTCGGCACAGGGATTTGCTGGAATTGCGCGATCTCAGCGAAGAAGACGAAGCCGAAGTTCAGGCAGGCAAAGCCGGTTTGAGTTACGTGAATCTCGATGGCAATATCGGTTGCCTCGTCAACGGTGCCGGACTTGCCATGAGCACGATGGACCTCATTAAACTACACGGTGGTGAACCGGCGAACTTTCTCGATGTCGGCGGCGGAGCCGGTGTGGAACAGGTCTCCGAAGCCTTCCGTATTATTCTTTCGGATAGCAACGTGAAAGCCGTGTTGGTCAACATCTTCGGCGGTATTATGAAGTGTGATATCATCGTCGAAGCCTTACTGGCCGCCTACGATAACATTGGCTTTTCCGTCCCACTCATTGTGCGACTGGAGGGAACCAACGTCGATATGGCTAGAAAGATGCTGGTAGAGAGTGGCCGAAATATCGTCACCGCGACCGACCTCACCGACGCCGCACAAAAAGTCGTCGCCACCTTAACCGCATAGCTTTAGCCCCCGGTGAATACGAATACACCGGGTGGGGAATTGCGAACATCATCCGGAGAAATCATGGGTATTCTCGTCAACGAACAAACCAAAGTCATCTGCCAGGGTATTACCGGAAAGGCGGGTTTGTTCCATTCGCAGCAATGCCGCGAGTACGGCACGCCGATGGCAGGAGGAGTGACACCTGGCAAAGGCGGAACAGAAATCGATGGATTCCCCGTGTTCAACACGGTGGAAGAAGCCATCGAAACGACCGGTGCGAATACAAGTATGATCTTTGTCCCCCCGCCATTCTCTGCCGATGCTATCATGGAAGCCGCCGACGCTGGAATCGGTCTAATCATCGCCATCACTGAGGGGATTCCTGTGTTGGACATGATCCGTGCAAAAAACTACATCGACGGTCAAGACTGCCGGCTCATCGGCCCGAACTGTCCCGGAATCATCACACCGGGAATTGCGAAAATTGGTATCATGCCGGGGTATATTCACAATCCGGGAAAAATTGGCGTCATCAGCAAAAGTGGCACGCTGACCTATGAAGCGGTCTGGCAACTGGGGAACGTCGGGTTGGGGCAATCGACTGCCATCGGAATCGGTGGTGATCCCATCATCGGCACGAACTTCATCGATCTGCTGGAACTCTTTCAGAATGACCCAGGTACCGAGGCGATTTTGATGATTGGTGAAATCGGCGGAAATGCAGAAGAACAAGCCGCTGAGTACATCAAAGCGAATGTCACCAAACCGGTCGCTGGGTTCATTGCCGGACGCACTGCACCTAAGGGGAAACGCATGGGACACGCCGGTGCGATCATCTCCGGCGGAAGCGGAACCGCTGCTGAGAAAATCGCCGCGCTAGAAGCCGCAGGAGTTGCCGTCGCCGAAAGCCCCGCAGATATGGGAACAGCGATGATGCGCGCCATGGCAGTGTAACACTCTTTTGTCGGATGAGATTCTGCCGAGGGTTTTGAAATCGAACGAATTCAATCTAGAATATCGCCAAGGCTTGAGCTGGTTTTTTCGCGCATTCGCAACAGCGCGCGGGTCAGGAGCTGTCGGACCCGTTCCGTACTCAGGCTGAGTTTCTCCGCAATTTCCCGGAAGCGTAGTGGCCGTTGTTCCTCATTCATGCCGAAACGTTCCAGGACGATGAACTGTTCGCGGTCGTCGAGGGTTTTCATCAATTCGGAAACGGCATCCTCGGCATCTTTCGCTCGCTGTAAGGTTTCGAGTACCGAAGTTCGGTTGTCTCGAGCTGCTTCCATCGACACTTCCAGACCCGTGCGATAGCGAGCTTGAAGGCGGCGCATTTTGGGAGAGTAACGATGCAAGCAGTTTCTCACCGCCCAGGTCGCATAAGTGCTGAATCGTGTTCCCCGGTCGAAGTCGAAAATCTCGACGGCACGAATGAGAGGAACGTTCCCTTCACTGATGAGTTCGTCCAGCGAATTCACTTGATCGACTAGTTTTTTAGCGATAGAAACAACCAGTCTTAAATTCGAAGCAATAATATGATTTCTGATACGGAGTGCATCGAGAAGTAATGCCTCGATCTGGTCGAGCAATCCCACCTGCGGTCGTTTGAGACTTAACTGCGAACGCAATTGCTTCGCCCGAAACTTCAAGTAGTTCATTTTTCGGAAGAAATGGTACTCTTCTTCTCGAGTCAGCAGGGGATACGCATAGAGGTCCGCCAGATAAAGAGGAGTGCTTGCAGGAGGCTTTATTGTTTTCTGTACCGGTGAGAGTTCTTTGCTCGAAAAGGTCAGCTTTCCGAGAATCTGCTCATCTGCGTTTCTTTTCGAGAACGATGGGCTTGTGATGACTTCAATCACAAGATTGCGGATGCGATTGACACGACATCGTTGAAACTCGATTTCCTCGATTTTTTCACGGCTGCAAAGATTCTCTTTGAACAAGTCCGCGACTATGACTTTCTCGGAATATTCCACGTCAAGGGTTGTCATGTGACTGACCTCAAAGGAAACGAATGTGAGTATATTTTTGGGAAATAATGGTGACCGAAACGCTCACGAGTCACTGTATACACAATCTTTCGCAATTTCGACAATAGAAACAATATAAATTGCGAAAATTATCAAGAATTATAGGATATCGATTTCGATCGAGACTTAGTCGCAGTGTCTTACCGGATCGTTTTCCAGATAATTCTTCTCTTCCGCGGGGAATTCTTCTTCGTTCGTTAGACAATACAGAGGGTTCTTTTATGATGACCCCTTATCAGTGAAGAGACTTCTTCAGAAAAAAACCCGAGATATTTTACTCGACTGTTCGACTGAGTCATGCGGGAGATGAAACATTGGATATTGTTGTCGTGGGTGGTGGTCCGGGAGGTTATCCGGCTGCTTTCGAAGCAGCCGACCGAGGTTTGAAGGTGACGCTCGTTGACGAAGGTGCCAACCTCGGAGGCGTCTGTCTCAATCGCGGTTGTATTCCCTCCAAGACCCTGCTGCACGTGGCCGATCTCATCTTGGAATCCCGCGAAGCAAGCGGTTGGGGGGTTCGCTTTTCCGAACCGGAAATCGATCTGGAAAAAATTCGCGTTTCGAAAAACCAGGTCATCACAAAGCTTTCGGGAGGAATCGTCGAGCTTTGCAAGCGACGTGGTGTGACCGTTGTAAAAGGACGTGGGAAGTTTTCAAGTTCGAACTCTCTGGAAATCAGCTCTCCGGAGGGGACCACACAGACATTGAACTTCGACAAAGCGATTCTCGCGACCGGTTCTCGCCCTGTTTTTCCAACAGTCTTCGACATTGGAAGCCAACGGGTGATGGACTCGACCGGGGCTCTCAGCCTGGAAGATATTCCCGAAAGATTATTGGTGGTCGGAGGTGGGTATATCGGACTTGAAATGGGAACCGTTTACGCCTCGCTCGGTTCTTCGGTCACCGTCGTCGAGATGATGCCCAACCTTCTTCCTGGCGCAGACCCCGATTTGGTACGACCATTGAAGAAGCGGCTCGACGAATTGTTCGAGTCGATTCACCTCAATACAAAAGTCGTCTCTCTGGCAGAAAATGGAGACGCCATCCAAGCAACGCTCGAAGGGGAAGGCGTCGATTCGCCGCAACTCTTCGACCGGGTTTTAGTTTCGATCGGTCGTCAGCCCAACACCGAAGGTCTCGGACTGGAACACACCAATGTGAAACTCGACGAGAAAGGGTTCGTGATCGTCAATTCCCAGCGACGCAGCGACGACGAAAACATCTACGCCATCGGCGATATTTCTGGCGAGCCGATGCTTGCTCATAAAGCGACCAGAGAAGCGAAAGTGGCGATCTCTTCCATCACCGGTGGAGACGACGAATTCGAGCCGGCAGCGATTCCCGCCGTCGTCTTCACCAAACCCGAAATTGCGTGGTGCGGACTCACAGCGATGCAGGCAAAAGAGTCGGGTCGTGATGTGACGATCTCGAAATTTCTCTGGGCAGCATCGGGGAGGGCGCAGACGATCAAGCAGACCGACGGGATGACAAAAATTCTCTGCGATCCCGAGTCTCACCGAATCTTGGGTGTGGGGATTGTTGGTCCGGGAGCTGGAGAGTTAATTGCCGAAGCGGTTCTGGCGGTCGAAACCTGTGTCACAGCCGAGGATTTGGCTTTGACGATTCACGCCCACCCCACACTCTCGGAAACGATGATGGAAGCCGCGGAAGCTCTTGTGGGTCAGGCGACCCACATGTACCGGGCCAAGCGATAACCGGCACGTCAGTGGGAGAGATCACTTTCGAAAAAAGCGGAAAAATTCGCAGGGTTGCACCCTACAAATTCACGGCAAGCTCGCTAAGATTGATTTTTTAGTCTTGAAGAAAAACGAATCGATCTAAAACGTTCCAGGGAATGTCATCGTGGTGTCGGGATCGTAGATGTTCATCGCCTCACGCTCCCCGGAATTGGGTTTCCCGCACCTCGTGCTGTTGTCTTCGATTTCCGACGGAATCGTCACCATAGATGATTACAATTAAAAAAGGTTTGAATCTTCCCATCACAGGAGAGCCTGACGAGGGGCTTTCCGCAGGGCCGGAGGTTTCGACAGTCGGTCTGATCGCTGACGATTATCACGGAATGAAACCAACCTTTCTCGTGCAGGAAGGTGAACGCGTCACTCTCGGACAACCGCTTTTTTCCGATAAGAAAAACTCCAAAGTCACCTACACATCACCGGGCTGTGGTATCGTTCAACAAATTCGCCGAGGAGACAAGCGAAAATTCCTCTCCATCACAATTGCACTGGAGGGGAATGATGAGGAACAATTTTCTTCTTATAAAGATTCCAGTCTCGATTCGCTGACCAGAGAACAGGTTTGCGAGAACCTGTTAAAATCCGGTTTGTGGACAGCATTGCGAACCCGACCCTACAGCAAGGTTCCCAATCCCGATTCGGTTCCCAGATCGATTTTTATCACCGCCATCGACACGAATCCACTCGCCCCTAATCCGGAACGGATTCTCGAAGAGAATGAAACGAATTTTATCGCAGGGTTATCCATACTGCGTCATCTGACGAAAGGAAACCTCTTTCTTTGCTGTGCCAAGGACGCGAACATCCCCGGTGACGATCTTTCCTTCGTGAAGACAGAACGGTTCGCCGGACCGCATCCTGCAGGTTTGCCTGGTACGCACATTCACTTTCTCGATCCTGTCGGCGAAAACAAAACCGTTTGGTATATCGGTTCTCAGGATGTGGTTGCATTCGGGCATTTGTTTTTAACAGGCAAACTTTGGATCGAAAGGGTGGTCACACTCGCCGGTCCGTCTGTAAAAAAACCGAGAACTCTCAAAACGCGTCTCGGGGCCAATCTTCTGGAATTCTGCGACGGCGAATTGGACGAAGGCGAAAACAGAATCGTTTCCGGCTCTGTTCTTTCGGGTCGGCAAGCCACCGAGACGTTACCGTTTCTCGGTCGCTATCACACGCAAATTTCTGCGTTGAAGGAAGGGAGAGACCGAGAGTTATTCGGTTGGAATCTGCCCGGTTTTCACAAATTTTCGGTGAAGCGTGTTTTCGCCTCGGCATTCGCAAACCCTGCGCAAAAATTCGATTTCAACACAACGACTCACGGAAGTCGGCGTGCCATGGTCCCGGTCGGCTCTTTCGAGCAAGTTGTCCCACTCGATGTGATTCCCACCTTTCTATTACGGGCATTGATCGTCGGAGATACCGAGAGGGCACAAGAGTTGGGTTGCCTGGAACTCGATGAAGAAGACCTCGCACTCTGCACGTTCGTCTCGCCGGGTAAGAGTGAGTACGGCCCGATCTTACGAAAAAATCTGGAAACCATCGAGAAAGAAGGGTAACGGAATCCCAATGCCCCTCGGCAGCTTGGAGCAGCCGGGGCGCTGGTAGTCAAATAGAAGTTTTGACATGAAGTGGTTAAGACATTTTTTAGACAGAATCGAACCTCGTTTCAAAGATGGGGGGAAGTTCCAAAAACTCTATCCCCTCTATGAAGCGGGCGATACATTTTGTTACACACCAGGTGAGGTTGCGCAGGGGGCTTCCCATGTTCGAGACGCACTCGATCTCAAACGGATGATGACCACCGTGATTGTCGCCCTTTTGCCCTGTATCTTCATGGCGTTTTGGAATACCGGTTATCAGGCGAATTTGGCGATGGCAGATTTGCACATCGCCTCGGCACCCGGCTGGCGTGGTGCCATCATCGACGGGTTGGGAATCGGCTACAGTTCGAGTAATCACTTCGCAAATGTCGTTCACGGTGGGTTGTATTTTCTTCCCGTTTATCTTGTGACGATGATCGCTGGCGGGTTCTGGGAAGTCCTCTTCAGTTGTGTGCGCAAACACGAAATCAACGAGGGATTTCTGGTCACCGGGATGTTGTTCCCGCTCACGTTGCCTCCCACGATTCCGCTCTGGCAGGTCGCGGTCGGTATTAGTTTCGGTGTCGTGATTGGAAAAGAAGTCTTCGGCGGAACCGGTAAGAACTTTTTGAACCCCGCACTCACCGCCAGAGCCTTCCTTTACTTCGCCTATCCTGCAGAAATTACCGGCGATTTGGTTTGGACAGCCATCGATTCCCACGTAGACGGATTCAGTGCGGCCACACCACTGACCGCACTCGCAACAACCGACGTCGCCACCGGGATGAAAATTGTCACCGATACGCTTTCTCTGAGTTGGCTGGATACTTTTCTGGGTGCGACACCCGGCTCGATGGGAGAAACTTCAACACTCGCTTGTCTCTTTGGCGCGTTGGTGTTGATTGGCACGGGAATCGGTTCATGGCGAATCATGGTAGGCGTTTTGATTGGGGCGGTGGGATTATCTACATTGCTTCACGGCATGGGAAGCAATACCAATCCGGTTTTTGCCATGCCATTTTTCTGGCATCTGACGGTGGGCGGGCTTGCGTTCGGCACAGTCTTTATGGCAACCGACCCTGTTTCCGCGGCGATGACTCATACCGGAAAATGGTTCTACGGAATTTTGATCGGCCTGATGAGCATTTTGATTCGCGTCCTCAATCCCGCATACCCCGAAGGCGTGATGCTGGCGATCTTGTTTGGAAATGTCTTCGCCCCCTTGATCGACTACTTTGTCGTTCAGGCCAACATCAAGCGCAGAAAGGCACGAAATGCCGCGTGACTCGATGGCGCATACGTTCAAAGTCGCCACGCTTTTGTGTCTGGTCTGCGCGCTGTTGGTTTCGTCGGCGGCCGTGATTTTGAGAGACAAACAACAACTCAATCGCGACCAGGAAAAACAGCGGAATATTCTGATAGTCGCTGGTTTTGAGGACGAATTAGAAGCAGGTACCGATATCGAGGAACTTTTCCGACAGATCGAAACGAAAATCGTCGTTCTGAAATACGGAACCTACAACAGCGATCTCGATCCCAAAGATTTCAATCAGGAAGAAGCCTCCAAGGATCCCAAACAAAGCGATGCTCTAACTTCGGAAGCCGATATTGCCAGCATCAAACGCGAAGAAAGACATTCCTTAGTGTATTTGGTCAAGAAAAACGGCAAGCTCGATCAGATTGTTCTTCCTATTAGAGGGTATGGATTGTGGTCGACACTCTGGGGATTCCTTTCACTCGACGCACAAAGTCTGAAAGCCGGACCAGAAAATCTCAAAGTTCGTGGTATTACCTATTATAAGCAGGAGGAAACGCCAGGGTTGGGAGGGGAAGTCGAAAATCCCCGGTGGAAAGCCCTATGGAATGGAAAACGGGTTTACGATAAAAATTGGAACGTCATTATTAAAGTCTCTAAGAACGCCACGGGAGAAACTGAGGTCGATGCTCTTTCCGGAGCGACCCTCACCTCTCGCGGTGTGCAAAATATGATGAAATTCTGGTTGGGAACACAGGGCTTCCAACCTTATCTCAAACGACTGCGGCAGGAACTTCTTTCGAAAGAGTAAAGAGGATTTACGGTGACCGATAAAAAACCGAAAGACGTATTTGTCAATCCTTTTTTCAACAATAATCCCATTGCGCTGCAGGTATTGGGAATCTGTTCGGCATTGGCGGTCACCAGTCGAATGTTGCCGACGGTTGTCATGTGCCTTGCGGTGATTGTCGTGACAGCTTTTTCCAATGTTGCGGTTTCGTTAATCCGCAAACAAATCCCCACCAACATCCGCATCATCGTGCAGATGACGGTGATCGCTTCGCTGGTGATTCTCGTCGATCAGGTATTACAAGCGTATGCGTTTTCGGTCAGTCAAAAACTCTCGGTGTTTGTTGGCTTAATTATTACCAATTGCATTGTGATGGGTCGCGCAGAAGGGTTCGCGATGAAGAACGGTCCCTGGCTGAGCTTTCTGGACGGTTTGGGAAATGGTATTGGCTACAGTTTGATTTTATTGTCAGTCGGAATTGTGCGAGAACTCTTCGGATCGGGAAAACTCTTTGCAAATACTCCCCTTCAAATGACAATTTTGCGACCGGTTTCCGAAGGAGGCTGGTACACCACCAACGGGTTGATGGTCATGTCTCCCAGCGCATTTTTCCTCATCGGGTTGTTGATCTGGGCGCTACGAACGTGGAAACCGGATCAAGTTGAAAAAGTCTGAAGCGGTAATCGATTATGGAACATTATTTAAGTATCTTCATCAAATCGGTCTTCACGGAAAATCTCGCACTGGGTTTTTTCCTGGGGATGTGTACGTTTATCGTATTCTCAAAAGATGTGAAGACGGCTTTAGGTTTGGGTGCTGCTGTGATGGTGATACAGACAATCACGGTTCCGCTGAACAATCTCATTTTGAATGCTCTGCTTAAAGAGGGTGCTTTAGCGACCTTTCTGGGTGAAAACTTTTCCCAGATGGATCTGACGTTTTTGGGATTGATCAGCTACATTGGAGTGATTGCCGCGATGGTGCAAATTTTGGAGATGACTCTGGATCGGTTTTTTCCGGCGATGTTCAATGCATTGGGTATTTTTCTCCCGTTGATTACCGTCAATTGCGCGATTTTGGGTGGAACGCTGCTGATGGTGGAACGCGATTATACTTTTCCGGAAAGTTGTGTCTACGGTTTCGGTTCAGGGTTCGGATGGGCGATGGCGATTGTCGCCTTGGCTGGCATTCGAGAAAAATTAAAATACAGCGACGTTCCGCCAGGGTTAAGAGGTTTGGGAATTACTTTCATCACCATCGGATTGATGGCGTTGGCATTTATGGCGTTCTCGGGAATTTCGCTGTAAATGAAAATCTCTTTTCGTAGCTGGATTTCCAAAAATTCAGCCGAACCAAATTCACATGCCAACTTTCCGAATTCTTGCGAATCCGGCGACTGCGTGGTTGAAGAATTACTGTTGACAACATTTATGGAGGGGGCATCGTTGTGATGACCTTGGAAATTACGATGGGTGTGGTGATGTTTACGGGTATCGTGTTAATGCTCGTGGTGCTGATCCTGCTCGCCAGAAATCGACTCGTTCCCACCGGAAACGTCTGTATTCTCATCAACGATCAGAAGGAAATCAGCGTTCCTGTCGGTGGAAAATTACTGGGAGCATTGGCCTCCAACGAAATTTTCGTTTCCTCGGCCTGTGGTGGCGGTGGAACCTGTGCGCAATGCAAAGTGAAGGTGTTTGAAGGAGGCGGAGACATCATCGTCACGGAGAAAGCCCACATCAACAGAAGGGAAGCGAAGGAAGGCACTAGACTTTCATGCCAGGTTGCTGTCAAAAAAGACATGAAAATCGAAGTCCCTCCCGAAGTCTTTGAAACCAAAAAATGGAAATGTAAAGTCCGTTCCAACCGAAACGTGGCCACCTTCATTAAAGAGTTGGTGCTGGAAGTTCCCCAGGGCGATTCGGTCAATTTCAAAGCTGGCGGTTTCATTCAAATTGAAGTGCCTCCGCACAGCTTGGAATACAAGACTTTCGATATCGAAGAGGAATACCACGAGGATTGGGATAAACACAATTTGTGGCGGTACAAGTCGGTTGTCGAGGAGACCACCACCCGGGCTTATTCAATGGCGAACTACCCCGGTGAAAAAGGGATGATCATGCTCAATGTCCGTGTGGCGACTCCACCACCCCGTGGCCCCGAAGGGACTCCTCCCGGAAAAGTTTCTTCCTACATCTTCAATTTGAAACCGGGTGATGAATGCACCATCTCCGGTCCTTATGGGGAATTCTTCATTAAACATTCCGATGCCGAAATGGTCTACATCGGCGGCGGTGCGGGAATGGCTCCGTTAAGATCGCACATCTTCGAGTTGTTCAAAAACCTGAAAACGAAACGAAAAGTTTCCTACTGGTACGGGGCGCGAAGTTTACGGGAAATGTTTTACACCGAAGAGTTCGAAAAAATAGCCGAGGAATTCGACAACTTCTCGCTACATGTCGCCCTTTCCGATCCCTTGCCCGAAGACAACTGGTCCGGTTACACGGGTTTCATTCATCAGGTCTTGCTGGATCATTATCTGAAGGAGCATCCCGCTCCCGAAGATTGCGAGTATTACATCTGCGGTCCTCCCATGATGTTGCAAGCTGTCTTGAAAATGCTGGACGACTTGGGCGTGGAACCGGAGAACATCGCCTTCGACGATTTCGGATGATCATCGTTTATGAGATTGCGATCCGAAAAACAGATTCTTGAAAAAGAGTACCTCTGGCAACATGTCTGCCAGTGCCGTCTCGGTCTCGTTGGCAGCATTGCCGGGCATTTCCAAAGTAGGCTCCCGCGCTGTTTCGTTTTGTTGCTTCTTTTCGCAATGGCTGGCTGTGCGAAAAATGTGCCCGAGCCGGCGACAATCCGCGGTGAAACGATGGGGACGACTTACTCGATCAAAATTTCGCCCTCTCCGGAAAAATCCGTTCTCGATGAACTCCATCGAAAAATCGACACCCGCCTGGAAGAAATCAACAACGAAATGTCCACATGGCGAGACGATTCCGAGTTGTCCCGATTTAACAAATTCCAAAAAAACGACTGGTTTCCGGTTTCGAAAGAAACTGCAATCGTGGTAACCGAGGCATTACGAATCGCGAAACTCAGCGACGGCGCATTCGACCCGACTGTCTTGCCTTTGGTCAACTTGTGGAGTTTCGGAAAAGTCGAGACGAAAAAAGAAATTCCCGACGAACACAAAATTCAAGAAGTTCTGCGACACATCGGTTACAGAAAAATTCGAGTTCGGCTCGAACCGCCCGCACTTCAAAAAACCGACATCGAGACCTCGCTCGACCTTTCTGCCATTGCCAAGGGATTCGGCGTGGACCAGATCGATCAATTGCTGCAACAAGAGGGTTACGCGAATTTCCTCGTTGAAATCGGTGGTGAAATTCGAACGCGCGGTTTGAAAACGAAAAAACAGCATTGGACGATCGGGATTCAATCTCCCAAAATGCCTCAACCGAAAGTTTATTTGAAAGTTTCGCTTTCCAATCAATCGATGGCAACCTCTGGGAATTACCGCAACTATTTCGAAGTGGATGGCAAACGTTTTTCGCATACCATCAATCCGAAAACTGGCAAACCCGTCGAACATCATCTCGCCTCGGTGAGCGTCATCACAGACGATTGCATGACAGCCGATGCGCTGGCAACAACATTCATGGTGTTGGGAACCGAAAAGGGATTGGAACTTGCAAAACGTAGGAATATTGCGGCGTACTTTCTGGAACGCGACGGCGAGACGATGAAAGAATCGCGTTCCACGGGGTTTTCGAAGTTCATCGAAGATTCCACTCCTTCCCAATGGAGCATGGTTTTTCTGGTGACCTTGGTCGTGTTCCTTACGGCGGTTTTGTTGATGGCTGTCGGTGTGATTCTTGGAAAAATTCGCATCAAAGGAACTTGCAGTGGGTTGGCAGGAATGACCGACGATTCGGGGAATCCCCTCTGCGAATCGTGTACAATCCCCCCGGAAGAATGTTCGCAGTTTCAGAAGGCCCAGAAAAACGTCGTGGAGAACGATGCTTGAAGATGGATTCGAAAAACCCAAGGCCGCGCAGAGTTTCAACATAGGATCAGATCATCGTTTGTGTGTGCAATAGCCCTCTCTTTGTTACGTTGGGTGGCACGCCCTGACGTAAGGAAGGGCGTGGTTGGGGGTGTGCAATCCAAAAAATTGCCGTCGAGGTCGATCGTCACTGACAACATCAACGATCGTCGATGGTACCGTACCTCGCCCTTCGAAGACTTAGGGCGTGACACACGGTTCCCTATTTCTATGAACCGAGCTACCTGACAAGAAATAAACTCATGACTCGAAAAATTAAAATCGCCATCATCGGCTGTGGAGCGGTCTCCGATTTTCACCACGTTCCGGGTCTCCGTCTCGATCCTCGTGCCGAGTTATTGGCGATTTGCGATACCGACGAAGCACTCATGCAAAAGCGGTACGAAGAATGGCAACCAGTGAAATCGACGACGGACTACAAAGAAATTGCAGACGATCCCGATGTCGATGCCGTTATCATTGCGACACCGAATTTCATGCATTCCCCCATCGCATTAGCCTGCATTGCAGCAGGCAAACACGTGATGTGCGAAAAACCGCTCGGTTTGAACTTTGCCGAAACTCAAAAGATGTATCGAGCAGCGGTGGAAAAAAAAGTTCGTCACATGACGGCGTTCACATACCGTTTTGCACCTGCGATGAAGTATTTGAAACACCTTGTCGCAACAGGGCAGTTAGGAGTACCAAGGCATTTTCGCAGTCAGCGTTTTTTGGATTGGCCAGAAACAAGCTGGGGTTGGCGGCAGTATCACAAACTGGCCGGTGCAGGAGATCTATTCGATATGACGATCCACCGCATCGATTTTGCGCAAGATTTGATTGGGCCGTTGCATTCGGTCTGCGGAGCAGTGGCTCGCTTTACCGCGCGAGACCGCACACCAAATGGTGAATCGTGCGAACCATCCGATGTCGATGATTGGTCGTCGTTGATCGGTCTTTTCAAGAACAACGCCGTCGGAGTCTGGGAAGGTAGCACGTTGATGAAGGGCTATCGCAACGGAGGTGTTGGCTACGAATGGGCAGAGGTCAACGGCAGCGAAGGCTCTGCGGCTTACCGACTGACCGATCCGAATACGATCATGCTTTCGAAAAACGGGGAGTGCATGAAACCCGTCACAGTTCCCGATGAGTTTCTCGTTTGGCCGGGAAGTCCTCGCAATCCCGACGACGGAGAACCGAGCACGGTTTTTCGCTACGATTTGGTTTACGAATTCATCTCGGCGATTGTCGAAGAGCGCGACGCTGCTTCTGGTTTTCAGGCGGGAATGTCAGCCCAAGCCATTGCCGATGCGGTGTTGAAATCGTTTGAAATGAAACAGTGGATCGAGATCGATGAGTTCTTGCAACAGTCTCAGTAAACGATCCCCGCGCGGATCATGCCGGTGGTATCCGGGTCGAAATCTCCCGGTCCTGTTTCGAATTCCAGTTGACGGTCGAAGACCAGCCCTACTTCAAAATACCAGGACCTCCCATTGGCATATCTGTTTTCGAATCCCAGAATCAAACGCAGGTCGCTGAGTGTCGCCACGTCGTTTGGTCTGCCAGGTCGAGCGACGGCCCAACTCCCACCGTCAAATTCTCCGGAAAGATAGCCCCATTTTTCTTTCTCGTTGTCGTGCGAGATGAGTTTCAAAATTCTCGGTCGGGGAAAAACCAATTCCAGCCGCCAATCCCCTCGGGGAATATGGATCACTCCTATGACAGGTAATAGCGGGACGTCTTTTCTACCGAGAAAAACCAAGCCGAACACCAATTGTGTCTGCTGGCTCCAGGTGTAGAAGCCGATTCCACGTCCGGTGACACGAGCGGCGGCTGATCCCCCCGCTTCGAAGTCGCTGAAGACCGCCGGTCGTACCGCCAGTTCGTAACTTGTGCGTTCGGTCAAGGGTTTCGCCATCCGGAGTTCCACCCCTAAGTTGAACAACTGCGGCGGTAAATCGGTCCGAGTGGGACCGTTCAAAAAGTCGACTTGAAAACTGGGGGCAAGCGTCAATCCCGGGACCGATTCTACTGCAAAAGTTGTTTGCAGATACCACTCGAAAAAGCCGATGTCATCGGTACTTCCTGCCATCACCATCATGGAAGCACTGGAACTTTGCGGAATCAGGCCGCGGTCGAGATAAAAATGTTTCATCTTTTCGAGAAAGGGAGACCCATCGGGTTCTGCTCCCGAGAATGGATCGACCAACAGATTGACGTCGGGATTGAGACTCGTACCGAAACCAGGATGACCGGTCGTTTCAGAATTCTGTCCGGACGGAACCAGCGAAAGTCCGTTCGATCCCGCGAGATTCTGCGGATTGTTCAAGACGCTTTCGGGGTTATTGAGCGTGCCGGGAGTTTCTGCGGGAGGTGCGGAAACTGGCGGAACAGGCACAAAGCCTGTGTCGCCGGAAGTTACGCCCGAACCGAAATTGTGCTGAATACGATCGTCATTCTGAGAGACTGGTGTCACGACCGGATTTGCGAGTGGGTTCTGCGCGACATTGCCGTTCGAATTCTGGTACCCTAACGAAACGGGTTGTCTCGCAGAGTTGTTTTGTTGAGTTTCCTTTGAGTATGGTTGAGTAGTTTTGGCGGGAAGATATGACAGTTGGTCTTTGTTGTTTGAAAGCGGTGATCTCTCGCGAATTCTTTTTTTCCGATGCTGCTGCCGGATAACCTTAAGACGATCTTGGATCGATGTGGAACGATTCGATGACGTGCTTGAATTCCTGTCGAACGATTGACCTCGCACAGTGAGTGGAGATCGGGTCTGTTGCGAATCCATCATGCTGCATCCCGCCAACATGCTAACAAGCAGAAGGTAGACACTCGTTCCGTGTGAATTTCGAGAATTCACTGCAGAAAATCCTTGAACGAAATGTGGTGAGGAGTATTGGCGAGACTGAGACAAACCGAGGGGAACGGGTTGATAGCAATTCGAGTGAATCGTGTCAAGTTGATTATTCTCAGAAGTATAGTCGCAACCTCTTTCCCAAAAATAAGTTGCGCGATTTTTTCAGACTGGATTGAGGGTGTGGATTCGGTCCTTGACAACGTTTTCCACGAACGTGATGCTGTGAAGACGTAATTTTTCTCCAATTGATTTGTTGAGCCACAATATGTTCCTTGAAAATTTTCCTCCAATGGGCGTCTATGAAACGCTCTTCAAGTTCCAGGATGCCACCGGAAAATACATGGGGACTGCAGGAACCAGGCCGTGGGCGCAAGGGTTTCCTTTAACAACGCAGTTACCCGGCGGCCCCGAACTTCCTTCCAGCGTTTCGTTCGGTTCCGAAGACTTAAAGTATCCCACGGCGACCGGCGTACAACCGCTTCGCGATGCCATCCGCGATTACTACAACCATTTTTACAACGCGGGAATTACCAACGACAACGTCGCCGTGTTTGCCGGTGGTCGGCCCGGCATTTTCGCGTCGCTGATGTTCGCACAAAAAGACGTGCGTGTTCTCGTTGAGGAAACCGAATACACGCCCTATTTCGATATGTTGAAACTTATCGGTCGGAACTATTCGATTATTCCGAGTCATCCGGAAAACGGATTTCGCCCCACAATCGACGACTACCGCGAGTCACGAAATTCTTCCAACACGCGCACGATGCTCATCCGCAGCAATCCCTGCAATCCCACGGGGATCACATGGAACGGCGAACCATTGAAGCAGTTGGTCGAATTTGCAAGCGATTCTGATCATGGAGCAATCTTCGACGAGGCTTACGAATTCTTTAACGCTGATGGCCCGGAGAGCGCACTCCAATACGTCGAGAACATCGACGAAACCAACATCTTCGTCGTTGGGGCGGCTACCAAAGGATTGCAGGTTCCGGGGATGAGAACCGGTTGGGTTGTCGCCTCGAAAGAACACGTTGAAATCTTCCGCAATTTTTCTTCGATCGCGATGGGGGGCGTCTCACGTCCCTCGCAAATCTACGTCACCAACCTGCTGGAACTGGAACGAGTCAAACAGGCACGGGAAGCGGTCGTGAATTTTTACAACCGACAGCGTGATCTCTACCGTAGCGCTTTATCGGAATGCGGACTGGAACTTTTCTCGGGAAAAGGTGGCTTTTATCACTGGGGGAAATTACCCGGCAACCTCACTGCCGACGAATTTGACGAGCGGTTATTCCAACACAACGCAGCGATATTGCCGGGAAGACTCTGCGATATGTATCGACGAGGATCAGAAGGCCCGTTGGGAAATTTCATTCGCTTTTCCTTCGGCCCACTCGACCCCGAATCTCTGGATGAAAACATTGCGATGATCCGACAGTGCCTGGCGTGAGGGGAAGTTCAGATTCGAGTTTATTTTTGTGATTTGGCCTTAATTCACTACCCATACAATTTGATGTTTGACATAATCTGAAAATGGAGTGGTTCATAATTGCAAATGGCAATTGATCTTTTCGTTCGGCGATGACACGGAGCGTCTACACGCCGGCGGAACTTCTCTTTTCTTTAATCGCTTTCAATGTTTACAGGGTTAGTGGAAGGTCGGGGGACACTTGCGGGGATCGAAGATCTCGGGAACGCGGTTCGCCTGGCTGTGCGTTCGTCCGAAAACATGCTTGAAGGTGAAAACCATGTCGGCGAGAGCGTGTGCATCAACGGTTGTTGTCTCACCGTCGTCGGGATCGATGGCGACATTCTCCTTTTCGATGCAGGTCCGGAAACTCTTAAAAAAACCAATCTGGGTAGCCTGAAAGTCGGAGACAGTGTAAATCTCGAACGGGCTTTACCGGTAGACGGTCGGCTTGGTGGGCATTTCGTGCAGGGGCATATCGACGGCGTCGGTTCGGTCGTCGAGATCCAGGAGGATGGCGAGTGGACCACGATCTGGTTCCAAGCCAACGAAGAGTTGTGCGAATTGATGGTTCCTAAAGGTTCGATTGCCATCGATGGCATCAGTTTGACATTGGTGGATGTGGAAGCGAATCGGTTCAGTGTGGCACTCATCCCACATACACTGGAAGTCACAACACTGGGAATTTGCGACGTCGGCCAACAGGTGAATCTGGAAACCGACATCCTCGGAAAATACACAAAGAAGCTCTTAACGATGGAAACATGAAGGAAGCCCAGAGACAAACACGCTCGTTTTTGCAAGAGCTGTTTGAGCAGCACGGCTTCCATCCGCGCACAGACCTGGGCCAGAACTTTCTGATCGACATCAACCTTGTCGAGTACATTGCACAGCAGGCCCATCTCCAACTTCATGACGTTGTGCTGGAAGTAGGGGCGGGAACCGGAGGGTTGACAACCTTTCTCGCTCGGAAAGCTGCGCATGTGGTTTCAATCGAACTCGACACCCGCATGTTCGGCCTGGCAACCAACGCTGTGAAGGATTGTTCCAATGTCACGCTGATGCGATGCGATGCTCTTAAAAATAAAAACAATTTTTCCGAAGAAGTCCTTCGCGCGCTGGACGAACAACTGGCGAAGCATCCCAAACCCAAACGGGTTCTCAAGCTGGTGGCGAATCTACCTTACAACATCGCCACGCCGGTGATTTCGAATCTGGTTGTCACCAATTTGCCTTGGGAGCTAATGGTGGTGACGATTCAGTTGGAACTTGGGAAAAGAATCGTTGCGAAACCGGGTTCTTCGAACTACGGTGCTCTCTCGGTCTGGTTGCAATCACAGTGCCATGTCAAGCTGCTCAAGCGACTTCCGCCAACGGTCTTCTGGCCGCGTCCTCGGGTGAATTCTGCGATCGTCCAAGTCCGTCCCGACGTCTTGAATCGTGAAAAAATTCTAGACCGTGTGTTTCTGCAAGACTTTCTCAGAAGGTTGTTTCATCAGCGACGAAAGTTCGGTAGAAGCGTGCTGGTGGGAATGTATCGCAAACAGATGAGTAAGGGCGAAGTTGATGAGACCATCGCCAAACTCGAACTGCCCGAGCGTTTTCGGGCTGAAAATCTCGATGTTTCTACCCTGGTGTCGTTAGGAAACGAATTCTGCAAAAAAATCCGAATGCTTTCGACTCGGGAGAGTCTACCCCGACTGAAAGCAGTAAAGGAATCTCCCGTAAAAGAGGAACCATAGCCATGCAAGACAAAATCATATCGCAGGGATTAACATTCGACGACGTGTTACTCATGCCTGCCTACAGCGAAGTGATGCCTTCCGAAGCAGATACCCGGACGCAATTGACTCGTTCGATTTCGCTGGATGTCCCCATCGTCAGCAGCCCAATGGACACTGTCACCGAAAGCGAGATGGCGGTCGCGATGGCTCAGGAGGG
>Ga0114931_10002067_pt1 | contig 25584 bp, 14 predicted proteins | sample 2SBtaG_FD_89579 | JGI IMG/M metagenome (GOLD analysis project Ga0114931, IMG submission 89579) | Deep subsurface microbial communities from Kolumbo volcano to uncover new lineages of life (NeLLi) - 2SBTROV14_V59a metaG | ecosystem: Environmental > Aquatic > Marine > Volcanic | place: Kolumbo... | reverse complement strand
GGTTCCATGCAGACGAGGATCCGGCGGCCGACTTCCCGGGTGATCGTGCCGGGTGAGCGTCCCGGGTGATCGTCCCGGATTGCCCGCAGGCCGGCCGTGGGTGTCCGCCGTCCTCCTCCGCCGACGAGCAACCGCGACTTCCTCTTTCCGCTACTCCCGGCTCAATGCCTGGACCGGATCGGTCCGGGCCGCCCTCCGCGCCGGCAACGCGCACGCGAGCAACCCCGTGGCGGCCAGCACGAATGCGGCGGAGGCGAGCACGTACGGGTCGGTGGGCTGGACGCCGTAGAGCAGCGAGCGGACCAGGCGCACGAGCAGGGCGGCCGCTCCTGCACCCGCCGCGAGCCCCACGAGAACCATCGCGCCGCCCTGGCCGACCACCAGACGGAAGAGGTCCGAGCCGCTGCTGCCGAGCGCCATACGGATCCCCAGTTCTCTTGTACGCACCGCCACCGAGTACGCGAGCGCGCCGTAGATACCGACCGCCGCCAGCACGAGCGCGAGCACGGAGAAGACCCCCATGAGCAGCATCACCGCGCGGCGGTCACGCATGCTCTCGGTGATGCGTTCCCTCATGGTGCGGGCGCCGTAGAAGGGCAGCTCGGGGTCGAGCTGCGCGACCGACCTGCGGACGGGCTCGACGAGCGCGGTGGGCTCGCCCCGGGTGCGCACGGCGACCTTCAGGAATCGGAAGGGCTGCTGGGCCGCGGGCATGTAGTACGCGCCCACGGAACCCGTCTCGTCCAGCCGGCTCTGTTTGACCGAGCCGACGACGCCGACGACCGTGTACAGGAAGGGCTCCTCGTCCTCTTCCATACCGGGGACGGTGCCCCACAGCATCCGCTTTCCGAGTGCGTCGCCGTCGGGGAAGTACCGGTGGGCCAGCCACTGGTCGAGGATGATGACGTTGCGGTGGTCCTCGTCGTCGGACGCCTCGAACGTGCGTCCTTCGAGGAGGGGAATGCCCATCGTCCGGAAGTAGTCTGTGCCCACCCGGTTCTGCAGCGGCGACAGGAGGGATTCTCCGGGTTCGGGCGTGTAGGCTTCGGGAAGGATCACGCTCGTGGACCGGTTGCCCGAGAACGGAAGCTGGCTGGTCACGCTCGCGTGTTCGACGCCCGGCAGCGCGCGGAGCTTCGGCAGGAGATCTTCCACGAAGAGCCTGAGCGCGTTGCGGTTCGGGTAGCGGGAGGAGGGCAATGAGATCTGCCCCGTGAGCACGCCCTCCGGCTCGAACCCCGGGTCTACGTGAAGGAGCGCGCGAAAGCTCCCGAGCATCAGTCCTGCACCGATGAGGAGCACGAACGAGAGCGCGACCTGCCCCGTGACCAGCGCGTTCCTGAGCAGGAGCGCCCGGTGGCTCGCGGTGCCCGTCCGTCCGCCGGCGCGGAAGACCACGTTGAGGTCGGAGCGCGCCACGTGGACGAGTGGGATCGCGCCGAACACGAGGCCGGCGCCGACGCCGAGCGCCAGCGTGAAGAGCACGGCGGTCAGATCCAGCGACACGTCCGTGCCCCGGGGAAGCTCCTGGAGCCCGACGGTCTCGAGCAGACGGAGCCCGAGGGCGCCGACGGCGATACCGAACCCGCCGCCCAGCACGCCCATCACCAGCGACTCGGTGACGAGCTGGCGGCCGAGCCGGGCGCGCGCCGCGCCGAGCGCCATCCGGGTGGCCATCTCGCGCATACGCAGGTGCGAGCGGGCCAGCATCAGGTTGGCGATGTTCACGCAGCCGATGACGAGCACGAACGCCACCCCGGCCCACAGCAGCAGCAGGATCGGCTTGACGTCGCGGAGCAGGTCGTCCTTGAGCGGGCGGATGACCGTGCGGAAGCCCGCGTCCTTGAGGAGCTGCGCCCCGTTGGGTACCGGCCACTCCTCCGTGACCGCGGCGTTGAGCGCCTCGATCTGGCTGGCCGCCTGCGCGACCGTGGCGCCGGCCCTCAGCCGGGCGATCTGCTGGTAGTTGTTGTTGTGGAGCTGAGCCGCGGTGTGGTCCTCGTCGGTGAACGGGATCGGCACATAGAAGCGGGGCTGTCGGGTTCCGAGCATCCTGAAACGCTCGGGCAGCACCCCGACGATCATGTACGGCCTGCCGTCGACGCGTAGCGACCGGCCGAGCACGGTGCGGTCTCCGTCGTAGCGCTCCATCCAGAAATCGTACGAGAGAATCACCTCCGGCTCGTGCCCCACCGCCATTTCGTCTTCGGTGAAGTTGCGGCCGAGGACGGGGGAGACGCCGAGCAGGGGAAAGAGCGTCGACGTGACGCGCGCGCTCGCCAGCCGCTCCGTGCTTCCGGCTTCGCCCACCGTGTATCCCCATCCCTGGAACGCGGCCACGTTCGCGAAGGCGTCGACCCGCTCCCTGCGGAAGAAGAAGTCCGGCGCGCTGTTCCCGCCCCGCTCCGCACCCGCGCCGGGGTAGCTGTTGTAGAGGATCACGAGCCGGTCGGGCTGCGGATACGGCAGGGGCCGGAGCAGCACGGTGTCGACCACGCTGAAGATCGCGGTGTTCGCGCCGATCGAGAGCGCAAGCGTCAGCAGCACGGTGGCGGAGAACGCCTTCTCCCTGCGGAGGAGGCGGAGGCCGTGGCGGAGGTCGCGCAGGAAGCTGTCCATGGCGGGGGCACGGGTGGAACGATGATCCGATCGCGCGTCCCTACGGGGGACGGCGCACCGCGGTTTCCACTCGTGGCGGTGCTACCGCATCCCCGTCTCCTTCACACCCGCTTCTTGCCCCTCCTTCCTCTTACGCAGGAAGGGCACCCCGTCAGTCATCCACTTCGGAGCGGGCGTGCCCTTGAGGTAGTGGTCGAAGAACTGCTTCATGCGGATCTGGAAGTCCTTCTGGTTGGCCTTCCGCCTCAGGTGGTGCGGCTCGCCCGGATAGGACAGCAGGATGACCTTCTTGCCCAGCCGCCGGGCCGCGTTGTACAGCTCGAGCCCCTGGTTCCAGTCCACGGCGCCGTCGGCGGTGCCCTGCAGGATCAGGAACGGCGTGGTGATGTGGTCGGCGTGCTCCAGCGGAGACTGGCTGCGGATGAGGTCGAGGTCCTTCCAGGGGTTGGTTCCGAGCCGGCCCTGGCTCCACTCCAGCAGCGGTCCGTTGCCGAACCCGGTCCGCTTGTAATTGATATTGTACATGCTGACCAGGTCGGTGAGCGGAGCCCCCGTGACGACCGCGGCGAACATGTCGGTCTGCGTCAGGATGAACGACGTTTCGTAGCCGCCCCACGAATGTCCCTGGATGCCGATGTGGTCGGGGTCGGCGTAGCCCAGCTCGATGACCTTCCTCGTCGCGCTCGTCACGTCGTCGAGCGCGGAGCTGCCCGGACGGCCGATGTCGTAGACGATGTCGGGCATCAGCACGAGATACCCGTTGCTGGCGTACGTGGACATGTGCGGGCGGTCGTCATAGACCGGCATCGAGAACTGGTGATGGCGCTGCGACATCTTCTCGTAGAAATAGACGAGCATCGGGTAGCGTTTGCCCCGCTCGTAGCCTGCGGGAAGCGTGAGGGTTGCCTGGAGCTTGTGGCCGCGCGCGTCGGTGTAGTCGACGAGCACGCGCCGTCCCCATAGGTAATCCGCAATCTGTGGGTTGGCGTCGGTGACCCGCCGGGGATGGCGGAAGCGGGTGTCGCTCGTCCAGTAGTCGGGAAAGCGCTCGAACGTCTGACGCGTGAACACGACCCGGTCCGCGTCCTTGGCCTTGCGCACGCCGCGCACCATCTCGTCGTCGAACAGCAGCGCCTGCGGATTCTTCCCGGGGCGCGCCCGGAAGTACCCGGACTTCTTCGTCCACTCTCCGTACGCCGACAGGAGCAGGTGGTCGGGATCCACCCAGTCGGAATCGGGGTCGAGGCGCACGACGCGGAAGTCGATGGAGTCGCGGGCGCCCATGCCGCCGCTGACGGCCCTCGCAGGAGCGCCTCCGTTGAGCGGCACCTCCCACACGTCGTAGCGGGTGTAGAGCAGCGCCGCGCCGCCCTCGGTCCAGCCCCCCAGCCCCCATGCGGGCGGCTCGTCGGGAAGGTCGAACTCCCGATTGACGAAGTCGATGCCGGTGGCGGCCGTGAGGTCGACGTCGCCGAGCGTCTCGAGCTTCACGGCGTGGACGTGCTCGTCCTTCAGGTAGACGAACCACCGCCCGTGCGGCGAGGTACCCAGCGGGCGCCGCACACCCCGTGCGATCGGCGCCTGTCGGCCGGTTTCGAGGTCGATTCGCACGTAGTCCGCGCGTCCGCCCGGATGGCTCCGGTCCATGCGGTACGGCGCGTCGTCCCGGCCGACGCCCCAGGGGCTGTGCCCGTCGACGTCCACGCGGCGCACGTCGTCGTCGGCCAGGCGCACGAAGCGTCCCGAGTCCACGTTGTACACGGACGCGTACGTGTAGCGCCGGTCGGCTGCGGCCTGGATCATCTGCTGCGACTGGAGGCGTTCGTCCTTCCAATGCCAGACGTCGACGTCGACCGTCTCCTCGTCATCCTTCTTCTTCTCCTCCGCCTCGTCTTCCTGCTCCTTGATGCCCACCAGGATTCGCGCACCGTCGCGGGTCCAGCGCGTGCGCGCCAGCTCCGAGAGCACGAAGCCCTCGGGAAAGTCGCCGTCATCGGCCGGGTCGTAGACGGTGACGTGGGGTTCGCGTCCGGTCACCTCCCGGAAGATCAGCAACCGGTTGGCCCTCCGCGCCTTGCCCTCCGGCACGTCTCCCGCGAGCGCCGCGAGCGCGGTGCCCTCCTCGTTCCAGACGAGGTCGTCGTAGGCGTGGGCGCCGGTCCGCAGCGGCGTCACCCGGCCGGCCGAGGGCTCGAGGAGGTACACGCCGTTGCCCGCCCGCCCGGCGGCGTCGACCAGGTAGGCGAGACTCGATCCTTCCTTCGGATCGAACGCGTAGGCCTCGACGTTGCCCAGATTGGTCACGACGCCCGTGGCCAGGTTCCGCAGCAGGAGATCCGCGCCCTGGTGTTCCGCCTTCGGGTCGCTCCGCTTCATGAGCGCCGCCAGGTAGGCGCCGTCCTTCGAGAACGCGAAGGAGCGGACGCCCCTTTCGGTGGTCTCGTCGCCGGAGCGCAGGTCGAGCACGTGCAGCGTCTTCGGCACCGGCTTCTTCTGCTTGCGCAGCTTCTTCGCCTCCGCCTCGGGCGGTGTGGTAAGGAAGGCGACCCACCGGCCGTCGTCCGAGAAGACGGCACGCTGGCCGTTCGTGGCCTGATGAACCGTTTTGCCCTCGAGCTCCTTGACGAAGAGCGTGGCGTCGCCGTCGTTGGGCACGTGGGCGTAAGCCAGCCAGCGCCCGTCCGGCGAGAGCGTCACCCGCTGGATCCGGTTCCACGTCGCGTAGTCGTCCAGCGTGAGCGGGCGTTTGGCGGTGGTGTCGGTCTGCGCGCGCAGGCCCGGCGGCGACGCGAGCGCGGACAGGGAGCAGAGCGCCAGAACGGGGAGCAGGGCGGAGTACGCGCACGTGCGACGCATGGCATCACCTCGGGGTCGGGAAGCGAGAGACCCATGCTGAGGGAGCGGGCCGCGGCGGGCAAGCCCCCGAGGGGTCGATTACCCTTCGGAGGGTCGCTTGTCCAGAATCGTTCGGATACGCCGCGCCAGGTCGGCGGGCAGGAAAGGCTTGCGCAGCAGTTTTTCCGCCGGGGGAAGCCGGTCCGCTCCCCCGGGGTCGGAGACGTATCCGCTCATGAAGAGGACTTCGATGCCCAGGGACTCCGCCACTCGCGCGATCTCGATGCCATCGACCTGGGGCATCATGACGTCGGTCAGCACCAGGTCGGGCCGTGGCGCGTCGCCCAGGAGGATCTCCTTCGCGTCCGTGCCGTCGCGCGCCTCCCGTACCTGGTAGCCCAGCCCCCTCAGCGTTTCCACCACGAATGCCCGGACGGCCTCTTCGTCCTCAGCGACAACAATCCGCTCGCCGCGGCCCCGCGGCGGCGCCGCGTTCTCCCGCGCTTCGGGGGAGGCGCCGCCACGGCCACGCCGGCGGACAGCCGGCAGGTGAACATGGAACGCGGCGCCTTCGCCGGGCCGGCTGTCGACCGTGACGAACCCTCCGCTCTGCCGCACGATGCCGTACACGGTGGCCAGGCCGAGTCCGGTTCCCTGGCCGGGGCCCTTGGTGGTGAAGAAGGGCTCGAAGATGCGGTCCGTGATCTCGGGGGGCAGTCCCGGCCCCGTGTCCCGCATCAGGATCCGCGTGTAGCGCCCGGGACGGGCGTCACCGATCTCCGCCGCCGCAGCCTCGTCCAGATCGACCGCCGCCGTCGCCACGCGGAGTGTACCTCCGGTCGGCATCGCGTCACGGGCGTTGACCGCAAGGTTCATGAGCACCTGTTCGAGCTGCCCGCGGTCGACCTCGACGCGGGGGACGTCGGCCGGCTCGAATAGCCACGTGATGTCCTCGCCGATGACACGCTTGATAAAGGGCACCAGCATACCCACCACGCGGTTGACGTCCAGCACGGTCGGATTCAGCACCTGCCTGCGGCTGAACGCGAGGATCTGCTGCGTGAGCTCCTGGCCTCGGCGGCCGGCGGCGCGGACCTGCTGAAGGTCGCTACGGAGAGGGCTGTCGGGGGCAACGTCCTGGAGCGCCAGCTCGGTGAAGCCGTTGATGGCGGTCAGAAGGTTGTTGAAGTCGTGCGCCACGCCGCCCGCCAGGCGGCCCAGCGCCTCCATCTTCTGCGCGTGATGGAGCTGCTGCTCCAGACCCTGGCGCGTCGTGATGTCGGTGAGCGACACCAGCACCCGGGTCCAGTTCGCATCCGCGCCCGCGGGGATCACGACGGACACCTCGGCGGCGATGTCGCGTCCATCCAGGGACCGGTAGGTGGCGGTCGAATGGAAACGCGTCCGACCCTCCCACAGCGCCGTGAGTTGCTGGCTGAAGACGTCAAAGGCCCGCGGCGTGAAGGTGGCGGCGATGTTCTCCGTCAGCTCATCCGATCGATGGGCGCCGAAGAGCTTGAGCGTCGCTCGATTGACCTCGCGCACACGCACGAGTGAGGCCAGCGTGGCGAGCTCCTCTGCGTGAGCGACCAGATGGTCCTGCAGATCCGTCACGCCCGCCGCCCGCAGCTCCTGGAAGCGCGCCTTGACCGCCGAGTAATCCTCGTCCCAGAGCGAGACCGGCGAGTCCTCGAAGATCGCGCGGTAACGGGCCTCGCGCTCCTCCAGGGCGAGCCGGGCGTCGCGCTCCGCGCTGACGTCTCGCACGAACGCGGCCACCACGGGGCCGCCCGAACGGCGGATGACGGTGATGCTGACGTCCAGATCGAGGACGCGCCCGTCCCGGGCGCGATGCTGCGTGGTAAAGCGCCCTCCGCCGGCTACCATCATCTCCGCGATTCTGTCATCCACCTGCGCGGGGCTCAGTGCGGCCTCTCGCTCGCGGATATCGGTGCCCACCAACTCTTCGGGCGCATACAAGGTCAGCGCGCAGTACGCCGGGTTCACGTCGAGGATCGTGCCGAAGCCGTCGGCCAGGATGAAGCCATCGAGCGTGGTATCGAGCAGGCGGCGAGTCCAGTCCGCCTCCCGCGCCCGCGCCTCCTCGGCCTCCACCCGGTCCGTGACATCCACGAAGGCGCCCTGCACCGCGGGCCTGCCCTGCCAGAGGATCCTGCTGGACGCGACCTCGAGCCATCGTACCGACCCGTCCGCTGCTCGGGCCCGAAACGTCCAGGATCGGCTGCCGGCCTCGCCCTCCAGGCGTCTGTAGAAGCGTGCGAAGAGCTCCTCGCGGTCGTCTTCGTGGATCAGCTCCGCCAGCCTCTCGCCGCCGAGGGACAGCAGATCGTCCGCGGTTCGCCCCAGGAAGGTGCAGAGCGTCTGGTTGACATAGAGGAACCGGAGGGGGTCGGCGCCGGCGACCGCTATGCCCAGGAGCGACTGCTCCAGGAGGGCACGATAGGCCTGGGCGGATGCATCGGCCTGTTCTGAGTCGACCAAGACGAGTCTCCCACCGGAGAGGCGCGGGTGGGGATCCACGCATACGCCCGGGCAGACCTCGCAACACCGCCCTTCATCTAATACGCCACGGCCGGAGGCGGGGCAAGCGCGCGCCGGCTCCCGGCGAGGCGCGTGCCGCTGGAGCGGCAAGCTGGTGGGGAAGAGCCGCCGGCCGGACCCGTCCCGAGCACCGACGGCATTGCGCGGGCGCGTTCCGCATCCGAGTCTTACCGCCCGGCGGCGAGGCTCCCCGACGGCCTGCGCCCGCGCGCTCACCCGACGCTACGGAGTGCTCCATGTTCCACCGTCCGTTACCCCTCCTCCGTCACATCCGTGGGAAAGGGGTGCGTCCCGCGCCAGGCACCGGCTCGGCGGGTAGGATCGCGGCGGCGCTAACCCTGTTCGGAGCGCTGCTCGCCACCGCGTGCGGCCCGCGCGGACCCGCGGCACCGGAGCGCGACGAGATTCTGTGGGACACCTGGGGCGTGCCGCACGTCTACGGCACGACCGAGGAGGCGGTCTTTCGCGGGTTCGGTTGGGCGCAGATGGCAAGCCACGGGAACCTGATTCTGCGCCTCTACGGACAGGCCCGCGGGCGCGCGGCCGAGTACTGGGGAGAGGACTACCTCGACTCCGACCGGTGGGTGCGGATGATGGGGATTCCCGGGCGGGGGCGCGCCTGGCTCGAGACTCAGACGCCGCGTTTCCGTAGGAATCTCGAAGCGTTTGCCGCGGGGATGAACGCGTACGCCGCCGCGCACCCCGACCGGCTGGACGACGCGCTGAAGCGGGCGCTGCCGGTGACGGCGGCTGACGTGCTCGCGCACGGCAACCGTTCGACGCACTTCACGTTCATGACCGGCCCGGGCGTCGCGCGCCAGGCCCGGCGGTACCTGTCCTCGTCGGCGAGCGCGCTGGGGCCCGTGCCGCTCGCGTCCGAGATGGGCTCGAACGCGTGGGCCATCTCTCCGTCGCATTCGGCCAACGGCCACGCGATGCTGCTGGCCAACCCGCACCTGCCCTGGCAGGACCTCTTCCTCTTCTATGAAGCGCATCTGATCGGCCCCGGTGTGGACGTCTACGGTACGACCCTGGTGGGCGTGCCCGTCATCGCGATCGGCTTCAACGACCGGTTGGGGTGGACGCACACGGTCAACACGTATGATGGCGCCGACCTGTACGCGCTCGAGGAGGAAGGCGACGGCTACCGGTACGGCGACGAGGTGCGGCCTTTCGAGACGCGCGAGGAGACGATCCGCGTGCGCGTGGAGGGCCGGGCGGAGGACGACTCGGCCTCCGAGCCGGCGATGCGCACCGAAAAGCTCGTGATCAAGGAGTCCGTCCACGGGCCGATCGTGGCCGAATCCGGCGGGCGGGCCGTCGCGCTCCGGGTGGCGGGGCTGGACGCGGGCGGTGCGGCGGAGGAGTGGTGGGAAATGGGCCGGGCCACGGACATCGAGTCGTTCGAGGCCGCGCTCGCGACGCTGCAGATTCCGATGTTCAACGTGCTGTACGCCGACGCGGACGGGCACGTCCTGTACGTGTTCAACGGCCGGGTGCCGGAGCGTTCCGGCGGCGACGTGGCCACGTGGATCGCACCGGTCGACGGCGACGACCCGGGCACGCTCTGGAGCGACGTCCTGCCGTATACGGCGCTGCCGAGGGTGGAGGACCCCGCTACGGGTTGGCTCCAGAACGCGAACGATCCCCCGTGGACGTCGACCGTGCCATCGGCGCTGGACCCGTCCGCGTATCCCCCGTACCTGGCGCCCCACTTCATGCACTTCCGCGCCCAGCGTTCCGCGAACATGCTGCGCGCCGACTCCTCGATCACCTTCGATGAGGTGATCGGCTACAAGCACTCGACCCGGATGCTCGCAGCGGACCGGCTGCTCGACGACCTGATCCCTGCCGTGCGCGCGTCGAAGAACGCGGACGCCAACCACGCGGCCGACGTGCTCGAGGCGTGGGACCGAACCGCGGACGCCGCCAGCCGCGGCGGCGTGCTCTTCCTCGAGTGGCTGCGGCGGTGGAGCGCGGCGGGCCCGGGCGGCGCCCGCTTCGCGTGGTACGAGGGCGCGCCCTTCGCCACCCGGTGGTCCGAGGACGCGCCGGCCGATACCCCCGACGGCATCGCGGACGCGGCCGAGGCCGTGCGGCTCCTGGGCGAGGCCGCCCGCGCGGTGCGCTCCGAGTACGGTGCCCTCGACGTACCGTGGGGCGACGTGCACCGTGCGCGCGTCGGGAACCACGACGTGGCGGTGAGCGGGGCGTCGGGAGACCCGGGCGGTGTGTTCCGGGTGGCGTCGTTCCGCAAGGCCCCTGACGGCAAGGAGGTGGTCGCAGCGGGCGACACCTACTACTGCGTCATGGAGTTCGCCCCCGGGGGCGTGCGCGCCCGGGTGCTGCTCGCGTACGGCAACGCGACGCAGCCCGGCTCACCGCACGTGGGCGATCAGCTCGACCTGTACGCCGCCAAGCGGATGCGGGTGCCGTGGCGCGCCCGGGCGGAGATCGAAGCGCACCTGGAGTCCCGGACGGAGTTCAACGATACGGAGGCAGGACGATGAAGCGAGGCAGGCACACGGCGGCGAGGGCCCTTGCCCTGGCGGCGGCGTTGGCGCTGGCCGCGCCGGCCGGGGCGGGCGCGCAGATCACGTCTCCCGAGCGGTACCGGCAACTCGCGCGCTCCATCTTTCAGGAGTTGATCGAGATCAACACGACGGACGCCCACGGCAACAACACGGCCGCGGTGCGGGCGATGGAGCGGAGGCTGCTGGACGCGGGCTTCCCGCGTGAGGACGTCCGGGTGCTCATCCCCGCGGACGCGCCGCAGAAGGGGAACCTGGTGGCGCGCTACCGCGGCCGGAACACCGGCAGGAAGCCGGTCCTGCTTCTGGCGCACATCGACGTCGTCGAGGCGCTGCCGGAGGACTGGAGCCCCGATCTCGACCCGTTCACCTTCACCGAACGCGACGGCTACTACTACGGACGCGGCGTCACGGACGACAAGGACCAGGCGGCGATCTACACCGCCAACCTCATCCGGATGAAGGAAGAAGGCTTCGTTCCGGACCGTGACATCCTTCTGGCGCTGACGTCCGACGAGGAGGGCGGCCCGCGCAACGGCGTCGCATACCTGCTCGAGGAGCACCCGGACCTCATCGACGCGGCCTTCGCGTTCAACGAGGGAGGCGGAGGCAGCGAGAAGAACGGGCGTAGGATCGCCAACAACGTGCAGGCCAGCGAGAAGAAGTTCCAGTCGTTCACGTTCACGGCGACGAACCCGGGCGGGCACTCCTCGCTTCCGGTGCGGAAGAACGCGATCTACGACCTGAGCCGCGCGCTGATCGCGGTGCAGGAGCATGACTTCCCCGTCATGCTCAACGAGGTGACGCGCGCCTATTTCTCCGGTACGGCCGACATCCTGGGCGGGGAGATGGGCGCGGCGATGAAGCGTGTGCTGGCCGATGCGTCGGATGCCGAGGCGGTGGCGGTGCTGGCCCGCGAGCCCGGCTACAACGCCCGCCTGAGGACCACGTGCGTCGCCACGCTGCTGAGCGGCGGGCACGCCGAGAACGCGCTGCCGCAGAAGGCCACGGCCAACGTCAACTGCCGGATTCTGCCGGACCACGACCCGGAGGACGTGCGCCGGACGCTCGTCAAGCTCGCCGCGCCGTACGACGTGACCGTCGAGCCCGTGCAGCCGGCGCGTCCGAGCCCGCCGTCGCCGCTGACCGACGAGGTGCTCGGGCCGATCCGCCGCATCACCGACGAGATGTGGCCGGGCGTGCCCGTCCTGCCCGTCATGAGCACGGGCGCCACCGACGGCCTCTACCTGCGCAACGCGGGCATTCCGGTCTACGGAGTGAGCGGCATCTTCCAGGACGTCGACGACGTACGCGCTCACGGCAAGGACGAGAGGATCCTGAAGCGGCATTTCTACGAGGGTCAGGAGTTCCTGTACCGGCTGGTCAAAGCCGTATCGGGGGGTGCCACGACATGAAGGCGCGTCTGACGCTCTGTATGGGCGCTCTGGTGGGGTGGGGCGCAGGGTGCACTGCTCCCGCGCCGCGGCCTGCTCCAGCGGCCGCGCCCTCCGCAGCTCCGTCGGCCGGGGCCGCACCGGCCGGGGCGCCCACTGCGGAGGTGCCACCGGCTGGGGCAGCCGGCACCGCGCAGGCGCGCGGCATCGCCCGTCTGCCCACGGGCGTCCGTCTCGATCCAGCCGTGCCCACCGAAGCGCTCGGCTCGCTGCCGCTTGCGCTGACGCTCTCGCCCGACCGGCGCCACGTGCTGGTCCTGCTCAACGGCTGGCGGGAGCAGGGAGTCCAGGTCGTCGAGCGCGCCACCGGCCGCGTGACGCAGACGGCCGAGCAGGCCGCGGCCTTCCTCGGGCTGACCTTCGCTCCGGACGGCCGGACGCTCTGGGCGTCGGGCGGCAACCAGGACGTGCTCTACGCGTACGACTGGAACACCGCCCGGCTGACGCTGCGTGACAGCGTCGTGCTCGCGGTCAAGCGGCCCCGCCGCTCGGGAACGCGCTATCCGGCGGGCTTCGCGTTCTCGCCGGACGGTCGCAGGATCTACGTGGCCGAGAACCTGGCCGACTCGCTGGCGGTCGTCGACGTGGCCACCCGCAGGGTGCTCGGCCGCCACGCTACGGACCGCTATCCGTACGGCGTGGTGGTGGCGCCCGACGGTACGGTGTACGTATCGGCGTGGGGCGGGAGCACCGTTTCGATCATCCGCTTCGACGACGACGGCAACGCGGTCGAAGAAGCGCGGATCCCGGTCACGCGCCATCCCTCCGCGCTCCTGCTCAACCGCACGGGTACGCGCCTCTTCATCGCCTCAGGCAGCACCAACCGGGTGGTCGTGCTCGACACCTCGACCCGCCGGCCGGTTGCCGAGCTGCTGGATCCGCCCCCGGCGGGGCCGGGCGAGGGCAGCACGCCGAACGCGCTGGCGCTGTCCGCGGACGGCAGGCGGCTCTTCGTGGCGGAGGCCGACAACAACGCGGTCGCGGTCTTCGACCTCTCGCCACATGTTGGCGGATATGATGCGGCACCCTTGGGCCTACAGGGTGCTCCCGGCGCCGCTGGCGCTACGGGCGCTTCGGGCGCTTCCGGAGCCGCCGGCGCGATCGCCATCTCGAGCCGCCTCGCCGGGCGGATTCCGGTCGAATGGTACCCGACCGCTCTGGCGGTAGCGGGCGATTCGCTCCTCGTGGTCAGTGGCAAGGGCAGGGGAACCGGGCCGAATCCCGGGTTTCCCCAACCCCCCGTCCGGCGAGCGCAGGGCGAGCCCCAGTACACGATGGGTCAGCTCTCGGGCACGCTGGCTGCGGTGCCGCTGCCCGGGCTCGACGAGGCCACGCTGGCGGCCTACTCGGAACGGGTCGCGCGGGCGAACGGGTGGGGGAGCCGGGACACGGCGAGGGCCGCGTATCCCCCGTTCGAGCACGTGATCTACGTCATCAAGGAAAACCGGACGTACGATCAGGTGTTCGGCGATCTCGCCGCCGGGGACGGCGATACCTCTCTCGTTCTCTTCGGGCGTCGGGTCAGCCCGAACCACCACGCGCTGGCGGAGCGCTTCGGCCTCTATGACCGCTTCTTCGTCAACGCCGAGGTGAGTCCGGACGGCCACAACTGGTCGATGGCGGCGTACACCACCGACTATCTCCAGAAGACCGTGCCATCGAACTACTCGGGCAGGGGCAGGACGTACGACTGGGAGGGAACGAATCGGGGCCGTGGCCACGTGCCCTGGGAGGAGGGCAACGACGACGTCAACGAGCCCGCGAACGGATATCTGTGGGACCTCGCGGAGGAGGCGGGCATCACGTTCCGCAACTACGGTTAGTTTGTCGTTCCGGAGTATGTGAATCCGGGGGATCGCGTGCCCTCCGGCTACCGCGGCAACAAGCCCTTTCTCCTGAGGCACACGAGTCGCGCGTACCCCGGCTTCAACCTCTCCATCCCGGACCAGGTGCGCGCCGACGTCTGGATTCGTGAGCTGGACGGCTTCGTCGCACGCGGCCGTATGCCGGCGCTCCAGATCCTCCGGCTGCCCAACGACCACACGTCCGGCGGGCGGGCCGGCGCGCCGACTCCCCGCGCGCAGGTCGCCGACAACGATCTGGCGCTCGGGCGGATCGTCGAGGCGCTGTCCCGGACGCCGTTCTGGCGGAACACGGTGGTCTTCGTGCTGGAGGACGACGCGCAGAACGGCCCGGATCATGTGGACTCGCACCGCTCGGTGCTCCTGGTGATCTCGGCGTACAGCCGGCCCGGGGTCATCCACCGGTGGACCAACACGACCGACGTTCTCGCGACGATCACGGAGATCCTCGGGCTCGGCTCGCTCTCGCAGTTCGACTACTACGGCCGGCCGCTGCGCGACGTGTGGGCGGAGCGGCCCGACCCGGCGCCGTTCAGCGCGCGGACGCCGGCGGTGTCGCTTGACGAGCGCAATCCCGAGGTGGGGTTCGACGCCGAAGCCTCGGCGATGCTCGATCTGCGCTTCGAAGACAGCGGCCAGGATGAGTTGTTCAACCGGGTCCTGTGGCGGATCGTGAAGGGCTCCGGTGTGCCCTATCCGGGAACGAGCAGGATGTCCGCGCTCGAGTGGAAGCGCGGGAGATAACGGAAGACAGACGAACGAGGAGGGCGACGCATGTGCCGGTTCACGCTGTACCTCGGGCCGCCGGTGCGAATGGGATCCCTGCTGATGGATCCCGACCATTCCCTGATTCGCCAGAGCTACCAGGCTACGGAGCGGACCGAGCCACTGAACGGCGACGGTTTCGGGGTGGGGTGGTACGCCCCGCGCCTGACCATCGAGCCCGGGGTGTTCCACTCGGTTACCCCGGCGTGGAACAACCGTAATCTTGAGAGCATGAGCCGGGTGGTCGTGAGCCCATGCATCCTGGCCCATGTCCGGGCCGCGTCTCCCGGAAGCGAGGTGAATCTGGCCAACTGTCACCCCTTTCGGTATGACCGCTATCTGCTCATGCACAACGGGCACATCGGCGCGTTCCGCAGGACCCGGCGGACGCTGCTCGAGGGCCTGACGGATGAAGCCTTCAACGCCATCCGGGGCAGCACGGACAGCGAGCACCTTTTCGGCGTATTCGTGGATGAGATCATCCGTCACGGATGTCCCGTCGATCCGGCGGGTGAGGGTGCGGAGGGAAACACCCCCGACGCCGCGCTCGATCTCGCGCTGCGCCTGACGGCTGCGCTACACCGGACGCTGGACACCGTGCGCGAGGTTGGCGACGGCGAGCCGAGCTACCTGAACGTGGCGGTCTCCGACGGTGCGCGAGCCGCGGTCGCGCGCTTCACCGATGAGCCGGGCGGCACGCCCGAGTCGCTCTACTACTACGCGGGCGAGCTGTATGAGCCGGTGGGCCGCCGTTTCGTCCGGCGTCGCGCGGAGGACGAGGGGCCGGCGCACATCATCTCGTCCGAGCGCCTGACCGAGGATCCGGGCTGGCATCCTGTGCCGGCGAATCACGTGATGGTGGTGGATCGGGGTCGCGAGCCCCGCGTGTTCGCGCTGGCGCCGGACGGTGCGATCGCGGCGTAGCGTCCAACGACGTGCGCGCTGGAACGTTCGCCCGACGCCGACGTACGTACCGATGGTGAAGTATGCGCTCCTACTCCCCCGGCGAACGCAGCCGCGTCTCAGGGCTGATCACGTGACTCCCCGGCATCCAACCCTTCAGGCTCTCCTCGCCGCGCTGGCGCTCTCGCTGACGCCAGGGTGGATCTCCGCGCAGTCCGTGCTCGTCATGGTCACGGAGCAGAGCACGTCCCGGCCGCTGTTCGGGGCGATTGCCACGCTCCTCGATGCCGAGGGCGGCGTGGTGCGTTCGGCGCTTACCGACGAGCGGGGCCGCTTCCTCTTCGTCGGCATGGGGGCCGGAACGTACCGCGTGAGGGCAGAGATGATCGGCCACGCGTCGATCACGTCGGAGGCCTTTACCCTGGAAGCCGGCGCCAGCCTGGTTCGCGTTCTTGCGCTTCCCCAGCAGGCGATCGAGATGGAGGGGATCGCCGTCGAGGCCAGACGAGGCCGGTGCAGCGTGCGTCCCGCCGAAGGGCTTCAGGTGGCCCGCGTATGGGATGAGGCGCGTAAGGCGCTGGCGGCGTCCGCGCTGACCGACCGCGAGAGGGTCTACCGCTACCGTACGCTCAGGTACGTGCGGGACCTGGAGCGTGGCACGCTGGCGGTCCGCAACGAGCGAAAGCAGAGGAGTTCGGGTTACCTGCGCACCCCCTTCGAGAGCCGTCCCGCGAAGGAGTTGATGAACGAGGGCTTCGTGCGGCCCGCGGCCACGGGCGACCTCTACTTCGCGCCCGACGCCGACGTTCTCCTCTCCGACGCCTTCCTCGACACCCACTGCTTCCGGCTCAAGGAGGGAAAGAAGGACAAGGAGACGGAAGGGCTCGTGGGGCTGGCATTCCAGCCTGTGCGGGGGCGCGAGATTCCGGACATCAGCGGAGTGCTGTGGCTCGATCCCACGAACTCGGTGCTGCGGTGGCTCGAGTATCGCTACGAGTATATCAACCGCGACTTCGAGTCGAACCTGGTCGGGGGACGCGTGGACTTCCAGCGGCTGCCCGACGGCACGTGGATCATCCCCGAGTGGTGGATCCGCATGCCCACGGTCGGCATCTCACGCGACGCGCAGGGCCGCAGGAGGAGCTACGTGGCCGGATACCGGCAGGTCGGCGGGCTCGTGACGCAGGTGCAGGAGAGCACGGGACAGGTGGTGGTGGAGGCCGCGGGCGGTACCGTCGAGGGCATCGTGCTGGACAGTCTGGAGGCCGATCCGCTGCCCGGAGCCACCGTGCGGCTGGTCGGCTCCGAAGAGACGGCCGTCACCGGTGCGGACGGGAGGTTCCGCTTCTCCGGGCTGCCGGAGGGCACGTACCGGGTCGCCTATACGCACCCGTACACTGAGGGGCTCGGCTACACCCCCGAGCCCGAGACCGTCGACGTGAAAAAGGGGCAGGTGGTCGCGGTGCGTTTCGTCGCACCCGCGGCGGTCGACATCGTTGCCGAGAGTTGCGGCGAGAAGTCACGCATAGAGGGCACGGCCGCGCTGCTCGGATGGGTGTGGAGTGGGCCGGATCGCCGTGGGCTCGCGGACGCCACCGTCCGCATCACGTGGAGTGGGTATTCCTTCAAGGCGATCCATCCGTATCAGGTGCGCGGACGCGATCCGGACCGCGGAGACGGCTGGTGGTTCCGGGCCGGGGAGCGGGAAGAGGGGGTGGAGATCAACACCGATCGCAGAGGGTTCTTCCGCGTGTGCGCGGTACCCGAGGAGGTGCCGCTTCGCGTCACGGCGCGCTACGGTTCGGACTCCTCGAAGGCCGTATCCGTGCGGATTCCGCCGGACGTGGCGGCGCAGGGTGTGGAGCTCACGGTTGCGGGGGCGGGCCAGGGCGACGTGGACGGGCAGATCGTGCCCGACACCGTCAAGATCGAGGGCGTGCAGGTCCAGGTGCGCTCGCCGCGGGCGAAGGAGAAGCGGGCGAGCGGCGCCGCGCGGACGGAGGTCACGCGGGCGGACATCGCCGACATCGAGGACCGCGCGCTGGATCTGATCGACGTGCTCCGTGTCAAGGCGGGCCCTCGGCTGCAGATCACCACGCTGCCGAGCCGCCAGGGGATGGCGGTCGATCTGTGTATCCGCACCACGCGATCCACCCCGAGCATCTCGGACCAGATGGCGTTCAGCGGCACCTGCCGGCCGGTGATGGTTGTGCTCAACGGAATGATCCTGTGGGCGCCGCCGGCGGGCGGCGGCGCGCGCATCAAGCCCCCGCCCGGCACCTTCCGCCAGATCCTCTCGATGCGCCCCGAGAACGTGGAAAGGGTGGAGTTCCTCTCGCCGGTGCAGGCGAAGTTCCGCTTCGGCGACGCGGGCCGCTACGGCGCGCTGGTCATCGAGACGCGCAAGGGCGGGGGATAGCAGCCCGGCGCCCCTCATCCCCCGAAGAGCACGCTCTCTCCCTGCTCGAAGATCACGTCGCGCGGGATGCCCAGCCGGTCGAGCCGCGCCAGATCGGCCTGGAGCTGCGGCGGGACGACGGCCTTGTCCTTCATGAGTGCGTCGACGGCGTCGTAGTCGCCGTCGCCCTGGAGCTTGAGGATCAGCCCCGAGAGCCCGTCGATGGCCTTTGTCATGGCGTCGAAGTCGACCGTGTACGTGCCGGTGGCTGCGTCGCGCGTGAACGCTCCCTGCTCCTGGAAGTAGTTGAAGCGCACCATGTTGGCCAGGCCGTGCGCGTCGCTGGCGCCGAAGCGCACCGAACGGAAGATACCCGCAAGGAACGTCAGGTAGTGGTCCTCGATAGAGCCTTCGGTCAGCTCGCCGCTCTCGTACAGCTTCCTGACCATGTAGACGCCGAGCACGTCGGCCTTGCCTTCCTCCATCGACGAGGCGTGGTCCCTGAGTGCCTCGCGCACGGTGCCCTTGCCGGTGATCGTGTTCTTGATCCCCAGCCCGTGGGCCACCTCGTGGAACATCGTGTTGTCGAAGAACGCGTCGAACGTCACGTGGCTGCGCTGGTCGGGGGCGATCAGCTCGTCGGCGATCGGCACCATGATCTTGTCGAACTTGGCCCGCATCGCGTTCTCGAGCTGGAGGCGGCGGGTGCCGCGTGAGAGCTGGACCTCCTCGTCGTTGGGCAGGTTGATCGCGATCGTCTTCGCCCCCGAGTTGGCCTCACCCGCGTAGTAGACGACGTCGTAGGCGTTGAGGTCCGAGTCCGTGCCGGGCATCTCCTGCTTGTACGCGTCGTCGACCGGGAGCCCCTTCTGCAGCGCCGGCAGCAGCGACGCGAAGCGGGCCAGCCGGTGGCTCCACTCCATGTCCTTGATCAGGACATAACCCTCGTGGGCCGCCTTGTACCCGAAGAGCTGGTCCTCGTACGTCTCGATGGGGCCGATGACCACGTCGATGGGGTTGTTCTTCATGTCCATCCAGGCCATGTCGCTGGCCCGGTAGTCGTCGCTCTCCAGCGCGTCGGCGCGCAGACGCAGGTATTTCGCCAACCCCTTGTCGTCGACCCGCTCGGCCGCGGCGCGGAGCTTGTCCGCGGCCTGGCTGTGTTCGGCCGCGAACGCCTCGTGGTAGGGCACCGCCTTCAACGAACCGTCGTCCGCGCGCCGTACCAGCGTGTAGAGGCTCCTGAGCGCCGCGCCCCCGTCGGGCGCGGCCTCGGCGGCTGCCTCGAACTCCTCCTTCGTCATGTCCGCCGGGTAGAGGTTCGCGCCGGGCCTCCTGGGGCCGACGCCTTCGACGAACGGCTCGTCGTCGTGCAGACGATCCCATGGGCCGTAGTTGATGTCGATGTAGCGTTCGGTGTCCCGGTCGCCGTGCGCGAGCGCCAGCGCGTCGTCGCGCTTGCCGTACGTCTCCGTCCAGAACGCGTCGTCCATCGGCTCGACGGCCTGGATGAGCAGGCGCACGGCCTGGCGGTCGCCCTCCGAGAGCTTCGAGAGATCGGCAGTGAGCTTGACGGTGGCGTACTGGGCGAGCCGGTCCTGGATGGTCATGGCGCGTGTCGCTTGCTCGGAGGCCTTCTCTCCGCGCGAGCAGCCGGAGAGAGCCAGGGTGAGCGCCAGCGCTGCGGGGCCGAGGTGACGGGCGGACATGGGGTCCTCCGGGTTGGTGCGGTGTCGTCCTGCACCTGAAAAGCTACCCGACGATTCCGGGAACGCCAGGTGCGGAGTGCATGCCCCTGCACTTTCCGTCTTCCCGCCACCGCCCCACTATCCCCGGGCGAGTCAGGAAACGTCATTCTTCGGGAGTGAGGCGATGAAGGTCGGATCAGGCTGGAAGAGGTTTCTGCCGGTGCGTGTGGCGGCTACGGCGGCGATGGCGATGGCCGCGTCGGGTACTGCGGCAGGTACGGGTGCAACCGTCGTGGCGGCCTCGGCGCTCGCGGCGCGTCCCGCCAACGCCCAGCAGGTGGCGCACGCGCCTCCGCGGGGCGACGAGGGCCAGGGCCTGTTCGAGCGCCTGATCATCCGGGGCGCCACGCTCATCGACGGCACGGGCGCGCCGCCGGTCGGTCCGGTCGACATCGTCATCGAGGGCGGCCGGATCGTCGAGGTGCGCAGCGTCGGCGCGCCGGGCGTGCCGATCCACGCGGACCGGCGTCCGACGGGCGCCACCCGCGAGCTCGATGCGTCGGGGATGTACGTGACGCCCGGCTTTGTGGACGTTCACGCGCACATCGGCGGCGGCCCGCAGGGTACCCCGGCGGAGTACGTCTACAAGCTCTGGATGGCGCACGGCGTGACCACGATCCGCGACCCGGGCTCGGGCAACGGCATCGACTGGACGCTCGAGGCCCGCACGCGCAGCGCCAAGAACGAGGTCGTCGCACCGCACATCTACGCCTACGCGTTCGTGGGCACCGGGTGGGATGGCGGTCCCGTGACGACGCCCGACGAGGCCCGGGCGTATGTGCGTTGGGCGGCCGAGAAGGGCATGGACGGCTTCAAGATCATCCGCGGCAGCCGGCCGCGCTCCAACGATCCGGCGGTCATCGCCGCCGTCATCGACGAGGCGAAGAAGCTCCACCTGGGCACGATGTCGCACCTGAGCCAGCAGGGCGTGTCTCGCATCAACGCGCTGGATGCCGCGCGCATGGGTCTGGGCTCCATGGAGCACTACTACGGTCTGCCGGAATCGCTCTTCGACGATCGCACGGTGCAGGACTTTCCGTACGACTACAACTACAACAACGAGTACGACCGCTTCGGCCAGGCGGGTCGGCTGTGGAAGCAAGCCGCGAAGCAGGGGAGCCGGAAGTGGAACGAGGTCATGAAGGAGATGCTCGACCTCGGCTTCACGATCGATCCGACGCTGACGATCTACGAGACCAGCCGCGATGCCATGCGCGGCCGCCGCGCCGAATGGCACGACATCTACACCCTGCCCTCGCTGTGGCGCTTCTACCAGCCGAGCCGCGAGAGCCACGGCTCGTACTGGTACCACTGGACGACCGCCGACGAGATCGAGTGGAAGCACGACTACAAGCTGTGGATGCGCTTTCTCAACGAGTACAAGAACCGGGGCGGCAGGGTGACCACCGGGTCGGACTCGGGCTTCATCTACAAGTTGTACGGCTTCGGGTACATCCGGGAACTCGAGTTACTCCAGGAAGCCGGCTTCCACCCGCTCGAGGTGCTGCGATCCGCCACGATGTATGGCGCCGATCTGCTGGCGCAGCCGTCGGGCAGGAAGGCGGACTTCGGCGTCGTCGAAGCGGGCCGGCGCGCCGATCTGGTCATCACCGAGTACAATCCGATCGCGGACTTCAAGGTGCTGTACGGCACCGGGACGCTGCGGCTCAACGACCAGACCGGCAAGGTCGAGCGCGTGGGCGGGGTCCGCTACACGATCAAGGACGGGATCATCTACGACGCCCGGCGGCTCCTGGCCGACGTGGCCCGGATCGTGTCGGACGCCAAGGTCGCGGCGGGCATGGCGCCGGATGCGCCGCTCACTGTGCTCCGGAGGCGCTGAGGCGGAAGTCGCGCATGGGCTATGCGAGGCATTGCGCATAAAATGCGAGACGTTGCGTTCCGCGCCGGGCATGCGGACGTGTACGTCACGACGAACGTTCCAGGGGAATCATTCCAGACGAGGTAAGGTACGATGTCCGGTTCCAGACGATGGGCGTCCGGTGCGACGGCGAGCGCCGCCGCGGCGCGGACGATGGCGGCGTTCGCGGTTGCGGTGACGGCGGCCGCGCCGCTCGCGGCCCAGAGGCACGCCTTCACGCTCGAGCAGGTCCTGAGCGACCCGTTTCCCTCGGAGATGCTCGCGGCCCCGACGGGCGGAGCGGTGGCGTGGGTGTTCGACGAGGCGGGTGCGCGCAACGTCTGGGTGGCCGAGACGCCCGACTACCACGCGCGGCGTCTGACCCCCTACGACGCGGACGACGGGCAGGAGCTGTCCGGTCTGACGTGGACGCCGGACGGGCGGGCCGTCGTGTACGTGCGGGGCGGCGACTCCGGCGCCAACTGGTCGGCGGGGCACTACCCCAACCCCGCGATGGTCATCGGCGGCGTGAAGCAGGAGATCTAGATCGTGTCGCTGGACGGCGGCGTGCCGCGGAGGGTCGCGGAGGGCCGCGGGCCCGCGGTCTCGCCCCGGGGCGACGTCATCGCGTTCCGTCTCAAGGGGCAAATATGGAGCGTGCCGGTGACCGGGGGAAAGGCCACCCAGCTCCTGCACACGCCTCTGGGTTCGGCGGGGAGCCTGACCTGGTCGCCCGACGGATCGAAGCTCGCGTTCGTCAGCAGCCGGGGCGACCACGCCTTCATCGGCGTGCTGGACGTCGCGGCGAAGCGGCTCCGGTACCTCGCGCCCTCGGTGGATCGCGACTTCGCGCCCGTCTGGTCGCCGGACGGCAAGCATATCGCCTTCATCCGCGTGCCCGCGCGGGCGACGCGCGTCGTCTTCGGCCCGCGCCGCTCGGGTCAGCCGTGGTCGGTGTGGGTCGGCGACCCCGCGACCGGCGAGGCGCACCGCGTGTGGGGGGCCAGGGAGGGTACGGGCAGCGTCTACCGCCGGGTTTCGGCGGAGCATCAGCTCTGGTGGGGCGCCGGCGAGCGTCTGGTCTTTCCCTGGGAGGGTGACGGCTGGACGCACCTCTACTCGGTGCCCGCCGCCGGAGGCGACGCCACGCCGCTCACCCCCGGTGCGTTCGAGGTGGAGTACGTGGCGCTCTCTCCGGACGGGCGCACGGTGTTCTTCAACTCCAATCAGGGCGACATCGACCGCCGCCATCTCTGGAAGGTGGCGGTTTCGGGCGGCCGACCGACCGCAGTGACGCAGGGAGAAGGCATCGAGTGGGCGCCCACGCCGCTCAGCGATGGCAAGACCGTGGCGCTGCTGCGCTCCGACGCCCTCCGCCCCGCCCGCCCCGCGATCCTCTCCGGCGGCGGCGCACCTCGCGATCTGGCTGCCGACGCCCTGCCCGCGGACTTTCCCGCGCCCGAGGCACTCGTCACGCCCCGTCAGGTGATCTTCTCGTCCGCCGACGGCATGGCGCTCCACGGCCAGCTCTTCGTCCCGCGCGGGCTGAAGCGTGGCGAGCGCCGGCCCGCCGTGGTGTTCTTCCACGGAGGCTCGCGGAGGCAGATGCTCCTCGGCTGGCACTACATGGAGTACTACCACAACATGTACGCCATGAACCAGTACCTCGCGTCGCGCGGGTACGTGGTGCTCGCCGTCAACTACCGGAGCGGCATCGGCTACGGCATGGAGTTCCGCGAGGCGCTCCACTACGGCGCCGCCGGGGCCTCGGAGTTCAATGACGTGCAGGCCGCCGGCCTCTTCCTCCGCAACCGCGCGGACGTCGATCCGGCGCGCATCGGCCTGTACGGCGGATCGTACGGGGGATACCTCACGGCCATGGGCCTGGCCCGGGCGTCGGACCTCTTTGCCGCGGGCGTGGACTGGGCCGGCGTGCACGACTGGAACCTCGAGGTACGCCAGCTTCGGCCGGGCGGGTGGGACCTGGACGCCGAGCAGCGCGCGCGCAAGCTGGCGTGGAGGTCCTCGCCGATGTCGTCGGTCGACACCTGGCGTTCGCCGGTGCTCCTCGTCCAGGGCGACAACGACCGCAACGTCGCGTTCAGCCAGACGGTCCAGCTCGCTGAAAGGTTACGGGCGCAGGGCGTTCACGTCGAGCAGCTCGTCTACCCCGACGAGATCCACGACTTCCTGATTCACCGGCACTGGGTGGAGGCGCTGGTGGCCAGCGCGGAATTCATGGATCGGATGCTCGGGCGGTGAGCCGCCTTGAAGGTGGGGGCGCGAAGGCTTCCGGTGAGGGTGCGCGGCTCGTGCGCCCTTCACGAGGACAGCTCATGGCGCTCGCGTTACCGTAGCGCCGCGTCTCACGCGCCTATCCGCTCTCCCGGATCACGTTCCTGGCGGGACCAGGATTTCAACAGTCCACTTCGAGGGCGGGTCGTTTTTCTGAGAGATCCTGCGATGGGGAAGGGATTGGATCGTACGGTCGGCGTGCAGGAATAAGAACAACAAAAGATACGAACGGGATCCGCATGTCGGCTCGATGGCTCATCACGCTTACAGACCTCGCGGTGGCCTCCGCGTCGGCGTACGCCCTCTGGACCGCCCGCCGGTACCGGCTGTGGGCCGCCCGCAGCGCGGGCGCGCTGATCGAGGCCGGCTTCGCGATCCTCGCGCTGTTCTTTCTCGCGGATCTGGCGGAGGCCCTAGCCCGTCCGTCCGCCTCGGGAGGCTTTCCCGTCCCGGTGCTCGTACGTCTCCACCCGGCGCGGAGCTGGAGCGTGCTCCTGGCGGGGATCCTGCTGCCCCTCATCGGATTCACACGACTCGTACGCCGATACCCGGGGAAGTGGTTCTCCGGACGGCGCTCGGCCTCCACCGAAAGCAAGGAGGCGCGGCTCGCACGCAGGCTGCGAGAGGTGCAACGCATCGCGCATCTGGGGCTCTGGGAGTGGAACGTCGCTGAGGATCGGCTGTGGTGGTCCGACGAGGTGTATGGCATCTTCGGTCTGTCACCCCGGGCCTTCGGGGGGACGAAGGAGGCATTCTTCTCGTCGGTTCACCCCGAGGACCGCGCGCGGGTCCGTGCTGCCGTGGACCGGGCGCTCCGTCGCCAGGCGAGGTACGAGGTCGAGCACCGGGTGGTGCGTCCGGACAGCTCGGTGCGGTGGGTCCACGAGCGCGCCGAAGTCTTCCGCGACGAAGCGGGCGCGGCCGTGCGCGTCGTCGGCACCGTCCAGGATATCACCGAGGTCCGGGGGATGGAGCTGCAGTTGCGCAGGCTCGCGGCCAGGCTCGAGCGCATCCGCGAAGAGGAGCGGCTCGCCGTGGCGCGGGACCTCCACGACGACCTGGGCCAGGTGCTTTCGGCGATGTCCATGGACCTGATGCGCTGGAGGGGCGAAGGGATCCCGGGGGACGCTACCGACAGGATCAACGACCTTCTGCAGCTCGTCGAGCAGGCTTCCGCCGCTGCCCGGAGGCTGATCGAGCGCCTCCGTCCGGGGCCGCTGCACGAGCTGGGCTTCGCGGCGGCGCTCGAGTGGCTGGCGGAGCGCTTCACGGAGCGTACGGAGCTTCCGGTGCGGCTGGACCTGCAGGAAAACGGCGAGGATGAGCCCACCGGGGAGGTGGCCACCGCGCTGTACCGGGTCGCGCAGGAGGCGCTTACGAACGTGGCCCGCCACGCCGGTGCGCGGACGGCGGTGCTGACCTTTGCCGCGACGCCCACCGAGTGGCGTCTCTCCATCGCGGACGACGGTGTGGGGCTGGCCGGGGACCCCGAGGGTGAGGAAGGGTACGGTATCCTGGGTATGCGTGAGCGCGTGGCCGCCCTGGGCGGCACACTGGACCTCGGGCCGGCGGCTGGCGGAGGAACGCTGCTCGACGTTACGGTTCCACGGTAGCCGTCGGCGTCCGTTCGTCGGCAAGCTAGGAGCCTGTCCGAGTATTACAGCGGGCCGCGCGACCCACGCCCTGCGGGCGCGGGTGCCCCGGGCTTACGCTGCTCAGCGAAGGAATGACAACGAGTCGTAGCCAAAGCT
>Ga0114931_10002066_pt1 | contig 25588 bp, 16 predicted proteins | sample 2SBtaG_FD_89579 | JGI IMG/M metagenome (GOLD analysis project Ga0114931, IMG submission 89579) | Deep subsurface microbial communities from Kolumbo volcano to uncover new lineages of life (NeLLi) - 2SBTROV14_V59a metaG | ecosystem: Environmental > Aquatic > Marine > Volcanic | place: Kolumbo... | reverse complement strand
AGAAGAAAAGGTAACTGTTATTATTGCAACGCATGATGACAAAATCGCAGAAAAAGCAAGACGTAAAATAGTTTTAAAAGACGGCAAAGTGATTAGAGATATTAATGGAAACACCTAATTTAATGCATGCCACAACAGGTGGATGCTATGGTTCTGGAAGATGTTCTATAATGAAAGAAGGATTTTGAGGAGGATGTCATAGAATAACAGCAATAGAGTAAGCTTTTTTTATTTTTTGAGGGATTCCTCCCATTTTTTTTAGTTTGTTATTGAAAATTGCCCCCTTTGTTAGCCCCCGAGATTATTGCAACTAACGCTTATTTTGGAGGTTTCAAATAATGATACGCCCCCATTAGAATGAGAAACATTTTTAAAGATGTGTTTATCTATATAATATGGGTAAAATGGAAGATAATAAAATAAAGAAGATTGTAAAAGAAAGATATTCCAAAATCGCAACGAGTGGTTGTAGTTGTGGAGGTGGCGTAGCATCTTCATGTTGTGATAATTCTGGGTCAAATAAAGAAATATCAGAAAGTATTGGATATTCTAAAGAAGAAATGGACAATGTTCCTGAAGCGAATTTGGGTCTTGGGTGTGGGAATCCTGCTGCTCTTTCTAGAATTAAAAAAGGCGATGTTGTTTTAGATTTAGGAAGTGGCGCTGGCTTTGATGCGTTTTTGGCGAAAAAAAAGTTGGGAGAACAGGAAAAGTCATAGGCGTGGATATGACTGAAGAGATGATAAAGAAAGCCAGAAAAAATGCACAAAAACACAATTGTAAAAATGTAGAATTCAAATTGGGCGATATTGAAAATCTTCCAATTAAAGATAATTCAATAAATGTTATAATAAGTAACTGCGTCATTAATCTCGCTCCAGATAAAAAAAGAGTTTTTAAGGAAGCCCATAGAGTTTTAAAAAAAGATGGGAGAATGTATATCTCAGATATTGTCTTATTGGGAGAATTGACAGACAAACAAATAAATGATAAAGGACTAATTGCAGGGTGCGTTGGTGGTGCATTGCAAAAAGAGACTTACCTTAAAATAATCAAAGATGCAGGCTTTAAAGTTAGAATTTTAGGAGAAGATAAAGAGATTAGTCAACGACAATATGGAGGAATTAAATTAGAAAGCTTGAAAATTGAAGCACATAAATTAAATTAAGAGTATTATATATTATGTGGGTAAAATGGAAATAACAAAGAAGAAATTAATCATAGCGTTGGGATTATTGTTTGCTTTAGGAGTATTCCTTGCAATGTCTAATGCTTATTGTGCAGTTAATATGGGGCATTTGTTTGCACCACTGCTTTATGGGATTGCATTGATAGCACTTGCAACAGGTGGGGCAGTAGCTCTATTATTTCAATGGAAAGTAGACAAAATAGAGCTTGATAAGGTAATAAGCATATTGTCAGAAGATGAAAGAAGAGTCCTTAAAGTAATAATAGAAAAGAAAAGCGTATCTCAAACAGAATTGAAACATTTATCTGAATTGTCAAAAGTAAAAGTTTCAAGAATTGTTTCAAAACTTGAGCAAAGAAAAATCATAGAGAAAAAACCTTATGGAAATACAAATTTAATTATTAGAAAAATATGATTAATGTTCTTTTAGAAAAAGAACCAAAAGTAAAAGCCCCTCTATTTTCTTTTTTTAGAAAAAAGAAACAAAAAATCTGGACTCCCCCTCGTGCTACGCACATATAGTCTGCTACGCAGAAATTTATTAACGTGAAAATTTAACTCTTCGCCATTTTTTTGCTACGCAAAAAACCGTTGCACTATCTCTTGGTCTCCGTTTCACTCCGACGAACTTAACAGGGCTTATTGGCAATTATTCTGCCTCCGTTTGACAAATTTTATAAGCTTCCGCAAGTATGTGCTTTTTATGAAGAACGCATCGTTGATGATGGCAATGTTCTTATTAATTCTGACTTCTAGTTGTGCTCATTCGGACGCATTAAAGGATTATCGCGTAAATGCAAACAATTACGTTGACCAAACAATAAGTTTTACTGCAAAGGTCATCGATTATGGCTCGCCTGACGTCGAAATTCTCCAAGATTATGGAGTGGGCACATACTACTATAAATTTGCAGATCAAGAAGGATATTTTGTCAATGTAATATCCAAGAACAGAAAGTTTGAGATGAACAATATTTATTCCGTTTCTGGTAAATATATCAAGACTTCTGCGGGTAATTATTATCTAATCGAATAGGACAGAAAAATAACTCAAGGTCTTTTCTTCGAAAAGACGCCAATAACAGGACTTAAGTTCAATTGTATTTAGGTTCTAATTTTCTTTTTAGAAAAAAAGAAACAAAAAAGGCAGCGGCTACCCCTTAAATTAGAATAAAAAATACACACGACGACTTTGAGTTTTCCCTTCGGTCAGCGCTTTCTCGCATGTTTGATATAAATGTTTAGTAATTAACGAGAATCTCGACGTCCTTGCCGAAGATGTTTTTCAGGTTCTCGAAGATGGGCTCCTTGATGAAGGCCTTGTGCGGAATCTTCAGGTTAGCGAGCGCGTGCTCGAGCTCTTCGAGGCTGCTCGTCTCGACTTCCCCGAGCGAGCCGTTCGGATTGATTAGCGCCTTGGTAATCTCTCGCTCCTGGGCGTCGATGTCGTGGATGATGAAGGCGTGCTTCTCGAGCAGGAGGATCTCACCATAATTCTTGCCGTGCTTGACGCGCAGTTTCGCGCGTTCGAGCTCGCGACCGCGCTTGCGCTGGATGTGCTCGATCATGAACTTGAGCAGTTCGCGACTGTCCTTCTTGACCTTGTGCGCAACGGCGATGGTCAGCTTTCCCTTGTCGTAGTCCCGCTTCGCCTTCTCGACCTCCTTCAGCACGCGAAGGTATTTCTCCGGGATGATGCCGGCGTGCACGACCTCGCTCTCGAAGAGCCCAATCATCGCGGTATCAGACACCTTCTCGATACCTTCGAGCTTGAGGATGTCGCGCACCACCGTCACCGTGGACTCCCAGACGTGAAGGACATCCTCCTTCTCCTTCAGGTCTGCGATTTGTTCGAAGAGTTTTCCCAAACGCTTCAAGTACTTGTCGACGATCTTGACGAGTTCGTCCAGCTCCACGCCGGTGACATCCTTCTTGACGAAGTGCTCCATGTCCTTGCGCACCTTGAGGATCTTCTCGAGCATCTTCACATATTCTTCCTCGAGGAGCTTCTCCTTCTTGACGAAGACCTCACGCATCAGTTCCGGCGTCTCTTTCGGCGTCGGGGGCGGCAGGCCGTAGAGCATGATGGCCGCCTGGCTCGGGGTGAAGGTGGCCCAGAAGCTGTCCTCCATCGCTACCTCGTTCATCTTGAACTTCATGCGCTGGAGCATCTGGTCACCGGTGCTCTTGTACATGTCAATCGCTTCCGGGCTCGGCTTGACCTTGCCCATCTTGAGCAATTGCTTCCACGGCATGAAGATGCCGCGGTCATAGAAGGGGATTCCGTCGCGGAGGAAGGTGAAGATGATTGGATTTGCCTCCTTGATGTTGTCCCAGAAGTCGGTCATAATGTACACTTGGATGTTGAGCTTGTTCTTGATGCCGGTCATGTTCCCGGCGTCGATACCCATCCCGATGATGATGGCACGGAGCTTGTCCTTCAGCTCGGCGCGCGTCATCTTCTTCACGTCAGTGTCGTCGATGACGATGAAGACGTCGATGTCCGACTCGTGCGTCGCCCGTCCCTGCACGAGACTGCCCGCCAAGACGTAAGAGACGATGTACTTCTCGAACTTCTTGAGCACCATCGTCTTGTGGATCTCCGCGATCTTGATGGCCGCGAGCATGCCGCCGTCGTACACGGGCGCGCTCATCGCAATCATGTTGAGGATATCGTACTTGGCGTCATAGCATGCCTGCCAGAGCTCGCTCAACAAGAGAACTTCGGGGTTCAGCTTCTTGTCAACCTCTGTGGCCTGCTGTGTCACGAGCGTCTGGAGGCGCTGCTGGAGCTCGACCTTGCTCATCTTGTTGCTCTCGGAATCGTCCATGAGGACGAGCACGTTAATCTTGTCCTTGTCCTGCTCCTCCTGGCTCGGCGGCAGCAGGGAGATGCCCATAGTGTAGTCCTCGAACTTGGCGCGCACCTTGCCGGAGAACTTGTCGAGCGTGCCCTTGATCCGGTCGAGCCGCTCCTGCGCCTCTTTGCTGAGCTTGTCGGCTGCCGGGAGCTGCCCCTCAACCCCTGCTGACGTTTTCGTCGTATTCTTCTTGGTCGTCTTCTTGGCCACGATATCACCGCGAGAGCTTTATAAGCCCCCGAACCCCTTCCATCTATTTAAAGCTTCTGAAGGCGGAGCCGGAAGAACGGCAACCAGCGGGTTCCCCTGCTCCTTCCTCCCAACAGAGCTTTCCGCCGACACTCCAGGTGCGATTCGGGGAAAGATTTAAATAGCGCGCATCTACTGGAGAAGGGTAATCACGTTCAAAGGTGAGAACATGGCCAAACGGAAAATGAAGCTCGAGGAACGCATCGAGCACTCACTCTCGCAAACTCCAAAAGAGTTCATCCCGAACGACGAAGACGCAAAGCCCATCAAGATTAGCGATGACGTCCGCAGGGATTTCCAGCGGGCAAAATGGGAGACCGCACACTACCTCGACGGGATGAACGAGAAGTACAAGGAGCACGAGAACGAGACTGCGACCAAGAAATACGAGGGCAACCTGGAAGGTCTCGTCGGCTACGCCAACGACCTCGCGGAGAAGGTGAAGCACGACGAGTACCTCAAGATGGACGTGCACGACCCCAATGCAGAATCCCGCATCATCCACTACATCAGCCTTGGCATCATTGCGCAAAGCGGTGGGAAGATCAAAGGCGAAGAGGCAACGGCCAAAGCCAGGCAGAAATTCCACGAATTCACGCACCCTGAAGGCGACAAGAAGCCCGACAGGGACGTGCTCAAGCTCCTCAAGGAAGGGCTGAAGTACACACACACCCAGGTGCACCTCCGACGGCCGAACGGCATCTTCGCGAGCTATGAAGGCAACGATGACAAGAAGAAGGAGCTGGCAGCCCTCATCGCCGCACTCAACGAGAACGAGAACGGGCAGATGCTGAACATGGTCGACTACAACAGTCTAATCCCGTCAGCGATTGAGCACGCCTCCAGCCACATCGCCCAGTTCGCGACCCAATACGTGTCTCTCGACAAGAAGCACAAGCCAGAGCATGAGTACGAGCTCAGGGAGGCGGCTTAGGCCGCATAACATTTTTAAACCTCCTCTTTCTCTGTCGTCTTCGGTGTTGTAGGGGTGAGCGCCGACTCGTTAGCAGAGTATGTCAATAATCTCCTCCGGCAGGGCTATAGCGAAGAGCAAATCCGCGACGTGCTCCGCCAGAACAACTACCCGGAGAGCATGATTGACGCCGCCTTCGCAGCCCTGGGAGCGCCCACGAAGGAACGCGCGCCCCGACAGCGCGCAACGGTCGAGGAGCAGCTCACGAGCTACCTCCGCACCTATCTCGCGCAAGGCTACGACGCCGCGGCCCTGAAACAGAACCTGCTCCAGCAAGGCTACCGGGCCGCAGACATCGACCGCGCCCTCGGAGCCGCAACCGGACAGAGCGTGCGGCACGAGCATCACATCGCGAGCAGCACCATCATCAAGCTCGCCCTCCTCCTCATCCTCGTCGCGGGCATAAGCTATGGCATCATCTATAGCTCCACACTCCTGCACGTGCAATCGCCCCCGTCGAGAACGACGGAACGGCTTCTCGACGTCACGCTCAGCCTCGAAGAGGAAACTGCAGCGCCGGGAAGCACGCTCCACGCGACGACGAGCGTGACGAACATGGGCTCTGGAACGTACGATGTCACCTTGATCTATCGGCTCCTCGACAAGAAAGAGCAAAGACTGTGGAGCGACACGAAGACGAAAGCGGTCGCGACGAGCTTCGATGACAGCGAACGGATCCCCATCGATGAAAGCCTACCGGAGGGCACCTACACCGTGATGATAGAAGCATCCTACGGAGGAGAAGCACCGGCGACGAGCAGCAAACATCTCACCATCGCGTCGTCAGAGACGCCGACAAGGCCGCCAGAGGACACCGGAAATGAGACGAAGGGAACGACGATTCAGATCATCACTGACGAACGGGAGGATGCGCGCGACAAGGCGTTTGTCGCCGCGAAAGCCAACGAGAGCGGCAAAGCGGAAAAGCTCTGTCAGAGCATCACGAACCAGGCGCGTCGTGATGACTGCCTTGGTATGATTACGATCTACGATCACCAAGCGAGCCATTGTGATGCCATCACGAGCGACAACGCGCGCGACAACTGCCTAATGGGCTTCGTCATCAACGGCGCGTACGAGCTCTGCCCTAAGCTGACAAAAGAGTCCAACAAGGAACTATGCCAGAACCTCCAGTACCTCAACACGCTCCCGACAACGCAGAAGGTTCCTGATGTGAACCAGTACGCGCAGCCTATCGCATGACTGGGTCGAGATGATACTGGCGGCTGTAGAGCGCGATCTTCTCCATATCATCCAGATCGTCGATGCAGCGCGGCTCCGGCAACACCACGACAGGGATATGGAGCTCGTCGTTCGCGTAGAGCTCGCTGCGCTGGAGCTGCCACGGCTGCCGGATCAGTTCGAGACCACCCCACGGTGCGGGCGTGATGTTGATCTGCTTGTCAGGAATGAGCGTGTGCCCAGAACAACCAAATATCCCGCGAGACGTGCAGATGCTCTTGCACTTCGCGGGGATGAAGCGGCCGTTCCCATCGATGTAGTAGGCGCGCACCTCATAGAGTCCGGGAATGAGCTGGACGCTCGTCAGGTTGGTCGTGTTGCTGACGATGGCTGTCGCGCTGACGCCCGGCTCGGTCTGGCTGCTCCGCTTCCTGCTGATCGTTGCGAAGACGGTCTCGTGACTCGTATCGATCGGTTCCGATCCGCTCAATGAGAGCGTGCCGGTCGCGCTCCGTGTCAGCGTGTACTTCTCAAATGTCACGTTCCGTGTGACGAAGGGCTCGAGAATGATGTCAGGGATCACTAGTGGCTGACCACGCCGGGCTGAGACGTGGAGCGTCACCGGATTGTAACCCTCCTTCTCCGCGACGAGGAGTCCGCCGACGCACGGCGGCACTTTCGCTTCAAGCGTTGCGTACACCCCCTGCTCATCCATCTCTGAGACTGGGAGCGAGCAAGCCGCGTAGTCGCCACATTTGAAGCTGAAGCTGACATTGGGAAGTGGTTGATTCGTGCGCGCGTCGAAGGTGCGAGCCGTGAATGACACGATTGCTTGCTCCTGACTGCAAAGGAGCGTAGTGAGGCTCGTGTTGTGAGCATAGCGCGTGTTCTTCGCATACGCACCCGTGTTGAGCGACGCGGGATCTGTCACCTGGTAGCTGACGAAGTCAGTGCTCCATGGAATCGTGCCACGACCAAGGAGCCACTCTGCCATGTTCTTGTTGTCGCGCAGGTTCGCTTCGAGCGCGAAGAGGAAACTGATATCCGTGCTTGACGAGGCGTTATCCGCACGCACCTCAACGAGGAAGGGTGCGCTGATGTCATAGAAGAAGTCGTAGTAGTTTTGCTGTCGCGGCGGGACGAAGAGGACACCGCCTTGGCGTTCGCTCCGCGGCTTGATGAGTTGTCCCTGTCGCGGCTTGACGTCGAGGAAGAGTTGCTGATCGGGCGCGAAGATCGTGATGCGGAGGTCGTCAGCCTTCAGTCCAGAATCATTCAGGAGGTCGAGGCGCATCGTGTTGAGGAAGCTCTGCACGTACGGGTCGTTCACATGCGGGACTGGTTGCACGCCTTTCGTCCCGAGCACCTGGAAACTCGGCGTGATGCTCTGGACGAGTTGCTGGAACCGCTGCTGCACGTTGAAGAGGACCCAGGTGTGCGGAGTGAAGCCCTCCTCGTAGCCGCCGATTGGCGGCAGCTCCGCCTCCGTTCCGCTATAGGCAGAGACGAGGTAGAGAAGGTAGTTCTCAAGGAATTGCGTGTCGATTTCTCGCTGGGTGATCTGCTTGGCGACAGCATAATAGCGCTTGAACGGGATATCGATGCGCTCGGTGAAGCGCTTGATCTTCGCGCTCGTCTCGCCGTGCTGAAGGGTAAGCAGACGTTCATACTCGACGAGGACATTCCCGTCGTTGAACGTGACGGTCGCGTCCTGCTCTGGCGCCGGCGTGATGGTGATGTCTGGGAAGAGACCGTAATTGATGCACTCGTGCAGGTGCTGGAGGATGTAGGCGCGTGCCTCCTCCTGCATCGTCTCGAGGCTCGGCGTCAGCGTGGTGAGCACGCAGAACTGGCACTGATTGCTGCCTGTGAGATAATACCAGTACGGCACGACACTCTCGTTATCGGCGGGATTGAGCTCGAGCGCGTCGCTCTCTGTCGGGTGCAATGGGTCGACGACAATGTCCTTTCCGATGTTACGTCGAGGATTGATGTAACCGCCGTGCATAGCAAGTCGCTTCAACGCGTCAATCGTGGTGAGTCGGAGACAGTTCTGGACGTGTTCCTGGACAGGGGAGAGGCTCGGCGGCAGGTTCACTGCGATCGGCTTGCGAAGGACGAAGTAGAGGACGAAGCTGAGGAGAATAAAGAGGCCGAGGAGGATGAAGATGGTGACTTGGCCGCGTCTCATCGGAACCCACCCACAACAGTGATGAGGAAGAGCCTGCCGAAAGCAAAGAAGAGGAAGAGCCAGATAACACTGAGGATGAGCGCTGTCCAGACGCTCAAGAGCGAGAGCGCGAGAAGGAGCTGGACCCCGACGAACCAGGTGATGAAGAGGAGGATGACGGCGAGGAGGAGAGCATGCATCCAGCGCTCGATGAAGAGGAGGATGAGCGTGAAAACAGCAGTGATGAGGACAAAGAAGGTGAGCGCGAGGAGCGTGAAGGAATGGAGGAAGAAGAGCAGCGCGAGCAACGCGTTGGGGAGGAGCCAGAGCGCAATGAGGGGAAGTGGGTCACGGCAGCGCGTTCGCCACCACGAAACTGGTTTGAGGTAAAGGAGCGGAAGAAGCAGGACTATGAGGATGAGCAGCGCGACAAAGGTGTACGCAGCAACGACCGGATTGAGGAACATGATCAGGAAGGGGACAATGATGACAAGGAGCGCAAGCACGATCGTGATGACGAGATCGATGCGCCACCGGTGCCAGCTCCACGCCCGCTTCTCGAGGAGGTCGTAGCTGTACCGTTTCACGAGACTGTACAGGATAAGAAAGAGGAGGAGCGCGAGGGCGAGGGCGAGGAGGAGCTTGACGAGCGCCCCGGTCACCATTGCTCGTGGCGGCGGCACGCCCGCCTCCACCGCTTTGAGGAAGGGCAGGAGCGGGTGCGTGACGAGCCCGGAGAGGAGCGTGTAGAGGATGGTCGTGAGAAGGACGCCGAGAAGGAGGAAGAGGTCGAGCCCCATCGTCGCGAAGCTGCGCAAGGTGAAGGTCTGGCGCCATGCGAGAGTGTATGCTCTCCACGTCTGTTTGAGTAGGCTCATTCTCTTCATTGTGTCGTCTCGTTCGCTTCGATGAAGAGGGTGGTGAGGTATTGCCACGGCGCCGCGTTCCCGTTGTTCGTGAAGCGCCAGCGGAGCTGGGCGTGCGTGAGCCTGCCGTTCAACGGCGGGCAGGTGTACTGGTCCGGGTCGCACGGCTCCGGGAATGCTTGGTAGCCGTCAAAGGCTGCCGCTTCGCTCGGACTCCCCGTCTTGAGCGTGTAATTATGCGCCAGATTGTCGTAGAGGAGTACCTCAGCATCATAGGTTCCTTGGAAAGGCTGGAAGTACCAGCCGAGCTCGTAATACGACTGTTCCTGATAGGTACGCTTCTTCGCGAGGATCGTGACCGTGTCGCGGTAGATCGGCGTGTCGAGGCTCATCGCGACGATGTTGTTGCTCTTCGGGTCGTAGCCGTAGCTGCTCGTCAAGCCCTGCGTGCACACCTCGATCTCCCACTGGCTCACCGTGTACCAAGGCAGGCCGAGCGTCTCGTTCACGTTGAGGTTCCACGTGAACTCCGGGTTGGTGAGCGGACTCGTCACATTCGTCGCGAGAACCGTCGTAGCGAAGAGGAGAACGAGGAGGAGCGTGACCGTGACGAGGAGCGACAAGAAAAGTGGAGAGGAGCGCGTCACAGGAAACCACCTCCGCTGCTCGCAGTATCGTCCGGTTCGACGCCGTCGAGGCCTTCGCAATAGTCGGGGCCGTTAGGGACGCTCGGGTTCTGCGAGCGGAGGCCGTGCGCGAAGCCCAGGAGCTCCTGCAAGTTGAAAGCTGCTCCGGTCAGGCCGCACGCGACGGCTTTTACACCGCAAGGCAAGCCCCCTTGCAGAGAGAAAGAGCCGGTGGTTGAAGGGGATGCGCAAGAGCCCGCACTCATCCTCAATAGAGGGTCAATATCTAACTCTGAGTAGATAGAATTACAGAGAATCTTGAAGCCTTTCTGCACCCCGTAGCCGAGGACCAACTGCAGGCCGATCGCACCGAGGAACTTGGTGAGGAAGTTGCCCATGGCGCCGTGTTCCCGCGCCTGCGCGCTCTCGAGGTAGAGGCAGGATTGCGCCGAGAACTTCTCCTCACACTGCGTGACTGGCATTCCCGTCGTCGCCATCTCGCGGATGCACTCCAGCTCGATGCACTTGAGCTGCTTTTCCTTCCGCGCATTGTAGAGCTGCGCGGGAATGCACATCCCATCGTAGCGTGTCGAACGGTAGGGATTGACGATCCAGCCGTCGCCGGGGAGCACCGTGAGGAGGTTCTGCGTCTCCTGCAGGTTGCTCGCGATGAGGTCGGTGAAGCTCGGCTGATCTTTATTAGCGGTCCATTTGAAGAACGTGTCCTGTTTTTTTAAGTCGAGATTGAACTCTTTCGCGTCCTTTTTGAAGTCGAGCTTGTCGAGGCCGAGCCCGAAATCTTTATTGTTGGTCTCTGTGGACAACTTGCCAAGCCCGAACTTTTCTTTATTGGCGGTCCCTTTGGGCAGGTCTTCCTCATTCACGCCCAAGCCCAATTTCCCGTTGATGGTTGCCCACTCGAGGCCGATGCTCGCCCACGTGCCCGCGTCGTACATCTTGCACTCGTAGAGGCCGCAGAGCCACTTGACGAGATAGCCGATAATGCCGACGCCCAGGCCATTGGCGGCCGCTCCACCGACATCGGTGCTGCTTCCCGCGGATGAACCGATGGGTAACCAGCCGACCGGCCAGATGTAGGTGTTGACGATGCGCTGGAATCCCGACAGGGAGATGTGCGTCGCCTTCCAGAGCGCCGCGCCCGCCGCTGCCCCGACGCCCGTTCCCGCTATCGCGACGGCGATGCTGTACAATAGCGCCTTCACGGCCTGCAGCGCCGCATTGATGCTTCCTATCGTCTCGGCGAGCTCGCAGATCTTGCCGAGGCTGTTGTCGATGGCCGCCTTGGACTTGATTCTATCCTGGAGCTTGTTGATGTCGGTGACGAGCGCCCGCTCCTTGTCACGGATGGCCTGGCCCGGGTTGCCGAGCTCCTGACCGGTGAGCGGAAGCGTGAGGTTCAGCTGCTCCATCTCTGGCTTGAGGTAGACGACGTTGCCGCGCCGCATCGTGAAGTCGAGCGTGCAGTTCAGCCCGACTGTCCCGTTCGGCCAGACGCTGTTGGAGTAATAGCTCGTGACCAAGAGGGGTGCGTTCGTGAACTCGTTCATCACATAGGATGGCCCGACGATCTGCGGCGTCATGCACCGGACGCTTCTCAGCTGGCTGACACGTGCCTGGCCGACGAGCGAGAGCTTCAAGGGTATCATCACCTTGAACGGGATGAGGCTGGCGATGCGCTTGTCAATCAGCGGGAGATTCCCGGCCGGCGCCACGCGAGTAATGTAGTTCGGTGTCACCTCACCTTCGGCTTCACACACCTCGACGCTGAGTAGCAGGCGCTGCTCGTTCCCCGCCTCGTCAGTGATGATGATCGGCACCTTGCCGTTCGTATGCGTGCTGAGGAAGCCGTCGACCGTGAGCGTGCAGCGGAAGCCGTCCGTTTTCTCACAGACGGTTGTCGTCTCGTCGCGGTCAGTGACGCTGCTCGTGTTCGCCGTGAGGAAGAGCTTCTGGCTGTCATCCTCGGCTTCAAAGCTCACGGTGAGTGCTTGTCCTGCAACGGGGCAAGCGACATCCACGCTCGGCTGCTTGGTGATGCGCGGCTTCTTCGTGTCGATGACGAATCGTTTCTCGAGCGTGCCGGTGACGAGGTTGCCGAGGTCGTCCATCGAGCGGTCAATGATGAGAAGCCGTTGCTCGCTGCCATGCGCGCCACGAAAAGGGATGTCGGCAGTGCATCGCCACGTGTTCCCTTCATCGGTACAGTTCTCGGCTTGCACTGTCGTCCGACCGATACTGAAGAAGAGCCCTTTGTTTGCCATGCCGCCTGGCGCCTCCACAACCGCGACGACCCTTGTCGGGCCGTTCCGCGCAAAGCACGTGCTGCACTGATAAGGCCTGCCAAGATAGGTGATGACCGGCTTGGTATTCTCAATGTGCAGCGTCGTGTAGGCGATGCCGTGTGCAACATTACCCGCACCATCCTGCGCCGTGATCGTGATGGGAAAGCTCGTGTCCCCTGATGGCGCGTCCGGATGGAGCGTCAACAGCACTGAACAATCGTAGCCGGTGCCGTTCTGCACACAAGTAGGATCGATGCTCTCTGCACCTGCGTCGAGGCTCGTCGCGTTCACCGAGACGGTGGTGAGTGTCTGTTCAGTGATGTGAAAAGCGAGCGTCGCAACCACCCTTGACGCGGCTTCCGTGCTGTACGCAGTTATCTCCTGGCCGTTGCGGAGCAAGCGGTAACTGCTTGGTAGGCCCGGCGCTATCGTGTCGATGGTACGAACGACTTTCTTGCTTGTGCCAGTATTACCGAGCCGATCCGTCATGATGAGATAGAGCTCAATCGGCCCGCTCAGTCCGGGAGCAGCACCAGCCAGGACACCCTGCGAGCGGCAGCCGCTCTCGTTTTGTGTTGCAATCACCTGTTCGTTCGCCACGAACTGGACGGTAGCGAGACCGCTGCAGTCAGGAGCAGGACTAGCCGTATCGACAACCGTGTAGGTCGCGCTCAGGCGCTGACCGGCCTGCATCGGTAAGAAGACCTCCGCGTACGGAGCGACGCCATCGACCGCGTATTGGACTCTCGTCGTCTTTGGCGGCGTGGATTCCTCTTGTACGGGTATACTGAAGAGACCGGGGGATTGCGACGAGAAGGGGAAGCTGTAGGTGCAGAGGTACTGGTCGTTCAACGGCTCACAAGTGAGATTGAGCGGTGGGTTTCCGATGAGACTGACCATGTCTGTGTCTGCGAGCACCGTCAGCAAGGTCGTGTCATTGACGCGTCGAAAGCCGGGAATCTTATCTTGACCTTGCACTGCCGCTTGGAAAACGGCCTCCGCACGGAACGAATAAGCGGTGATGATGGTGAGGCTGAGGACGAGGTAGATCATGAAGAACGCGGTTGTTTGGAGGCCTCTCCGGCCCATCCTCCGCTTCATCGCACTACCTCGCCAGGCTGCGGCATCATGAGGAGTTCCTTGCCTCGTGCATAGCTTTGCGGATCAACATATGCTTCGAGCTCTTTCCAAGTAGCAGGTATCTCCTCCTCGAGTAAGTAGAGGGTGTAGTTTTTGAAGTTGTAGAGTGCGTTCGGGGTCAACGCAAAGGGATGGCTCTCGTTCAGGAAGGCGCCGCCGGAGAGCCACGTCGTAAAGTTTGTCGCGTTGAGCGTGAAGTGCTTGGTGTTCGCACACACTCCGAGGACTTTCGGGCCGGCACAGTAGCTGCGCGTCTCCTCGGATAGGCTGACCTGATCGTTATGGAACAGGTAGGCTTCCAGCTTGTAACGACCAGGCGCGAGACTGAAGGTGACGTTCGGCTGTGATGGGATGACCTTCCGATTGCTCATTTCATCGAACCAGTCAGCCACATCCTGTTCGGTGAGCAAGCCCTGCTTCTGCAACTGTTCAAGCTGCCGCTGCTGCTCAGCAATCGCCCGGCTCATGTTCTGGTCGGCGAGTGCGAGCGTGGTGAAACCAACGAGGGGAACGTCATCTTCATATGGCGTCTCGTTTAGGCGCGTGATGGTGAGGAGGACAAGGTCGGTCGTGTTGAGAGGCGCGCTCTCCCGCCTGATAGTCTCCTGCGTTATCGGTCCGGTCGTCAAGTTCTCGATATTCCTAGGAGTGCGTTTGCGGACGGTGAAGGTGATGTTCTGAAGCGGCCAGAGCGCGAAAGAGAATCGGTGCGTCACGTCCTCCTCGTAGTTATCATAAGAGATGCCGCTGCCGAGATAGCCAGCCTTGCTATAGCTCAGGAGACCACCATAGCGACAGTAAGGCATCCGCGTCGCGAGCCGTCCCTGCTCGTCAGTCTCGCCGATGAACCATTCTTCGCCACAAGCATAGGTGATTCTCACGCCGGCCAATGGCTCGCCGGTCTCCTTGTTCGTCGTGCTGATGAGCAGCGCATTCTTGACGCGTTGGAGCGGACTCGCAAGGTCTGCCCGTTGGTTGACGAGGGTGAACCGTGTGGTGGCAAGGCTCCTGTTGAGGGGTTCGTTACGCCAGATATTCGCCTCCAGACCGAAGCTCCAGTCATAGCCCTTGCCGTTGAAGGCAGACTCATCCGTCAGCGTCACGATGACCGGATAGGCGAGGTCGTAGCGGAAGCGATAATCATTGATGAAGAGGCCGAGCATCTTCGTGACGAGACCGCCGAAGTTGACGCTGCGTGGCTTAAGCAGCTCCTTGCCGCCGTTGATGGCAAGGAAGGGACGCGTGCCGGGATAGAAGAAGCGCGCCTTCACATCTTCGTACTGCGTGGTGTCCGGCACGACATAAAGATTCGCATAGGTGCCGGCCCGGTAGGCCTGCTCCTCTGCCGAGAGGTTGCTCGGTGGGATGATGGGACGATAGCCGGCCACGGCATTCGGCACCTGGATAAAGTCGCTCCAGGGAAGGATCTCCTCCTGCAGGATCTTCTCGACCGCGGTCCGGCTCCAGTAACGCTGGCGTCCGAGAAGCGTGACGCTGCGCATCGGCGGCAGTTTCTCCTTGACGCCGCTGTAAAGTACGAGAAGATTGAGGGTGAGACGTTCGAGATAGGAGCTGTTCCGTTCGGCCTGCGCAAGGTGATAGGCGAGCATGTAGAGCTGCAGCAAGTCGACGGGCGCTTCCGCGGTGAATCGTTCCAGACGGCGACGCTCACCATTCTCACGGTTCGTAATCGTGACTGGCATATCGAGATTCGCTATGACATTCTTCGTGAAGAGCACTGTCGCCTTCCCCTCTCCGTCGAATGTCACCTCGTACTTGTCCTTCACCTTGGTGAAGTTGTCGAGACACGCGATGACCGTGCCAGGAAGTGCCTGCTCGATCTGTTCCTGCACGCTCGTCCGGTCAGTGTTGAAGCTGAGCTGCAACGGACAGTCATGCGTGCAGAGCGGCGGCTGCTCGCTCGCCTCGCAGCCGAGCGGATTGCTGCACGGCTTCACGTGACTCCAGAGCGCGACGTCTTGCGGCGGGAACGGCACCGTGTCACCTTCCCAGGGAAGGCCTGCGTGGCGAAGCCCGCTCGTGTCGAGATAGCCGCCGTTCGCGCCCGCGATCCTGAGAAGACGCTCGAGGCTCTGCGTTGTGCAGTCATCAATGAGCTGGCCGACGGGAACGACGCCGACGCGCGACTCCTCAATATGATAGGCGGGTCGGAGCAAGAGGAAGAGCAGCACGCCGATGAGGAGTGCGAGACCGATGACGATGAAGAGTGTTACCTGTCCGCGTCTCATCGGCCGCCACCCCCAAAGCCAGTTCCGGGTACACCAAAGCCGTTACCCGCACCGAAACCCCCCAATCCAGTGTTCCCAACGCCAGTACCGTATGCTACCGGCTCGTACGGGTTCTCAGCGCCGAAGTCTATCGTCTCGTTCGTCACGCCACCCCTGTCGTACGCGTTCGGCTCGATGGGGCGGCAGAAGCGCGTCTCGCCCTGCTCGTCCGGGAAAGGCTTGCTGAACATGATGCAGACCTGCTCGTATACCGTTTCGTTCGTCAGGCTCCACGCCTGGCTCGTCACGACACCCTTCGGGAGCTGGACTGGTTCCTCGTTCACTGTTTTCCCGCCGGGTTCGAGGGTGACGCGCACCTCATTCGTGTCGTCAGGACTGACTGCAACGAAGCTGATTGTGTAGAGCGTCGTTCCTGCACCGTCTTCGGCACGCTCGCCAATAGGGAGGCGTTCGGCTGCGAAGGTGAGGAGTGCGCGGTACGCGCCGCTCTCCCAGGCGTAGACGCTCCCGTCGTCCTGCGTGAAGTCGCTGAATGCGCCGGCAGGGTTGCAAATGTCCTGCTTCCAGCGCTCGGAATTGAGGAGCTTGTCAGCAGTGTCCGCGAAGTCGCCAAATCCCCAGCCTTTCAACGTGAGGAAGTCGAGCTTCCCCTCGCTCTGGAGCTTGTCGAAGATGATACCGAGCATCTGGTCGATCCAAGTGTAGAACATCTTCGCGTTCTCCTTCTCCGCAACCTGTTCCTGTTCGGACGTGAGCGCAGTGGTGTCGACCGTCGTGCAATCGCCCTTGCTACAATCGGTGCAGTCCTTCCCACTCTTGTACAGCTTCAGATCGCTGCCGGAACCGCAGGCGATGAGGTCGGCGGCAGTGTTCGTTTTGGTGAGCTCCTTGGCGAATTGGTTCACGCGTGCGCAGAGTTTGGATGAGTCTTCACAGGAAGAGCTGCAGGAGGATCCCGTGCATGTTATATACTTGCTCACCCGCTTGTTCTCCTTCTTCAAGTTGTTGTAGACTTTGTAAGCTGCGCTCGTGGCATCCGTCACGCCGGTCTTCGCGTTCCGCTCGAGCTCCGCGCTGTTCTGTGCGCCGTAGCCCTGCTCGATGTCAAAAATGAACTCGTCGATCTTCTCGTCGCAGTTGTCACCAGTGCACCCGCCCAGCATCTTCGTGTAGAAAGCCTTGGCGGACTCTCCTTTCTTCGCGCCGTTCTTCATCTTGTTATAGGTGTGAGCATTGATGGTGACCTGTAGACCATTCTGCTTGGCGTACGCCGCCAGCGCAGGATAGGATGTCAAGTCATCTGAACCGGTGGCGGGCGCCTTTCTCCACATCTCCAACTCTTTTTTCAGCTGCTCGTAGTCCTTCCCATAGACGCGCTCGTCGGCTTTCTCGCGCAGTTCCGCCATCTTCATGCGGCGCCACTGGTCGCCAGTGTAGCCGCGATTCAGGATTCCTTCCAGCCAGCTGTTCGTGGTTCTGTCGCACTCGTCGCCCTCGCAGAGCGCTTTGGTGCAGAGATCTGCCTGATAGGGGTAGCTGAACAACCCGTTCGTCTCGGTGATGTAGTCGAAGTCCTTCACATAGCCGAGCGCGTCCATGACGCGACAGCCGAAACCCTTCAGGGAGATGTCGTCATAGACCGCGTTGATGCAGACTTCGTTCTGCAGCTTGTCCCGAAGGATGAGCAAGGGATTCTGCACGACCGTGTTGATGTTACTCAGCAGGTTCTTCACCACGCGCACGTACGGCAGCTCGAAGACCTCGCCCATGATCTGGCGGCACATCGCGACGCCGCGCGTCCGCTCGCAAACCGCGAGTCCGTGCCCACCAGCAGCCTGCTCTTTCAGGCATGCAAGGTAGCCGCACTCGATGAGGCGCCACTTGTTCAGGTTGTTGACGACGCCGCTCCAGCATTTGGTGGCGAGGCTCATAATCAGGCTGTTCTGCACGTCGGGCGTGTTCAGATTGCTCGTCATCCGGTTCAGCGTCGCGCCATAGACGCTATTCTGGCTGTCTGCCGGCTTGATGAAACTGCTGTCCGTCATCTCTCCGCCTTTGGGTTTCCCGCCTGCCGTGACGAGACCGTTATCAACAGCCCACTTATTGCTCTCGCTCTTCTCCTCATTGATCCGCTGGCCGGTATTGCAGTGGACCCAGTCGCAGAAGTTGCGCAGACTCACACCAGCTTTCGTGTTCGCTTGGGCGAGACCGCCTTGGATTTTCTTGTCAGCGTTCTGCATCGCCTTCTCAGCCCCGCTTCGTTGGAAAAAGTGCGGCGCCCAGAGGGCGAAACTCGTCTGGAGCATCGCACCGCTCATGCCTTTACCTTGCATGATGAGACTCTGGCCGATACCAGTCATCATGAGGTGGCCGATGCCTTCGACGCTCAGACCATACATGTTGATGATGCTCAGGATGTCCTGGAGCTGGCAGAGCTGGCTGAAGGTGCTGAAGAGCTTGTTTGCCTGACCAATCAGGCCCATCGTTCCGCCTTCAAGGTAGTCACGTTGCTCGTTAATCTTGGTGATGAACGCTTCGCCGGGCGCGCCGAGCTTGCTCTCGCGCAGCTTTAGCGGCCAGTAGAGCGTCTCCTCCTCGGGTGTTGGATAGTAGACGCCGTCCTTCTCCACGACGAGGCTGAGGTTGCACCGGACGAGAATCATATCGCGCTGCAGCTCGCTCGTGTCCAGTTTGAGGAAGCTCGCGTCCACCCTGTTCTGCGTATTCCAATCGGCGAGCGGGTCGAAGACACGCGTTTGGAGGTAGAGCGCCTGCGCACTCGTCCAGTTCTCCTCGGGGTTCGGCTGGAAGGCATCGCCCGGGCTGCGCGGCTCGAGCACTTCTGCGCAACTCTCCGGTTTCATCTCCTGATGCAAGATCTTCGCGCCGGCGTCATGACGAGTGAACTCGTAGTTGATGAAGTGCGGATAATCAATCGCGTTGTCCAGGGCGAGCTGGAGCGCCACCCTGTTGATGACACTCGGCGTCGTGGTTGTCGCGCGTGCCGAAAAGAAATCCGGGCGCGTCGAAGCGTTCGCCATGTGGAGAATGTGAGGGATGGTGAGACGCGCCTTGACACTATTCCCCACCTCGTCCACGAACAAGAGCGGAACATCCAGTTGACGGCCTGCTTTGAGATGCGGAACGGCGAGCGTGCAGCGCTGCTCGGTGTTCGTCGTCTTCTTGCACTGCGCGCTCATCGTCGTGTTCTCGCTCACATTCGCCTGTACCTCTTTCGTCCAGGCGGTCATCGTGACGTGGCTCACCGCTTCGTCAATGAGTGCGGTGATACGGAGCTCGCCGTCGTCAGCGATGAGACCAAGGAGAGCGGTACCGTTCGTCGTGACGTTCAGGATGCGCGGCGCCTTGGCATCACAGACGACTCGACGGAGTTCGCTCGGCTCGACGGGGTTGCCTGCATCATCCTGTGAAGGGATACCATTCGCTTCGACGACGAGGAGGTCGAGGCGCTGCTCATCGCTGCAGACCACTGTTGCGCGTCCTTTACAGGTCAAATCCGTGCAGTTCTCGATGTTGAAGACAGTGGGGCCGAGACGGTAGAAGAGAAGGTGCTTGTCAAAACTGGCAGTGCTGTCCTGGAGCGTAATCGTCACGTTCGCCGGCAAGCCACTCCCAATGATGCATTGGTGCTCATCGCACACACCGGCATCGATGTTTGTCACGACCGGACGCGACGTGTCGAGGATAAAGCTTTTTGTAATACGCCCGGGAATGCGCTGCCCTCCAACCTGGAAATCATAGCTGATATTCATCCTCTCGCTGGCTGGATGGAACGGCACGCGCGTGAGCGTGCAGACGTTCTCGCTCTCATTCCAAGTGCAGTCCTGACCAAGGATGAAACGATGCATCAACCCTTGAGAAAGAGCGGTGAGGTCGAGCGCCAGGATGCCTTCATGGACATCGGTCGTGAAAGTGAGGTCGACGAGCTGTTCATACGCGGGATTGATGTAGCGGACGGGCTGACCGTTCACAGTGACAGCAACGGAGAGATCTGTGGCAGAGACGCTGCTCGCAAGGAGCACGAGAAGCACAGTCATCAGAACAAAGAGTCTCACTGTCACTCCATCACCCTCCCATCCCTGTTCCACCGACGAGAGGGTTTATAAAGTTTATTCAAGCAAGCGGAAATCCATGGGAGAAACCGGCGAGAGAAAGGAAGCGAGAAGTGGTCTACGCGACCTTCCCGTCACGCACCGTCTTCGTGGTGAGCAGGGCATCCTTGACGAGCAAGGGCGCACCGTCGCACAGCACCGCGTTCGCTTTGACTGCAATCTTCACCTTGAAGAAATCATCGATAGTGATTTCTTTTTCTCCTTGCTCAAAACCTTCAATCAATATCGGCGTGCCCGGCGTCGTCGCGGGCACTTCCAGGACTTCGAGCGTGCCGTCCTCGGCCTGTGCGGCGAGGAGCATACCCCTGCTCTCGATGCCGCGCAGCATGGCCGGCTGCAGGTTGTCGACGAGGACGATATGCTTGCCGAGGAGCTCGTCCGGCGTGTAATACGGAACGAGCCCTGAGACGATGACGCGCTCCTTCCCGCTGCCGTCGTCGAGCGTCTCGATGTAGAGCTTGTCTGCCTTCGGATGCTTCTCTACCCGAACAATTTTCGCGACGATGAGCGCGAGGTCTGCAGGCGTGATGACGCGCTCGGCCGGGCCGAAGCTCACGGGTTCGATAGGACGCCAGACGATTTCGGGCGTGCCTATCGTGTGCTGTTCCAAAGAAAAACCCAAATCCCCAAAGCCTACTTTTCTGAGATTGAGCTGTTCTTGTATTTTTTGGGAAAAACTGGGAACGATGGGTGCGAGCAGGATGCTCAGATCTTTGACGACGTTCGCGCACGTCGTGAGCACCGGCTGGCAACGCTCCTTGTGCTTCCAGGGTTCGGCCGCCTGAAAGTACTGGTTACCAAGGTCGGCGATGTGCAGGATTTCCTGCACGGCTTTCCGGAACTCGTAGCACTCATAGGAGCCCAGAATCTGCTTCTCCTTCTCCTTCACTTTCCTCTGCAATTCCTTAGCCTTCTGGTCATCCGCAAGAGTAAAGAGTTTGGAATTATAGTTTTTTTTCGTGAACGAAAGCGTCCTGTAAACGAGATTCGCCACGTTACCGATAAGCTCCTTATTCACACGCTCGCGGAAGTCCGTCAGGTTGAGGTCGACGTCCGTCATGGCATGACCAAGGTTGGCAGCATAGTAGAACCTAAGGAATTCCGTCTCCGGCACTTTCTCCGAGAACTCGCGCGCGGTGAGGAAAGTGCCGCGGCTCTTGCTCATCTTTTCGCCATCGACGGTGAGGAAGCCGTGCACCACGAGATTGTCTGGCGGCTTCCAGCCGGCACCGTGCAGGGTTGCGGGCCAGAAGAGCAAGTGGAAGTAGGTGATGTCCTTGCCGATGAAGTGCTGCACGTCAGCCCCGGTCCAGACTTGCTTCGTCAGCTCGAGATCCTTGCCGAGCAAGTTCGCAAGGCTCGAGATGTAGCCAATCGGCGCGTCCAGCCAGACATAGAAATATTTTTCCGTGCCAGGAATCTTGAAGCCGAAGTAGGGACCGTCCCGCGAGATACACCAGTCCTCCAGCCCTTTCTCAATCCAGCTGAGCATCTGGTTCCGCACTTCCGGCTGGAGGCGCTCGTTCTTCGTAAGCCACTCCTTCAGCCAGTTGCTGTATCCCGAGAGCTTGAAAAAGAAATGGCGCGTTTTTTTCAGGACTGGCTTGTCCTTGCTGATGACGCTATACGGATCGATGAGGTCAATCGGCTTGTACGTCGCGCCACACTTCTCGCACACATCACCGTACTGGTCACTCGCTCCGCATTTCGGACAGGTCCCCTTTACGTAGCGATCAGGGAGGAAACGCTTGTCCTTCTCGCTGTAGAACTGCTCTATCTCCTTCTCATAGATCAGATCGGCTTTGACAAGTGCATCGAAGATGCCCTCGCTGAGCTTGCGATTCTCGTCGCTGTTCGTCGTGAAGTAGCTATCGAACGCGATGTGGTACTTGGCGAAGTCCTCTTGATGCTCTTTCAAAAAACGCGCGACCAATTCCTCGGGAGCGATACCTTCCTTCCGCGCATTGATTTCGATGGGTGTGCCATGCGTGTCGCCGGCGCAGCAATACACCGCGTTCTTGCCCGAGAGCTTAAGATAGCGCACATAGATGTCCGTCTGGATGTACTCGACGAGATGGCCGATGTGGATCGGGCCATTCGCGTATGGGAGCGCGCTCGTCACAACGATGTCCGGCTTCTTGTTCTTAGTCACGAGAGGAGAGAAAACCGCAAGGACGTTTATAAATATTGAGGTTCGTTTTATGAAAAAAAGAATACGCTATTTCTTCGGCTCCTTCAGCTTCTTCGTGATGCCGAGCTTAGCCTTGCACTGGCCGCAGACGAAGACGTACGCCTTGACGCCGTGCCAATTCTTCCGCTTATATTCGGTCGTCGTCTCACCAGCGTGCCCGCACTCGGGACAGACGTAGTCGACATTCACGACCAACGAAGCCTCGTGCGCCGCCTTCGGCTCGGCATAACCGCACGCCGGACAGTCATACGTCGGCGAAGTCTTCTTCGGCTTCCGCATCAACTCCTTGCACCGCGGGCACTCCTTGCGGAACACCCACGCCACGATCTTACCCTTCTGTCCGATCTTGCGCCGCGTGAAGTACACGCATTGGTCGACGCTTTCTGGTTGCTTCAGCATAGGCACACGTCGTCAGGGGTCCTTTTTATCTCTTTCGCTAGTCGATAATCGTCGCGAGGAAGAAGGGGAGCTTCCAGATGTCCGTGACAAAATCGAGGAAGAAGGCGGAGAGCAAGACAATCACGATGAACAGGACCGCGAGTAGGGTGAGGACAAGGGGGCGTTCTCGATGATGAGCTGCATCAGGGGGTTGTCGGGCAGCACTGCTCTCAGCACCTGCTGGAGGAGTCCACCCACTCCTTCGAGAACCATAGTGTACTCTCCACAACCGAAGTTTATAAGTGCTTCGGCGCGCCTGCAGACGTGGCCTTTAGGATTACTTGAGCGCTTTCATCGCGGCACAATAGCCCTCGTAACGCGCCACGTTCCCGCGCGTCATGGCGCGCATGCATGCTCGCTTCTCTCTTTCGTTCTGCCGCTTCCTCTAGAAGAGGAAGGGTAAGGTGACCTCTAGGCGTTTAAGATAGCTCTCGGGCGCGTAAGGTGACGATCAAGGTGGGATGCTCGTTTTTGAGCTGGTCAACAAGGAAAGCTTCTTGCTCCAAAGCGAAATAGCCCGACGCATGAAAAGGAAGCAACAGGATATCTCGAAGCAAGTTTATGAGCTAGAGAAAAAAGGTCTCATTGAGCGCCTCACACCAGAGAAGAAGTCGTATAAGGCGTATTCTATAACCTCTGTATGAAGAGAAACCCGCGCTTTTCATCTATAAGAAGCCAATATTTAAATAGAAAGTATGTTCTATTCTACTTCATGATTGAGGGTTTAAGTCGGCTTCTCCATCGTGGACGAGAAGGCGGCCAAACCTGTTAGGAAACAATCTAGTGGCAAATGTTGCAAGTACTGTGAGAAGCCAATACAAGCCCACCACATTATCTGTATGGACTGTCACAACAAAAAAGGTGACTGAACGTTGAACTTTTCTGAGAAAATTAAAGAAAAGGAAAAGGTGTTTCTAATATCATCTTTTATTCTTGGAGTGGTTCTTTATTTTCTTTTCATGATTATTCGTTCACCTCCTGTAACAGTCGGTGTCTGTTCTGATTATTGTGAAGGTGAATATAATACCTCAATCTCACAAGTCATTAAAGAGGATGAACATTACTCCTGTTCTTGTGGTGAGAATTCTTCTCTGAAAACAGAATCACTAATTGACATACAATATAGCACCGGACCTGAAACTGCTGAGATTAGAAATCCGAATCAATGCACTAATTCTTTTTTCAAAGCCTGTGATATGTGGATTTTTTACAAATCAGCCTCCCAATAATGAGCATCTTTTGTTATCACTGGCTCTCGACAAGAAGTTTGAGTATTTGGTCTAATTTTTTATCTGTAAGGGTTTGTCGTTCTTTAATCTGCGCAAGTTGAAACAATATCTCATTGTAGTGAGGGGCTCTTTTGACCAGTTCCAAGAAATAGGCTATATCCGTTTTATGTCCTGCTTTTGCTTTATCTCTGTCGAATATTTCGCTGATTTCCTTACCAGTCTTGAAATGGAATTGATGATTCTTCAGCCCCAGGTCTATAATTTCTTTATTGGTATTGTTTGTAGACTGTTTTTTCTTAGGCATGAGTATGAGTGATTGACTCGTATTAATATTGACATAACGAAGAAGAATGGTCTTGTCGTTGGCACGGTTTTGCTGTCTGAGGCTTTCAGACAGCAAGATATTTAAGTCTAGTTCACAACTTCAACAAAAATGAGACATCTTCGTTTGACTAGTCGGCAAAAAGACATTCTGCGATATTGACGTTGTCCTGTCTTCCCGTCTACGTTGATGATTGCGCCGTACTTGTCAAAAACTACGTCTCGGCGTCTCATCGTGCCTATTTCCCCTATTCTCGTGCCGCTTTCCGCTAGAACGTGAAGAAAGGCTCTGTCACGGGCGGATTCTGAAAAGCTTAAGATGCGTTCTAACTCCTCTGGCGTGAGAAGGTCGTCTGTTGTTATCTTCACCTTGTTTTCGTCCTTTATCTTAATCCATTTCACGATTCGCAGGTATTCTTCGTCATCTCCCGAGAGCCACTTATAGAACCTCTTGAGAAGCACTTGGTAGTCTTTCTTGGTGTTTGGAGCCCATGTCGGGTGGTTTCGAATCGTCATGACAACTCGTTTGATATCTTCCTCTGTTGCCTCCTTGAAGCTTTTTCTGAGGTATTCCACATCTTTGGATAATATGCACATATATTTCTCTCGTCGAAGGATGCTCAAATCGTCCACCGTAGCGATATGCTGGTCAAATTCGAAGATAAGCTCCTTGTTCTCTTTTGAAATCTTGCTCTTCTTGACCTTCTGTTTCGCCTTCTCGTAGCGTCCTTGGCGGTCGTAAATCGACAATTCCATGTTCAGACCTCCAAGAAGCAAGCAATATAAACTTCTTGTACCCATCTGGTACTGGGCTAGAAACTAGTCGGTAAGCTCCCTCCGAGATTTGAACTCGGGGCCTCTTCCTCTTCGGATCTTTTCTTTACCAAGGAAGCGCGCTACCGCTGCGCCAAGGGAGCACGATGTCGAGGGTCAACGGACGGTTTAAAAAGGTTTTCGCCTCATCTCCCCACACAAAACCTTTAAAAGTTCCGAGCGAATGAGTCAGCAACATGCCGAAGGAAGACGACGTCCTCTACGAGATTGACGAGATCAAGAAGGAGCTACAGCAGATTGAGGAGCAGCAGCGGAAGATCCTTGAGGACGAGACCATCATCATGAACCGAACCCAGGCCTTGCTGGCTGAAGAAGATAGGATGGAAAAGAAGCTCACCCAGATGAGGTACAGCGACATCACCCAATGGCGTGTCGCTATCTGGGAGAGCTGCCGCTTCAAGGAGACGCGCTCGGGTGAGAAGGCTATCAGCTACTGGTGCCAGAAGCTCGACGCACCCTGCCGCTTCGAGGACTGCCCGCTCAACCACTGGTGAAGTCAATATTTAAAAACTTCTTCTCAGTCTCCTGATTCGCGGGGGTCGCATAGCCTGGTCAATTGCGCGGGACTTAAACCATCACGGCAGAAATCCCGTCCCTCAGTGGGTCCGAGGGTTCGAATCCCTCCCTCCGCAGT
>Ga0114931_10002065_pt1 | contig 25599 bp, 23 predicted proteins | sample 2SBtaG_FD_89579 | JGI IMG/M metagenome (GOLD analysis project Ga0114931, IMG submission 89579) | Deep subsurface microbial communities from Kolumbo volcano to uncover new lineages of life (NeLLi) - 2SBTROV14_V59a metaG | ecosystem: Environmental > Aquatic > Marine > Volcanic | place: Kolumbo... | reverse complement strand
CGCGATTTGGCGCGGGACCTGGGCTTGGTGGCGAACATGCGCAGACCATCGGCGCGCTGTTGCCCCCATGCCACCCGCTCCCCCGCCGGGGTGATCTTGAGCGTCGGGTACTCGCCGCGCGATCGCTCGATCAGGTTGGAGCTCTCCAGCGAGCGCAACAGATCGGTGAGGTAGCGGACCGGCTGGCCACGCAGCGCACCTTTCTCGGCCAGCTCGTCCGTGCGCCAGTCGTCGACGTCGCCCCGGGCCAGGCCGACGATGCGGCCGCGGCCAAAGCGTCCCGATACCGCCGACACGATGTTGAGCAGCACGCGCACGTGCTCTTGCTGTTCGTCGGACAGCGCGGTCGCGCCGCCCTCGCCGCAACACGTGTCGCACGAGCTGCAACCGCTGGCCACGTCTTGCGCGGCCGGATCGCCAAAGTAGCTGAGCAGAAATTCGCGCCGGCAGCCCGGGTGGTGCGCGTAGTCGACCATGCGGGACAGCTTGCTGCGCTCGCCGTCCGCCCGCCGCGACAGGCCGTCGATGTTCATGCTCGGGTAGTTGCCGCCGATCTCGTGGGGCTGTACCGCCACGGCAATGCCCTGGTCCCAGTGGATGTAGCCGTGCTTGGTGAGGTACTGCAATGCCGACGACAGCAGCCCGGACGACGGTTTGTCGTCGAAGCATTCGCGCAACCGATCGAGGTCGCCGCCCAGCGTCGGGTTGGCGCGCAGGTGTTTCCACAGCCCACGCAAAAGCTCCGGCGTGGGATAGGTGATGTCGATCAAATAGTGCTGCAACCGTACATCGGCGTGCTGAAACAACAGCACGCAGCGGGCGCTGTCGCCGTCGCGGCCGGCGCGGCCGGCTTCCTGATAGTAGGCCTCGGCGCTGCGCGGCAAGTCGGCGTGAACGACCAGACGGATGTTGGCCTTGTCCACGCCCATGCCGAACGCGTTGGTCGCGACGATGACGTCGACCTCGCCGTTCATGAACGCGTCCTGGGCGGCGTGGCGCGCGGTGTCGGCCAGGCCGGCGTGGTAGACGATGCTGCGCATGCCCGCCTCGGTCAGGGTGGCGTTGTGGGTCTCGGCGTTTTTGCGTGTGGCGGCGTAGACCAGCGCGACGCCACCGTTGCGCGTGCGTACCAGCTCGGTGAGCTTGGCCGACTTTTGCGCGTTGCCCGACACGGCGACCACCGACAGGCGTAGATTGTGGCGATCGAACCCGCGCACGTGAAACTGCGGGTCGTGCATGCCCAGCTGCTTGGCGATGTCGGCGCGCACCTCCGGCGTCGCCGTGGCGGTCAGGGCGATCAACCGCGGCGGCGCGAGCTCGGCCACCACCGCGCCAAGCTGGCGGTAGTCCGGGCGAAACTCGTGGCCCCACTCGGAGATGCAGTGGGCCTCGTCCACCGCAAACACCGACAGGCGATCGCGCACGGCCGCCAGAGCGTCGACGAACCGGCGCGAGCGAAACCGCTCCGGCGCCACATATATAATGGTGTGGTCGCCGGCGCGCAGACCATCGAGCACGGCGGTCTGCTCGGCGGCCGACGCCGCGCTGGTGAGGGCCGCGGCCGCCACGCCGTTGGCGCGCAGCTGGGTGACCTGGTCACGCATCAACGCGATCAGCGGCGACACCACCAGGGCAACTCCCCCGGATTCGCCCAGCAACACCGCGGGCAGCTGATAACACAGCGACTTACCGGCGCCCGTGGGCATGACCGTGACCACCTGGCGGCCGGCCATGACATCGTCGATGACCTCGGCTTGACCCGGGCGCAGCGACTCGAAGCCGAACGTATCGGTGAGCACGCGCTGTAGCTCAGCAAAAGACATGAACAGCCGCGCCAGCGTAGCAGCCGGCGGTGACAGCGAGCAGCCAGGGTGGCTGAGGCCCGGTCACACCTCGACGACCACCGCGCGCAGGTCGTCGGCGGCCAGTCCCGTCCACGCGGCGGCGACAGCCACGACGTCGGCCACGGTCACCGCATCGCGCAGCAGCGCGCTGGCCTCGGCCGGCGAAGACAGGTCGCGCTGGAGCGTTTCGATACGCCGGCTGACCTCGGGCAACTCGGTGTACGTGATGGTCGCGGCGCGGTCGAGATCCCCGGCGCGCCGGGCGCGCTCCTCCTCGGCGCCCAGGCTCTCCTCGGCGCTCAGAAGCTCGCGGATGTCGGCGAACGTGCGCTTGTGCGCCTGCCAGTCCGAGTGCAGCCACTCGACCTTGCGCTGCCACACCTGCGCGTTTTGCTCGGCGTGCGCGAGGTCCGCGCGGGACGTTCCCGCCTCGGTGCGCAGCGCCCGCAGCTCGATTTGCAGTCGCACCACTTGCTCCTCGGCGACAGCGATTGCTTCCGGCACGCTCTCGAGCTCGAGCTGGCTCGCCGCTTCGTCGATCAATGACCTCTTTGAGCCGCTCTTCGAAGTCTCCCCGGTAGCGCGTGCCGGCGAGCAATTGGCCCAGGTCCAGCGCGCGGATGCAGCAGCCCTTGATACTGTCGGCTACCCGCTCGGCCGCGATGCGCGCCGCGATGCCCTCGACGATGGCGGCCTTGCCGACACCCGGATGACCGATCAGCACCGGGTTGTTCTTGGTGCGCCGCCCCAGAATCTGCAGTGTCCGGCGAATTTCCGTCTCACGGCTGACTACCGGGTCGAGCTTGCCCTCCGGCGCCCTCACCACCAGATCGATGGTGTAGTCGTCCAGCGCCGCCATCGCCGCCGACCCTAGCACGCTCAATAGTGCGGCGGTGGCTCGTTATGCTCGCCGATGGGCAGCTGCCCGGTGCTTTCGCGAACCTGTTTCAGCTCCCGTTCGAGCGCCTCGACCCGGACGGTGAACACCTTCACCACGTCGTCGAGATCGGCCAGCAAGCGCTCCTGGTGAGCCACCTTGATCTCGAGCTCGGTCATTCGATCTTTCATGACCAACAAAGTAGCAGCTCGAGCCCCTCCGACGGCGGCTACGCCGAGGTCGACTCGCGATACTTGGGCTGGAGCAGCCAGAAGTGTTGCACCGTGCTGATGCCGGCGCCGACGACGACCACCCAGCCGATCAGCTGGATCCACTGTGGGTTGGAGCCCAGGGTGGCCGGCGCGTCGAACGAGAACGCCGCGCGCGGCTTGCTCGCCAGAACCATGCTGTAGGCGGCCGCGTACAACAAGATGGCGTGAGCGTGAGACAGGTATTCGGCCGAGGAAAGACCGCCGAGGTCGGCGCGACTGGCGCGCTCGATCAGCACATCCCAGGTCTCGACGATTAGATCGATCGCGATGATGCCGATACCGATCCACAAAAGCCAGCCGGCGGAGCTGACCACGAAGAAGATGTAGGCCGACGCGGTCATGGTCGCGGCGCGCACGCTGTGCGTAAAGTGCTCGGTCACCGACTCGGGCCGCGTGTGCAGCTTGTACTTGTGCAGATGGAAATAGGCGCCATCCAGGATCGCCACCAACCCGTGCAACACGAAGCATACCGCCGCCGCCGTCAACATGTCTTCATTCTCACTGGTTGCGCCGGCGGCGTCTACGATTGATACGGAATACCGTTCGGACGGGCTCGCAGACGTAACACACTTCCACCAACAGGTAGTTGCGTCTACGCGTTCTATGGGGTCCAGTTGCCGCGATGCGCGAATTTGCAGTTCTGACGTTGTGCGCTTTCCTCGCCGCATGCGGTAGCTCGGGGGACGGCGACTGCCCGGCTCATGCCAGCTCCCACGAGGGCGTATGCGTGTGTGACCCGGGATACTTACCGTCGGCGGAGCGATGCCTGGCGATGGGCACCACCGAAACCTCCGCCCTGCCCGGCACCAACTGGCATCCGGATGCGGACGGCGACGGCATCCCCGACGGCGAGGATCTGTGCCCTCACGTCTACGACCCCGACCAGACCGACCACTGCGATCTGGGCGCCCCTCCCCAACAGGACGGCCCCATCACCGACCTGCGCATCGAGCACGCGACGCCGTACGGAGCGTGGCTGTCGTTCACGTCGCCGCACACCACCGACTACGGGTGGACCGCGGTGGTGGCGTGGAGCACCACCCCTGGCGAGCTCGACACGGTCGCCGGTGTGCAAAAAGCCATCGACCGCGGCGACTCGGTCAGCGTCGAGGTCATGGAGACCTTCGGCTATCCCCTGGTGATGCCGGTGATGATCACCTCGATGCAGCCGAGCACCGACTACTACATCGCGGCGATCTTCGACGACTGGGACGGCCTGGCCGGGCCGGCGAGCAACGTGCGCAAGCTGCACACCGCCGCACCGCCGACCATCACGCAGACCAACACGTATCCGCGCGTATGGGCGACCCCCGCGGTGCTCGACCAGGTGCGCCAGCGCAACGATGCGAACGACGAGGCGTTCTCCGCCTGGCGCGATCAGATATCCGATGACGTGCTCAGAGCGGACACGGATCCGGGCTCGGTGTACCTCGCCCGCGACTATTGCAGCTCGGCCGCGGTGCTGTATGCCGCCACCGGCGACGTGCGCTACCGCGACGCCGGCGTGCACCTGTACGAGCTCGAAGTCGCCTACTGGGAGGACAACCAGCTCACCGCCAACGAGTATCGCTGGGCCGAGGCGGGTGTGGGCACCTGTCTGGACCTGCTGTGGAACGATTTGTCCACGGCCCAACGCGAACGCGGCATCCGAGCCATGCTCGAAGACGACGAAGCCGTACACGACGAGGTCATCCGTATCGTCGACACCGACGAGTACATCAGCCAGGCGCGCACCTGGCTCATCGACGGCCTGGTCGCCTGCAACGCCCCGGGCATCGATCCCAGCTTGAGCGAGCGCGCCTGCGCCATTCTCGACGCGGGCAAACGCCGCTGGTTCGGCGTCGGCGAAGTCATGACCCGACGCGATTTTGGCTTCTGGGCCCAGAGCGGCGGTGCGTTGGCCGACGGCAGTTTCTACGGCCCGGGCACGTCGACGTACTGGCTGCAGATCATCTCCGCGCTCAACAACGCCGGTGTCCCGGTGCGCAACTACGCGCCGTTCGTGCGCAACAACTTGCTCAGCTTTGTCATCCACCCGCTCACACCGTCGCGCAAGGGCTATTCCACCTGGGGCGACATCGAGGACTTCGCCGGCAACTTCGATCAAGAGCCCAACACGTATCGGGTCGGCGCCTGGCCGGCCCTGCTCGGCATGTACATCGGCCTTTTGTCCACAGCGGGCATGACCGAGGAAGCCGGTTGGGCGCGCTCGCTGCTGCTGGAACAAGACCCGGCCGGCGGCGAGCCCGATGAGCTGCCGCTGCTGCTGTTCGAAACCTCGAGCATCCCGGCGGTCGACTATGCAGACGATCTACCCACCGCCTACTGGGCGTCGGGCAAAGGCCTGTTGTTCGACCGCACCGGTTGGGACACCAACGCCAGCTTCTTGCAAGTGCAGGCGGGCTGGGGCGGCGTCGATCACAGCCACGGCGACCAGGGACACTTCCAGTGGTACCGCAACGGTCGCTGGATGACCCACGAGGCGGCCGGCTACGACGGCCCCGCGGCGTCCGCCTGGGGGCACAACACGTTGTTGCTCCAGGGCGCCGACACCGACGAAAACGGCGGCCCCGACGAGCCCCGCCAGTACGTGGTCGTCGACAACCACACCGGTGGCCAGCGGCTGGTGCGCGGCAGCAGCGGCGCCTACCACACCGCGGCGATGATGGACGTGACCGGCAGCTACAACTCCCACACCGGCCACAGCTACTACTACGACAGTGTCCAGCGCGCGGTGCTTTGGATCAAAGACGCGGGCGGTGACAGCGAGCTGGTGATCGTCTACGACAGCGTGGACAACAGCGCCACCGCGCCCGCCGGATTGTCCCACCGCTGGAACCTGCAACTCGACGCGGCACCGACCATCGACAACGCCATCCGGCACGCCAGCGTGACCCTCGGCGATCAACGTCTGGACGTCCACGTGATCACGCCGTCTACCGCGACACTCAGCGCCGAAGCGCCGGTCGGCTCGCCCGACGACTTTCCCGGGCCGCTGTACAACGACCGTTTGGTCATCGATCCGGGCCCTGCCGACAGCGGCCTGCGCATGATTACCGTCCTGCGCGCGACCGGTGGCGATACCGATGTGCTCCCCGCGAGCATCGCGGGCACCACCATGCGCGGCACCATGGTGGGCGACCAGCTGGTGCTGTTTTCCGCCAGCGGTGCGGCCGCCCTGGATGTCACCAACGAGACCGTGGCGCTGCCGAGCGGCGGCCCGCTGCGCGCATGGCTGATCGGCTTGAACCCGTCGGCGGACTACACGGTGAAGCTGTCCGGCGGCGACTTGCACATCACCAGCGGCGGCTCGTTGACCTCCGACGCATCCGGTGTGCTCGCCGTGGACATCGACGCCAACGGCAGCGCCAGCCCGGTGTATTCGCCGTAACACACCGAATTCGGGCAAACAGCGCCTCCGCGCGGCCCGGGTTGTGCTAGCAACGGGGCTTGGTGATCCTGCTCCTCATCAGCCTGGCCGCGCTGGCCATCGGACCGCTGCTGTTTCGCGTGGCGGATCGCGCGCGCACGTGGCTCGCGGCCCTCGACGGGTTCGTCATGGTCGCTATCTCCGGGCTGGTGTTGGTGCACATCATCCCGCACAGCCTGGCCGAGGCCGGAACTGTCGCCGTCGTGCTTGCCGCCATCGGCTTTCTCGGCCCGGGGTTGCTCGAGCGCGTGCTGCACCGGGTAGCGCGGGAGACCCACGTGATAACCCTGGTGTTGGCCCTGCTGGGGCTGGGCGCACATGCGCTGGTCGACGGCATCGCGCTGGGCTCGGGCGAGGGCCACGGCTCGGTGCTGGCGGTGGCCGTCGCGCTGCACCGGCTGCCGGTCGCGATCACCATCTGGTGGCTGCTGCGCCCATCGGCTGGCGCGGTCACCGCCTGCGTCACCCTCGTGGGTATCGCCGTCGCCACGTTGGCCGGTTACTTTCTCGCGGACACGCTGCAGATTGCGGTGCACAGCGACTGGCTGTGGTGGTTCCAGGCGTTCGTCGCCGGCTCGCTGCTACACGTGGTCATTCACCGGCCGTCGCCGTTTCGCGCGCCGTCCAAAAGCGTGGGCGCTTTGTACGCCGGCATCGGCGCGCTGGTTGCGGTGGGCCTGGTCGCACTGCTCGCCGACACGCACATTCACACAGCGCAAGAGCCGGGCGCGATCGGTTTTTCGCGGGCGTTCTTGCTACTCGCAGTCAACATGGCACCGGCGTTGCTGCTGGCGTTCGCGTTCGCCGGCCTGTTGCACGCGCTGCTGCCCAAAGCGTCGATGAACTGGATGCGCACCGGCCGGCCGGCGAGCGAAGCCGGGCGTGGCGTTGCCTTTGGCCTGTCGCTGCCGATCTGTTCGTGCGGCGTCATCCCGCTGTACCAGACGCTGATCGTTCAGGGCGCCCCGGTCGCCGCCGCCATGGCGTTTTTGGTCGCGACACCGGCGCTCGGCCTGGACGCGATCTTTGTCTCGTGGCCCCTGCTGGGCGCAGAGCTGACCGCTGCGCGGGTGATCTGTGCGCTCATCGTCGCCCTGCTCGCCGGCTGGCTGGTCGGCCGCATCGGCGAACGCCACCGCACCGCGAGCGCACCGCGCGCTGACGCCGAGCCGGCCGCGCCGCCGCTCACCGGCCTGCGCCACGGGCTTCAGTTCGGCTTCGGCGAAATCGTCGATCACGTCGGACCGTGGCTGCTCGTCGGTTTGGTGGTGGCGTCGCTGGTCGAGCCGTTGATGCGCGGCGCCTGGCTAACCGCGTTGCCCTGGGGCGTGGACGTGGTGCTGTTCGCGCTGCTGGGCATGCCGACCTATGCGTGCGCGTCGGGCGCCACGCCGTTGGCGGCGGTGTTGATCCACAAAGGCGTGTCGCCGGGCGCGGCGCTGGCGTTTTTGCTCACCGGCCCCGCCACCAACGTCACCGCCTTCGGCATGCTCAGCAAGATGCACAACAAGCGGATCGCGACCCTGTTCGGCGTCGTCGTCGGCGGCCTGTCGGTCGGGTTGGGCATGGTGGTCAACACGTTCATCAGCGGCGATGGCGGCGTCGTGCTCCGCAACACCGACGGGCTCAACCCGTCGACGCTCCAGCTGGGGTGTCTGCTCGCGCTCGCGGTGGTGTTTGCCCTATCGATCGTGCGCCAGGGACCGCGCGCGTTCATCGGCCAGGTGATCAGCCCACACGGCGACGATGGCCACGACCACGACCACCACCACCACCACCACGTCCACCAGGGCGGATGACCACTAAGGCGGGCTCGGCTGGTAGGCCGGCACCTCGACCTTCCACTCGCCGCCGACTTTGACCAGAGACAGTGGGTGGTGTTGGTCGTCCGCGGTGACGATGTCCACCACGGCCTTGCCGCCGTCGCGGGACACGAGCTCGAACGCTTTGGGCGCCGCGGTTTCACCGGGCTTGCTCACACCCACCAGGTGCAGGGGCTCGAACCGGCGCGAGCCGCCCACCAGCGCTGTGGCGCGTTTGGCGGCTTCGCCCAAACGCTTGCGGGTCTCGGGCCCGAGCAAGTCCAACACCGCGTCTTGATCGCCGGCGCGCGCCGCCGCGGTAAACGCCCGGGCCACGCCTTCGGGGCTGTCGTCGTCCACGCGGCACCCTTTGCCGGCCATGGCCGCCGCCAGGGCGACCGCGGCCAGGGCGCTCGCCGCCGCAGCGATGGTGCGTATGCGCGGACCTAGGACCATAACCCGAGCTTCTTGCGCACCTGCTCCATGGTTTTTTGCGCCACTTGCCGCGCGCGTTTGGTCCCTTCGGCCAACAGCTCCGAGACCTGATCCGGATCGGCCAAAAGCTCCTCGCGGCGTTTGCGGTAGGGGGCCAGGTGGGCGACGACGCTTTCGGTCAGGGCATCTTTGCAATCCACGCAGCCGATGCCGGCCGTGGTGCACCCCTGCCGCACCCACGCTTTCGTTTCCTCGTCCGAGAAGAAGGTGTGAATGGTGTAGACGTTGCACTTTTTCGGATCGCCCGCGTCCTCGCGCGTCACCCGCGCCGGATCCGTGGCCGCGCTGCGCAGCTTCTTTTTGATCTGCTTGTCGGTCGCGCTGAGCGAAATCGTGTTGCCCATGGACTTGGACATCTTGGCCTTGCCGTCCAGACCGAGCAGCTTGGGCACCGACGACAGCAGCCCCTCGGGCTCGGGAAACACCTTGCCCCAACGGCGATTGAACGCCCGGGCGATGCGTCGCGCGAGCTCGATGTGCTGCATCTGATCCTGGCCGACGGGCACGGCCTGCGCTTTGTACAAAAGAATGTCGGCCGCCTGCAGCACCGGGTAGTCGAACAACCCGACGTTGATGTTGTCCTGTTGCCGCGCCGCCTTGTCCTTGAACTGGGTCATGCGACTCAGATCACCGTGCTGGGCAACCGAGTTGAGCACCCAGCACAGCTCGGTGTGCTCGGGCACGCTGGACTGCACGAACAAACACGAGTGATCCGGATCGATGCCCAGGGCGAGCAGATCCACCGCCATGTCGAAGACTCGCTGCCGCATTTGCTTCGGCTCGTAGTCCTGGGTGATCGCGTGATAGTCGACGATTGAAAAGAAGCAGCGGTACTGCTTCTGCAACTCTACCCAGTTGCGAATCGCGCCGAGGTAGTTGCCGAAGTGAAGCGTCCCGGAGGGCTGGATGCCTGAAAACACGGTCTTCATGGGGCCTTCTGTGTACTTGGGTAGCATATCCACGTCAACTGATTAGTCGTATTGCGCCGGGCCGACCCGCTATTTACACTTTGGACAGCGCAGTGGGTGGCGTCCCGTCCCGTCACCGATTGTCGGAGAATGAAGCGCATGATCGAGCGACGTTTGCTGATCGCCCTGGTGGTTGCCGCCATCGCGGCTGGCTGTGGGGCGCGGCAGGCAGCGCGGACCAACCAGCGCGTTGCCCCGGCCCCGATTGCCGTTGGCGCCGGCCAGACCTATCTCGTGCGCGGCTTTCCGCCGGCACCGCTGCGCGAGCCGATGCCAGCGGCAACCAAGCCCGGCCAGGTGTGGCTCGATGGCTATTGGGACTGGAACGGCACCGAGTGGCAGTGGCGCGCGGGCCGCTGGGTCACCAACCGTCCCGGCTACGTCTACGTGTCGCCGTATTACGACTACGGCTATGAGGGATACACCTATCGAACCGGCTACTGGGCGCGCAAACGCGCGCTCGCCGGCGACGTGTACCTGCACCGGCCGAGCGCGCATCGACCACTCATCGCCTATCCCCGGCGGGCGCGCTTGCCTTCCACCGCGGGGGCGAGCCGGCGCTTTCCCGGACGGTTTCGGCCACCGAAACGTAGGCCAGCTGCCGAACCAAGCACGAACAGAGCCAACTAGCGCGGCGACTGTGCGCAATGGCGCGCGGGAAAGTCCCACCGCGTTGCTATAGTTCGCGCGTGAAGCACCTTCTCAGCTTATCGACGGTGTGCGCCATGTGCCTCGCCGCCTGTTCTTTCGACGTAAGTGGGCCCAGCTTCGCCGACGCTGGCAACACCATGGTCGACGCGGCCGCTGGCGACGCCAACACAGTCATCGACGGTGGCGGTGGCGCCGACACCAGGACGGGCATCGACGGCAGCCCCGACGCGACCGGGCAGGTATGCGACCCGGGAGGCAACGACGACAGCTGCAGCGACTCGACAACGCTACAGGCCTGCCGCAGCGACGGCAGCGGCTTCGACCAGAGTGCGTGCGACTTGCCCTGCGTGTCGGCTCCGACGGCGCACTGCGGTGGGCTCGCTCCATCCAACGGCATCACCGACGCCATGCTCGACGAGGGCAGCGCCACCCTGGATACGGCAACCACGGGCTCGCTGATCTTCAACACCAACAACGGTCAGATCCGCAGCGTCATCGGTGGCACGATCATCCGCCCCGCCGGCACGGGCCTCGACGCCGGCACGGGTATCGCGTTCGAAATCATCAATCAGTCAGGCGACCCGGCGGATATCGGCGTGTTCAAGATGGCTTCGCTCAACGTGGCCGAGGCCACGACCATTCGCGGCGTGGGCAACAACGCGCTGGCCATCGTCGCGGCGGGCAGCATGCAGATCGACGGGGTCATCCTGGTCACCGGCGGCGACCAGGCGTGCACGCCGTCAGCGGTGACGGCAACCCTGGCGATCTGTGCCGGTCCGGGCGGCGTTGCAGGCGGCGCTGCCGACACGGCGGCGGCTGGAATCGGTGGCGGTCATCAAGGCACGACGTCATCCGGAGAGGCAGAGTCCGGCGGTGGCGGTGGCGGTCACGCGGGAATGGGCGGTCGCGGCGGCGACGCGCTCACCGCCGGCGGCAGCTCCGGCGGCACCGGCGGTGGCATCTACGCCAACGCGGCGCTGACACCGCTCACCGGCGGTGGCGGCGGCGGTGGTGGCGCCACCGAGCTGTCCATGGGCGGTGGCCCCGGCGCGGTCGGCGGCGGTGGCGGTGGCGCGCTGCAGCTCGTGTCCCGCGCGTCGATCTCGTTCGGCCCCAACCTGAGCGGACCGTGTGGCATCAACGCCGGTGGCGGCGGCGGTGGTGGCTCGGGCAACAGCTCCGCGGGCGGCGGTGGCGGTGCCGGCGGTGGCGTGATACTCGAAGCGCCTTCGGTCGTGTTCAACGGCCAATGCACCCTGGCGGCAAACGGCGGCGCGGGCAGCGGCGGCGACGTCGGCGGCACCGCAACCACGGGCCAACTCAGCGACCAACCCGCCCCCGGCGGCGGCTCCGGCATCGGCTCCGGCAGCGGCAACGGCGGCAACGGCTCCGCGGGCGCAACCGCAACCGGCAGCTCCGGCGTCGCCGCCGATCGCGAAGCCGGCGGCGGCGGCGGCGGCATCGGCATCATCCGCGTCAACACCATCAACAACACCGGCTTCACCAACGACGGCACCGCCAGCCCAGCCACCAACACCGGCCCCCTAGCCATCCAATAAGGGGACGGACCTAACTTTCGGAACCTTCGCGCCGAAACCTTTGATCTCACGTCGGTGGCTCCACGAGATTCTAGGTATTTAGCGACAAAAGTTTTGAAAGTTAGGTCCGTCCCCTCCAGAGCTCTACTAGTTTGGCTAGCTGTTTGAGGATGGCTTGGGAGGAGGGGGCGATGTAGGGGGCGACGGTGTTGGCGCTGCCGACGCGGCAGACGATGGTTTGTTGCCGGCGGGAGTCGAGCACAGCGTTGAACATGTCTTCGTCGGTGTAGTCGTCGCCGACGCACACGACCAGATCGGTGCTGCTGTGCAGCTCGAGCAACTGGCTGGCGGCGCGGCCTTTGGTCATGTTGACGTGGCGGACCTCAATGACTTTGGAGCCGGCGAGCACGCTGTAGGGCACCCCCGACAGGTGGCTCTCTAGAATCGACCGCAGCTCTTTGGCCCGCCAGGCACCGAACTTGGGGTCGGCGGCCCGATAGTGCCACGCGATCGACGCGGCCTTGCGTTCGATCTGACTGCCCGGCGTGCGCTCGACGAAATCCTGCAGCACCGGCTCGACCATCTCGCGCAGCACGGAGGTATCGAACTCCTCGCTCGCGATCCAGTCCTGGCCCCAGTGCTTGATGCCGAGCCCGTGCTCGCACACCAGGCCAATGGGCAGATCGCCCAGCCAATCGTCGAGCACCAGCGCCGGCCGGCCGCTCACCACGTACACGACACCAAAGCTGGCCAAATCGCGCAGCAGCTCACGCGCCCGTGGCGTCGGCCGCGCTTGCGCCGGCAAGTTGGTGTGGGGCCGCAGGGTCCCGTCGTAGTCCAAGAGCACCAGCGGCCGGCGAGCGGCGACCACCGCCTCGCGCAACGGCGGCTGGTCAACGCGCAATTGCTGGCGCCGCGACGGCACGTCGCTCACTGCCGACTCGAGTCTGTTCAAGAACCGGCGCGCCCACGCCTGTGCCGTGTTGCTGTAGACGAATTCGCGCATGTGCTCGAAGCTCTCGCGACTCACGCCTTCGGTCAGCGCCTCGGCCAGCGTCGCCGCGACCTGGCGAGTATCGTGCGGATTGATCAGCATCGCGCCCGACACGCACGAGGCGGCGCCGGCGAATTCGCTCAACACCAAACAGCCCGGGTCGTCGCCGCGCGCCGCGATGTATTCGAGGCAAACCAGATTCAAACCGTCGCGCACCGGCGTGACCAGCATGACATCGGCAAGGCGGTACAGCGCGGTCAACCGGCGCCGACTCACGTTCTGGTTGATGTACAAAAGCGGTGTCCAGTGCAGAGTGGAGAAGCGGCCGTTGATCCGACCGACCAGCTCGTCGAGCTCCCGTTGCAGCTCCTGATACTCGGCGACCCGCGTGCGCGACGGCGCCGCGATCTGAATCAACGACACCTTGCCGTGCAGCTCCAGGTGTTGCTCGAGCAGCGCTTCGTAGCCGAGCAATTTCTCCGGCAAGCCCTTGGTGTAGTCGAGCCGGTCCACGCCCAGGATGACCTTCTGGCCCTCGTAGTCGGTGGCCAGCGCTTCGTACTCGGCGAGCGATTCTTCCGAGCCGCACAACTCCTCGATCTCGTCCGGATCGATGCCGATGGGCAGCACGCCCAGGCGGGCGTTGTGGCTCGGCATGCTCACCCATTCGGGCTCGGACTCGATGCCGGCGATGCGCAGCGCCGAGCTGCGAAAGTTGGACACATACTCGTAGGTGTGAAACCCCAGCAAGTCAGCGCCGAGCATGCCGTCGAGGATCTCGTCGCGGGTCGGCAGCGTGCGGTAGACGTCCGGCGACGGAAACGGAATGTGCAAAAAGAAACCAATCGCGCAATCAATGTCGCGCTCGCGCAACAGCTCCGGCACGAGCGCGAGCTGATAGTCGTGCACCCAGATCGTGTCGCCCGGGCTGGCGAGCTCGGCGATGCGCTCGGCAAAGCGCTCGTTGGCGGCCCGGTAGTGGTGCCACGACGCGCGGTCGAACCGGCGCGGGCCGATGGAGATGCCGTGAAACAGCGGCCACAACACGCGGTTGGAAAACTCGCCGCAAAACCCCTCGAACTCGTCATCGTCGACGAACACCGGTGTGGCGCCGTGCTCGGCGAGTATCTCGGTTACCACCGCCTGTTCGGAGGGTTCCACGCTGGTGCCCGGATAACCAATCCAGGTGAATGGGCGGTGTTCAGCAATCGAGCGCAACGCGGTGGCAAGACCACCAGGACTGGGTTTGGCCTGCCAACCGCCCCCCTCTTCGCGAACGAGGCTCACAGGCAGCCTCACAGAGCATACGATCAACTTCGAGTTCGGCACGGTGCGTCGTTTATACTCCATGGGCTTCATGAACCTCGCACTGCTCGGAAATTGTTCGTATCAGGCTCTCGTCGACCACAAAGCCACCATCAAATGGCTGTGCTGGCCGCGGTTCGACTCCAGCTTCGTATTTGGCTCCCTGGTGGACAGCGAGCACGGTGGCGAGTTCTCCATCGCGCCGCCCGGCGAGTTCGACTGCAACCAGGCATACCTCGCCCACACCAACATCGTTCGCACCCACTTCAAGACCGAGCGCGGTGAATTCGAGGTGATCGACCTGGCGCCGCGCTTCTTTCAGAACCAGCGCTCGTTCAAACCGTCGATGCTGATTCGCAAAGTGCGCCGGCTGTCGGGTGCGCCCATGGTGAAGATCCATTGCCGCCCGGTCTACGACTACGGCGAAACAGTGCCGGCGCACTACACCGCGTCCAACCACATTCAGTGGTTGCTCGACGGCGCCCGCCTGCGCCTCACCACCAACGCGCCGCTGGCGTACATCACCGAGGGCCGGCCGTTCGTGTTCGACCGAGACCTGGACCTGTGTTTGACCTGGGGCGAGCCACTGGAAGCACCGCTCACCGAAACCTGCGATCGGTTCCTCGCGCTGACCCGGGCGTACTGGGAAAAATGGGTCAAGCACTGCGTGCTGCCCGAGCGCTTTCAAGAACCGGTGATTCGCTCGGCACTGGCGCTCAAGCTGCACCAGTACGAGGACACCGGCGCGATCACCGCGGCCGCGACCACCAGCCTGCCGGAGCACGACGGCTCCGGCCGCAACTGGGACTACCCCTACTGCTGGCTGCGTGACTCGGTGTTCACCCTCGGCGCGCTGCGCCGCCTCGGCCACTTCGAGGAGATGGAAGGGTTCGTGTCGTACCTGCACGGCATCGCCGCGGCCTCGCCCAAGGGGCGCCTGCAACCGGTATACGGCCTCAGCGGCGAGCCCGAGCTGGTCGAGCGCACCCTCGACAACCTTTCCGGATACCGCGGCAACCGCCCGGTGCGCGTCGGCAACGCCGCCTACGGGCAAGTGCAACACGATGTGTACGGCGAGCTCGCGGCCGCCATCGCGCCATTGCACACCGATGTGCGGTTCCGCGACCTGGACCGATCCACCCGGCTACTGCACAAGCTGATGGATCGCATCGAGCAGTTCATGGAATAACCGGATGTAGGCATCTGGGAAAAGCGCGACCAGCCCCAGGTGCACACGTTTTCGCTGCTGATGCACTGGACCGGCGCCAACGCGGCCGCCCGCGCCGCAGCGGCGTCCCACGACACCGAGCTGGCCGAGCGCAGCGAGGCGCTGGCCAAGCGCGCGAGCACGCTGATCGAACGCGCCTGGCGGCCCGACCTCGGCCTGTTCGCCGACACCCTGGACGGGAACCAGGCCGATGCGTCCCTGCTGATGATGGTCAACCTGCGCTTTTTGCGCCCGGACGATAGCCGTGCTCTCGACCACGTGCGCGCCGTGGCCAACACGCTGCGCGCCACCGACTCGTTGCTGTGGCGCTACAAACACGACGACGGCCTGGGCGACACTCTGTCGGCCTTCACCGTGTGCAGCTTCTGGCACGCCGAGGCCCTCGCACGTTTGGGCCGGGTCGACGAAGCGGAGCAGGTGTTCACCTCGCTGATCGGCCGCGCCAACCACGTCGGCCTATTGTCAGAAGACATCGACCCGAAAACCGGCGAGCTGTGGGGCAACTTCCCGCAGACCTACTCGCACGTGGGCCTGATCAACACCGCGTTCGCCATCAGCGACGTGCCCAAGCCGATCATCTAAGTCCGGCCTTGCCAAGGCGGCGCTGAGTTGGCATCCTGCGCACGTGATGGGACGAGCGATTGGGATCGCCACGCTAGCCGTTGTCGTGTGTCTCGCCGCGCCTGCCCGCGGCCAGACCGGGTCCACGTCCAGCAGCGTGTGGAGGGGCCAAGACTACCAAATGGCGCTGAAGCTGCTGCGCCAGCGCAAAACCCTGCCCCGCACCGGCAGCCCGTTGTTCGAACACATCACGGACCGCGCAAACCTCGCGCCGCTGGGCAATTCCACGATCAGCATCAAACAGCGCATGCAGCTCGTGATCGCTCTTCACAACGCCATCACGGATCTGTTCAAGCTTTACATCCGCCAGATGTATCGCAGCACGCGGATGGACCACTACCGCACGGAGGTCATCGAGCTGGCGGGACAGCTCATGGCTGTGACGGTCCACATGAACCGGCTCACGCCACAGGCGTGGGCAACCCTGTCGGCCAAACAGCAAGCCTCGCCAGTGCGGCGCGAGGGACTGCGCAAGGTGAAACTGGGTCTCGCAGGATTGCTGGCGGGCGCGCTCACCATGCTCCGGGAACAGAAAATCTACACCGTGGCCGACCGGCGCCGTCTCGCCCGCTACGTCGAGGTCTACCTGCCGCAGCTCGCCCCCTACCTGGAGCCAAAAATGCGCGGGTACCTCAAGATCGGGCTCGATAACCTCGTTCGTTCCCAGATCGACGCGCAGATCCGCGCTTCGATGCGCCGGGCCCGGGCCCACATACACTGAGCGCGCGAATAAACGGCGGGCCGCGCGCGTTGTCGGGGCATGCGAGCACTGGGGGTTGTTGTGTTGCTGGCCGGCGTACTGGCTTGCTTGTCGAGACCTACGGCGCCACGCCGGTGGCAAAGGCAAAGGCCAAGACCGTGGCAAAGGCCAAGACCGCGAAGCCGCGCCGCCACAAGCGGCGGCCGAGCTACGGCCAGTTGCTGGCGCGGATCGAACACCGCCGCCGGAAGCGGCTAACAGTTTGGCCGAGTTGGCCCCAACCCTTCGATTGAGCCGCACGAATCGTTCGATTTTCCCGAATTGTCGGTCACATGACTTCGGGATACGGTTCCAATGTGGTGAGACCCACACTGCCCATTCTGGTTGTACTGCTCACGTGCCTGGCCACGGCCGTGGCGCTGTTGCCGCGCAGCCACAGCAGCAGTTACGAGGATCTCACGACCATCAGCGCCGACCTCGAGCAAGCCGAGAACGCCCCGGTCTCGCCCGTTGGGGACGATGACCGCTCCGGCGATCAAGACGAGCTCGAAGACGACATCAGCTGCCATGTAGTGACCGAATGGCGCGGCATTTTGCTGCCCCGGCTCGTGGCGTGGTGGGTCCCGGCGCGACGCCATCTGGGACCAGCGCCCGGCTCGCTGTTCCGGCCTCCGATCGCAAGCGCTTGAACCCCGTTGGCGCGCCCTCGGGCGCGTGCTCGCGTTTCAACCTTGTAGATGACAGACGGCTCGTGCGCCTGCTGCGCCGAGCTGCAACCGGAGACCCCATGAGCAGAAACCCAATCCCCGCCGACAACTGGCTGAACTATCACCACTTGCTGTACTTCTGGACCGTCGCCGAAACCGGCGGCGTCAGCGCGGCGGCCAAGGCCCTGCGCCTGACCCAGTCCACCGTTTCCACCCAGATCCGCACCCTCGAACATTCCCTGGGCATCGAGCTGTTCAAGCGCGCCGGGCGAAAGCTCGAGCTCACCGCCAAGGGCCGCATGGTCTACGGCTACGCCAGCGAGATCTTCAGCCTCGGCCGCGAGCTGATGAGCGTGGCGCGCGGCGACGCCACCGGGCGAGCGCGGCGCCTGCACGTCGGCGTGTCCGTCGCCCTGCCCCGGCTGATCCTGCACCGCCTATTGGCGCCGGCGCTGAAACTCGACGAGCCGTTCCACGTCGTGTGCCACGAGGATCGGACCGAGCAGCTCATCGACGACCTGGCCATGCACAGCCTGGACGTGGTCCTGACCGATGCGCCAGTAGCGGGCGATGCGCGGGTGCGCGCGGCCAACCACTTTTTGGGCGAATGCGGCGTCAGCTTCGTCGCCGCTCCCGAGCTAGCCAAACGGATCCGCGACGACTTTCCGCGCTCGGTGGACGGCGCGCCCATGCTGCTGCCCACCGAGGGCACCGTGTTGCGCCGCACCCTCGAGGACTGGTTCGACCGCCAGAGCATCCGCCCGCGCGTGGTCGGTGAGTTTGCCGACAGCGCCCTGCTCAGCGAGTTCGGCCAGGCCGGCGAAGGCATGTTCGCGGCCGCCACGGTGGTGGCGCCGCAAGTCGAGCAGACCTACAACGTGAGCGTGGTGGGCCAGACCGACGACATTCGCGCCCGGTTTTACGCCATCACGGCCCAGCGCCGCATCACCCACCCCGCCGTCGAGGCGATCGCGGGCGCCAAGCAGGGGCTGTTCACCAACATGGCTGCGCCGGGACTGGCGGCCGCGCCATAAAGTGCGCGGTACGGCCTAGAACGCCAGTGATTCCGCGGTGTTTCAGCGGGTAGCATTGCCCGCGGTCATTTTTGCAGGCCGTGGCGTTTGAGCAGCTCGCGCAGGTGGTAGCGGGTCAGGCCGGCTTCCTGCGCCGAGCGGGTGATGTTGCCCTCGTTGCGATCCAGCAACACGCTCAAATACGCCGTCTCGAACGCGTCGACCACGGCCTGCTTGGCGGGCTTGAAGCCCAGACCGGGCCGCAGCAGCTCGGGATCGAAGATGGCCGGGCCCTCTTTCACCGGCCGATCGCCGCCGCCTTGGTCGCGCGACACCGCGGCGCGGGCGGCGGTAGCACCGGCTTGCATCAGATCGTGGGCGACGATGACTGATGGGCCCGAGTCCGGGCCGAACACCAGGTCCGAGCGGGTGATCACCGGGCCGTCGGTGAGGGCCGCGGCGCGCTCGACCACGTTGCGCAACTCGCGCACGTTGCCCGGCCACGAGTGGGTGGACATGGACGCAATGGCGTCCTGACCAAATGACAGGTTCATGCCCCGCCGCGACGCCACGTCGCGCAAGAACTGGTGCGCGATCATCGGGATGTCTTCGATGCGCTCGCGCAGCGACGGCAGCTCGACGTGCACGACCGACAGACGGAAGTACAAATCCTCGCGGAAGTTGCCGTTGTTGACCTCCGCGCGCAGGTCGCGGTTGGTCGCCGCGAGCACGCGCACATCGACCTTGATGGTGCGGTCGCCGCCGACGCGCTTGATCTCCCGCTGCTCCAGCACGCGCAGAAGCTTGGGCTGGAGCATGATGTCCAGCTCGCCGATCTCGTCCAAAAAGATGGTGCCGCCGTCGGCCTGTTCGAAACAGCCGCGGTGCTGTCCGACCGCGCCGGTGAACGAGCCCTTCTCGTGGCCGAACAGGGTCGATTCGATCAGGTTCTTGGGAATGGAACCGCAGTCCAGGACCACGAAAGGCTTTTTGGCCCGCGGCGATGCATCGTGAATGGCGCGGGCGATCAGCTCTTTGCCGGTGCCGGTCTCGCCGGTGATCATGCAGGTGAGATCCGACGGCGCGACCTTCTCCAGCTGGGCGAAGATCTCGCGCATGGCCGCCGAGGTGCCGATGACGTTGTTGAAGTTGTCCCGTTTGGACAGCTCGATCTCGACCACGTCCTGGGTCGGTTGGAACTGAATCTCGGTGTGACCCAGGCGGAAGGTCGTGTTGGGCCGCAGGTACACCTCGCGGATGCGCAGCTCGCCCACGTACAGCCCGTTGCGCGAGTTGAGGTCACGCAGCCGATAACCGTCGTCGCGCGCGGCGATCTCGAAGTGGGTGCCCGACACCGCTTTGTCGTTGAGCACCAGCTCGTTGATGATGCTGCGCCCGCCCGAGCAGCGCGTCTTTTCGATGTCGACCTCGAGCCCCTTGTCGGGCCCGGCGATGACGACCAGCTTGCCCTTGCGCAGCCGCCGAACGGTCGCGCGCTCGCCCTCGAAGACCGTGGTCAGCCCGGAGTGTTCCCCACTTTGCCCGATGTCGTCCATGTAGGACGAGCGTATCCAGAACTGCCGGGCCTGGTCAATTCAGCCATTTTTTGGGGTCGTCGTCGTCTTTGACCAGACGCAGGTGGCGGCGCAGCTTCTTTTGCTTGCGCTTGAGCCACCACAGCCGCGGCGTCCACTTGCCGTTGGTCAACAGCCACGCCAACAGCATGCTGGACGCCCACCCCGCCCCCTGCGACCACTGCTGGCCGAGCACGACGAACAAGGCGACGAACGCGGTGATGCCGATCATCAGCTGCTTGCCCGTCATCGGCAGCACGCCGAAGAACTGCACCGGCTGGTCGGCGTAGAGCACACCGAACGCGACGATGGAGCCGTAGATGAATCCGTCCAGTCCAGCGACGGCCACGTGTTGGCCCAGGCCGTAGCCCACCAGCGTGCCCACCACGGTGGACGCCAGGGTGGTCCAAAGCGCGAACAACAAGAACCGCTTGAGGCCCCACCAGCGCTCCAGGGTGGGCACGAACATCCACAAGATGAAGCCGTGGAAGATCAGCGAGACGAAGTCGATCTCCACGACGCCGCTGGTGACCAGCGTCCAGATCTTGAAGTCTGCCCAGACGGTCTTGGGCGTCGCCACCAGCCAGCTGGCGATCTCGGCGCGCACATCCGTTTTGGACATGAGGTAGACCAGCGATAGGCCCACCTCGGTGAACAGCAGGTACAGCGCCCCCTGGGTGATGCGCGCACCCGCGAAAAACCGGCGTAACCGTCCCTTGCGAGACATCGCCTAAACCATAGCAGGTAGACCCAAGAAAGGTTAACCCGGTCCGGTCGGACTGCTCAGTTGGTGACGAACTCGAACACGAAATCGCCCAGATCGTTGATCTGGCCGCCGTAATCGAGAGATGCGGCCTCGTCGTTCGACCCATTGACGTCGTTGCCGCCGCCGTCTTTGAGCAGCATCGAAATGGTGTAGTCGCCAAGCGGGTTGTAGTCCCCTACTTCGACGGCGTAGTCGTCGGCGCAGGGAAAGGACTGGTCCCAGTTGCTCGAGTCCGCGTCCAGGGTGGCGCGCAGCACCACGTCCGAGACGCCGGCCTCGGCGCAGGTCATCCAGTTGTTCGAGTCCTTCGCGTCGGCCCCCTGCGGGATGAACAGATACGAAAACGCGAAGCTGGCCGCGTCTTCGACGATGTCATAGCGCAGCTCGACGAGCTCGCCGTCCACGTCCAGCGACGAGTCGATGATGTCGGATTGGGCCGACAGCTGACCGTTGACGTCGTAGACGTTTACCTGGGTGGAGTAGTCCTCCAGCGGCAACAAGCCGGTGGCCCAGGTGAGATCCGTGCAGTTGCCCGGATCGCGGAAGACGTCGCCGGCCGAGCTGGTCACCACCAGCTCGATGGTCGTGCAGTCCACCAGGCCCGGATTGCCAAAGTCATTGGTGAAATTGACGGTCACCCCGAACTGCCCGGTCGGCACACCGGGGTCGTTGGTGTTGGGACAGCCGGTGGCCAGCGCCAAACAGGCGACCAGCGACGCTGACGTTATGAGCTTTCTCATCGGAACCCTCTCCCCAAAGACAAGTATCGCGGATGGATGGTGCCCTGGCAACTGCGCGAATTCGCACTTATTGGTAACGCGGACCACGTGCCGGATGCTGTGATCGGCGCACTATGGGTTGGGCTTTTCGCTGCAAGTACACGGGACTTCAGTGGGTCCGCGATCCTTGCTCGGGTTGCAGCTGGCGGGTGACGTGACCAGTACCAGCAGCTGATTGAGGGTCACGACCTTGCCTACCGCGACCTCCCGCACGATCGGCGAGGGCACCTCGTAGTCGCCCAGAGGCACCAGCTCGGTCCCGCCGACATTGCACCGCGGCTGGACGAAGAACGCGGTCTCGCCTTCGTCGATCTCGAACTCGCTCACTCCCCGAGAGGCCAAGCAGTCGAACGAGTGAAACAAGCGACATTCCAGCGGAGTCCCCGCCGACACCGCCTGCCAGCAAATACGGATGGACTCGATGTCCGCATCGCCACACTCGACCTTGTTGTCGTCGAAGTCGCGGATACTCCACGACAGCTCGACGGCGCCGCCCTCGATCTGCACACACCCGGTCGCAGCGAGCACACAAAGCACTACAATCACGCCGATTAACGCGCGCATTCCACCGTCGCCGCCTTGTTGACCAGCGTCATTCCTCGTGATACTTGGTCCGAAGCGCGAATGCCAGATCCGCTCTTCCTGTTAGCAAAGACCAACATTTGGAGTCACGTCGCCAACGCTTCGTTGCTCGTGAAGGCCGTGATGTTGCTACTCGCGATGATGTCAGTCTTCGGCTGGTACATCATTGGGTACAAGTACTTTTACCTGAAAAAGGCGACCAAAGAGACCCAGCAGTTCTTGGAGTCGTTCTGGCGTTCCCGCGATATCGAGCAGATCTACAAGCAAGCTCAGTCCCTGCGCACCAGTCCGGTATCGGCGATGTTCCTCGCCGGCTACACCGAGCTGGCCAAGCTATCCACCGACGAGCACAAGCGCGAAGAAGCGTCGGATCTAGAAAATGTTCAACGTGCGCTGCGTCGCACGGAAACCGTCGAAGTCATGAAATTGGAGTCGTGGACGCCGTTTTTGGCGACCACGGGCTCGGCGGCACCGTTCATCGGCCTGTTCGGCACGGTGGTCGGCATCATGAACTCGTTCACCAACATCGCCGATCAGGGAAGCGCCAGTCTGCAGACGGTGGCGCCGGGCATCGCCGAGGCACTGTTCGCCACCGCGATCGGCCTGGTTGCGGCGATCCCGGCGGTGATGGCGTTCAACTATTTCCAGCGGGGTATCCGCGTCCAACGCTCGGCAATGCAGACCTTCGAGCAGGACTACCTCAATATCGTCCGCCGTCACTTCCTGTAATAATCGGGCCGTACCATGGGAATGCAGGCTGGCGGCGAAGGCGACCTAAACTCGGACATCAACGTCACCCCACTGGTGGACGTGATGCTGGTGCTGTTGGTCATCTTCATGATCACGGCGCCGATGCTCAACACGGGCGTGGACATCAACCTGCCCGACTCGCCGGCCAAAAAGTACGTAAATGTCGAAGATGCCAAGCTGATTTTGTCGATCGGCAAAGGCTACCGGCTCAAGCTTTCAGGCACCGACATCACCTGGGCGGAGCTCGGCAAGAAGGTCAAGGCGAACGAAAAAATCCAAAAGGAAAAGGCGCTTTGGATAGAAGCGGATCAAGATCTTCCATATGGCGTGGTTGTGCGCGCCATGGCCATCGTTCAGAACAATGGTGTGAAGAATCTCAAGATGCTCACCAATCCGTCGCAAAACATGAACGTCGAAGACCTCGATAGGAAAGCGGCCCGCGTCAAATGAACTCGTTCCACGTCATGGGAATCACCCTCGCCGTGGTGATTCACGGCGCCATCGTGGGCAGCGCCTACACGGCCATGGAGCTCGCCGACCAAAAAGAGTACCCGTGCAGCAAGTACACGCTGCCCGACGACGCCGACGTGTGCAGCGCGGTCAAGACGTTCCGCGTGATCGAAGCCTCGTTGGCGATGAAAAAAGAGTCAGAGTCCAAGCAGCCGCAAAAGCAGCGGGCGCAAAAGCGCCGGCGAACGACCCGGCACAAGCGGGCGATCAACCGCACCGACGCCGAGGCCAAACCGACCAAAAAGCACAAGCGCTCGGAAGACGTGTCCGAAAAGGACGTCAACGACGTGCTCTCCAAGATGCGCGCAAAGGGCAAGGACGAAACCCCCGAGGACCTGCCCGAGGGCAAAGCGGCGCCGAAAACACGTGGCCAATTTCACGGTCACAAGCACGGCTTCGCCGACGTCAACAAGGGCGATCCATACGTGCGCCGGCTGGTCGCCGACGTCTATAACCGCTGGAATGTCCCCACATTGGAAAAGGGCAGCGGCAAGACCGTCGGTTGCATTCAGCTGTTGCCCGACGGTGGGGTCAAGGCGGTAAAACTACTCGCGGGAGAAAAATCAGGGAATCAACGCTTCGATGCATCCGTCGAAGTAGCGTTGAAGAAGCTGCAAAAATACCGCAACCAGCCGGCACACAAAAAGGAAGTGCCGGTTCACCTGAGTGAAATCACGACGCAATGGCTATGTTTCAAGTTCAACAAAAAGGCCGACTGACCGCCCTGGGCATCGCGCTCGCGCTGATGTGTGGCAGCGCCGTTACGGCGCGCGCCGACGATGGCAAAAAGTCCGGCCTCATCATCGACATCAACAACCCCAAGCGCAGCCTGTATCCAATCGCGATACCGCGCGGCCTCGGCTCGTCTTCGGCAGCCCGGCGGATCCAAAAGATCGCCAGCTTCGACATGAAAGTCGCGGGCTGGTTCAAGGTGCTCGACCCGACCAGTTTTCTCGCCAACCTCAAGCAGGAAGGCCTCGGCATCGTCAAGGACAAGTGGTCCGCCGTGGGCGCGTTCGGCGTGATGAAGTACAAGGTCAGCCAGAGCGGTCGCGGGGTAAACATTCAGTTTCGCCTGTACGAGGTTGGCAAGGGCAACAGCCCTGTGCTGTCCCGCAAGTACCGCGGCTCGACCCGCAACCTGCGCCAGCTGGTGCACAAGTGGTGCAACGAGGTCGTGTTCTACTTCACCCACGAGAAGGGCTTCTTCGGCTCGAAGATCGCGTTCGTCACCCGGCGGAGCCGCGGCAGTAAGCGCGTCATCGCCATGGACTTCGACGGCGCCCGCGCCTACTCGCTCACGCGCAACCGCTCGCTCAACATCTTGCCCGCGTGGTCTCCGGGCGGCGGCAAGATGGCGTTCACCTCGTACATGCGCATGAACCCGGACCTGTACGTCGTCGGCGCCGGCGGCGGCCGGCCGCGCCGGTTGAGCAAGCGCCGTGGCATGAACACCGGCGCCGACTGGTCGCCCGACGGCAGCAAAATCGCCCTGACCCTGTCCAAAGACGGCAACCCCGAAATCTACGTGATCAGCGCCAGCACCGGCGCGATCCTCCGCCGGCTCACGAAGAACCGCGCCATCGATACCTCACCCGCGTGGTCCCCCGACGGCCGCGAAATCGCGTTCGTCTCGGACCGTGAAGGCGGGCCACAGATCTTCGTGATGAACGCCGACGGCAGCAACCAGCGCCGGGTGTCGTTCAACGGCCCGTACAACACCACCCCCGCGTGGAACCCGCGTAAGGGCACCCGACAGCTCGCCTACACCCTCAAGGACGGCGGCGCCTCGGACATCATGACGCTGGACCTCACCACCAAGAACATGGTCCGCATCACCCAGAACGAAGGCACCAACGAAGAGCCGGCGTGGGCCCCCAACGGCCGCGCCATCGCGTTCGCCTCCGTACGCAGCGGCGGCTCGGGCGTCTACATCGCCAACTCCGACGGCACCGGCAAAGCCGTCAAAGTCTGGGGCGGCTACGCCACCAGCGTCGACTGGGGCCCGGCACCGTAGCGCCGGTCAGCGAACTCCCCGCGGCCAAGCCGGGGACGCTTTTCGTATTCTTCGGATCTCACGCTATCCACCCGGCGATTTCGAGCACTAGCGTTAGGGCCAAGCCGGGGACGCTTTTCGTACTTTTCTGATCTCACGCTATCCACCCGGCGATTTCGGCCAATCCTGGGACGCTT
>Ga0114931_10002064_pt1 | contig 25601 bp, 26 predicted proteins | sample 2SBtaG_FD_89579 | JGI IMG/M metagenome (GOLD analysis project Ga0114931, IMG submission 89579) | Deep subsurface microbial communities from Kolumbo volcano to uncover new lineages of life (NeLLi) - 2SBTROV14_V59a metaG | ecosystem: Environmental > Aquatic > Marine > Volcanic | place: Kolumbo... | reverse complement strand
TCTGTGCCTTAGTGGATCCACGGATTCAGCTTACAAACAATTCGCCATGCTTATTCCCATCTTTTTCCCATAAATCATTAGAACAAGTATGCCGTTCTGCATCAAAGGGTACAGTATATTAAATAACCCCCTTTACCAATGCGAATAGTCTTCATTGTCATCGACAGAACTGCAAAGTTCATTCAAACCAGTTCGCCGCAGGAAGCAGTCTCTTACCTTCAAGAATTTTGATCATCTTTTCCTACTACCAGGGTAATTCAACCGAATTCTGTCCAATGTCAATTACTTTGTCCGGTTCGCGTCAATTATCTTGGCCGGTTTGTTAACTTGAGATTTCTTGGTTGATCCTACCTCCTTTTGAATTGGTTATGTGCGCCTTGCTCCCCGGCCATTTGCCACATCGCCGCCTTGCGCCGGTAGCTGTCGGAGTGAACCTCGATCAGGTCTGCGTGGTGGACCAGTCGATCAATGGCAGCTACGGTCATCATTTCGTCCGGGAAAATACGATCCCATTCGGAGAAGGACTGGTTGGAGGTGATGATCAGGCTACCGTTCTCGTAACGGTGAGCGATGAGCACATTTATCAACACGTTTGGTCAGACAAAGCCCAAGGAGGGGATTTATATAAATACCTTAGGCACAGTCATAAGAAGCGCAAAAAACAATATGGATCAAGGGATAAACGTGGTCATATTAAAAATCGTATCAGTATTGACGAACGCCCAGAAGTTGTGGCGGAAAAGACCCGCATTGGCGACTGGGAAATTGATACCGTGATAGGTAAAAATCATCAAGGTGCATTAGTGACGATCGTTGACCGTGTATCAAAATTCACCTTGATCAAAAAGGTAGATAGCAAACGATCAGATGTTGAAACGGAAGCGACCATAAGCTTGCTAAAGCCCTATTTGGACAAAGTGCTGACGATCACGGCAGACAATGGAAAAGAATTTTCTAACCACCAAGTCATGAAACAGCATCTGGATGCTGATGTTTATTTTGCTCATCCTTACCATTCCTGGGAGCGTGGCTTAAATGAAAACACTAATGGTTTGATCAGACAATACTTTACCAAAGGGAGTAGCTTTGAGAATATAACCGATGAGGAGGTCGAAAAAGTCATAGATAGACTAAACCATCGCCCTCGAAAAACTTTAGGGTATAGAACCCCTCACGAAGAATTTTTTAGTGAATATCATCGGCAGGCTGCGTGAGTACGGGAATTGCACTTCGGAGTTGAATCCGTGTTTTTTAACAGCTGTCATAACAATTTTTAAGGAAGGTATTGTCGGTCTTACCATTTTGCTGGCAATTCCTGTTATATTTTTTGGTTTTTATTATGAGCAACATAAAGTTATCCCTGTGTATGATTCTCAAAAAAATCAATCTGCAACTGACAGTGAATAAATATAGAAAGAAGTGGTTGATAGACTGGGTTTGAAGAAAAGTGTAATCTCCATAAACAAAAAAGGCTTTATCGAATTTCAGTAATGCAGACAAGCCAAAGACTCTTTTATTTTAACTAGCAATTTTGAAGTGTAAATTTAAGCTGCTGGCGCAAGGTCTTTTATTAAGAGAAATTGAAATATATCTATCGAAATCTGGACATGGTCAACAAAATAAAAGCCTTTAAAGGCCGTGGTGCCACCATCAATCCGCAAAGCTGGTTTTGCGAAAATTTACATGAGGAGTTTGATGATGGCTGGGAAAACCAGACAGAGCCACTGCGCACAATCAAGACCTCCCTGCTCAAGGACACCTCCAGGACGGTTATAACCTATAACCAGTCTCCGGATCTGCCTTTCGATCGTTCCATCAATCCCTATCGCGGCTGTGAACACGGCTGTTGCTATTGTTATGCTCGACCTTCCCACGCCTATCTGGATTTATCGCCCGGACTGGATTTTGAAACCCGGATATTTATCAAGCCCAATCTACAGGAATGCCTGCAACAAGAATTACGGGCAAAAAAATATCGTTGTCGTCCTATTGTCCTGGGTGCGAACACCGATCCTTATCAACCAATTGAAAAGCTCTACCACCTAACCCGAAATTTATTGGAAACGCTAAAGCAATGTCAGCACCCGGTGAGCATCGTTACCAAGGCTTCGTTGATAGAACGCGATATTGATCTCTTATCGGAAATGGCGCAACAGTCTTTGACAGCCGCCGCACCGAAGCGGCGGTTACAGACGATTCAGGCGTTAAGTGAAGCAGGTGTTCCCGTGGGTGTTCTATTAGCTCCAGTGATTCCTCAACTGAACGATGCGGAATTGGAGAAAATACTGGAGCAGGTTTCAGCTAGGGGGGCAAGGACGGCGGCGTATGTCATGCTAAGGCTGCCTCTTGAAGTTGAGGACATTTTTACCGACTGGCTGTATCTACACTATCCATTGAAAGCCTCACACGTGCTGAACTGCATCCGCGCAATTCGGGAAGGAAAAACCAATGACAGTCGCTTTGGCAGCCGACTCACCGGTAAGGGGGGCTTATGCACTTATTATACGAATCCAGGCACCATTAATCAATGCTAAAAATGATAAAAAATTTATTTATTCTTATGAGTTCTTTCTTGACCGGATGTACCGGTATACCCGACAATGTCACCGCGGTGAATGGGTTTGAGTTAAACCGATATTTAGGCACCTGGTATGAAATAGCCCGACTGGATCATTCCTTTGAAAGAGGAATGGACAATATTTCCGCGACGTATTCACCAAGAGAAGATGGCGGTATCGATGTTTTGAACAAGGGCCGCGAACAGGAAACGGGCGTTTGGGAACAGGCTGAAGGCAAAGCTTACTTTATCGGGAGCAGCGACATTGGCCGCTTGAAAGTTTCTTTTTTCGGCCCGTTTTATGGAGGATATAACATTATAGCTTTAGACAGGAAAAGTTATACCTATGCTTTGGTCACCGGCCCGGACCGATCCTATTTATGGATATTGGCTCGTAAACCTAACTTGCCGCCAAATATGCTTAAACAATTGATCAGTTTGGCCGAAAAATTAGGTTATGATACGAAACAGCTTATTTATGTTACACATGATACCTCCTTGCTCAAGTAGATAGTTTTACAATTAATTTATTGACTGGAAAGGCTTAGCTTGTATAACGCAACCGTACTCCTAGTAGAAGATCATAAAGACCTGGCGGAGGCCGTAGGTGCTTATCTGGAAAGCAGTGGCTTTACGATGGACTATGCCTATGACGGACTCTCTGCACTGCATCTTGCAACCACCCAAAACTACGATGCGATTATCCTTGATATCATGCTGCCAGGCATCGATGGTCTTGAAATCTGTCAACGACTTAGAAGAGATGCACGCTTAGCGACTCCCATTTTGATGTTGACTGCCAGAGATCAACTGAACGATAAGCTGCAGGGTTTTCGTTTGGGTGCGGATGATTATCTGATCAAACCATTTCATATGCCGGAACTGGAAGTACGCCTGATGGCTATGATTAGGCGCCAACGTGGTGAAATGGAGGAATCAATCTATAAAGTTCATGACCTGCAGTTAGATATCCGGACCATGCAGGTTACCCGTCAGGGTCAGATGATACATCTTTCACCGACCTGTTTACGCATATTACGCATATTGATGCGTGAGTCCCCAAATCTGGTTTCCCGCGAACAGCTGGAAAAAGAGCTTTGGGGAGAGCTAACACCGGACAGCGATACCCTGAGAAGTCATCTCTATAAGTTGCGCAAAGCCATAGATAAACCATTTGATTTGCCACTGCTTGAGACCTTGCAAGGCATAGGATTTAGGCTGGTTTTTCCGGATAAGACGAAAGGCTGAGCCATTAGAACTTTTTTCCGATAAGCAGTAAACTTCACAGAAATCTACATACATCTTATTTTCCCTCAATTTGCTTCGCTTTAGGAAAAACTATAGTGATAGAAGTCCCTTCCCCCATCTTACTACGCATTTTAATCGACCAATCAAATCGATTGCACAAGCGTTTGACAATCGCCAGCCCCAGTCCATGCCCTTTGCCAACGGCAGAGCCCCGATAAAAGGGTTCGAAAATTTTCTGTAATTGTTCCTGTTCTATTCCCGGACCGTTATCAACTATACTGATTTGGTGTTTTTCAACCATCACTGAAATAACACCCTCGGTGGTGTAACTGATCGCATTTCGCAATAAATTTCCAAATAAAATGCTTAGCACTTTTTCTGGCGCACGCAGCGATACCAGGCTATGTTCTGTCACTTCAAGCTTGACCTTGCTGTCACGCATACTGCGGCGAAATTGTTCAATCAGTGTGGCGAGCAGATCATTGAGCACAATTTCTTCCTCAGGCAAAGGTGATGTCTCTTCTTTGGCCAAAAGCAGCAAGGTTTCTATCAAGCCTTCCATATCGAGGACAGTCCTTTCAATCAGCAATAAGGCCCTCTTTTCATTAGCCTGAAAATTGGAACGTTTTTGCAGTAATGCCAGCGAACTCTTGATCACCGCTAAAGGGGTCCTTAATTCATGGCTAGCATCCCGAGTAAAATTACGTTCCCTGTCAATAAACGATTTCATACGTTCGGCGAAATGATCCAGTGCGTCGATCAAAATAACCACTTCATGGTCGGATGATTCCCCCACACCACTCAGATCTAACTCAGCGATACTTTGTTGTCGAAAGTTGAATTGATCCACCTTGCGCGCCAACTTAACCATAGGAGAGATCGCCTTTCGCGTTTGCCTATAAGATACCCAGGCAAAAAAATAAATCAATATCAACACCAGACTCAAAGGTACAACGCCAAAATAAAAAGACAAGTCAGAAACCTGTTCTTCATCAAATACTAGAAACAAATAAGCAGTATCGCGTTTTTCTAGGTAAACGATCGGATACCGACCGTTTAAAACCACCCTGGAATAACCCGGTTCTAACGAACGCAAGGCCGGCGGAACCTCGGAAAAATCTCCGTTAACAGCAAGAAAACCGGTCATATTCATAGTATTGGGACGGGGATATGCATTATCTTTCTGATAAAGTTGCCAAAAATGCGCTGCCTCTCCTTCCAGCGCCGAACGAAGCAAGACATCTTCAACAATTTTGGCGGCGGCAAACACGCCAAACAAAGTGGCCAGACTGATCAGTCCGATTTGCAATAAAAATACCCGTATCAGTTTGTAATGGAGTCCGTGCCGGGTCATTACAGTTCAGACCTTGGCGAAGCGATAATGGGAAACCATCCATTCATTTCCGGTACGGTAGCCAAACAATTCCGCACAAGCCATGAAAAAAATTCGCCACCGTTGCAGCCACAGTCTAGCCTGCTTTCTCCCGTAGTTTCCATTAAAAAGTGCAAGGATTTCATCATGGCAGCCATCCATGTTATTAAGCCAAGCTTCCGCGGTTTTTTGATAATGAATACCGGAAACATCCCACTGGGATTCAAGGCGCAAATGTTCCTGGAAGTGTAACAAGGTGTAACGGGCAGGCATCAATCCACCGCTAAAAAAGTAACGCCCCATCCAGTTATCATTACCTTCGGTTTCGAAGGGATAAGCAAGATAGCGATGACAGAAGATATGTACGAACAATTTACCTTCCGGCATCAACCAATCCGCTATTCGTTTCAGCAGACTCTGGTAGTTACGCATGTGTTCGAACATCTCGACCGAAACAATACGATCAAACCGTCGCTCTATTGTTAGCTGGTTAACGTCACAGGTAATCACTTCGATATTGCTCAAACCAAGTTCCATTGCCCGCTGTTGGATAAACTCACGTTGACTATTGGAGTTGGAAACGGCCGTGATTCGGCTATTCGGAAAACGCTGTGCCATCCACAACGTCAGGGATCCCCAACCGCAGCCAAGTTCAAGAATTTTCTGATGATCAGCCAGTTCGGCACGCTGCAGATAAAGATTTAGCATCTGCTCTTCTGCAAGGTCCAGGTTATTCGTCTGTTCATCCCAAAGACAAGCTGAATACTTCAAATGCTTGCCTAATACGTAGCGGAAAAATTCCGCTGGCACTTCATAATGCTGCTCATTAGTGGTTTCAGTCTCAATAGCAATAGGGCTTTGCTCAAGCTCATCCAGAAGATCTCGGTATCGCAAGCCATTACTTTCGACATCTGTGGCTTGTTCATCAAACAAACGTTTTTTCAGTAACTGACGGATGCCGAAACGCACCAGATAATCGGGTAAAACCCTGTATTCTGCCAAGCTAATCATATTCATGAATTGACTCCTATCTTAATTTTTTGCTAACAGACGGATCACATTTTTGCTTATCCATCCTACTAAAAATCTTGTGTATTTTCATCTGGTCCATAACTCTACTTTGGCCACCAGGGGAAAAATACGCTGGTAGTTTGTTGGTATTGAAAATAGTCATCGCCCCGGCTGCGTAAGGCCTGACGTTCCGTATAAGGGATCCCAGTAAAAAAATAGAGAAACACAAACATCACGACTGGCGCAAGCCATAAGATATGTTGATAAGACCCACCCCAACCCAATAGCGGATAGGCAAACCAGTGCAGCCATTCAAAAAAGTAATTGGGATGCCGTGAATAACGCCACCAGCCCTGCCGACAAGTAAATCCTCGGTTTGCCGGATTGTTCCTGAAATGGTCCAACTGCCAATCGGCAGAGCTTTCACCCATCAAAGCCAGAAGCGCAATCATCAGAGCTAGGATGATTAACCAAAGATTAGGCTGATTATTTTGCGCTACTGCCCAGAAAGGCAGGGTCAAAAGCCAGATAAAACCGGCTTGCAGCTGAAAAAAAAACCAAAAACCGATACCGCTGAATTTACCCATCGCCTTGCGCATAATCTGATAGCGTCCGTCTTCTCTCTCTCTTTTAAAACGCTGCAACAAGTGGACACCCAGGCGAAAATACCAGACCGATGTTAACAACGCTAGAAGCCATTGCAACTCGACTGTCGCCTTTCCAGTGAAAGCATACCAGGGTCCAGCCAGCATCATGCCGAAAGACCAGACCACATCAACGATACCGGCATTGTGAGAATGCTGCTGCCAAAACCATGCGATTAACATCGCTAGGCTGCTACACAATGCTACGGTGATTAGGCTAGCCATCACATTGCTCCGCATTGATTTCCCGCAAATATCCTGCCAGCCACAACAGTAAAGGCAAGACTACAGCCCAACTTAGCGCAAGCCCAAAAAACCAGTTCAAGGAATCAGTGATGATAGTCAACGCACCCAAACGCTGCGCTGCCAGATAAGACAAAGGACTAATAAGACTGGCCATACATCCAGCCAGTATCAAACGGTTCTGCAACCATGCCAGGGAGTGGTTGATCGTGAATGCAAGTCCACAACCCACAATATCAGAATCCATAAAGGAGCCATGTCAGGAATTGGCTTGGCAGTGGAAAACTCTATCCATCCCAGCCTGATCCAGGTGCTGTCGAGAAGCATGCCAAGAAAAACCGCAACCAACACGATTGGCAAATCTCCGTTTACCCTGCGTACCGTTTGCAGCTGCCAACCGACAAAAACTAGCAATATCACTATTGCCGGCCAAATCAAACCATAAGCCGCACCAATCACCGCGACAAACCAAAGACTCTGCATCCAGACTATATTGAACAGATGATCACGCTTCATCTACCGGCAACCATTGTGGACGACGATTGCCGGGTTTGGCCAGTAGCAACTGAATACTGGAGATGGATTTTTCCTTAAATCCTCCTTCGCAATACGCCAGATAAAATTCCCATAAGCGAATAAATTGATCGTCAAATCCCAATTGCCGGACCTCATCTAGTCTGTCCATTAACCTGTCACGCCAATGTTTCATGGTCAGCGCATAACTATCACCCTGATCTTCAAGGTTAATTAGCCGAAAATCCGTGCAGCGCGAGGTACTTTCGACGATGGCACTGACACTGGGAATAAAACTGCCGGGAAAAATATAGCGTTGGATAAAATCGACGCTTTTCAATGCCTGATGGTAGCGCCAGTCTTCAATACTGATGGCCTGGATCAGAGCCAGACCGTTGCTTTTCAATAAGGTGGCACATTTTTGTAGATAAGTGTCCAGATATTGGTGTCCTACGGCTTCGATCATTTCAATCGAAACAAGTTTATCAAACTGACCTTGCAGGTCACGGTAATCCTGCATTACAACAGTGACCTGATCGTCAACGCCTTGCAGTTGCATACGTAGTTTAGCGGATTGGTACTGAGCCTTTGATATCGTCGTAGTGGTTACTTTACAACCATATTGTTTTGCTGCATAAGCAGCAAAGCCACCCCATCCGGTGCCGATTTCTAGTAAATGGTCGGTTTCGCATAAATCTAACTTTCGGCAGATTCGGTCCAGCTTATCGGTAGAAGCCAGCTCCAGCCCGACATCAGGCGAGTAGAAAGTGGCCGAGGAATACATTCCATGCCGATCCAGAAACAATTGGAACAATTCATTGCTGAGGTCATAGTGTGCAGCAATATTCCGCTGGCTGCCTGTTGCCGTATTGCGATTGCCCAAATGCCAGAATGTAAGAAGTTTATTTGCGAATGAGGCCAGACCTCCCTCCATGCTGTCCAGCAGATCTCGATTTCTAACCATGATTTGTACGACTTGGGTCAAATCATCGGCCTGCCACAGGCCATCCCTGTAGGCTTCTGCCGCGCCAATGGATCCTCCTAATGCCACTTTGCGATAGAAATCACAATCTAACACTTGAATCGAAGTTTGCAGATCAGATTCTAGATTAGAACCAAGCACTATTTCCTCGAGCGGATCGGTTATTTTTAAACGTGCATGTTCAAGTTTTGACAATTGCATAAGCAAACCCTTGCGTAATATCAGATCAAATTTTCCTGAGGTTTTGCTAAACTCATCAACGATTACACTCATAGTAAGCTCCTCCTAAATTGGGAATTTTTAAATCGGGTGGTCGAAGCTAGGTATACGTTTTAACCACAGCCTGAAAGCTTGCCAGTAAATCCAGAACAACACCGACAAAGTCATGAATGGATAGCTCAAAGGTATGGAACGCATACTGTCGCTATTCATGGTACGGTTCTGTAATTGCAGAGTCGCATCAAAGCAACACTTGCTTTTTTCCAGTAATGTCATATGAATTGTTACAGCGTTGGCTTGTAGACTAAAGCGCCATTGATATTGCAAATTCATTGGCATGAACGGCGAAACGTGAAATGCTTTGTCTAATTCAAATGACCATTTGTTAGTTTTTGTCGGGCTGTCTTGAGTATCTAGCAAGTAGCAATAGCGTTCATTCCAAGGCGTGTTGTTAACCTCGGCCAGAATAAAACGAGGTTGGTCCGCGTTTTCTGGATAACAGAAATAGAAACTGACGGAATTAAAACTAAAACCAAGAAAGCGCAAATTAGTTAACAGGCAGATCCTCCCTGAGAACTGATTACCCGTTTGTTCTCTTATTCGTTGCTTCACTGCTTGATCCAGAGTTTGTCTTGGGTCGCCGAGATAATCACGCCGATAAAAACTGACTAAATTGAAACCTTCCCTGGACCAGAGCGGACTGAGTTGCATAATCCTGTCCAGTTCATCCAGATCTATCCAGCTCATGAAAACGGGATAGCGAAAATGATGTTGTTTCGGTTGAAAGCGGCGATGCCTGACCCAACCGGAAAACAGGCTGCTATGCAAAACTGTCATGACAATTCCTGCAACATATCGATGACATCCCGAGCGCTTTTTGCTCCGTCTTCATGAAACCCCCAACCCCAATAAGCACCGGCATAATAGGTTCTGTTTATACCATTGATTTCATGGCGTCTTTTTTGTGCGGCAATGCTTTCCGGCGTATAAACCGGATGATGATAAATTCTTTTCACAAGAATCTTTTCCGGATCGATCAGATCAGTACAATTTAACGTCACCAATAAGGGCTCAGGTGCCTGAAGACCCTGCAATAAATTCATATAATAAGTGATGGTGCAGCGCATTTGTTGTTGGTTCAGTTTAAGCGCGTTCCAGCTTGCCCAGGCCTTGGGATGTTTCGGCATCAAACCCTGGTCAGTATGCAACACAGTCTCGTTTTCCTGAAACGCCATCGCCCCAAGAATAGCCGATTCCTCATCGCTGGGATCTGACAAAAGAGCCAATGCCTGATCACTGTGGCAAGCCAGGATCAGAAGGTGATAATCTAGTTGATCGCTATGGGTGCTTACCGAAACCCCGGCCTCATGGCGGCTGACTTCCTTGACCGGACTGTTAAGACGCACTTTACCTCGGAACTTATTTAGGAAATAGCGAATATAAGTATTTGAGCCGCCGTCGATGGTTCGCCACTTTGGCCTTTCATCAGTCTTCAGCATTTGATGGTTATTCATAAACGCCACCAGGTAACGAGCCGGAAAGTTTTTTAGCACATCGGGTGGGCCCGACCATAATGCGCAAGCCATCGGTAAAATATGGTCATCGATAAAAGCTTGGCTGTAATGATTACTTATGAGATATTCGCCCAGCGTCAACTGGTCATCATCACTCTCAAGCAGCTTTGGAGCTTCCCGGTAGAAACGTAATATATCCAGAACCATTCGGTAAAACCGTGGGCTATAGAGGTTGTTGCGTTGACAGAACAACTTATCCAGAGTCGTGGCATTGTATTCCAGGCCTGTTTTGGCATCACTGACACTGAAAGTCATGTAAGAAGGTTTTGATGCCACCTCCAGTTCCTTGAGAAACTGGCAAAAATAGTAATAATTGTGTTCATTGAAGACGATAAATCCAGTATCCACGGCATAACTTTGTTCCTGCAACACTAAATGGTGTGTATCGGTATGGCCGCCCAGATAGGGGTAGGCCTCATATAATGTCACATCATGCTGTTTTCCCAGATAATGAGCGGCATAAATGCCAGCTATGCCGCTTCCGACGATGGCAATTTTCATGCTTTCGTTCTCCCCAACCGTTTGGCAAAGAGGCGCTCGGGCGGGACATCCTTCAGACTCCAGATCAGGCCGAGGGCAGCCATCAATTTGAGCAAGTAATAGCTGATGTCAATTTCCCACCAGTAAAATCCCTGTCTTGCCGACACCGGATAATGATGATGATTGTTATGCCAGCCCTCCCCAAGGGAAACTAATGCTATAAAACCGTTATTCCGACTGTCATCGCCGGTATCGAAACGACGCGTTCCATATTGGTGACCCAATGAGTTTACCATCAAGGTGCAATGGATCAGTACTATGGAAGATACGAAATATCCCCAAATTAACATCTGCCAGCCATTGGTGTTCAACTCTGGGTAATAAGCTTCAAGTCCGTACCCCAAACCCCATAAGCTAGCAGCATAAAAAATAGGCACGATGATATCAAAACGGTCCAGCCAACGTAGTTCAGGATATTTTGCCAGATCTTTAACCCATTCTTCTTGCGTATTGAAATGCTTCATACTTAGAAACCAACCCATATGACTCCAGACAAAACCGTGCCTGGGACTGTGCACATCCTTGTCCTTGTCGGAATAGCGGTGATGACGCCGATGGTGCGCCGCCCACCATATGGGTCCGCGTTGCGTGGCGGTGGCGCCCAATATTGCGAATAAAAACTGGCAAACACGGCTGGTTTTGAAGGCCTTATGAGAAAAATAACGATGATAGAATGCAGTAATAGCAAACATGCGCAAAAAGTAGGAAAACATAGCCACCCATATTGCAACGGGGCTCCAGTCTACGACTAAAACCATCAGACAAGCCAGATGCATCAATATAAATGGAATGACTCGTAACCAATCGACTGATTGACTGTTAGCCATGGTCTCAGCAGATGCACTACTATCAAACCATGTTAACAAGGTATTCCACACAGAGTTTTTTGACATCATCTTTTCCATTAGTCAGCTCACTAAATCAGTTATCGTTTTCATTGAAAAAAGATTAGGCCATGGGCCGTGAATGTTTTGTGAACGATCAGTTCAATAACGTTCACGTGAAAATGACGTTGATAAGTTAATAATTAAACAATGAATAACTGAAGCAAAAAAATGAAAAATTATTTGCTAAGCCTACTAGTGATGACTCATCTAGTCGGCTGCTTGCCCAAAGAAAATAATCCAATAGAACAATATCTAGCTTTATCTCCGGTACAGGTTAAGGCAGGGTCTGATTCTTGAATCCAAAACTTTGTCAATCTCTACAATCATCTTGAAAACGAACCAATCTCCGACGCTGTTAAAAAAACCTATGCCGAGCTTTTATTTTTTAATGACACCCTGGTGGCACTTTATTCCCGTCAGGAATTAACCCGTTACCTCGTGGACTCACAAAAGCGTCTGGAATCAATCGATTTGACGGTTCTCAATATTTTTGAGAATGCGGGGGATGTTTTCGTACACTGGAAAATGCAAACCAGCTTCAAGGTATTAGGTAAAAGTCACGATGTTCAGTCTCTGAGGATCAGTCATCTACGCTTTGACAAACAGGGGAAGATTGTATTACATCAGGACTACTGGGACAGCACCAGCGGTTTATTTGAACATATGCCCTATATTGGAGGAATCTTGAAATGGATAAAAAAACGTTTGCATTCGTAATGAGCCTTACGGGCCTTATTTTTTTGTTTTTAACACCCTCGGCTTTAGCTACCGAGCACCATTTACCTAATTTCATATCGCATCAGGAAGCACGACTTAAGCGCTGCAGCCAAGGTCAGCTTAAGGCCTACCGATTCATCCATGTTGGCTATGCAGCGTTGTATTTGGAACGTTGTGAACAGATTACTGATATTTTTGCCAGATCAGCCAAAAGATTAAGATTTTTCTATCAACGCGAGATACCTGCAAAGGCATTTCGTGAAGCAGCCGAAGAGTATCTGGAAATCAATCTGGGCGCAAAATTTAGCGACTGGCAGCAGACTATTAAACAATTCAACAAGGGATACCGGGATATTATGGATGGCGATTATTATGATTTGATTTTCGATCCCCGAAACGGCCTCAAGCTGAGTTTAAATGGTTCTCAAATAGCGACGATTGAAAATCCTGTCATAGGCTTGGCCTATTTCAATATCTGGTTCGGAAAACAACCTTTCTCGGGAAAGCTAAAGGAAGAGTTATTAACACTTGAAAATCTCTAAAGATGGCTTTCATTTAACTCCCTAAATGAGGAGAAATAACAATGATTCGTCTGGTATATACAAGTACCGCCGTTAAAGACTTGCGTGCCGAGCATTTATTGAAGTTACTGAAGACATGCCGAAAAAATAATAGTGCTAACGATATTACAGGTATGCTTCTCTATTCACAACGGACTTTTTTTCAGGTTCTGGAGGGTGAAGAAGAACCCGTGATGGAATTATTTGAGACCATAGAAAAAGATACACGGCATAAAGACATCACGATCATCGAAAAAAAGGACATTATCGACCGGGAATTCCCCTATTGGAATATGGGGTTTCAAAAAATTAGCAAGGAAGATCTAAACAAGATAGACAGTTTCGATAAATTCTATCAAAAAGATTTCAATCCCGCCGGGTTTTTGGCCCATAAGGGTATCATTTCCCCCTTGATAAAGCTAATGAGAGGCAAGCTGCAGAGTCAAGTAGAGGAAACGCATGAGGAGCTGCCAATTGAACATGATGACCCCTTTGTTCAAGCGCTGAACCGAACGATACGCATCGCCGTCAAGTTTCTTGCGTTGCTAATGGTTTTGGTCATTATACTAGGTGTGTTCGATGTGCTTTTTGTCCTCTATGAAAAAATATTATCTCCGCCTCAATTTCTGATGACGATTGAGGATATGCTCGCTACGTTTGGCGCCTTTCTTACTGTTTTGATCGCTATAGAAATATTTTTAAATATTACGCTTTATATTCGCAGCGATATCATCCCGGTCAAACTGGTGGTGGCCACCGCGTTGATGGCTATTTCTCGGAAAGTCATCGTGTTCGATTTCAAGCATCTACCACCCGAATATGTGACCGCATCGGCTTGGGTGGTAATCGCTCTGGGTGTCACCTATTGGCTGATTCAAAAAAAGTCCTAGCAACAAGCAGTAAATGTGGCGTTATCAACCGGTTTTGTGGGGGTGCAATACAATAAAGTTAACCAATTAAGCCACCAGCGGTCGGAAACGTCCGCTTTATAGGGTTTAGCTGACTGACATTTTTCGTATATTGCGTGCTGATTTATCCATGAAATCAAACATCGTGCGGTTACATCTCGGTTTTATTATTTCTCGTCTAGCCCGGTAAGCATCAATTTTGTCCATGGCGCCATTAATAAACTTCATTTCACGCCTCCCCAGTACTTGAGTATGGTGTGCCAAGGCAATCAACTTTCGGGGACAACCATGAAAATTTTTAATAAATTAGGTATCGCTTTACTGTTAGCGAGTTCGCAAGCCTTTGCGGACGGCGGCTCACATTTTGATGTATTGGCCGAATTGGATACCGGGCCGGGCAATGTCACGGCAACCGCCAATGGCCGAATCGTGATGAGCCAACATCAGTTTTATCAACCGCAATACTCCGTAGTGGAATACAAAGACCACAAATTGATCCCTTTCCCCAATCGAGAATGGTCCGCGGCGGATTCGACGGCGGAGTTGAAGCTCGACTCGGTGCTGGGCATACGCTCGGACGCCAACGGCACGGTATGGATGCTGGATAACGGCATGCGTAGCGGCGTTACGCCCAAGTTGGTTGGCTGGAATACCAGGACCGACAAGTTGCACAGGCTGATTTACCTGCCCACGCCGATTGCGCCCAAGGATGCCTTCGTCAACGATTTTGCGCTGGATGCGACGCACAATCATGCTTTCATCAGCGATCCTGCCGGCGGCGGCAATGCAGCATTGATTGTGGTCAATTTCTATACCGGCGCCGCACGACGGGTGTTGGAAGGACATGCCAGTGTGGTGCCGGAAAACGTCGACCTCATCATCGACAACGTGCCGATTCGAGTGAAAACGCCGACGGGGGAATTGGTCAGGCCGCATATTGGTGTCAATCCCATCACCGAAGATTTGGCTAACGAATGGGTTTATTTCGGGCCGATGCATGGCTTGAGTCTGTATCGGGTTAAAGCCACCGATTTGGTCAACGAGTCGTTAACGGCTCAACAGCTCGCCAGCCGAGTGGAACGCTATAGCGATAAACCAATCTCGGACGGTATCAGCATCGATAAAAATAACAATATCTATCTGGGCGATCTGGCCAACAATGCCATCGGCGTGATCGGTACGGATCGCAAATACCGGCAACTGGCGCAAAGTTCCAGACTATCTTGGGTTGATTCATTTAGCTTTGGCCCTGACGGACTGTATGCCGTGGTCAATCGCCTGCATCGTTCGGCAACCCTCAACGGCGGCGGTGCGCAATCCAAACCGCCTTACTATCTGTTACAGGTGAAAGCCTTAGCACCCGGTCTGCCGGGCCGCTAAAGTTCAATGGCTGTGGCATCAATGCTGCGGCCTATTGCCTTGATCTGTCCGCGCAGCCAGCAATGGGCCGGGTCTTTTTCCCGCAACGGGTGCCAAATCATCGCCAAATCGTAGTTCGGCAGATCGAGTGGCACCGGCAAGATCTTCAGTGCCACCAGTTTCCGAAATTGTGTGGCCAAGCGATAGGGTAATGACAAAATCATATCGGATTCCGTCACGATCAACGGCGCCGATAAAAAATGCGGCACGATCAAATTGATGCGTCGTTCCTGTCCCAGCTCGGCCAGTATCTCATCGATCACCCCGACCTGACTGCCGGTACGAGAAATCAGCATGTGTGCTGCCGCCAAATATTCCGCCAATGAAGGCGCATAACGGATGCTAGGATGGTCTTCACGAACCACGCAGGCCATCAGGTCGACAAACAAATGTTCGCAATTTAATTGGGCTGGCGGCTCCAAAACCGAAGAGAAACCTAACACCACATCCAAACTGCTATTTTCCAATTGTGTCAACGGAAATGCCGATTCGGTGCGCTTGACATGGATGTCGATGCCGGGAGCGACTTGCTCGATTAAACGAGATAAATCAGGTAGTAGTAAGAACTCTATGTAATCGGTGGCGGCAATCGTAAAGCGCCGCTGGCTGGTTGCCGGTTCGAAGGCTTGCGGCGGTTCCAGTAGTCTTTCCATTTCAAGCAGCAGGTTACGCACGGGAACCACTAAAGCCAATGCCCGATCGGTTGGCTGCATGCCGCTTGGCGTTTTGATCAGCAGCGGATCGTCCAGTTGCTGGCGTAAACGATGCAGGGTATGACTCATAGCCGACTGCGTGACGAACATGCGTTCGGCTGCACGGGTGACATTGCGTTCCTGCATCAACACATCGAAAGCCAACAATAGGTTCAGATCGAAGTTGCGGATATTAGACATAGTGAATCCTTACGGAAAAAACAGGCTTTATAGTAACCAAAATCCTGAATTTCCGATATGAACAGTCTTGATGATGGGATGAACCTTATACATTTAACAACCGGCCGCTTTTCCCCTACCTTATACCGCGAGCGCGTCATCGAGCCATCAAGGTTTGAATTCCTCCAAGGGTTTGCCCCAGGTTGACGACGCAGCCAAATGATTATGCGACGACTGTCGCTCACTAAAAGACATCATGGGAGAGTCTACCATGTCCACACAAATTCCAATTTCAACATTCAAACCCTACCGGGGTGAGAAAGCCCGGTTGGCAAAGGCCTACGACTACCTGATCCTGGTTCTGGCCCTGTTTTTATTCATAGGTTCGTTTCACTTGCATTTTGCCCTGACCGTCGGCGACTGGGATTTCTGGGTCGATTGGAAGGACAGGCAATGGTGGCCATTGGTAACGCCGTTGATGGGTATTACCTTTCCAGCCGCCGTTCAAGCCGTGTTGTGGAGTAAGTTTCGTCTGCCTTTCGGCGCTACCTTATGTGTCGCGGCATTATTGATCGGCACATGGGTCACCCGCGTATTTGCCTATCACTACTGGAACTATTTCCCCATCAACATGGTATTGCCGGCGACCATGGTGCCCGGAGCATTAGTGCTCGACGCGCTGTTGATGTTAACCAATAATTTGACCATCACCTCTATCTTTGGCGGCGGGGCATTTGCATTGCTGTTTTACCCTGCCAACTGGCCAATCTTCGGCATGTTCCATCAACCGGTCGAAATAGCCAATAGTCAGCTCACGATTGCCGATTTGTTCGGCTTTCAGTACATCCGTACCGGCATGCCGGAATACCTGCGCATCATCGAACGCGGCACCTTGCGAACCTACGGCCAATATGCGACACCGTTATAAGCCTTTTGTTCGGCGCTGTTGTGCTCGCTGATGTACCCGTTATGGTGGCATATCGGCAAGTGGTTTGCCACCACTCGTTACCTGACCAAAATTTAAGGAGAAGCCGTCATGAAAACTCATTTCAAAACTTGGCTATTGGCTTTGATCGGTCTCACTGTCTTGTCTGGTATACCGATGTCCGCCGTCCAGGCACATGGCGAAAAGGCCCTGGAACCATTCATTCGTATGCGCACCATACAATGGTACGACGTGCAATGGTCTACGCAAACACTCAATGTCGACGATGAAGTCAGTGTCAGTGGCAAATTCCATGTCGCCGAAGACTGGCCGATCAGCGTCCCCAAGCCGGAAGCCGCTTTCTTGAATATTTCGACGCCCGGGCCGGTGTTGATTCGAACAGAGCGATATCTGAACGGCAAACCCTGGACCAATTCAGTCGCGTTACAGCTCGGTGGGGATTATGACTTCAAAGTAGTTCTAAAGGCCCGATTACCGGGACGCTATCACATCCACCCATTTTTCAACCTGAAGGATGCCGGACAAGTCATGGGCCCCGGCGTTTGGCTGGAAATAGGCGGGGACCCCAGCGACTTTAGCAACACTATCAAAGTTATCAACGGTGAATTGGTCGATATGGAGAGCTTCGGCTTTGCCAATGGCGTGTTTTGGCACCTGTTTTGGGGCGCATTGGCGGCCGCCTGGCTATTATGGTGGGTACGCCGGCCTTTATTCATCACCCGTTATCGAATGTTGGAGGCCGGCTTGGAGCATGAACTCGTCACTAAAAATGACAAGCTGATCGCCAAGCTGATACTGGTATGCGTGCCGATTTTAGTGCTGGTTCTCAATGAAATCACCACCAACCACTACCCGGATACCATTCCGTTGCAAGCCGGATTGAATCGGATTTTACCGCTGCCGGCTCAGGTCAATGCCGGGACTGTGAATGTGGACACTCTGAAAGCGGAATACAACATATCCAAGCGTTCGATGGTGTTGCAGGTCAAGGTCGACAATCGTAGTCAAGGTGCTGTGCGGATTGGCGAATTATCCAGCTCTAACGTGCATTTCATGAATGCCGATGTGTCCAATGTCGGTTTCATCCCCGGCAAGGATGACGTCAGCAACAACGGCTTGAGCCTGGATAACGATTCACCCATAGCGCCCGGCGAACAACGCATCGTTACCATTGAAGTAAGCGATGCTGCCTGGGAGTCGGAGAAACTGGATGGCCTGATTCGTGATGCGGATTCCCGTTTTGGCGGCTTGCTGTTTCTTTATGACGACGTAATGGGGCATCGTTATATCTCCAGCATTTCAGCCGCCGTCATTCCAAAATTTATTTAACCCTGGAGTACAACATGGCTACTACTAGCGAAGACATTGTCTCAACTCAAGAAAAAACTACCTCATTGCCTTGGTATTTGATTGACTTACCCAGATATTTAAAGGGCTTTGGTGTATTAACTGTGATCTACATCAGTTTACGACTGTATCAGGGTGCTTTTGCCGTAGCACACGGTTTGGATTCCACCGAACCGGCGTTCGAACAATACTGGATGCAGCTATTTTATATCGAACTGGTCATCATCGCCGCCGTTGCCAGTGGCTTCTGGGGCTATTTATGGCTATCGCGCGACCGGAATTTGGATCAACTTGAACCCAAGGAAGAAATTCGCCGCTATTTCACGTTGACGATGTGGATCAGCATTTATACCTTTGCCGTGTATTGGGCGGGTAGTTATTTTGCTGAACAGGACAACTCCTGGCACCAGGTGGCAATCCGCGATACGCCGTTTACCGCCAATCACATCGTCGAGTTTTACTTCAACTTCCCGCTGTACGTAATTCTGGGCGGTTGTGCCTGGCTGTACGCCAGAACCCGCTTGCCCTTGTATGCCAAAGGTATCTCGCTGCCATTGACTTTGGCGGTGTTTGGACCGTTCATGATTTTGGTCAGTGTCGGTTTCAACGAGTGGGGACATACCTTCTGGTTTAGAGAGGAGTTTTTCGCCGCGCCGATTCATTGGGGTTTTGTGATAGGAGTATGGTTCGCTTTGGGTGTCGGTGGCATCCTGTTGCAAGGAGTGACCCGCTTGATTGAACTGCTGGACAAAATCGAAGACGCCGAATAAGTCCATCATGAGTGTTTCCATGACGCGTAGCGCACCTAGCCGTGTGCATTATGCCTGGATTGTGTTGGCGGTGACATTCCTGTGTTTGTTTGTCGCCGCAGCGCTCCGCGCCTTACCCGGCATCTTGATGCTGGGACTCGAACAGGAATTCGGTTGGAGTCGGCCGGCGATCAGCGGCGCGGTATCGGTCAATTTACTCGTGTTTGGGTTTTCCGCGCCGTGGCTGGGTCGATGGATGGACCTCTACGGCCCGAAGCGGGTTTGCGTCATCAGTATTGCGTTATTAGCCCTGGCCACCAGTGCTTGTACGTTGATGGACCAACTCTGGCAGTTCTATTGTCTGTGGGGCTTGATCGCTGGGATAGGTTCCGGCGGTACATCAATCGTGCTCGGTTCTGCTTTGGTAAACCGCTGGTTTCGGGAAAGACGTGGCTTGGCGTTAGGCATTCTGGGTGCAGCATTTTCTTCCGGACAGCTGATCTTTACGCCATTGGTGATGCAGATCAATACGGATTTTAGCTGGCGGTCGGCGCTGCTGATCTTGGCTGGTCTATTGGGGATACTCGTGTTGCCACTGGCTGTATGGTTATTGGCCGACGAACCCGGCCAAAAAGGCTTATGTGCTTTTGGTACTCAATCCCGAGCGCATCACAACTCACTGGGTGAATTGAGTGCTATGCGTGAAGTCGTCGTTCGAAGTCAGTTTTGGCTGCTTGCTATAAGCTTTGCGATCTGCGGCTTTACGACGTCGGGTCTGTTTCAAACCCATCTGATACCGCATGGTATCGAGCACGGTTTTACCGAAATGACGATGGCCATGTCACTAGGATTGATGGGTGCGACCGATATCGTTGGAACGCTTTTCTCCGGCTGGCTATGTGATCGTTTCAACCATCGCAAACTGCTGGCTTATTATTATGCGCTACGCGGTTTGTCCTTGATCGGCTTGCCTTATGTTGAATCCACCGAGCAGCTGATGCTGTTTTCAGTGATCTACGGTTTGAACTGGCTGTCCACTGTGCCGGTGACGTCGACTTTAACCGCCGATTTGTTTGGCAGGCGTAACGTTGGGGTGGTGTTTGGCTGGATTTGCTGTGCGCATCAAATCGGTGCCGCCACTGCCGCTTATCTTGCAGGTTATCTACATAGCCTATTCAGTAATTACAACTTGACTTTTCTTTGCTCGGGCGCATTAGCCTTATCAGCGATATTGATTGTCACGAGAATTCGGGAATGATCCGCCGTTGGATGATGTGTGTGCAAAGCAGGATAGCATTGAGGGGATATTACGCTGTTAATTTAAGACCTGCCAATGTCAGCTAAATAAATTATAGAAGACATAGCCGTTGAAAAAAAACGACCGTCACTTTTGGGTCGGGTGTTGTCCGCCAAGCGAATCCACATAAAGTCATTAGCGCCTTATCTTAGGACCTAACTCGGTTTTTCGTTCGATTGGACTCCAAGTTGCTGACAACGGCTCGCAATTTCCTGCGAGCGGAAACACTGCATGTGTTCGGCGACAATTAACTTGTCCGGTTGGTTAAACCTTATGAAATCTATCCTTAGATTTCCCATACAAGGACTTTCAGCTTGCCAGAAATGACTAGCTTTGCTTGTCGCACGGGGTCAGAGAAAATTAACCATCCCGTTTCAATCAAAGCTATCAACCTCTAATGTCTTTCATCACAGCCCCCTTCAAAAACACGTAAACGCCAAACCAAACAAAAAGAATAGGAATTTGAAATTAGTAAGTCTGCAACAATGTAAGTAATATTTATCTTCAGCGACTAATTTAAAGGAGAATGAAACTATTTACCAAACTTCGAAGAGGCGGAGGTTGTTATGAAAAATTATTTTTTAGTCATCGCCTTGATTTTATCGGGATGCTCCAGCCTTCCGGTAGCTATCAGCGAACCGCCAGCCCAGGATATTCAGTTGCGCGAAGTTGTTGCGAATTTTTCTGAATTTCAGGGATGGCCCATACGTTGGGGTGGAACTATCATTGATGTGCAAAACGAGAAGCTTTTCACCCGTCTGCAAATTCTTCAGTTTCCATTAGACAGTTATGGCCGGCCTAAGGTATATGAAGCAAGTCAGGGAAGGTTCATTATCCAGCATTCCGCATTTCTGGACCCAGTCCTTTATGACAAAGGCTCTGTAATTACTGCTGCGGGCACTGTTGAATCAGAACTTCACCAGATGGTCGGCAATAAACCGCTTAAATTACCGGTAATTTCCAGTCAGGAAATTTATCTTTGGTCAGATGAGCAAAGCTATCGGCAGAATTATTATTATACAGGCTATCATTATGGGGGTTTTGGATATGGAGGCTATTATCCTTATGGTGGGTATGGTTATGGATATAGAGGACATTACCCTTACCATTATTACGGGTATGGATGTTATTAATGTTGATGGGGTTTATTTTCTCTAATCGCTCTCCTCCCATAGGAGGAGAGCGCAAGATACCAATATGTCTGCGACGATCAATAAGTTATACGACATACTCATGCAGGCTGGCGGCGTAATCTCTTAATTTTTTGAACAGTTCAGCAGCTTCCGCATGCGCTGGCTCCAAGGCTTCAATTTTTTCATAAAACTGTGCGAATGTCATTGCTGTGCAGTTATTTTGACCCATTAAACGATCCTTACAAAACGTTTGCCATATTTGTTGTTCTTTTTGACTTAATTGTTCAGGATAATTTCTTGCCCGATAGCGGAAAAACATTTCCGCTAAGCGTTTATCCTGAAATGAGGGATGAAATTTTTCCAACTCAGTAGCAGGAAGTTCATGAAGGCTCTGCATTATTTTTTTGTCGGCATCATTAAAAAAACCGCCGCTGTAAAGCATTAAATCCGGGTCTTTTTCAGCAGCGAACCTGGTCAGACTGAATACCTGCTCCAGTTTGTTAAGCAAATGCTGCGAAATCTGTATTTTTTTATGATGCCTCTGGCAGCGTTGCAAATCTATGCCCAGTCTTTCTGCATCTTGCGGACGCAATACAGACATTGGCGCCAAAACCGGGCATTTATTGATATGTATGGTTTTTAAGGGAATTCTTGTGATGTCAGCAGGTAAATCGGCTTTTGCGGTAAACAAACGCTGATGAATGGCATCCGCCGGTAAGGTCATTAAAGCTTCGGGATCGCTATCCAAATCATAGACCAATACGCCATTGCTATTCGTCGGATGCTTACATAGCGGCAGCACCACGGCCAATGAGCCTTTTTCTGCGGGATACATGCCAGAAACATGAACTACGGGCTGCATACTGCCCAGATTAAGTAATCTGGAAACAGCCTGTTTTTGGCGGTGCTCAAAAACGAATTGATATAATTTTGTTTGCCGCTGTTTTATCAGCTTTGCCAAGGCAATGGTCGCATAAACATCCGCTAGTGCATCATGTGCGGCAGAATGCTCAATGCCATTGCAACGTGTAATGTCCTCCAGCCGCAAACTGGGTTTACCGTCCTCATGAACCGGCCATTTAATGCCATCGGGCCTTAAAGCCCGGGTCAATCGGGTCAGATCAATCAGATCCCAGCGGGAATTGGCGTGCTGCCATTCCCGGGCATAAGGCTCGTATAAATTCCGATATAATGTGTTGCGGGTAATTTCATCATCAAAACGTATATTGTTGTATCCGACTGTACAGGTCTTTGGTTTGGCAATCTGTTGTAGAATGGTATGGATAAAATCTGCTTCACAAACGCCAACCGATAATGCCTGTTGCGGCGTAATCCCCGTTATTAAACAAGCTTCCGGGTCAGGCAAATAATCATTACTGGGTTTACTATAGAGAACCAGCGGATCACCAATGACATTGAAGTCTAAATCCGTACGCAATCCCGCAAACTGCACAGGCCGATCCTTTTGTGGATCAGTGCCAAAGGTTTCATAGTCATGCCAATAAAGCGATGCAGCCATACCGGGGTCAACTGCTGTACTTAACGACGGGCGTCATTAGTATAAGAAAAACCAGCTTTTTATCTTTAACGAATGGATGCCAGCGCGCGCAGCACATCTGAACGGCTAATCACGCCTACCAGATCAGTGCCATTATAAACAGGAAAACAGCGCACAGCAGAATCCACCAGCATTTCCGCTGCCTCCATTACACTGGCTTCAGCATCAATGGTGGTAATCTTGTCAGACATATATTCTGAGACTTTACCTCCCATACCTTGGTTAAAACTGGCATCCAATGCAACTTTCATCGCATCCTTTTCTGAAAACATGCCCACCAGGTTACCTTCATTATCAATCACCGGAGCATTAGGTATACGGTTGATTAACATGGTATTGATTGCTTCCAATACATCGGTGTCCTGGGAAAACGAAATGAGCTTTCTTGACATGTAATCCGCTACGGATATTTTTGCCATTAAGGGCATATTTATCTCCTGTTGTTATTGTGATGATGAGCGGGTCATCAGATAATTTTGAAATGAACCTTAACCTGCTATTAGTCTGTCAATGTTAAGGTGGTGGTTAAAAACGCAGCCAAGTTGGTGTTGAGGAACAAAGCTCAACACGATAATGCCATTTCGTTGGGCTTCGATTCTCAGCGCCAACCTACATTATTTACGTTATCGTCTCTTAACGTTAAATAAACCTTCAATGAAAGCGTTTTATAGGATGTGCCGCCGAAGAAGGCGCATCAAATATTATTTTCTGCTTCCAGTTTTTTGCGTTTATCGCATTTTTCTACACAGACACAAGTGCCATTATTGACGCCACCACAAGATCCCTTGATAGCACGCCTGCCGAAAATCACACCAATTGCCATAATAGCAATTACCAGCAACATAAACAAAAAAGTAGCTAAAAAATATGCCATGTTGTCACCTCTTAAAATTGTTAAATTCTGACGTTACTTTTTCTGCAAAACCTGTATCAGTCTTTACTAGAAATAATGCTGCAATTTTTTCCTTTTCTGCGAGTTTGTATCCTTTATCTTCCCCCAGCACCATCATCGCAGTCGCTAATGCATCTGCCTGCATGGCCTGAGAGCTTAGAACAGTAACCGATGCCAGTTTATGGGCAACCGGACGGCCTGTACGTGGGTCAATGGTATGCGAATAACGGATGCCATTAACTTCAAAAAAATTTCGATAATCACCTGATGTCGCCATAGCGACATCAGAAATTGGAATTATTTTATGTACTGTTCTTTTATTGGCCAAGGGTTCCTCGATTGCAATACGCCAGGGTTCTTTATTGATATTTAGGCCTTTAAGTCTTAACTCCCCACCTATTTCAACTAGATAATCATTAATGCCAAAATTTTCCAACAACTGCGCCACACGATCAACAGTATAACCTTTGGCCAGTGCCGATAAATCAATTTCAATTTCCGGGATCAATTTTTTTAAAGCTTTCGAATGGCCTTTAAGCTTTAGATTTCTATAACCGATTTGGTTCAATTGCTGTTTTATGATGGCGGCATCCGGTTCTTTAAACGTCATGGGATCCGGACCAAAGCCCCAAATATTGACCAATGGCGCCACGGTGATGTCAAAGGCACCGTTGGATAAGTCACTAACCCGTTTAGCTGCTTTTACAACGGTATAAAGTTCATCGGAAACGGGTTGCCACTCTGTCGTCAAACTGTTATTAAAGCGAGAGACTTCGGAATCAATAAGATAGCTGGACATTTCGCTATTCAGATGTTCCAAAAGCGTTTTAACCGCTGCTTTCACCTGCTTGGCGTTTTGCTCAACAGGCAAGGATGTTGCTTTTATACTAAAGCTTGTGCCCATAACCGGGCCGGAAAAAATAAAGGGATATTGTGTATTTGAGCTGCTGTTTTGATTACAGGACTGCAATAAAAAAACGAGGAACAGGCACAGTCTGATACCTCGTTTAAAATTTAATAGTTTCAACATAGTACTGTCCCGGCCTTACTTTTGTAACAATAAAGCCAGGAATTAACAGATTTATCCACCAAAGTCATCAAGGAAGATATGTTCAGGTTCAACACCATTATCTTCTAACATTTTAATGACAGCCGCATTCATCATCGGAGGCCCACACATGTAATATTCACAATCCTCAGGCGCCGGGTGGTTCTTTAAATAATTTTCGTAAATTACCTCGTGAATAAAGCCGGTGTAACCATCCCAATTGTCTTCAGGCAAAGGATCTGACAGCGCACAGTGCCATGCAAAATTATCATTTTCCTTGGCCAGCATATCGAAGTCTTCAACGTAGAACATTTCCCGTTTGCTACGCGCGCCATACCAAAAGGTTATTTTACGTTTGGATTTTA
>Ga0114931_10002063_pt1 | contig 25602 bp, 23 predicted proteins | sample 2SBtaG_FD_89579 | JGI IMG/M metagenome (GOLD analysis project Ga0114931, IMG submission 89579) | Deep subsurface microbial communities from Kolumbo volcano to uncover new lineages of life (NeLLi) - 2SBTROV14_V59a metaG | ecosystem: Environmental > Aquatic > Marine > Volcanic | place: Kolumbo... | reverse complement strand
CCGATTGTGATGAATGCCAAAACCCAGCGTCCGAGTGTGTGCAACGCAATGGATACACTGCTGGTACACCGCGATGTGGCAGATTCAATTCTTCCCACGGTAGCGGCAGCACTCACCGAAGCGGGCGTAGAACTGCGCGGCGATGCCCGCACCGTGGAAATTCTTTCCAAAGACTTTGATGTGACGGCAACAACACCGGAAGATTATGACACGGAATTTATGGCGCTCATTGCTGCCATCAAAGTGGTCGATAATTTAGATGCCGCGCTCGACCATATTTTTGAACACAGCACCAAACACTCCGAAGCCATCATCACCGAAGATTACGCTGCCGCCACCCGTTTTGTGAACGAACTCGACTCGGCGGCGGTGTTTGTCAACGCCAGCACCCGCTTCAACGATGGTGGGCAATTCGGGCTGGGGGCAGAAGTTGCCATCAGCACCCAGCGGCTGCACGCTCGCGGCCCGATGGGATTAAAAGAATTGACCACCTACAAATGGGTGGTCTTGGGTAACGGGCAAATTCGCTCATAACAGAATAGACCTCTTGCATAAGTCTGTCATTAGAGAAATCATTTCCAAAGTAAATTTAGAGTACTTTTGCAAGAGGTCTAATGTTTTTATTTGTGCAAATTACCTGCCGCAATAAACGATAATCCGTGTTCGGTCAGCGCCTGCGCCGTTTTATTCACCGCGTCGATTTTGTCCATAAAGTTCAGCATCAGCGCATCCCAATCGCCGCTGGCGATAACTTCTTCTTTGTCGCGGAAGTAATCCAAAATGTCCGACGGATGCTCGCGGGTTTGGTCAATTTCCGGGTCGCCGCCTTCGTGTTTCGCCGAAATATTTGCCACGTGGTCAGCCAATACCATCAATTCATCCCGCCGGTTGTACGGTTGAATGACGATGCTTTTGAACGTTTCGGTAATGTGGTGCTCGAACCGAACCACGTCTTCAAACCCCAACTCTTTGCGGAATTGCGCCGTCAATTCGATGGTTTGATTGTTGACCGAGTTGCTCCAATTGAAGCCGATGAGCGGTGATGTGCCGTCATCGCGGGCGAAGAGTTTTGCGCCGATGAGTGTCCACAATGCGGCATACGGGTTGTCGTTTCCCATATACACCGAAATTTTGAACTCGTTATTCACGCCCAGCCGGTGCAGCAGATAGCCCAGCAGCACCGTGCCGGGATTGATGTTCAACACTTGCCGGATGCCATAATTGGTATAGTAATACAAAAACTCATCGAGCCATTTCAGCGCGTGGTCGTTCGGTTGCCCTACCCCGCCAAAATAGCCGGTGATGGTTTCCGGCCCGCCGAGATGGATATTCGAGCCGTCGGTGCCTTTGGTGTCCAGTGTTTCCACATAATTTGCGCCGATAATCTGCATGGCGGCGGCGAATGCCACCAAGTCGCCATCGGCTTCTTGTTCCTTCATTTTTCGCACGCGGATGAAACGTCCGGGCATCAAGGTTTGCTCGGCAATGGCACGTTTTGCCGCTTCGATGACATACGGGAAATACTGCGCGGCGCTCACTTCCAGCGTCACGGCGAAATCATCGGCGAAGGTCATTTCATCGGCTTTGTCGCCCAATATTTTGCGGCGATAGTCTGCCACGCTGATGAATGCGCCTTTGTCGCGCTGCTCGGCAAGCCATTCCAAATCTTGCAGGTATGCCGGTTTCACCGCTGCCACTTTTGCCATCAAGTTTTCCAACTTGCCCGCTTCGGCGGCTTTTTGATTGATTTCTTCCGGCGTGCCGTATTTTTCCACCACTGCCAAAAAATCATTCATCACCTGCATGTCGGGGTTCAGCAGTACGGCGTTGATGGCTGCCAGCCGGTCGGCGGAAATTTCCAGTTTTTTGCGTAAATCAGTCATTAAAATTTCTCCTCATCTTCCAAAATTTGAGTTAATTCTTCGTATTCTTCATCTTTAATGCCAAAGTAGTTTTTCGGTTCGGGGAACGATTTTGCTTTCACTTCGCTGACATATTGTTTCAGCCCATTCAGAATGACTTCGCCGGCGTTGCCGTAAACTTTCGCCATTCGCGGGGTGAATTTCGGATACAGTCCGAATAAATCGTGATAAATGAGCAGTTGTCCGTGTGCATACGGTCCCGAACCGAGGCTGATGATGATGCAATTTTCGGCGCGCTCGGTGATGATTTGGCACACGCGGTCGGGAACCAATTCCAGCAGAATGGCGAATGCGCCCGCTTCTTCAATAGCTTTGGCGTCATCAATGATTTTTTTAGCGTGCATCGCCGATTTACCCTGCAATCGGAAACCGCCCAGTGCCCCCGCGCTTTGTGGGGTAAGCCCCAAATGCCCCATCGCGGGAATGCCGGCGGCGGTGATGGCAGCAATACGGTCTGCCATTTCTACGCCGCCTTCCAGTTTGATGGCATCGCAGCCGGTTTCGGCGAGGAAGCGCCCGGCGTTGCGCACGGCGGTTTCGGTGCTGGGCTGGTAACTCATATACGGCATATCGCCGATGAGCCACGCATTCGGCGTGCCGCGGCGCACGGCTTGGGTATGCCGAATCATATCATCCATCGTGACGGGCAATGTGCTATCGTAGCCCAGCATGGTCATTCCCAAACTGTCGCCCACCAGCACAATTTCCACGCCCGCTTCTTCTTGAAAATACGCGGTGGGATAATCGTAGCAGGTGAGCATCGTCAGCGGTTCGCCGGCACCTACTTTTTTGAACAAATACGGTAGGGTTACTTTCTTTCGGTCAGACATTTTTTCCTCCAAAGGTAATTAAGTGGTTAATGGTTTCAGGCTCGATGTTTGCAGGCTTTGCCTTCTCTCACGCCGCAGTTTGCAATAGCCGGAACAGGGTGCGGCGGGCGAGAATATCGCTGCTGATGATGCCGATGACGCCCGCATTGCTGACGACCGGCATCGCCGAAATTTCGTGGTGTTCCAATTTTTGCACCACCGTTAAAATGCTGTCATCGGGTGCGGCAGTGATGACTTCTGCGGTCATAATTTCGGTGATGGGGGTACTGCCCGGCGCATCGGTGGAAGCGGCTTGGGCGATATTCCAGTTTGTCACCACACCGACCAGTTCGCCGCCCGTCTCTGAAACAACCGCCAGCATCGATTGCGGGATGCTGATGAGTTTGGCGGCGGCTTCTTTTAACGTTTGGTCGGTGCGGATGGTGGCAATCGGTTCCATCACATCTTTTACGGTGCGCAAACTTTCTTTTGAGGCGATACGGCTGATGCTGATTTGCTCGGCGGCTTCAAACGGCAGCAGGTCGGGGTCGGCGATGAGGCGGTCAACCAGTTCTTCCATATTGCGGGTGATGGCGCGTTCCAGCCATTCTTGTCCGGCGAGCCGCCGTTTTTCCGCCAGTTCCGCCAATTCTTGCTGATGGTCTGCCAACCACTGGTCAACTGCTTTCCGGTCGCCGAGCATATCATCGGGGATGCGCAGGTGGTCGGGGGTTTTGATGAGTTGCTCTTGTGCGGCGTAAATCACGCCACCGGAATTGACCAGAAAATCGCTGGCGATGATGACCCCTTTTTGCCAATAGACGGCGCGTTCCATTCGGGCGCGGGCGGCGCGGCGAGCGGGGTCGGGGGAATAGGTGTTGGCGCCTTCGACAATCATTGACCAGTTGCCCATTCTGTCAACCGTCATCGATGCGCCACTGTCGGCATCCACGCCGAGATAGCGGGCAATCGGCGCGGCGGGCACAAAACAGAAGGCATCTTCGCGGAGCAGGTCGTTGCTGTAATTGGAAAATTTGGTGGCGCAGGGGTGGACGTCGCGTAAAACATTTTCATAATATGGCAGTGCTGCTACCTGATGGCGTTCCTGCTGCACCAGCAATTCGCGCACGTGCAGACCGTCGGGGTTGTACAGATAGCCGCTGGCATCGCTGATACCGGTGATTTTCGGTGCATCGGCGGGATTGTCATCCAGCAAAAATGCAGCGACATTGGTTCCCACTGCCCCGAAGCCCTGAATGAGCACGGTCATATCCAGACGAGCTGGCGGTTCCAACCCGGCAAATTGCGGCAGCACTTTCATCCGCCCGATTTCTTTCAGCATGGTGTTAATTGCTACCACCACCCCGCGCGCCGCGGCGCCGAGTTTGTCGATGCGGTTGCCGCCCATATCCACTGTTTTGGATAGGGCGTTGTCCAACCCGTTTTCGATGGCGATGGTTTTCATATCCTCATCGTTGGTGCCAACATCGGGGCCGGGTAGATAAATGTCGCGGTAACGGTAGATGAGCCGAGCAAACCGGCGGACGATTTCGGTGTGTTCGGCGGGGGTGGTGTGTGCCGGGGCGACAATGCCCGCTTTTCCGCCCCCGAACGGCAAATCGGCAGCGGCATTTTTGAGCGTCATGCCCCGTGCCAAATTAAAAATGGTGGATGGAACCACATTCGGCAACATACGGATGCCCCCCATTGACGGGCGTCCCATCGCCAAGTTGTCCACCACCAAATAGCCGCCGACTTCCAACGGCGTTCCTTCATCCCACATACAGACGACCAAATACGGCCCGAGGCGGTCAACCTGAATGCCCAGCCGGCTCAAACGGTCAACATCCTGCGGGCCGAATTCCATAAAGGCCAAATCGCCTTCTTTGCGCAGCCGGTTTTGCCAAGTGCGTTCCGGCAGCGCTTCGCGCAGAAACTTCTCCATTTTTTGGGGTATCATCGTTATCACTCCTTAGTGGTTTTCAGGGGTTAGTTTACATTTCACTCATCACGTTTCACGCAATTTGCCTTTTCTCGCTCTCTATTCAATCGGCAGTGCGGTCGTGTCTTTTTCGGTTGCCAGCACCACACTGGTGTGAATTTTCGCCATACCGGGGATAGGGGTGAGGTTATCGACCACAAAGCGGTGCAGGTCTTTGCGGTTGCGCACCGCCACTTTCAGCAGGTAATCGTACTCTCCTGTTAAATGATGGCACTCCAACACTTCGGGCATTTGGGTAATGGTGGTTTTGAAATTTTCGACCAACTCGCGCTTGTGGGTTTGCAGGCTGATATTCACAAAACAAAGCATATCATAGCCCATCTGCTCGCGGTTGAGAATAGCGACATATTTTTGAATATACCCGCGTTGTTCCAACCGCCGCAACCGGGCGTGCACCGCCGATGGCGACAGGTTGACTCGCGCTGCCAAATCGACATTGCTGATGCGACCGTCGGTTTGCAACAGACGCAGCAACTGCCGGTCCAGTTCATCCAATGAATTCATCGCTGAATTATCCACTATTTTTCACCTTTTTTACTGTCAATACAATGATAGTATATCATATTTACAAAATATTTCAAGGGTTTTTCTGTATTAAACTGAATAATATACGGTATTTCGATTGATTCGCCACCGGCGATTGAGAAATTCCACATTGTGCCGTGTAGCGCAACTACAGTTGCCATCGGCTTCTATTCTGTGTAAAATCTCTTTTTGAAATGATTGGAGATGCAACGATGACCAACAAATCGACTGTACAGCAGCAATTTGGCAGCCAAAGCGCGCTGAATGGCTATGCCACCAGCGATATTCACGCACGGGGCGAAAGTTTGGCCGTGTTGGCAGAATTGATCCACCCGCAGCCAAACTGGCAAATGCTGGATGTGGCAACCGGTGCGGGACATACAGCCCTAACTTTTGCGCCGCGTGTGGCACACGTTGTCGCCACCGACATCACGCCAGCGATGCTCGGCAAAACCGCCGAACTGGCTGCAGAACGGGGGTTCGCCAATGTGGAAACCCGTCTCGCCGATGCGGAATCGCTGCCATTTGATGATGCCGCGTTCGATATGGTGACTTGCCGGTTGGCGTTGCATCATTTTCCGCACGCAGCGCAAGCCATTGCCGAGTTTGCCCGTGTGCTGAAGCCGGGTGGCACGCTCGGCTTTACGGATAACATCACTGTGCCAGACAAAACTGCCGCCGGATATTACAACGCCTTCGAAAAACTGCGCGACCCGTCGCACCACTGGGTTTATCCGTTGGTGCGATTGGAAAAAATGTTCACCCGCGCCGGGTTCTCCATTCGCCAAACACGGCAGTTAAGTAAAGAATTGGAGTTTCACACGTGGGCAGACCGGCAAAATGTTTCGGCGGCAAACAAAGAGAAATTGCAAGCAATGATGCGCAAGTTGCCGGAAAAACTGACACCCCTATTTTCGCCGCGTTGGGCGGATGGCACGCTCTATTTTAGCCTGTGGGAAGTCGTGTTGGTCGCTAAAAAAGCATAAAAATTCATCAAGTGGCACAATTGTACGAAAAAGAAATTCGTGTCATTCTATGCAAATCATAAAAGGAATTTTGTTGAATGAAATATCATATTTGGACAACCGGATGTCAAATGAATGTCGCCGATTCACAGCGAGTGGGCTCGGAATTGGAAAAACTGGGGTATAGCCACACCCCCACCATCGCCGAAGCGGATGTGATTGTGCTGAATACCTGTGTGGTTCGCCAAAGCGCCGAGGACAAAGCCACAGGGTTCGCCAATTCGCTGAAACCGCTCAAAATGGAAGACCCCAACCGAACCATCGCCCTGATGGGGTGTATGGTCGGCGTGAAAGGCAATCCACGTTTGAAAAAAGCATTTCCGCACATTGATGTGTTTATGCCCCCCAGCGAGCCGGGGCCGCTGGTGAACCATCTGCTGGGGCGAGAAACCGTGCCGCAAGAAGATGCCGCCCTAAAAACACGCTACGCTCTGCAAGATGGCGATCTCATCCTGCCGGCACACGAACGTGGCAATTTGATAACCGCTCATATTCCGATTGTGTACGGTTGCAGCCACGTATGCACGTATTGCATCATCCCCGCGCGGCGCGGCATCGAGCGCAGTCGTGCCGTCGGTGATGTAGCTGCCGAAGTGCGCAGTTTGGTGGCGCAGGGTGTAAAAGAAATAACCCTGCTGGGGCAAATTGTGGATAGATATGGCTACGATGTGCCGGACGGTCCCCGTTTGCCTGATTTGCTGCGCGTGCTGAACGATATTGACGGGTTGGAACGCATCCGCTTTTTGACCAGCCATCCCAACTATATGACCGATGAACTACTGCAAACCGTCGCTGAATTGCCCAAAGTCTGCGAGCATATTGAAGTACCGATTCAAGCCGGGCACGATGAAATTCTGACGGCTATGAAGCGTGAATACACGGTGGATGATTATCGGCGGCTGATTGACCGTATTCGCTATTTTCTGCCCGAAACAAGCATCGCCACCGATATTATCGTCGGTTTTCCCGGCGAAACCGAAGCACACTTTCAAGGCACGCTCGACATTCTGGCGGAATTGAAAATGGATGTTTGCCACTCGGCAATGTATTCTCCCCGCGAGGGCACGGTTTCTGCCAAAGTGCTGCCCGATGATGTACCGCCGACAGAGAAGAAACGGCGGCTCGATTTGGTTAATCAATTGCAAGAAGAAATTGTCACCGAAATAAACGAAAAATATATGGGAACCACCGTAGAAGTTTTGGTTGAAGCCAAGCATCGCGGCAAATGGAAAGGACGCACCCGCACCAACAAACTCGTCTTTTTTGAAGATGACCGCGATTTAAAAGGGCAACTGGTTCATATTGATGTTGAATGGGCCGGGCCGTGGAGTATGCGCGGCACAGTGAGCGGCACCGTAAAAGAAGACATTCCACTGATTGCAATGTTGAATGAGTGAACGTGATTGACGAATGACAAACAGCAAACTGCCACACAAATTCACCACTCGTGACGGGCGCACGGTGAGTATCCGCGCCATAAAAAAAACGGATACCGCGCTGTTGGTCGATTTGTGGCATCATCTGTCTGACCGCACCCGGCGAATGCGTTTCCACGCCCTGCCGAGAGACCTTCCGCCCCAAGAAATTTGGCAGCGCGCTGCCGAATTGGCTCATCTGCACCCGCGACGGCAGGCAGCAGTGGTCGCTACCGTCAGCGCCGAAGACGGTGAGCATATCGTGGGCGTTGCGCGGTTAAGCCGTTCCACGCCCGATGCCGCCGTCGCCGAAACGGCGGTGGTGGTTCGTGACGATTTCCAACATGTCGGATTGGGTACGCATTTGTTGCGCACACTGGGCGATGTTGCGTTGGCAATGGGTATCACTCAATTTGAGGCGTGGGTGCTGGCTGAAAATGAAGCGGTATTGGAAATTATCACCAAATTTGGGTATCCGGTGCAAATGGAAACCAGCCGTGGCGAAACGCACGTGCTGCTCGATATTTCGCAGAAAAATACCGTTTAAAAGAGGCAAGTCCGAACGGTGGCGCTCGGACTTTTACTAAAGGAGAAAAGGAGGATATAAGAAGGATTAGAGGATTAGAGGAGGAGTGTACCACCGTTCATCGGCATTAGAGAAAATAGAAAACTAGATTGAAGACTAAACAATTGGTGATGAAACGGCATCTACTCTATTCGTTTGGGTCAATTACAGTATAGCAGATTCTCATTTCAATTGCAGTAAAATTTGCGTAAATAATTTTTGTTTGCGAGAAATATATCGAATGAGGTATAAATGACTTCACCACTCACCATTCTTTCGTGGAATGTCAATGGCATCCGTGCCGCCCACCGAAAAGGTTTTGTAGATTGGTTTAATACTGCTCAACCCGATATTTTATGTTTGCAGGAAACCCGCGCTGAACCACACCAGATTCCTGCGGAAATTGCCGCCCCCGATGGTTATTTCGCTTTTTGGAATGCCTCCCAACGGAAAAAGGGTTACAGCGGCACAGGGTTGCTCACCAAAACCGAGCCGCTTGCCGTGGAATTTGGTTTGGGCATTGCGGAATTCGATACGGAGGGGCGCACCATCATCGCCCATTATGCCGATTTTTCGCTGATTAACTGCTATTTCCCCAATGGCGGGCGCGATTTGAGCCGCGTACCGTTTAAGATGGCGTTTTACGATGCCTTCCTGCAAAAGTGCGAATCGTTGCGCAGTTCCGGGAAACCCGTGCTGTTTGGCGGAGATGTGAACACTGCACACCGCGAGATTGACCTCGCCAACCCAAAATCGAATCAAAAAACTACCGGATTTTTACCGGAAGAGCGGGCGTGGATTGATGGGGTGCTGGCGGCGGGGTACGTGGATACGTTCCGCCACTTTCACCCCGATGAAACCGGGCAGTATACTTGGTGGTCGCAGCGGTTTGGCGCACGGGCACGAAATGTCGGTTGGCGGATAGACTACTTTTTCGCTGCGCCGGAGTTGTTGCCCCGTATCACCGATGCCTTCATTCTACCGGAGGTGATGGGGAGTGACCATTGTCCGGTGGGGATAAAATTGCAAGGATGAAAAGGCTTTAAATGAAACTGATTTTTGTCTATAATGCCGATAGCGGGGTATTCAACGGGCTGGCAGATTGGGCACACAAAATTTTCTCACCCGAAACATACGCTTGTAATTTGTGCGCGCTGACATATTCCAATTTGGGGATGCGCCGCGAGTGGCAATATTTCATTTCGCAATTGGGTATCCCCCTGGAATTTTTGCACCGTGATGAGCTTCAAAAGCAATATGGCATCACCCATATGCAACTGCCTGCCGTATTGAAACAAACAGGCAACCACCCCCCGCAAATTTGGCTTTCGGCAGAGAGCGTGAATGCGGTAAAAACACTCGCTGAATTGAAAACACTCATTTCCACACGCCTTTCAACCTGAATTTTCGAGATTTTGCCGATGTCATTCCTGCGCAAGCGGGAATCCATACATTATTTACATCCCGAAAATATGTGTCAATGCGGTGCTCCCTGCCCCGCCGATACTGAGGAGCATTGCCAGTTCCGCATTTTTTACTTGATTTGCTCCGGCTTTGCCCATCAACTGCATCACAATTTCGCTGGTTTGGTAGATTGCCGTTGCACCGATGGGATGTCCGCGCGCTTTCAGGCCGCCGAAAGTTGAAATCGGCACCGAACCGGTCAGCCCAATTTGATTTTCTGCCGCCAGCCGCCAGCCTTCGCCGGGTTTGGCAAACCCGATTGCTTCCAGTGCCATACAACTCATAATGCTAAACGCATCGTGCACTTCGACCACATCCAAATCGGTGCGATGCACGTTTGCTTTGCGGAAAGCCTCGCGGGTGGAACGCTCTGCTGCAAAAAGGCGCAACGGATTGCTGCGGTCGGCGATGCGCATCCAATCGGTAGCCACGCTGGAGCCGAGTATTTTTACCGGTTGGTGGGTATATGCCCGCGCCTCTTCGGTGCGGGTGAGCACCACTGCCGCTGCCCCATCGCACAGCGGTGATGCGTCAAATAGCCGCAGCGGGGGCACGATGACCCGCGAATTGTGAATAGTATCTTCCGTAACATTTTTGTCTTTAAAAAGTGCGTTGGGGTTGGTGCGTGCATTTTGATGTGCCACCAGCGGGAAGTTATTAAAATCATCCACCGATACCCCGTATGTGTCCATATATAATTGCATCAGTTTTGCGTTTTGGCTCAACAGCGTCGCGCCGGTTGGCGTTTCCAACTCTGCATCGAGTGCTTTTGCCAGTGCGCGCGTCGAATCGCCACCGCTCATTTTTTCCACGCCCAATGCCACCGCCAATCGTGCTTCGCCACTGGCTACCGCAAAATATGCCATCCGCAGAGCCGCCGCACCGGTTGCTGTGGCAGCACGCACGTGCAAAGCTTCGATACCACGCATTCCGGCGGCGCTGGCAATCAGCGTTGCCACGTGTTTTTGCCCCTGCAATTCATCTGCCAGCATATTGCCCACAAACAGCGCATCAATGTGGTCGATGCCGGCATCTTCCATTGCCAAACGTAATACATCTGCACCCATCTCGCGCAGGTTTTTGGGGTTTTCTTTTTGTACCGGAATTTGTCCGATACCAACAATACTGACACTGCGGAGTTCGTTGTGCATTCTATCACCTCTGCAAGATTGCCGCTTTCGCTTTTGGACTGGGGTAAAATTCTGGTGCGTCCCAAAATTTTTTACTATGGAATTTGCCGAAAATTTAAACTTGATTATACAGCACTTTTAATGTATTATCAACATTACCATTTGCATTTTGGACAATTAAATATACCCCCAACGTGAAGTGACTGAGTTATTCCCTTGCCATAGCGAGCCAATATCTGCTTACCATTCTTCGCAGATGCCATCCAATAACTTTCGGGAGGTGAACCCGCTGAAAACAACTGACTAATTCTTGTTTAACCCCGTTCATTCCAAGAAGGAGGATACAAAAATGTTGAAGAAGATTGGACTTTTGCTAATTGCTGTATTGGCGATGAGCCTTGTTGCAGCGTGTGGCTCATCTCAACCTCAGCAATCCACAACGAAAGAAAAGCCCGTGGTTTTTGGCGCATATGCTACCGCCATCGAAGAACCGTGGGACGGCGTGATACACGGTGCGCTGAATAAAGCGAAAGAAGCCGGTAAAATCGAATACACCTATACCGACGACATCGGCTATTCCGGCGATATGGAACGAATTTTACGCGAAGTTGCCGAGCAAACCAAACCCGACATCATCTTTGGCGATGCTTTCGGCAATGAAGAAGCCGTGCGGCGCGTGGCGAAAGACTATCCGAATATTGCCTTCGTTTTCGGTTCCGGCGGCGGTCCAGTCGAGCCGAATTTCTCGGTGTTTGACAACTGGATCCACGAACCGGCATATTTAAGCGGTATGCTGGCGGGTGGCTTGACCAAAAGTAATGTCGTCGGCGTGGTGGGTGGCTTGCCGGTGCCAGAAGTAAACCGCATCGTCAATGCATTTATTGCCGGCGCAGAATCGGTAAATCCTGATGTGGATGTGAAAACGTCGTTCATCAACAGCTGGTTCGACCCGGCGGCCGCAAAAGAAGCCGCGCTGGCACAAATTGATGCTGGGGCAGATGTGTTGTTTGCGGAGCGCTTCGGCGTTATTGAAGCCGCTGCCGAGCACGGTCTCTATTCCTTCGGCAATATGAGCGACCAACGCGAACTTGCGCCGGAAAGTGTGGTCAGCGGACCTGTGTGGAGTATGGACCCCACAGTTGAATATATCATCAATCAAGTTAAAGGCGGTACATACACCGCCCAAGACCTGAAAGATTTCAGTATGATGGCAAAAGGCGGCGCCAGTTTAGCGCCCATCAACGAAAATATCGGCGTGCCGGCCGACTTAATCCAGCAAGTGAAAGACAAAGAAGAAGAAATTAAAAACGGTCTTTTCCGCGTGGATATTGATGAAGCCCAACCGCCCGCGTCCTCCAAAGCCGGGCAATAATTGTGTCACAGGGAGCGGCTTTCGGGTCGCTCCCGCTGAAACTTAAAACGAAAAGGAACGCCAGTGAGCACAATCAACGCCGTCGAAATGTACAATATTCATAAAAGATTCGGGACGGTGATAGCCAGCAATGGCGTGAATTTTTCGGTAAAACAGGGCGAAATTCACGCACTGCTGGGCGAAAACGGCGCCGGTAAAACCACGTTGATGCGGATGCTGTATGGCCTCTATCGTGCTGATAAAGGCGAGATTCGCATTTTTGGGCAGCCCGCCGACATCAAATCGCCCAAAGATGCCATCCAACTGGGCGTTGGAATGGTCACCCAGCATTTTGCGCTGGTTCCCCCCCTCTCCGTCACCGAAAATATCATTCTGGGTTATACCGATTCATTTCAATTGAATATGGATGCCGCACACCAAAAAGTTGCCGCCGCGTCCAAAAAATTTGGTGTTGCGGTAAACCCCACTGCGCTGGTGAAAAACTTGTCGGTGGGGCAGCGTCAGCGGGTCGAAATTTTGAAAGCACTCTATCGCAATGCCAAAATCCTGATTTTGGACGAACCGACCGCTGTACTGATTCCGCAAGAGATTGACCAATTGTTTGAAAGTCTTGCCCGCCTGCGAGAAAGTGGCTTATCCGTTATTTTCATCAGCCATAAGTTAAATGAAGTGATGACTATTACCGACCGGGTAACTGTGTTGCGCGGCGGTATAGCCGTGGGCACAGTAAAAACTGCCGATTCCACGCCCGCCGAACTGGCAAAGATGATGGTCGGGCGAGAAACATTCGGCGTGCAAAAAGCATCAGCGGTGCATCGCGGGAAAGTGATGCTGCAATTGCAAAATATTGCCGCAATGGACAACAAAGGGCTGCCCGCGCTGAAAAACATTTCGCTGGATGTGCACACCGGTGAGATTGTCGGCTTGGCGGGTGTTTCGGGGAATGGGCAGTCAGAGCTGAGTGATGTGCTGGCGGGCATACGCCCCTCCAGCGGTGGAAGGATCATTTTGGATGGGCAAGATGTAACCAACGCTGGTGCAGCGAAAATGATGACTGCCGGCATTGGGCGCATCCCCGAAGACCGCCACAAAAGCGTGGTTAGCGAAATGACCGTGGCACAGAATATGGCACTGGAACACCTATCGCCGTTCATCGAGCGGGGTTTGTTAAACCACAAAAGCATCCGTCAGCACGCCGAAAAATTGATTGCCGACTACCAAATAAAAGCCTCGCCCGGCGATAAAATTCGCACCCTCTCCGGCGGCAATATGCAAAAAGTAATCTTGGCGCGGGTGCTGGAACGTAATCCAAAGGCGATTGTGGTGGCGCAGCCCACACGCGGCCTCGATGTGGGGGCAACGGAATATGTGCGCCAAAGACTGCTCAACCAACGCGATCGCGGAGCGGCAATTTTGCTCATTTCAGAAGATTTGGACGAAATATTAGAATTATCCGACCGAATTGCAGTTATTTACGAAGGTGAAATTATGGGCATTTTGCCCGCCGAAAAAGCCACACCGGAACAGATGGGCTTGCTGATGTCGGGCGTGCGGGGGGAGGTGCAGCATGCGGATTAAATTGGAACGTGTCCCCGCGCCGATGTGGGTGCGCCCGCTGTTACCCGTCGCCGCTATTGTTTTGACATTTTTATTGACTACCGTGCTGGTGCTGATGGTCAACGCCAACCCACTGAAAGCCTATTATTACTTTCTCATCGCGCCGTTGTCCGGCAAAGTGAGCGCCATCGAAGTGTTGGTGAAAGCCACGCCGCTGCTGTTGACCGGTGCGGCGGTGACATTTGCCTTTGTTGGTGGCTACTGGAATATCGGTGCAGAGGGGCAGTTGTATGCGGGCGCGACTGCCGCCACCGCCATCGGTTTGCAGATGCACGGCATTTCACCGTGGATTGCCATTCCGCTGATGATTGTCGGTGGTTTTGCAGCCGGTGTTTTGTGGGCACTCACACCCGCACTGATGAAAGTGAAACTTTCTATTGATGAAGTGGTGACAACCCTGCTCTTAAATTCGGTGGCGCTGTTTATCGTCAGCGCGCTGCTCAATGGCCCCTGGCGTGACCCAATTTCGCAGTGGCCTCAATCGCCGGAGATTGCCCCGTCTGCAATTTTCCCGAAACTCATTCCGCGATCACGCCTGCATTTGGGGTTTCTGCTGGCAGTGTTCATCATTCTGCTATTGTGGTTTGTGCTCACCCGTACCGCGTTCGGGCTGCGAATGCGGGCGGTGGGGCTGGGCACAGAAGCGGCACGGTTTGCCGGGATTGATGTTGACCGCACAATGCTGATTTCGGCACTGGTGAGCGGTGGTATCGCCGGATTGGCAGGTGTCAGTGAAATTGCCGGTATTCATTACCATCTGATTGATGCGATTTCGCCGGGATATGGCTATACCGGCATCATCGTCGCCACGCTTGGCACGCTAAATCCGTGGGGCGTTGCGTTGGCAGCCTTTTTCATCGGATTGATTGACACCGGCGCGTAAACCGTCAGCCGTGCGCTGGGCGTTCCGGCATATCTGGGTGATGTCATTCAAGCTGCGTTACTGCTGGTAACACTAGGTATGCTGCTATTGCAAAGCTATCGCATCCGTATCCGCCGCAAGGAGAAAGCCTTATGACCACAACCGCACTTCTAACATTTTTGGTGGGATTAATCGGCGCGACTCTGCGGGTGGCAACACCGCTTATTTATGCCACTATCGGCGAAGTTTACACCGAGCGCGCCGGAATTTTGAATTTAGGTATTGAAGGAATAATGTTTCTGGGTGCATTTGTAGGCTTCGCCGTTGCCGCGCAAGCCAGTAACGCCGGCATGGGTGGCTACCTGTGGCTGGGATTGCTGGGAGCAATTGTGGCAGGCATTGTGATGGGGGCACTGATGGGGCTGTTCAGTGTTACCCTTGGTGTGAATCAACACGTTTCCGGGTTGGGTATCACCTTGCTCAGCATTGGGTTATCGCTGTTTGGCTTTCGGGTGGTTTTCGGCGAAAGCTCGGTGCTTCCATCGGTGGATCCGTTCGGGCAGTTTTCAATTTTTGGCAACATACCTGTACTGGGCACGATTTTCAAACAATATCTGTTGACATATATTGCGTTTTTGGTCATCATTCCGCTGGCATGGTGGGTGCTGTACCGAACCAGTTTCGGGTTGCAGTTGCGTGCCGTGGGTGAAAATCCGGAAGCCGCCGATGCCGCCGGGGTGAATGTGTATTTGATGCGTTATGCCGCGCTAATGCTCGGCGGTGCATTGATGGCCATCGGTGGTGCATTTTTGTCGCTGGCGCAACTGGGGGCATTCTCGCCGGGGATTATCGCCGGGCGAGGATGGGTTTCTATCGCGCTGGTTATTTTTGCCAAATGGGACCCCGTGCGGGCGATGTGGGGTGCATTGCTCTTCGGCGGGGTGTTCGCTTTGCAATTGCGGTTGCAAACGCTGGGGATGGACTTGCCATTTGAATTTTTCCTCGCGTTGCCGTATATCGTCACTATTATTGCGCTGGCAATCACCGGGCGCAACGCGGCATATCCCGGTGCATATCTGAAAGCCTATCGCCGCGAATAGCAAACAAAGGAGAAGAATTATGGACAAATTTATGCAAGCGGCTATCGAAGAAGCCAAAAAAGGGTTGGAGGAAGGCGGAATCCCCATCGGCTCGGTGCTAGTGATTGACGGGAAAATCGTCGGGCGGGGTCATAATCGGCGCGTGCAGGAGGGCAGCGCTATCTTGCACGCTGAAATGGACGCTATTGAAAATGCCGGGCGGTTGAAAGCCAGTGACTATCAGCGAGCGACACTGTATTCCACCCTTTCCCCGTGCGATATGTGCAGCGGGACAGCATTGCTGTATAAAATCCCCAAAGTGGTCATCGGCGAAAATAAAACCTTTCAGGGCCCGGAAGATTATTTGCGCTCACGCGGGGTAGAATTGGAAATTTTGAACGATGAAACTTGCATCCAAATGATGACTGATTTTATCCGCCAAAAACCGGAATTGTGGAATGAGGACATCGGTGAGTAACCCCGTGAGATGGGATGGCACTGACGTGCCATCCCATACAATGAATGAGACAATCGAATAATCAAAATTGCTTGATGCAGGCAATTATGCTAAAATCTTTTTCGCGGCGACGTAGCCAAGTGGTAAGGCAGGGGTCTGCAAAACCCTTATTCACCGGTTCGAATCCGGTCGTCGCCTTTCAGAGAACGGTTGGCAAGATTACACTGTCAGCCGTTTTTGTGTATAATAACTGCGGTTAAAGTTCACTGACAAGAAAGGTCTTTTAGGTTATATCAAATGAAAAAAATAGCTATACTTGCTATCTTAATGCTTATCGCCAGTGGGTGTGCCATCGGCATGCCCGCCACCGAAACCGGCATCTCACCGCAAACCGTCCCCACCAAAGCAGTGCTGGTTGTGTCGGCGCCGCCCACCGCCACCAACTTTCCGCGCATTGGCACACCGACGCCCGCACCCCCGACACCGACTCCCGCCGCAACGCCGACTCCCGCCGCAACCCGCGTGGCAGTCTTCGACGATGCAACGCTGGAAAAATTAATGGCAGGCACTATCAGTAGCGCCGGGATTGATTCGGTGGTGAAAATTGTTGACAATCGTGCCAATGGCGGCGAGCGCACAGCCATCATCACCATTGTTTCCGAATATAATCTGGAAGACAGTGATCTGTTGCTGAAATTGTTCGTGCTGGAAGTCGGTAACGCCCTGCGCACCATTCGCGCGTTTAGCGAAGGCGATATGCAAGCCGACCTCGACACGGCAAAAATTATCGTCAACGACAAAAATGGCAACGAGTTGGGCACTGTCACCGCACCAATGCCCGAAATTGTCCGTTTCTTGGATGGCGAAACTTCTACCACCGAGGCGCTGACGCAGTTGTCTGCCACCGGCGTATTCAAATCGTTTATTGAAAACTATTGATAGACCCGTTTGAGAGAGGTTTTTATGGCAACCGAGAAAATTGCTTTTATCAGCGGTGCCAATCGTGGCATTGGCTACCGGCTGGTAACTCAACTTGCCGCCAAATCGTATCGGGTAATTGCCGGATACCGCGATGAAGCGCGTGCAGAGACGCTGCTGGCTCAGCAAAGCGACAATCTGCACCCGTTCAAAGTGGATGTCACCGTGCCGCAGATGCTCGATGCCTTGCGTGATTTCATCGAAAATCATTTCGGGAAGATTGATTTGCTGATAAATAACGCCGGAATTTTACAAAGCCGTCACCACCACCTCAACGAGTTGGAATGGTCAGACATTGCCCGCCATTTTGATGTCAATGTGGGTGGCGCATTTTTGGCAACCAAACATCTGTATCCCCTGCTGAAACAAGGCGATGCCGCGAAAATTGTGAATATCAGTTCTCGGCTGGGTTCAATTGCGCTGAGTGGTGGCAGTTCAGTGGCATACAGCATCTCGAAGGCTGCACTGAATATGCTGACTAAATCGCAGGCAAACGAATTCCGCGCAGATGGCGTCACGGTAATCAGTATTCATCCGGGCTGGGTGCGCACCGATATGGGTGGTAGTGCCGCGCCGCTGCGCCCCGAAGAGTCGGCGGCGCACATCATCAACACCATCGAGCAACTTTCCCCTGACCAAACCGGGCAATTCTTAAATTACGACGGCACGCCACTACCGTACTAGAGTGTGTGAACGTTTTATTTTTTGCGGGGAAAAACGTACTAACGGCAAGCGTCAATAGAACCTAATCTCATCACACGAGCAAATTTGTGACCTCACAATCCATTTCCACCCGGATTGAACCGGATGACTCGAAATTCCATACTGACCAAATTTTGTCCATCGTGGGCGGACATTTCACCCACGATACATACACAGCATTCGTTTCACTTCTGCTGCCGCTGCTGATGCAGAAAATGTCGCTGTCGCTGACGGCGGCGGGCTCGCTGGCGGCATTCATCCAACTGCCGGCACTGCTCAACCCCTTTATTGGCTATTTTGCCGACAGACTCAGCTTGCGTTATTTTGTCATTTTTGCACCGGCTGTGACTGCCACGCTCATCAGCTCGATGGGTTTTGCTCCGAATTATTGGACGCTGGCGTTGCTGTTGTTTGTCACCGGCATCAGTGTGGCGGCATTCCACGCCCCCGCACCGGCGATGGTTGCCCGCATTTCGGGCAAGCAAGTCGGGCGCGGTATGAGTTATTTTATGGCAGGTGGCGAATTGGGGCGCACGGTTGGCCCGTTGGTGGCAGTGTGGGCGGTTTCCACTTGGACGCTCGACGGATTCTACAGAGTGGTGATTTTCGGCTGGGCGGCAACCGTCATTCTCTTTTGGCGACTGCACGGCATTTCCGCAAAATCCGCCGAGAAACCACGCGGCTTCCGCGAAGCATTGCCCGCCATTCGCCGTCTTTTCATTCCGATGATTGGCATCCGCTTGCCGCGAGAGTTCATGATGACTGCGCTGTCGGTGTACCTGCCGACATTTATGACCCAGCAGGGTGCCAGCCTGTGGATTGCGGGCGCGGCGCTGTCGGTGTGGGAGGTTGCCGGTGTGGTCGGTGCGCTGACCGGCGGGCATCTCAGCGACCGCATCGGGCGCAAGCAAATTTTGCTGGCGGGCATCGCCGGCACATCACTGATGATGCTGGTTTTCCTCCGCGTCGAAGGCTGGCTGCTCACACCCATTTTGCTGCTGCTCGGTTTCACGGGGCTTTCCACATCACCGGTGTTGCTGGCAGTGGTGCAAGATAATATGCCCGAAAATCGGGCGTTGGGAAACGGGATTTTTATCGCAATTTCATTTTTGGTGCGCCCGATTGCCATTTTCAGCAATGGTCTCATTGGTGATCATTTCGGGCTGCACACCACTTATTTCATCAGCGCGTTGATTGCCCTGTTGGCAATTCCGGCTATTTTATGGCTGCCCACAGGAAAAGTGAGTGATAAAACCTAAATCTATGGATTCTCGCTTTCACGGGAAAAACATCTGGAACCCATAGAAAAAAGAAACGCGAGAAGTGCTATGTTTGATATCTCCTTCCATTATTTTCGATTACCCCGCCCACAGTGGGAATTACTGCTGACCCGCGTGCGGCAACTGGGCGCAGACACTATCGTCACCCCCGTGCCGTGGGGATTTCACCATTTTGCCGCCAACCGCACCGATTTGACCGGTTTGAGTACCCCCCGCCGCGATTTGGTCGGTTTTGTGCAACTGTGCGCCGCAATGGGGTTCACTGTGCGATTGGAACTATCGCCCACGGTACCGGCAGCAGAATTACTGCACACCGGGATGCCCGGCTGGCTATTGCACCGGCATCCCGAAATTCGGCAAATGGACGCGGATGGCAAAATGCAGTCGCTGCTGGTGTGGGAACACCCCGTCACCGAGAAATTTTTGCGGCAATGGTGGCAACTGTTGTTTGAAACGCTGCAACCGCTCGCGGGAAAATTTTTCGCGCAGTTGATGCCCCTGCCCGCCGCCCCCGATTTCAGCGAACATACAACCGCCGTCCAGTGGCCCATCTGGCTGCGGAAAAAATATACTGAAGGCGGTATTGATGCGCTGAACACCCTGTATCAACCCCCAACCCCGTTCAGCACCATCAGCGCAGTGAAATTCGACGCGCCGTTTGATTCGCCTGCTTTTGCGCAAGACAAAACCGAATTTGTGGCGTATGTTGCCGCCCACGCCCACGAAACCTATCGTCAGTGGCTTGCAGAAATCGGGTGGAAATTGACAGATGCCATCAACTTGCCGCCGCATGCCATTCGGGTGATGCCCGACCCGGCAGATGTCGGCGCGGGGTTCCGTTTTGCGCCGGACGCACCCATTGGCGGCGATGGTTCGCCCACGCCGAAGTTTTGGCGGCAAAAAGAAGCGAACACGGTTACCCAACTTTCCACTGTGCCGGAAACGTATCAAATCTTGTTTTCCCCGCCCACCGAAACGGTGAAATTTGAATTTGCGGATGAAATTTCACCATTCCGGCTGCTTCTTTCCGGCGAAATTCTACCGGTGAAAACCGAAACAGCCAACGGCAAAACAACCTTCCCGGCGGTGGCAAATGATGCGCGCGGGCAAACCGATTTTTATTTCACCCTGCCCACTGCCGACACTCTGATAGATGGTACGCTGGCGGAGTATTTGCGCTCGCTGGTAGCGGCGCAGCAGCACGCACTGGCAACGGCTGCCCGGCACATCACCCGGCTGGATACGCTACTGAAACCCGAAGCCCCTTCGTCGTCGGCTCAACCGGCAGCGCCGGAATTGTCGGAGGCTCATGCTGCCCTTGCCGACGCGAATCGGGCTTTGCAGCGGGCCGCGGCATCCATTGGCGCGCTGGAAAATGTTTTTGCCACCGCATTGAATACCGACCTTCCGGGAGGAAATTCACCCGAATTTTTGACACTGGAGAAAGAAAAATTGGTGCGGGTAAAAGCCGCTTGCGAAAATGCCCGGGTTGCCATCGGTGCAGTGGACGACCCTACCCTGCCCGAAACGTTCACTGTGGCGGCATATCAAAACGCTGTGCAATCACTGATGCAGGTTTCGAAGGCTGTAATGGAACGATTTATGGGTGTGGTTTACTGGCTACGCGAAGCGTTGTCAGAAAGCACACTGTCCGCATCCGCGTGGAGCGCCCACACCCGCATCGAGACAATTTTATTATTGCTGACAAACGGAGTTTTACGAAATGGCTAACACCAAACACGAAAAATCGTGCGGCGCGGTAATTTTCAAACGCGAAAACAATGAAATTCTTTATCTGACCGTAGAATACAAAAAGGAAAAAGGTTACTGGGGGCTGGTAAAAGGCCACGTTGAAAAAGGCGAGACGGAACACGAAACCGCCCGCCGCGAAATTTATGAAGAAGTCGGGCTGAAAAACTTGACATTTTACGATGGTTTCCGTGCGGAAATCAGTTATTCCCCCAAAACGGGGGTGGAAAAACTGGTCGTGTTCTTTCTCGCCGAAACACACACGGATGACGTGCAATACCTGTGGGACGAACACGTGGCGCATCAATGGCTGCCTCTGCAAGAAATTTTACCCGTGCTGAAATATGACCTTGACCGGAATGTTGTGCGCCAAGCCGATGAGTTCCTGCGCAATGCAGAAGCATCACATTGACAGTACCCCATCGCTATGTTATGATGAACAACCTTGCGGCAATTTCTGCGTAATGGTAGTGGTAATAACATAGTATGGCAGCACATTTTCAAACACTAGAAACATATTGGCTCTCGATAGCAAGCGGGGAAATTCCCCAACTTGGCGTATGGAGTTACATTCTATTGGCGGCGTTGGTGGCAGTAGAAGGGCCTGTGGCAACCCTGGTGGGAGCAGTTGCCGCTGCCAGTGGACTATTACGACCGGGCTATGTCTTTCTCGCCGCTTCTGCGGGCAATTTAACCGCCGACAGTCTGTGGTATTTGCTGGGATATGTCGGAAAAATCGATTGGATAAAACGGCTGGGTAAACGGTTCGGACTGCACCCCGAATATATCAGCTGGTTTCAACAGCAGATGCAGACCCACGCCATCAAAATTCTTTTCGTTGCCAAATTAACGCTGAGTCTCTCCCTGCCTGCACTGATTGGGGCGGGGTTGGCGCGCGTCCCGTGGCGGCGATGGTTCGCCACAATTTTTTTCGCCGAGTGCATTTGGACCGGGGGGCTAGTGCTGACCGGATACTACTTGAGTCAATTTGTGCGCCAATTGGAACTGGGTTTTCAAATTGCAGCGGGTGTCGGGCTGGTTGCGGCACTTTTGCTATTGATGCACTATTTAAAAAATTACGCACCACGGTTTTAAAAGGAAGCAGGGAGTAAGAAGCCGATAGCGCTTCTTGTTTCAAATTTTCATCACAAAGGAATAGGACTTACGCAATTTTCACCCTTCGATACACCCTAACGGCCTACTCAGGATGAAAACGCCGTAAACACATCCTGAGTAGGTTCGACCGCAGGGAGAGCCGTATCGAAGGGTATGTTTGGCAACCGCTTTGCGTAAGTCCCGAGGAATTTATTATGCGAATAGTTATCGCAGGGCAAACATACTATCCCGGAAACAACGGGCAAGCGGTATTCACCATACGACTGGCAGAAGGGCTGGCAAAACTGGGCCACGATGTGGCAATGATTGTCCCCGCCGAAGAATTCCGCACCCGGCGCGCTGTAAAAAACGGCGTGCTGGTGCTGTCGATTGCCGCGCTGCATTTAAAAAATCTACACGACAACGCCTATTTTCCCCCCGCTCCGATGGGAGCTATCAAAAAATTGTTCAAAACCTTCAAACCGGACATCGTCCACCTGCAAGACCATTACCCGCTTAGCCGGGTGGTGTATCAAGTTGCCAAAAAGCATCGCGTGCCGGTAATGGGCACAAACCATTTTCTGCCGGAAAACGTGATGCCCTATCTGCCCATCCCGCAAAAATTACACGGCGTGACAAAGTGGCTGCTATGGTATAGCGTACTGAGTCTGTACAATAAACTCGATTACGTAACTACCCCGACCGCCACCGCCGCAAGCATTATTCGCGGCCAAGCCTTGCGAGTGCCGGTAAAACCTGTATCGTGCGGGGTAGATATCCAGCGTTTCCACCCTGATACCGCCGACAGCCACACCGAAATGCGCCTTAAATATGGACTTTCCCCAAAAAAAACGATTCTGTTTTATGTGGGACGCATTGATGCCGAAAAGCGGCTCGATGTGATGATTCGTGCGCTGAAAAAACTGGGGCGCACCGATGTGCAATTTGCTATCGCCGGGAAAGGCGAACATCGCCCCGCGCTGGAAGCACTGACCGCAGAACTGGATTTGGCAGAGCAAGTGGCCTTCCTCGGATTTGTGCCCGATGACGACCTGCCGGCGCTCATCAACAGTATTGATATTTTCGCAATGCCCAGCGAAGCCGAATTGCAAAGCATCGCCACACTGGAAGCAATGGCAAGCGGCAAACCCGTCATCGCTGCCAATGCCCGCGCTTTGCCCGAATTAGTCGAGACAGGCGTGAACGGCTACCTCTTCCGTGCCGGCGATATAGCCGATGCGACGCACGGTCTGCAAACCCTGCTTGACCATCGCGCCGATTGGGTCAAACTCGGTGCAGCCAGCCGCGAAAAAGCGCAACCCCGCGGCCTAGAAAACACCATTCGCCGCTACGAATCCCTCTATTTTCAACTGAACCCCAATGCCCAGCCCGTCAAACATCGTATTGACAAAAAAGGGTGGGTGAGCATATAATAAGCCAATTCTTAACAACGCCACTTGGCAAAAAACGAACGTAAAACAAAATATCCCATCCAAATCGGATATTTCGTTTTGCGTTTCGTCATTTTTGCAGTGACCCAATAATTGCGGTGCTTCACCCAGGAGGAAAAATGCCCCAGAAACAAAGTGCAAAAAAGGTTGTATTAGCATACAGCGGCGGGTTGGATACCAGCGTCATCGTACCGTGGTTGAAAAACAATTACGGTTGCGAAGTGGTCTGCGTTTGTGCCAATCTCGGTCAAGAAGATGAACTGGACGGACTGGAAGAAAAGGCGCTGGCATCCGGCGCCAGTAAAGTGTACATCGAAGACGTGCGCGAAGAATTTATTACCGATTACATCTTCCCGCTTGTGCGTTCCGGCGCGCTGTACGAGCGAAAATATCTGATGGGAACCAGCGTTGCCCGCCCACTCATCGCCAAATTGCAGGTAAAAGTTGCCGAGTTGGAAAACGCCGATGCCGTGTCGCACGGCGCAACCGGCAAAGGGAACGACCAAGTCCGGTTCGAACTGACCTATATGGCGCTCAACCCCAAATTGCAGGTGATCGCCCCCTGGCGCGAATGGGAAATCCGTAGCCGAGAAGACGCACTGGCATACGCCGCCCAATACAACGTGCCCGTCACCGCCACCGAAAAATCCATTTACAGCCGCGACCGCAACCTGATGCACATCAGCCACGAAGGGGGCATTTTGGAAAACCCGTGGCTCGAACCGGAAGAGAGTATGTATATGCTCACAAACTCACCGGAAAAAGCCCCCGACGAACCGGAATACGTCGAAATCGAGTTTGTGTCAGGCATCCCCAAAAAAATCAACGGCACGGCAATGGGTCCCATCAGCATTATGTACACCCTCAACGATTTGGGTAGCAAGCACGGCATCGGCCGCACCGATTTGGTCGAAAATCGGCTGGTCGGCATGAAAAGCCACGGCGTTTATGAAACCCCGGGCGTTTCCATTTTGATGACAGCCCATCAAGCGCTAGAAGAACTGACGCTTGACCGCGACACCCTGCACTACAAACAAATCCTCGCCCTAAAATACGCCGACATCGTCTATAATGGTCAATGGTTCACCCCCCTGCGCGAAGCGATGGATGCATTTGTAGACAAAACCCAAGAAAACAATACCGGCATCGTGCGATTAAAATTGTACAAAGGCAACATCATCACCGTCGGACGGCAATCACCATACAGCCTGTACCGAGAAGATTATGCCACCTTCGGCGAAGAAGACGTTTACAATCAAAAAGACGCCGAAGGTTTCATCAAACTGTTCGGGCTACCGCTGAAAGTTCAGGCGCTGGTCGATATTGACGGCTTCGGACGCGGACGGTACGCCGAACCTGATTACAGCAAATTCAAACGAGATTAATTTTGGAAGCTAGCCACCCGACACTTTTATAATATGGTGCAGAATAGAACACGGATTGAACAGATTGAACAGATTTTCGCTGATTTATTTAGAATTTATCTGCAAAAATCTGTGTCATCTGTGTTCTATTTTTCGAAACTGTCCGGTAGCTAATTTTGGAAATTGAGTAACCGGCGATTGGAGATTGCTATCCATCTCCAATCGTCTTTTGACATTTGGAGGAATAGATGAATTTAACCGGAAAAACCGCACTCGTTACCGGTGCATCCCGCGGTATCGGGCGGGTAATCGCCCAAAAATTTGCCGCTGCCGGCGCAAAGGTTGCTGTTCATTATGGGCACAACCGCGCAATGGCAAAAGAAACGCTCGCCGGGCTGGATGGCGACGGGCATTTGCTGGTGCAAGCCGACCTCACCGACCCCACCGCCATCGAAACAATGGTCAATACCGTCATCGCACAATTCGGCGCACTCGATATTCTGGTCAACAATGCCGGCATTTTCGAAAGCCATCCACTCGATAGCGTGGATTATCAGACGTGGCAGGAAAAATGGCAACGCACCATCCAAACCAACCTGCTCGGTGCGGCAAATACCGCCTATTGCGCCGCCCGCCATATGATAGCCAACGGTGGCGGGAAAATCATCAATGTGGGATCACGCGGGGCATACCGCGGCGAACCGGACGCACCCGCATACGGCGCTAGCAAAGCCGCCCT
>Ga0114931_10002062_pt1 | contig 25605 bp, 13 predicted proteins | sample 2SBtaG_FD_89579 | JGI IMG/M metagenome (GOLD analysis project Ga0114931, IMG submission 89579) | Deep subsurface microbial communities from Kolumbo volcano to uncover new lineages of life (NeLLi) - 2SBTROV14_V59a metaG | ecosystem: Environmental > Aquatic > Marine > Volcanic | place: Kolumbo... | reverse complement strand
CGACCGCTACGGCGCGATGGCCGACGTGCGGCGGCTCGTGAGCCTCATCCCCTCGGAGGGGTAGAGGCTCACGAGCCGCCGCACGTCGGCCATCGCGCCGTAGCGGTCGCCCTGGGCCAGGGCGATCCGCGCTCGGCGGAGCAGGTTGGCGTCGGGGTTCTGCGCCAGCTTCGCCGCCTGGAGCAGCGCCTCGTCGGCCCCCTGCCAGCGACGCTCGGCGAAGCGCACGTCCGACTGCGCCACGAAGGACGCCACCTCGTCGGGCTTGTCCTTCACCGCCTCGCCCGCGAGCGGGTCCGCCTCCTCGGTGCGCCCCTCGAGGAGCAGGCCATTGACCGCGCCCACGATCTCGCCCTGGTCGACCAACTCGCCCGCCCCGAGGGGCTCGAGCGCCTTCCACGCGCCGGCGAGGTCGCCCTGGGAGCGGAGCACCCCGGCGAGGAGCACGTGCGCCTCGGCGAGATCGTCCTGGGCGACGCCCTCGGGGGGCTCGGCCACCAGCCCCGCGAGCAGGTCACGGGCCTCGTCGAGGTGCCCGAGCGCCACCTGCAGGCGGGCGCGGTACAGGGCGCGGCTCGGGTCGTCACCGTAGCGCGCGACGTCCTGGTCGAGCAGGAGTTGGTTGCCGTCGATGGTCCGCGCCTTTCGGTGGCTCTTGCGCAGGGCGATGCGGCCGCCCTGGTAGTCGAGGAACACGTCGCTGCCCGCGAGCAGCTCGTGGCCGGCGAGCCCCTTGAGCCCGTGGGGACCCACGGGCCTCTTGCCGTCGAAGTTGATCCACCGGGCCTGCTCGATCATCTTCACGGTGCGGCCGCCGATCTCCACCTTGGCCACGGGGATGCGCCGGGTCACCTGGAAGAACCGCGAGGGGGGCATCAGCTCCGAGGCGCCGATGCCGAAGACCGGCTCCAGGCCCTGGGTGTAGTCCTGCTCGAACTTGTGGCCGTGCTGGCCCGCGATCATCAGCCCGCTCGCGCCGGTGTCGACCTGGATCACGACCGTGTCGGTGTGCGGCGGGTCCGCGTCGGTGGTGATCGTGATCGGGGCGAAGATGTGCGACCCGTCGAAGAACATCGGGTCGGCGCGGCGTGGGACGTGGCCGGTGTCCGGGCGGTGCAGGACCATGGTGTCGGCCGGGTAGTCCAGCTCGACCATGAACCGGGACCACACGTTGTTCCCGAGGATCCCGTCCAGCGGCATCGCGCCGACCATCGTGGGCACGCCGCGCACGTCGACCGCGAACTCGACCTTGTCGAGGGTCGCGTCGCCGAGCTTCAGGGTGGGCAGGACCGCCTGGTTGTAGGCGGCGCGCCCCCCGAGGCCCTCGACGAACCCGAGGTCGTAGTCGACGTCGAGGTGCAGCCGCTCGGCGGTCTTCTTGGACAGCGCGGAGATCGCGGCGCCCGTGTCGACGAGGAACAGCCCCTTCTCGCCGTCGGGGAGGATCGCCTGCACGAAGATCCGCGGCCCGTGCGGTCCGGGGCGCACGAGATCCACCTGCACCGTGTCGGGGCCATCGTAGCCGGGCACACTCGCCGGGAGCGCGAGCGCCGGCTCGCTCCGCGCGCACGCGCCCAGCACCATCGCGGTCAGGACCGCGGCCCAGCGCCACCACCTTCTCGCCATCCACACCTCGGATCGCCACACCGGACGCCGGTCCGGCCCCTCCCAGCGTAGCCCTTGCCGCTCGGGCTGTCCGCCGCACGCATTCGTTCGGTACTCTTGGCGCATGGATTTGACAGAAGCACAGAAGGACTTCCTCGCCGAGTACCTCGCGGAGCGCCTGGTCGGCTTCGCGACGCGCCGTGCGACCGCCGAGGCGGCCGGCATGCCCGACGCCCAGGTGGCGGGCGAGCCGGTCCGGAGCTGGCGGCTGCTGGTCGACCAGGCCCTGGAGCGGGGCCGCTTCGTGCAGCTCGTGAAGGCGGCCGCGCGCCAGTCGCTCGGGGACACGGGGCTCGAGAACCTGGCCGAGAGCGTGGAGCGCGGGGAGCTGGTGCTCCCCGAGCCGCCCCGCCCGCCGCCGCCGTGGCGGATCCTCGCGATCGGCGGTCTCGGCGCCCTGGTGATCGTGGCGATCGCGGTCGCCGGCGCGCAGCTCTTCCAGAGCTGGCAGAACCGGCCACACCGCAGCCACGCGGTCTCCGCGCCCGCCGAGCAGCCAGCGACGAACATCGACAAGCCCCCCCACGTCGAGGTCCGCACGGGGCTCGCCCCCGCGCCGGCGCCGCGCACGCACACGCCGGCCCCCGCGCCCGCGCCCGAGCCCGAGCCGGTCGCGGAGCCCGAGCCCGCGTACGAGCCACCGCCGGGCCGGTACATCAAGATCCCGGAGCCGCCGGCGCCCGAGCCCGCTCCGGCTCCCGAGCCCGCCCAGCAGGCGGCGCCGTCCGCCGCCCCGGGTGAATGCACCGGGTACGCCTACGCGGGGTCGACCCGCCCCGACGTGGTGGGCGGCAAGTGGGCCCCGCCGACCGCGGTGAACGTGCGCGCCTGGTACCCGCGCCGGGACAACGGCTACGACGCCTCGGGCAAGGTGGTCTGCGTCCTCCCGGGCGCCGCACCGGTGCCCGCTGGCGAGCCGATCGAGGTCTCCGGCGGCGCGTGGTGGATCCCCATCCAGGGCGGTCCCTGATTGGCGCTTGTGATGGGCGCCTCGCCGCGGCTAGGGTAGCGCCGGGCGCGAGGAGCGGGCGAGATGCCGCGAGGAACGAGGTTGTTGCCGGCGTTGCTGGCCGCGGGGCCGCTGCTGGCGGGCTGCCCCTCGCCGGCGCCCCATCTCGGTCTGTACGCCGATCCGCAACAGGCCGACTTCGGGACGGTCGAGGTGGCGCTCGCACCGAGCGAGGTGCACCGGGTCTCGGTGACCGTGGCGGCGGTCGGGGACGACCCCGTGGCAGTGCAGTCGGTGCGCCTCGACGGCCCGATCGGGTCGTGGTTCACCGTGACCCCGAGCCTCCCGCTGCCCGTGACGCTGGCCCGTGGCGACCTGCTGAAGGTCGACGTCGTGATGACCGGGGTCGGTCCGGACGCCTGGCCCCTGGGCCCCTTCGAGGTGCCGCTCGTGGTGCAGGGCGTCGACGCGGGCTCGGCCGCGGGCACCCCGCGGGGCACCCCGGTGGAGGTCGAGGTCTCGGTGCCCGTGTACGGCGCGCTCGACAACGCCTGCGACACGGATCTCGACGGCTACCTCGACCCCTCCTGTGGGGGGGACGACTGCGACGACCTCGACGCCGCCACCTCCCCCGGTGCGCCCGAGGCCTGCGACGGGGTCGACCGCGACTGCAACGGCGTCGTGGACGACGTGCCGGACTTCGACGGGGACGGGTTCACCACCTGCCAGGGCGACTGCAACGACGCCGACCCGAGCGTCGCGCCTGGGCTCCCCGAGGGCTGTGACGGCGTCGACACCAACTGCGACGGGGTGATCCCTCCCGACGAGGTGGACGCCGACGGCGACGGCTACGCGACCTGCCAGGGCGACTGCAACGACGCCGATCCCAGCCTGCACCCGCAGGCTCCTGAGCGGTGCAACGGGATCGACGACGATTGCAGCGGCACGGTCGACGACGGGGTCTACGCCGACGCCGACGGCGACGGGTGGGACGTGTGCGCCGGGGACTGCGACGACGCCAACGCCGCCGTGCACCCGGGCGCGACCGAGGTGTGCGACGGGCTGGACGACGACTGCGACCAGGTGGTCCCGCCCGAGGAGCTCGACGCCGACGGCGACGGCGTGGCGACCTGTGCGGGGGACTGTGACGACGGCGACGCCGCGATCCACCCCGGGGCGACCGAGGTGTGCGACGGCCGCGACGACGACTGCAACGGCATCCCCGACGACGTGCCCGACGCCGACGGCGACGGGGTGACCACCTGCCAGGGGGACTGCGACGACGGGGACCCGCAGATCCATCCAGGGGCCGCCGAGGTGTGCGACGGTCGCGACGACAACTGCGACCGGGTGCTGCCCCCCGACGAGGTCGACGCCGATCACGACGGGTTGTTCGCCTGCGCCGAGTGCGACGACACGAACGCGGCGGTCTACCCCGGGGCGGCGGAGATCTGCGACGGGCTGGACGACGACTGCGACGGGAGCGTCCCGCCCGCCGAGACGACGGACGCCGACGGCGACGGCTTCGTGCAGTGCGCCGACTGCGACGACACGAACGCAGCGCGGTACCCCGGCGCGCCGGAGATCTGCGACGGGCTGGACGACGACTGCGACGGGAGCGTCCCGGTCGGAGTCGACGGATGCGGACGGCGACGGCTTCGTTCAGTGCGCCGACTGCGACGACACCGACCCGGCCGTGTACCCCGGGGCGACCGAGGCCTGCGACGGGATCGACGACAACTGCGACGGCGTCCTGCTCCCCGGAGAGACGACGGACGCCGACGCCGACGGGTTCCTCGCCTGCGAGGACTGCAACGACGGCGATCCGCTCGCCTACCCGGGCGCAGCGGAGCGATGCAACGGGCGGGACGACAACTGCAACGGGATCGCCGACGAGCACGTGAACGAGGACCTCGACGGCGACGGGCTGTCGGCCTGTGACGGGGACTGCAACGACGCCGACGCGAGCGTGCACCCGGGCGCGGCGGAGGTGTGCGACTACCGGGACCAGAACTGCAACGGGGTGGCCGACGAGGGCTTCCAGGTGCAGGGCCGGTACGTCCACGACGCGAACTGCGGCTCCTGCGGCAACGACTGCACGGATGGGCGGTTCGCCAACGCCACGGGCTACTGCGACAGCACCTCGCCCCTTGCACGCTGCGCCTACCACTGCGAGCCCGGGTTCTTCGACGTGAACGGGCAGCCCTCCGACGGGTGCGAGTGCGAGTACCTGAGCGCCTATGACGAGCCCTGGGACGGCGTCGACGCGAACTGCGACGGGCGGGACGGCCAGGTGCCGCCGACCGACGTGGTCTTCGTCTCCGCGGCGCTGGGCCGGCCCGACGGCGCCGGCACCCGGGACGATCCGCTCGACTCGGTGGAGGCTGCGGTGCGCCTCGCCGAGCAGGACGGCGCCACCTACGTGGTGGCGACCCGGGGGGTCTACGTCGAGGACGTGCGCCTCGCCGACGGGGTGCTCGCGCGCGGGGGCTGGGACCTCGGCTTCGCGCACCGCGACCCAGTGCTCTACGTCTCGGTGATCCAGGGGACGGGGAACGGCCCGGCCGTGCGCGGGGTCGGCCTCGCCACCCCGAGCAGCTTCGAGGGCTTCACGGTGCGCGGGGTGGCCGCGCGGCGAGCGGGCGCGCCCGCCATCGGCGTGTGGGTCGAGCGATCCCCGGGACTGCGGCTCGCCGACGACGTGATCGCGGCGGGACCGGCCCGGGACGGCCAGGACGGCGACCGGATCCGGCCCGCGGCCGCTGGCGAGCCCGGCGGCGCGGGGCAGCCCGGGGCCATGGGCGGCTACGCGGACTGCAACGACCTGCCGGCCGGGGGCGCCGGCGCGCAGCACCAGTGCGCCGGGGTCGACGTGAGCGGTGGCAGCGGCGGCGGCGCCCGGTGCCCCTCCTTCGGCCAGGATCAGCCGGCCGGCCGGCCGGGGCGGCCCGCGGGGACCGGGGGCGCCGGCGGGCACGGGAGCTGTGACGCCTACATCGGCGACGACATCGGCTGCGACCAGTGCGAGATCGACACCTGCTGGGACGGCGGCGCATCGGGAGGGTTCGGAGGGTACGGTGGTCCGGGGTTCGGCGGCCCGGGTGCGGCGGACGGGATCGGCCCGCTCCGCCCGCTCGGCCAGGGCGGCTGGCACCCCGCCGACGGCGGTCCGGGCGAGGTGGGAGCACCGGGGAGCGGCGGCGGCGGAGGCGGCACCGCCTCGGGCGCCGAGGTGAGCGGCTGCGGCGTGCCCTCGCAGCTCGGCGGCACCGGCGGCGGGGGCGGCGCGGGCGGCTGCGGCGGCGCCGGGGGCACCGGGGGCCAGGGCGGCGGCGCCTCGCTGGGGCTCGTGGTCCTCGGTCCCGATCTCCCCGTGGTGCACGGGCTGTCGGTCCAGGCGGGCCACGGCGGCGACGGTGGGGCGGGCGGCACCGGCGGTGCGGGCGGTCGCGGCGGCTTCGGCGGGCTCGGCGGCGACAACGATCGCACGACCGGGTGGTGCGGCGAGCAGGGGGGCGACGGCGGCTTCGGCGGCGACGGCGGGATGGACGGCGGCGGGGGCGGCGGTGCGGGCGGCGCGAGCTTCGCCGTGGTGGTGCGCGGAGCCACCCCACCGGCCGACTGGCTCGCCGACGGCGCACTGACCGCCGGCATGCCGGGCGCCGGTGGCGCCGGCGGCGCCGGCACCGGCGCGGACGGCCAGGGACTGCCCGGGGTCGACGGCGCCTCCGGTCCGACGAGCTTCTGATCGGCTCGCGGGGCGTCGGCGAGGTACAACGGGAGGCCCGTCCAGGAGGTGCCCGATGCTCCTCGTCATCGACATCGGAAACACGAACACGGTCCTCGGCCTGTACCAGGGCGAGGAGCTGGCGCACACCTTCCGTGTCCAGACCAACCTGAACAGCACGACGGACGAGCACGGCCTCGTGTTCCTGCAGCTCCTCTCGGTGCACGGGCTCGGGCCCGGCGACATCGAGGGGTGCATCGTCTCCTCGGTGGTCCCCTCGGTGCTCTACGGCGTCGACAAGGCCCTGCGCCGCTATCTGGAGGTCGAGCCGATGATCGTCGGGCGCAAGCTGAAGACCGGGGTCAACGTGCGCACCGACAACCCGCGGGAGGTGGGCGCGGACCGGATCGTCAACGCGGTGGCCGCCATCGACAAGTGGGCTGGCCCGATCCTGATCATCGACTTCGGGACGGCCACCACCTTCGACTGCGTGAACGCCCGCGGCGAGTACGTCGGCGGCGCGATCGCCCCTGGATTCCGGATCAGCGAGGAGGCCCTGTTCACCCGCACCGCCAAGCTGCCGCGGGTCGAGGTGGAGCGCCCGCCCCACGCCATCGGCACGAACACGGTGCACGCGATGCAGTCCGGCCTGTTCTGGGGCTACGTCGGCCTCGTCGACGGGCTCGCGGAGCGGTGCCGGGAAGAGCTGGACCCCGCGGCGAAGGTCGTTGCGACGGGAGGATTCGCCGGGCTCGTCGCCACCGAGTCCAAGGTGATCGAGGAGGTCGACCCGTACCTCACCCTCCGAGGGCTGCGCCTGCTCCACGCGCGCAACCAGCGTTAGCGTGCGTCCGCGCGGTCGGGGCGCCGGTTCCCCGGCAGAGGATTCGACCCCGGGTCAGTGCGTCGGGCAACGGGCCGAGGGCGGTTATCCAGTCGGTCAGAGGCTTTTTCCACCGCCGGATCGATGGTACGATACCCCGGTGTAGATCAAGGCGGGTGAGTCATGAGCCGACTCGGCGCCCTTGGGGCGGTGGTGTGTGTGGTGCTAGGCACGTGGGGATGTCAGACGCACCCCCAGCCCAGCACGAGGGCGGTGGACATCCGTCCCGTGACCGCGGGTGGGCTTGCGGCCTGGGCCGTTGCACCCGGGGCCGAGCCGTGGCGTGCCGTGCCGCGGGTCGGAGCGCGGACCGCCAACGGGGTGGTCCTCGGCAGCGGCGTTCCGTCCCCCGCCCTCGCGCAGGAGCACGCCTTCTCGGTCGACGGGCACGCGGCGGCCGGGCGCCTGGCGGTGCGACTCGCCGGCAACGGCGTCGAGCTCGGGCTGGGCTCGGACGAGGTGCGCCTGCACGCCGTGGCCATCGAGGCGGGCGGGGCTCCGGTCGGCGCCGGGCGGACGCGCGCGTGGCTCACGACGGACAACGTCGCCCAGGCACTCGTGGATCGCGATCGGCAGGTGGTCGAGCACGTGGAGGTCGGTCCGGATCGGGTGGAGCTGACCTGGGTCTTTGGTCACCCGGTGCAGGGCGACATCGACCTGTCCGTGGCGGTGGACGGCTACACCTTCGCGGGGGGGCAGGATGGCGTGCTGCAGTTCGCGGATGCCGCCGGGGACGCGCGCCTCGACGTGGCGGAGGCCGTGGCGGTGGACGCCGCGGGCCGCCGGTGGGAGGTGCCCCTGCGCGGGACGGAGGAGGGTTTCGCGGTCTCGGTGCCGGCGAGCGTCGTGGCTCGGGCGCGCTTTCCGCTGGCCGTCGACCCGATCGTCTACCCGGAGATCCAGCTCTCGGACGAAGAAGCCGACACCCAGAGTCCGCACATCGGGGCGAACTCCCCCTCGGTGATCCACGACGGGCAGCAGGGCCTGCTGGTGGCTCGGGTCTCGAACTCCGCGGTCGGCTACCTGCTCGCCGCGGACGGCTCGAGGACCAGCGGCGCGATCGCCCTCGGATGCAACGAGTCGCGGGGCATCCCGGGGGTCGAGGTGAACGGCCGCTACGTGATCGCCTGCGGCCAGGGCAGCCTGGGCCTGCGCACCGTCGCCATGGACGGCACCGTGGGCGACGTCCCGACGGTCACCGGCGCCTACGCCAAGTACACCGACGTGGCGACCGACGGAACCGACATCTACCTCACCTGGCAGGACAACCAGGCCAAGACGTGGCTCGCGCGGGTGGACGGCACGACCCTGCAGGTGAAGCAGAAGGTGCAGGTCTCGGACGAGACCGCGACCGGCAGCCGCGGCACCTCGGTCGCCGTCGCGGGGGGCACCGTGCTCGTCGGCTGGGCCGAGTCCCAGCCCACCAACAGCTACTATGCGGCCTACGCGCGGCGATATGCCACCTCCGATCTGACGCCCGAGGATGCCGCACCGCTCGCGGTCGGGGATCGGTCGGGGCAGAGCCAGGGCGTCTACTCGCCGCAGGTGACCGCACTCGGGTCGGACTTCGGCATCGCGATGTACCAGTCCGTGTCCTACGGAAACGTGCTGTTCAACATCGTGAAGGCCGACGGCACGGTGGTCGAGGGCAGCGCCGGCGAGGTGGTGGACTCGGTGGGCTACTATCCGACCCTCGCGACGGACGGCTCACGCTACCTGCTGGCCTACTACGTCGACAACTCGGCCAACGGCACCAACGGCGACATCCATGCCGTCTTCGTGGGCGCGGACGGCGCGCCCGGCACGCCGTACACCGTCTTCGGTAGCGCGGACTACGAGGGCGACGCGGGCGTCTGGTTGACCTGGGCCGGCGACCACTACCTGATGGCCTCCTCGCTGTACACCTCCGGAGACAGCTACCGGATGCGGGTGACCGGGTTCGACACGAGCGGCAGGCCGGGCGCGGACAGCAACTGGTACCTGGACCGCAACCGGGAACGCAGCGAGCCGGTCGCCGCGTGGAACGGCTCGCAGTACCTGGTGGCCTGGCAGAGGTACGAGTACCGACCGGGCACCGGGAGCACCGACCACGATGTGGTCGGGGCGCTCGTGTCCCAGGACGGGACGCCCCGGACGACCTTCCCCATCGCGGCGACGGTGGGCCAGCAGGAGTACACCCCACAGGTGGCGTGCGCCGGCTCGCAGTGCGCCGCCCTCTGGTACGCCAACCCCGGCAACACCTTTCAGTGGTACGGCTCCCGGATCGACGAGACCGGCGCCGTGCTGGACCCGGGCGGGACCGTGCTGCTCGCGAAGTCGGAGAGTGCGAACCAGGTGAGCCTGGGGTCGGACGGGGCCGTGTACCTGATGGTCTGGACCACGTATTCGGGCGGCTACATGAACGTGGTGGGGCGCCGCGTGGATCCCGCCACCCTGACGCCCTACGCCGAGAGCCTGCAGATCGCGCAGGTCAACCACGGCCCGTACTGCACGACGAACACTGGGCGGGTCGACGTCGCGTCGAACGGCGACGGGTTCCTGGTGGGCTGGGACGTCGACGTCGACCCCTTCGGGGAGCCCTTCCCGGGTGCCTGCAGGACGAGCAGCAGCTACAACGTCGCGAAGGTGGCGGCCGACGGCACGGTGGGCGGCTCGCAGCAGGTCGGCTCGTGGGACCCGTCCGGCATCGGCGGCGGCGCGCTCGGAGGGCGGTCGGGCGGGGACTATCTCGCGACCTGGGCCTACCTGGACATCAACACGAACGTGACGTCGTGGTACGCCCAGCGGGTCGACAGCTCCGGGGGCCGGGTCGGCAACCCGATCTCCATGCCGAGCGAGATCGATTCGTTCTCGCTGCTCGTCGCGGGCGGGTCGAGCCGCTTCGTGGTCGCCAACTCGGGCAACGACACCCTCACCGCCTGGCGCCTGGACGCAGCGGGCACCCTGCTCGACCCGGACACGGGGTTCCTGCCCTACACCCAGGCGGGCGGGAACAGCGCGCGGATCGCGGCGGGGAGCGGGGACTTCCAGCTGGCCGTCTACCAGCACTGGGGCACCGGAGGTCAGACGGTCTACTGTCGCGGCTACTACGCGGGGGACGGTCCGGTCACCGCGGAGGACGCCTACACGACCGACGAGGACGTCGGGCTGACCGTCGGCGCGGCGAGCGGCGTGCTCGCCAACGACTCGGAGCCCCTCGGCTCGCCGATGACCGCGGCGCTGGCGGTCGACGCGCGGCAGGGGACCCTGGCGCTGCAGTCCGACGGGTCGTTCACCTACGACCCGGACCCGAACTGGAACGGCACCGACCAGTTCGCCTACACGGCGAGCAGCGAGCACGGGACCTCCAAGCCGGTCACCGTGACCCTGAACGTGACCTCGGTGAACGACCCGCCGGTGGCGGGGGCCGACTCGTACACGACCACCGAGGACGAGCAGCTGATCGTCCAGAAGGCGATCGGCGTGCTCGGCAACGACACCGATGTCGAGGGCGACCCGCTCACCGCGGTCCTCGTCGACGGGCCCGTCCACGGCAGCCTGCAGCTGAACGCCGACGGGTCCTTCACCTACACGCCCGACAGCGGCTACGGCGGCGACGACGGGTTCACCTACCAGGCGGACGACGGCACGGACACCTCGGCGGTCACGGACGTCTCGATCTACGTCACGCCGATCAACCGCCCGCCGGCGGCGACGGACGACACCTACGCGGGGACCGAGGACACGCCCCTGTCGGTGAGGGCCGGCAGCGGTGTGCTCGCCAACGACACCGACCCGGACGGCGACGCCCTGACCGCGGTGCTCGTGACCGGACCGTCCCACGGGCGGCTGAACCTCGCAGCGGACGGGTCCTTCACCTACACGCCCGACGCCAACTGGAACGGCGCGGACGGGTTCACCTACAAGGCGATCGACCCGTTCGCCTACTCGCCGACCGCGACGGTCGCGATCACCGTGCGCGCGGTGAACGACCCGCCCGAGGCGTCGCCGGACGCCTACGCGACGGACGAGGACCAGGCGCTGACCGTGGCGGCGGCGAGCGGGGTGCTCGCCAACGATCGCGACGTCGAGGGGACGAGTCTGAAGGCAGTGCTCGCGCGCGACGTGGCCCACGGCACGCTGGACCTCGCGGCGGACGGGTCCTTCACCTACACGCCGGACGCCGACTGGAACGGGACGGACGGCTTCAGCTACACGGCCTGGGACGTGACGAAGCGCTCCGCGGCGACCGCGGTCGCCCTGACGGTGCGGGCGGTGAACGACGCGCCGGTGGCGAAGGACGACAGCTTCGCGGCGACCGAGGACACGCTGCTGTCCGTCCCGGCGAGCGGCGTGCTCCGCAACGACAGCGACGTCGATGGGGACGCGCTCGAGGCGGCCCTCGACAGCGGGGCGACCCACGGGACGCTGAGCCTCGCGGCGAACGGGTCCTTCACCTACACGCCCGACGCGAACTACGACGGGCCCGACGGGTTCGCCTACCATGCCGTCGACGCCCGGGGGGCGCGCTCGACGTCGGCCAGCGTGGCGATCACCGTCGCCGCGGTGAACGACCCGCCCGTGGCGACGGGGGAGATCTACAGCACCTCCGAGGACACGGATCTCGCCGTCGACGTGGTGGGCGGCGTGCTCGCGAACGACACCGATCCGGAGGGCGACGGGCTGACCGCTTCGCTGGTCGCCGGGCCGGCCCACGGGACGCTGAACCTGAACGTCGACGGGTCCTTCGACTACACGCCGGACGCGAACTGGAACGGCGCGGACGCCTTCACCTATGCGGTGAGCGACGGGACCGACGCGGTGCAGGCCCAGGCGAGCGTCGTGGTGGACCCGGTGGACGACCTGCCGGTGGTGGGCGCGCCGAGCTTCGCGACCGACGAGGACGTGGCGCTCGACGTGGACGCGGCGGGCGGCGTGCTCGCGGGGTTGACCGATCCCGAGGGGGACCGGCTGACCGCGATCCTCGGGACCGGTCCGAGCCACGGGACGGTGTCCCTGCACTCGGACGGGTCCTTCGGCTACGCGCCGGACGCGAACTGGAGCGGGACGGACACCTTCACCTTCGTGGTGGACGACGGGACGAAGCAGACCGTGCCGGCGACGGCGAGCATCACCGTGAGCGCGGTGGACGACGCGCCGGTGGCAGCCGAGGATGCCTACGCGACCGACGAGGACACCGCGCTGGTGGTGGACGCCGCGGGCGGGGTGCTCGGCAACGACAGCGACGTCGAGGGCGACGCGCTGCAGGCGAGCGTGCAGGGCGACGTGGCCCACGGGACCCTGGCGCTGTCGGCGGACGGGTCCTTCACCTACACGCCGGACGCCAACTACGACGGGCCCGATGGGTTCTCCTACACGGTGAGCGACGGCGCGAACAGCGTGACCGGGCAGGTGGCGATCACCGTGAACGCGGTGAACGACGCACCGGTGGCCGCGCCCGATGGCTGGGAGATCGCCGAGGACGGTGACCTCGTGGTGATCGGGAGCGGCGGGGTCCTCGCCAACGACACCGACGCCGACGGAGATCGGCTCGCGGCCGTGCTCGTGAGCGACGTGCAGCACGGGACCCTGTCCCTGTACGCCGACGGGTCGCTGATCTACACGCCCGACGCCGACTTCGCCGGGGACGACAGCTTCACCTACCATGCGAGCGACGGGACTGCTTCGAGCGATCCGCAGACCGTGACCCTCACCGTGGACGCGGTGAACGACCCGCCGGTCGCGTGGCCCGAGTCCTACCCGCTGGACGAGGACGGCGCGCTGGTGATCGACGGGGCGGGCGGCGTGCTCGCCAACGACACCGACACCGAGGGCGACGCGCTCGCCGCGGTGCTCGTGGCCGGGCCCGAGCACGGGGCCTTCGACCTGCAGCCCGACGGGTCCTTCACCTACACGGCGGACGCGAACTGGAACGGCGACGACGGGTTCACCTACCAGGCGAGCGACGGGAACAGCCTGTCGGCGGTGGTGGCGGTGGACCTGCCGGTGGCCAGCGTGAACGACGCGCCGGTGGCGACCGACGACAGCTACCAGGTGAGCACGGACGGGCCGCTGGACGTGTTCGCGGCCGACGGCGTGCTCGCCAACGATACCGACATCGAGGGCGACGCGCTCTCCGCGGTGCTCGTCTCCGAGCCCGCCCACGGCACCCTGGATCTGCAGGCAGACGGCTCCTTCTCCTACGCCGCCGACCCGACCTTCGGAGGGAGCGACAGCTTCAGCTACCGGGCGTCCGACGGCGCGGACACCTCGGACGTGGCGAACGTGCACCTCGACGTGGGGCACGCCAACCACCTGCCGGTCTTCGTCGACCCGACGCCCTTCGACGCGCTGGATGCCACCGAGGCGCAGGCGCTGACCTTCACCGGGGCGGCGACCGACGACGACGGGCCGCAGGCGATCGCCTACTCGATGGTCGACGTGCCTGACGGGGCCACCTTCGATCTGGATACCGCGACCTTCACCTGGAGGCCCACCTGGGACCAGGCGGGGGCGTGGAACCTCGTGCTCGGTGCGTCGGACGGCTCGGACACCGCGCTGCACAACGTGTCGGTGGAGGTGACCTTCATCGACAGCGACCACGACGGGGTGCCCGACACCCTGGAGTCCGATCTCGGCCTGACCATCGGGTCCGGCGACAGCGACGGCGACGGGATCTCCGACCTGACCGAGATCGGGGACTTCAGCGACCCGGCCGACACCGACCAGGACGGCACCATCGATGCCCTGGACAAGGACTCCGACGGCGACGGTCTGACCGACGAGGTCGAGGGCGCCGTGGACAGCGATGGCGACGGGATCCCCGACTACCAGGACACCGACAGCGACGACGACGGGATCCTGGACGGCGAGGACAACTGTCCGACCGTTCCGAACGTCGGCCAGGCCGATCTGGACATGGACGGGGTCGGAGATGCCTGCGACCCGGACATCGACGGCGACGGCCTGTCGAACACCGACGAGGGGGCGCTGGGGATGGACCCGACCAACCCCGACATGGACGGCGACGGCGTGCTCGACGGCGAGGAGGTCGGCGACCCGTCCAGCCCGGCGGACAGCGACCAGGACGGGACGATCGACGCGCTCGATCCCGACTCCGACAACGACGGGGTGCAGGACGACACCGACAACTGCCGCACCGTGGCGAACGCCGACCAGGCCGATCTCGACGCGGATGGGGTCGGGGACGCCTGCGACGACGATCGCGACGGCGACGGGCTGTCCAACGACGACGAGGTGGCGATCGGCACCGACCCGGACGTGGCGGACAGCGACGGCGACGGCCTGACCGACGGCGCCGAGGTCTCCGACGTCACCGCGCCCCCGGACACCGACCAGGACGGCACCATCGACCCGCTGGACGACGACGACGATGGCGACGGCGTCCCAACGGCCGACGAGCTGATCCATGGCGGCCCGTGGGACACCGACGGCGACGGCCAGTACGACCACCTCGACACCGACAGCGACGACGACGGCGTGCTCGACGGCGAGGACAACTGCCGCCTCGTGCCCAACCCCAGCCAGCTCGACGCCGACGGCGACGGCCTCGGCGACGCCTGCGACGGGGACCTCGACGGCGACGGCATCGACGACGCCACGGACAACTGTCCCTACGTCGCCAACGCCGACCAGTCCGACGTCGACGCCAACGGTATCGGCGACCTGTGCGACCCGTCCTTCGCCCCGGACACCGGCACCCCCGAGCCCACCGGCTGCGGCTGCAAGGGCAGCACCCTCCCCGGCGCGCCCCTCGCTCCCACCGCCACCCTCCTCCCCCTCCTCCTCCTCACCCTCCGCCGCCGAAGGAGGGGAGGGGTCAGGAAGTAAGCGCTTACCGCGGACATCCCGTCGGGATGCGGGTCTCAGGTGGGGCCAGGCAGCAAGATCTTACCTGGGTGGCGCGGCGGCCTTCAGGCGGCGAGAGGTAAGATCTTACTGCCTGACCCCGGTGATCTCCCATTCCCCATCGGTCTCTTCGAGGTAAGCGCTTACTTCCTGACCCCCTCCCGGTGACCTGGTTGGTGACGGGGGGGTTCGTGGGGCTGTATGTGGCGTGCGGGGTCGTGCTGCGGGCGCGGGTGGCGGCCGGGGCCTACGGGACGGATGCGCCGGGGTGGCTGATCGGGGCGGTGGCCATCGGGCTGGCGGGGATCGCGCTGGGGGCTCGGCCGATGGCGCGGCGGGTGGGGCTCGCCTACGGGCCGGCGTGCCTGGTGGCGTGGACGGGAGCCGAGGGGGTCGCGATCTGTGCGCTGGATGCGTTGGTGGGCGGCGCGTCGACGGCGGTCTTCGCGGGGGGCGTGCTCGCGAGCCTCGCGCTGCTCGGAGTGCTGCGCCCGACCGGGGCGGGACGACTCGCGCACGATGGGGCGGATCGCGAGGAATCGAGCCCCTTGCCCGGGGTCGGCGGACCGCATACGAGCCGTGTCCGCCCCGGTTCGAGCGCGGAGGCCACTGCATGCACTTTCAGGACGTGATCCTCGCGCTGCAGCGCTACTGGGGCGAGCAGGGATGCGTCCTGCTCCAGCCCTACGACGCGTTCATGGGCGCCGGGACGTTCCATCCCGCGACCTTCCTGCGCAGCCTGGGGCCCGATCCCTGGCGGTGCGCCTACGTGCAGCCCTGCCGGCGGCCAGGCGACGCGCGCTACGGCGAGAACCCGAACCGCCTGGGCCACTACTACCAGTACCAGGTGATCCTCAAGCCCTCGCCCATCGACAGCCAGGACCTGTACCTGGGCAGCCTGGAGGCCCTGGGCCTCGACCTGCGGCGGCACGACGTGCGGTTCGTCGAAGACGACTGGGAGAGCCCCACGCTCGGCGCCTGGGGGCTCGGCTGGGAGGTGTGGATGGACGGGATGGAGGTGACCCAGTTCACCTACTTCCAGCAGGTGGGCGGCGTGGCCTGCGACCCGATCCCGGTGGAGCTCACCTACGGCCTCGAGCGCATCGCGATGTACCTGCAGGAGGTCGACGACGTCTACGACCTCACCTGGGTCGAGGGCGTGACCTACCGCGACGTCTTCCACCGGAACGAGGTGGAGCAGAGCCGCTACAACTTCGAGTACTCGAACGCCGACCAGCTCTTCGCCACCTTCAACACCACCTTCGAGGAGTGCCGGCGCCTCGTGGAGCTCGGCCTGGTACTGCCCGCCTACGACCAGTGCATCCTGACGAGCCACGCGTTCAACATGCTGGACGCGCGCGGGGCGATCTCGGTGGCCGAGCGGCAGCAGTACATCAAGCGGATCCGCGAGCTGGCCTGCCTGTGCGCGGAGCTGTGGGACCGCACCACCCGCGGGGAGGCGACGTGAGCGCCGAGGTCTTCGTCGAGCTGCAGCACGAGGAGCTGCCCGCCTCCATGGTCCGGCCGGCCCTCGAGGGCCTGCGCACGGGACTGCTCGACCTGCTGAAGGGCGTCGAGCACGGCGCGGTCCGCACCTTCGCCACCCCCCGCCGCCTGGCCGTCGCGGTAGCCGACGTCGCCCAGGCCCGCCCGGTCACCGAGTCCCTGGTCACCGGCCCCGCCGCCGACCGCGCCTTCCAGGACGGCGAGCCCACGCGGGCCGCGCTCGGCTTTGCCCGCGGCAAGGGCGTCGACGTCTCGGAGCTGAAGGTGGTCGACGGCCCCCGCGGCAAGGTGGTGGCGGTCGAGGTCCGGCAAGGCGGCGAGCGCACCGCCGATCTGCTCGCGGCCGGCCTCGAGGGCCTGGTCCTCGGGATCCCCTTCGCGAAGTCGATGACCTGGGACACGGGGGGGGTGCGCTTCGGGCGTCCGCTGCACCGGGTGAACGCCCTGTACGCCGGCGAGGTGATCGCCGGCGCCGTCGGGCCCCTCGCTGCCGGAAACACCACCGTCGGCCACCGGCTGTCCGAGCTCGGCGAGCTGACCTTCGCCGGGAGCGCAGAGTGGCTCGCCGGGCTGCGCGAGCGCCGCGTCGAGCCCGATCTCGAGGCGCGGAAGGCGAAGATCGCGATGCTCCTCGCCGAGGCTGCCGAGACCTTGCAGGCCGACCCGATCGACGAGCCCGACCTGCTCGAGGAGGTCACGCACCTCGTCGAGTGGCCGGTGCTGGTGATCGGCGCCTTCGACGAGGCACTCCTCGACCTGCCGCCGCGGCTCCTCGTGCAGTCGATGAAGAGCCACCAGCGCTACTTCCCGGTCCACCGCGCCGGCGAGCTGACCCAGCACTTCGTGGTGATCGCGAACAACCCCTGGGGCGACACCGCGCTGATCGCCGAGGGCAACGCCCGGGTGCTCCGCGCCCGGTTCCACGACGCCCGGTTCTTCTACACCGAGGACCTCGAGGAGACGCTGGAGGCCCACGGCCGGCAGCTCGAGCGGATGCAGTGGATCCGGGGCCTGGGTTCGATGGCCGACAAGCAGGCGCGCATCGCGGACCTCGCCGAGGACCTCGCCGCGTTCACCGGCGCCGACCCGGCTGCCGCGCGTCGTGCGAGCGCCCTGTGCAAGAGCGACCTCACGACCCAGATGGTCGGCGAGTTCCCCGACCTCCAGGGCCACATGGGCCGCCTGTACGCGACCGCTCAGGGCGAGCCGCCCGCGGTCGCCCACGCCATCGAGGAGCACTACCTCCCGCGGTTCTCGGGGGACGCGACCGCGGCGAGCGACGCCGGCGCCGCGGTGGCCCTCGCTGACCGCCTGGACACGCTCGTGGGTTGCTTCGGTGTGGGGATCACCCCCACCGGCGGCGGCGACCCACAGGGCTTGCGGCGCGCCGCCTCCGGCCTCCTGGCCATTCTCGAGGCCCGGGGTCTCCGAGTCGACCTGCACGACCTGTTCCGCCGGGCGCTCGCGACCTTCCAGCACAGCGCTCGCCACGGCGCCGAGCGCTTCGGGCGCTGGTCCAAGGTTCGCGGCATCGAGGACGAGCCTCGGGACCCGCACGCCCTGGTGGACGACCTCGTGCAGTTCACCCTGACCCGGTTCAAGGCCGCCGCGGTCGCCGGGGGCGCTTCGGCCGACCGCGTCGATGCGGTGATCGAGGTGGGCGATCCCGACCCGGTCGTCCTCTCCCACAAGCTCGCCGCGCTGGAGGCGATCGCCGGCACCGACGAGTTCGAGACGGTCCTCGTCACCTTCAAGCGGGTGCTGAACATCACCCGCGGCCAGGTCTTCCCGGCACCCGACCCGGCGATCCTTGCCGAGCTCGCCGAGAAGGCCCTGGCCGACGCCATCGCCAGGGCGCGATCCTCGGTCTCCGAGGCCGCTGCAGCGCTGGACTTCGACGGCGCCCTCGCTGCGATGCTCGGCCTGCAGGCACCGGTCGCCGACTTCTTCGATGCCGTCCTCGTCGACGATCCCGATCCGGCCGTGAAGGCACGGAGGATGGGGCTCTTGCTCGAGGCGGCGTCCGAGTTCCGCACCCTGGCCGACTTCAGGCGGATCTCGACGCGCTAGGGATCCGGAAAGGAGGCTCGATGAGCCGCTACGTGTACAGCTTCGGAGATGGGAAGGCCGACGGCAGCGCCGAGATGAAGGCGCTCCTGGGCGGCAAGGGCGCTGGGCTCGCCGAGATGACCAATCTCGGCCTTCCGGTGCCCCCGGGATTCACGATCACCACCGAGGTCTGCGGTCTGTTCTTCCGCGACGACGGGTGGCCCGAGGGCCTTCAGGAGGAGATCGACGTCGCGCTCGAGACCCTCGAGGGCCGGCTGGACAAGCGCCTGGGCGATCACGATCGCCCGCTGCTCGTCTCGGTCCGCTCGGGCGCGGCGGTGTCCATGCCCGGGATGATGGACACCGTGCTCAACCTGGGCCTGAACGACACGACCGCCGCGGGGCTCGCGGAGCTCTCGGGGGACGCGCGCTTCGCCTGGGACAGCTACCGGCGCTTCGTCACCATGTACGGCGACGTGGTGCTCGGCATCCACTACACGCGCTTCGCCCGCGCCGAAGAGGACTTCTGCGGTGACCGCACGGTGCGCGACCTGTCCATCGACGAGCTGAAGGAGCTGGTCGAGCGGCTCAAGCAGGTGATCGCCGACGCCGGCTCCGCCTTCCCGACGGACCCGAAGGAGCAGCTCAGCCACGCCATCGACGCGGTGTTCAACAGCTACAACACCCACCGTGCCCGCTACTACCGCAAGACCCACGGCATCCCCGAGACCGCCGGCACCGCGGTGAGCGTGCAGGCGATGGTCTTCGGGAACATGGGCGGCGACAGCGGTACCGGCGTCGGGTTCACCCGCAACCCGAAGTCGGGCGAGAACGGCGTGTTCGGCGAGTGGCTCCCCAACGCCCAGGGCGAGGACGTCGTCGCCGGCATCCGCACCCCGCATCCGATCAGCCAGGCCGCGAAGGGCGAGGGGATCAGCCTCGAACAGGCCCTGCCCGACACCTACGAGGCCCTGGGCGACATGATGCGCCGGCTCGAGGCCCACTACCACGACATGCAGGACATCGAATTCACCATCTCGCAGGGCACGCTGTACCTGCTGCAGACCCGCACGGGCAAACGCACGGCCATGGCCGCGGTGCGGATCGCGGTGGACATGGTCGGCGAGGGGCTGATCGACGAGGAGCAGGCGCTCTCCCGGATCCAGCCGAAGTCCCTGGAGATGATGCTTCGGCCGGTGATCAGCCCGTCGGCGAAGAAGAAGGTGATCGCCCACGGTCTGGACGCCTCGCCGGGCGCCGCCTGCGGTCGGGTGGTCTTCCACTCGGCCGAGGTCCAGGAGTACTTCGACCGCGATGAACCCACGGTGCTCGTCCGCGTCGAGACCAGCCCCGAAGACATCCAGGGGATGACCGTCGCCCAGGGGATCCTCACCGCGCGCGGCGGCCAGACGAGCCACGCCGCGGTCGTCGCCCGTGGGATGGGCAAGCCCTGCGTAGTCGGCTGCACGGAGCTGCACGTCGACTACAGCCGGGAGCTGTTCTACGCCGGCGACACCGTCGTGCGGAAGGGCGACTGGATCACCATCGACGGCGGCACGGGCGAGGTGATGGAGGGCCAGGTCGACATGCTCTCCGCCGACACCGAGGGCGGCGCGATGGACAAGCTGCTCGGCTGGGCCGACGCCCGCGCCCGCCTGCAGGTGCGCGCCAACGCGGACACCGGCGTCGATGCCGCTCGTGCCCGCGGGCTCGGCGCGATGGGCATCGGCCTGTGCCGCACCGAGCACATGTTCTTCCAGCCCGACGCCCTGCGCGCCATGCGCCGGATGATCCTCGCCGACGACCCGCAGTCGCGCCAGCGCGCCCTGCAGGACGTGCTCCCCATCCAGCGCGAGATGTTCGTGGAGCTCTTCGAGGCCATGGACGGACTGCCGGTGACGATCCGGCTCCTCGATCCGCCCCTGCACGAGTTCCTCCCGAACCGCGACGAGGACGTCTCCGACATCGCCAAGGAACTCGGCATCCGCGTCGACGCCCTCCACGCTCGTCTCGAGGCCCTGGAGGAGGCCAACCCGATGCTCGGCCACCGCGGCGTGCGCGTCGGGATCACGACCCCCGAGGTCTACCGGATGCAGGTGCGCGCGATCTTCGAGGCGGCCTACGAGGTGCACCGCGACGGCAAGGAGGTCCACCCCGAGGTGATGATCCCGCTGGTCGCGATGCCCGAGGAGCTGCACCGCATGCGCGAGGAGGTCGTGCAGACCGCGGAGACGGTGATCGGCGAGTACGGCGGCGGCCCGAGCTACCACATCGGCACGATGATCGAGCTGCCCCGCGCAGCCCTGCTGGCCGGGGAGATCGCGAAGTACGCCGACTTCTTCAGCTTCGGCACCAACGACCTGACCCAGATGACCTACGGGTTCAGCCGCGACGACATGGGCAAGTTCTTCCCGGACTACCAGCGCCTCGGCCTGCTCCCCGACAGCCCGCTCGCGGTCTTCGACGTGCAGGGCGTCGGCCAGCTCGTGCAGATCGGCACCGAGCGCGGCCGCGCCGCCAACCCACGCCTGAAGGTCGGCGTGTGCGGCGAGCACGGCGGCGACCCGACGGGGATCGGGTTCTTCCACCAGGTCGGCCTCGACTACGTGAGCTGCAGCCCATACCGGGTGCCGGTCGCGCGGCTCGCGGCGGCCCACGCGGCGCTGGGACTGCTGTGATCCGCGGGGCGCCGCTCGTCGCGCTCCTCCTGGCAGCGTACACGGGCGGCCCCACCGACTCGGTCGACGCGAGCATTCCGCCTGGCGCCTGCGACGGCGGGACCGAGTCGTTGACGGCCGGGATCTGTCCCACGACCTCGGGTGCGGTGACGTGGTACTCGCGGCGGGCAGCGAAGACGGGACGGGACTGCAGCGGCTGAGCGGCCAGCAGCTGCTCGAGGCCGCGGCGGGGGAGGAACGAGGGCCAGTGGTATCGGTTCCCGCTCTGTCTGCGGATCACCCCGGAGCCGGGCCCGATTTCCGCGCGTTAGGGAGTCCGCGGAGGACGGATGGACCCGGACCACGAGCACCGCGTGCGTGAGGCCTTGGAGATCCTGAGCCCTTCGGACCAGCGGCGCTTCGCCTGCGATTGCGCGGAGCAGGCCCTCGCGGTGTTCACGCGGATCCGGCCCGGAGACATGCGCCCAGCGACCGCGGTCTCGGTGGCGCGCCGGTTCGCGGCCGGCGGTGCCCACGAAGACCAGCTCGCCACCGCGCGGTCGGCCGCACACCGGGCCTCTCGGGACGCGGCCGCGGCCCGCGAGTACGGCGACATGCCCGATCTCGAGGCGGCCACCTCCGCCGCGGCCGCTTGCGCGGAGGTCTGCGTCGGCGACCCGGTCGAGGCGGCGATGGGTGCGGCGCGCCTGCAGCTCGAGTGCGCCGAGGTGGAGGCGGTCGGCGCGCGCGCGGCGGACCGCGCCTGGAAGGGCGGGCGGCCTGGTCCGGACGACGCGCATCGCCTGCGCGACGCCGCCGAGGCCGTGCGCGCCTGGCAGATCGAGCGCCTCGGCGCCTACCCGTCGCACTAGCCCGGGCTGGGCGGCTCCTGGCCCCAGACGCCCGAATCCCCCGAGCCCGGCCTCACCCGAAGCGCGCGATGATCTCGTTCATGATCTCTCGCGTCCCGCCCCCGATGTGCAGCAGGCGCGCATCCCGAGCGAGGCGCTCGACCACCGACTCGCGCATGTACCCCATGCCGCCGTGGATCTGCACCGCCTCCCAGCAGACCTCGCGGGCGACGTCGCCGGCGAAGTTCTTGGCCATCGCGACCTCGGCCGGGATCCGCTCCCCGCGGGTCATCGCCTGGGCCACCCGGTAGTTCAGCGCCTTCGCCGCGGTCACCTTCGTGGCCATGTCCGCGAGCTTGTGACGGATCACCTGGAACTTGCCGATCGGGCGGCCGAAGGCCTCGCGCTCGCCCGCGTAGCGCCGGGCCTCCGCGAGGGCGACCTCGGCCAGCGCGTGACCCTGGATCGCCAGCAGGAGGCGCTCGCCCTCGAAGTTCTGCACGAGCGCCAGGAACCCCGAGCCCTCGGGACCGATCCGGTTCGCGTCGGGGATCCGCACGCCGTCGAAGCGGAGCTCCGCCGTGTCGCTCGCCCACCAGCCGGTCTTCTTCAGGGCCCGGGACACCGAAAGGCCCTCGCGGCCCTTCTCGACCACGAAGAACGTCAGCCCACCGTGCGGGTCGTCGCCGGTGCGACACAGCACCGTGAGCAAGTCGGCGCGCACGCCGCTGGTGATGAAGGTCTTCGCGCCCGAGACGAGCCAGTCGTCACCGTCCCGCACGGCGCGGGTGCGGACGCCGCTCACGTCGCTGCCGGTGCCGGGCTCGGTGATCGCGAGCGCGGCGATCTGCTCGCCAGCCAGCACGGGGGGGACCCACCGCGCCTTCTGCTCCGGGCTGCCCAGCGCGAGCACCGGCGGCAGCGCGATCGCGAGGGATCCGAGGCCGGCGGCCAACCCCGCCGAGCCCCCGCGGATCAGCTCCTCGGTGAGCACGACCGCGTGCAGCAGGTCACCCCCGCCCCCGCCGAGGTCCTCGGGGAAGGCAGGACCGAGGAGCCCCGCCGCCCCCGCCTTCCGGTACAGGTCGGCGGGAAAGGACTCCGCCTCCTCCCACGCGGCGACGTGGGGTGCGATCTCGGCCTGCACGAAGCGCCGAGCCTGGTCGCGGAACAGGTCGTGGGACGCGTCGAAGACATCGGCGAACAGCGCGGACGGCATGGCGGCCTCCGGGGTCAGAGGGAGCGGGCGAGGCGGAAGCCGCGCGCCGGGCTCCGGCGCTCGGGGGCGACGGCCCGTCGCGAGGCGACACGGCAGTCCCGGCTGCTCGACGCCCAGGAGCCGCCCCGGTCGACCCGCGGACTGGCGTCGCCATCGGTGGGGATCGTGACCAGCGCGCGGCCGGCTTCCCCCAGCGGCGGGCCCTCGGGCGCATACACGTCGAGGCAGAACTCGCGGACGTTCCCGGCGAGGTCGCGCACGCCGTAGGGACTCCGGTCGGCCTCGAAGGCGTCGACGGGAACGGGGACCCCGCCTCCCTCGTGGCTGCCGCGCATGTCGCAGAAGGACGGATCGAAGGCGTCACCCCACGGGTAGGCGCGCCCGTCGCAGCCGCGGGCGGCCTTCTCCCACTCGATCTCCGTCGGGAGTCGCCACGCGTGTCCGGTGCGCTCGGAGAACCAGGCGGCGTAGGCCATGGCGTCGAACCAGTCGATGCAGGTGATCGGCCAGTCCAGCCCCCAGCCCCGCCACGCCCCGGCGCGCTCGAAGCCGTTGTCCCCCCGGATCAGCAGCGGGTCCTGGAGCGCGCCGTCGGCGTCCTGGGCTCGCGGCACGTGCCGCTTGGCGTCCCCACCGCGCCCGCTCGCGTCCAGCGCGTCGAGGAAGGTGATGTACTCCCGGGTGGTGACCGGGAAGCGGCGGATCACGAACTCGTCGACCCACAGCCGGCGCGGAGGGAGTGGCGCGACCGCTTCCGGGCCGGCCCCGGCGCGGAACCACCCGGCGGGCACGTAGCAGTCGTCCGGTTGCAGGCTGCCCTCGGGCGGCAGGTGCACGGGGAACGCACCGTAGCCACCGGGAGCCAGGCCGTCCCAGTGGTCGAGGCGGCGGACGTGTACGGGGTAGGTCACCGTCTCGTGCCCCGCCTTGCGGATCCGCAGGATCGAGCTGCCGTGGGGGATCCGCGCCGAGGCCAGCGGCGTCTTGCCGAGCGCTAGGGAGGCGCCGTCCACCAGGCGCCGCGCTCGAATCTCCTGCAAGACCAGCTCCACGTCGGCGCCCGGGGCGTCGGTGATCAGCACCACCCGCGCGGTCCCTTCGAGGTACTCGGTGTGGCGGCCCGTGTCGTGGGCGCGGAGCATTGCCTCGTAGCGGCTGGCCAGCGCCGTCGCGCCGTGGCTCTCGGCCTGCGCGTGCCGCTTGCGGTAGTGGGCCGCGAGCGCGTCGTGGGCCTCGTCGAGATTCGGGGCCAGAGCGAGCGCTCCCTGCAGGAGCTGCAGCGCCTCGGCCTCGGCGACCGCGGCACGGCGCTCGGCCTCCTCGGCCTCCTCCTGCAACGCCCAGGCGGGCTCCTTGTCCCCCGCGGATGCGTGGCTGGGGAGGGCGTCGAGCTGCTCCCGGGCCGTGTCGCGCAGCTCGGCCGCGCGCTTGCGCGTGCGGCCGACCTCGGGCAGCAGCCGTCGGGCCTCGTCGAGCCGCTCGCGGGCCCGCTCGCGCCGCCGGGACCCGTCGAGCCACGCGGTGAGGTCGGCGGCGAGAGGCTCGGCTGTGGGGTAGCGGTCGCCCGCTTCCCGGGCCATGGCGCGCCGGCAGATCCGCACGACCTCCCGGGGCACCGCCGGCCCCTTGCTGTCGGGCAGCTCGAGGCGCGACAGGGTGCCCCAGGCGTAGGTGCTCGGCAGGGGGCCATCGGGCGGCCCGGCGAGGACCCGCGCGATGGCCTCCTGCGGATCGGTGCCGCCGAAGGCCGGCTGTCCGAGCAGGATCTCGTAGAGGATCGCGCCGAGGGCGTAGACATCGGCCGACGGGCCGAGATCGGCGAAGCCCCCGGCGGCCTGCTCGGGCGCCATGTAGCTGGGGGTGCCCGCGATCAGGTCGGGCAGGGTGCGGCGGGCCGCGTCGCCGGTGCGGGTGGTGCGGATCGGCTGTGCGTTCCCCTCGGCTTGTGGCAGCGCCCGGGCGAGCCCCCAGTCGAGCACCAGGACCTCGCCGAAGTCGCCGACCATCACGTTCTCCGGCTTCAGGTCGCGGTGTACGACGCCCCGAGCGTGCGCGTAGGCGATGGCGTCGGACACCCGGCGCAGCGCGTCCACCACCCGGGCGAGGGTCCACCCGCCGGGGCTTCGCACCCCGGGGCGGTGCAGCTCCGTGATCACCTCGCGCAAGGTGGTCCCGACGACCTCCTTCATCGTGAAGTAGAACCGCCCCCCGGGCAGCACGCCGAAGTCGTAGACCGGGACGATCCCGGGGT
>Ga0114931_10002061_pt1 | contig 25610 bp, 16 predicted proteins | sample 2SBtaG_FD_89579 | JGI IMG/M metagenome (GOLD analysis project Ga0114931, IMG submission 89579) | Deep subsurface microbial communities from Kolumbo volcano to uncover new lineages of life (NeLLi) - 2SBTROV14_V59a metaG | ecosystem: Environmental > Aquatic > Marine > Volcanic | place: Kolumbo... | reverse complement strand
CCTCGCCCTCATGTCACGCACGCCGGTAGCCCGCATGAATTTAATCGGCGGAACGCACCAGCTGTTTCCGATCCTCTGTCACATTTTGAGCAGCCGCCTGCCGGTGGTGGCAGTATTTTAGATGAAGCTATGCAGGATGCGGATACGGCTTACAGTTCGGACGCTAAAGCCGAGGATGAAGCCAACTATTTGGGTTTGTCCACACGAACGTTGTGGGCGGTTAGTATTTTATCGATTGCCATTGGGGTTGTGTTTTTTCTCGGTTTTGACACTATTCGCAATCACGCCGAGCCGTTTATGGTATCTAAGTTAGCCAGCTTCGGGCAGAATACGTTTTGGATATCCATGGCTGCCGACAGTGGCAGCCTGGATTCCTCCACCGGTATAGACAGCAAAGATATCGTTAACCTTCATGATACCTGCAAGCTGTGTAAAAGCGTCACCCCCATCGTTTTTGGGCCCCATCGGCGGGTACAGGCCCAATTTAGCAGTCAGTCCGATGTTGTTTATATGGATGGTGTCAACGAGGAATATTTTTCCTTGAATAACGATAGTATCACCGCTGGACGCGTGTTTACGGCCGATGATATGCGACAAGGCACGCCGATGGCGGTTATCGGGCCGCAAGTCAAAAACGCTTTATTTGGCCCGGGCGGTGCCGATCCCGTCGGTAAGGTTATCCGAGTCGGCAAACTCAAGTTAGCCGTAATCGGTGTATTGAAAGAAAAGGATGCCAGTTTATTGCTATCGCTTGGCAGCGCCAAAGGCTACGACATAAATAATCGAATCTTGATTCCGTACACTTTTTACCAGCAGCGTTTGGGTACCGATGCGATCAATATGCTGCAGGTTTCCACGGAAAAAATTGAATATATCGATAAAACGATTGCACAGGTAGTGCAAATCTTGCGTAAGCGACATGATCGGACGGGTTTTGAAACGCAGAGTACTCAGGATTGGCTGAATTTAACGCAAGCCTATGGTAAAGGACTTTCAATCATCGGCGTATCCGTGGCTGCTGTTTGTTTTGTGCTCGGTGGCATGGCTATCATGAGCATCGTGGGCTTGTCCGTGGTCAACCGCGCAAAAAGCCGTAAAATGCAAAGTAAGGGTCCGCTGCCCGGTTCGGTACTGACCATTCAGGTTGTCATGGATGCCATGGTGATCAGTGCAATCGGGGGGTTAACCGGCGTTGCGATTGGAATATTGTTGAATTACGGCATCAGTTTCTGGGCAAAAGTTACTATAGACATTGCGTGGTCAATGGCGATTTTTGGTCTTGCTATTGCGATGTTTGTTGGATTGATCTCCGCCCTTCACACTGCGATGCGGGCTGGACGCTTGGCATCTTCGGTTTAAGTTTAATCTGACTCCCGAGGGACGGCAGTTGAAAAATGCAAAACTTGCTTCGTGCTCATGGATTGGTTTGGGAGGTTATTTGCGAGTACTGCTGAATGTCGGGTTGATCGTTATCGCCGCCCAGATAGCATCCGGTTGTCAAACCCCCCCTCCTGAGCTTGCCGCGAATCCTGGCAAAAAAAAACTGGATAGCAAGGTTTGTATCGAAAATTATCAATGGCTGTTACCGGGCAATGGAAAGACTTTTTTCAAGCCCCAGGATTATCTGGTCTGGTTGGCGAAAAATAAACATATCGTGCTGTTGGGCGAACACCACGACCAGCCGGAGCATCATCGTTGGCAGTTGCAAGTATTGATAAGCCTGTATACTTTACATCCGGATATGGTTATTGGCTTTGAAATGTTTCCGCGCAGTACCCAGCCCGTACTTGACCAATGGGTACAAGGCGAGTTGGATGAAAAAGCATTTTTGAAAAAAGTCCAATGGACTAAAAACTGGAATTTCGACGCTAACTTATACCTTCCCATGTTTCATTTTGCACGCATGAATCATATTCCCCTGGTTGCGTTGAATGTCGATCGCGCGTTGGTTCTCAACGTGAGAAAAAATGGCTGGGAAAATGTGGCGGTTGCGGCTCGTCAAGGCATTCGCGATCCTGCACCGATGAGCGAAGCCTACTTGCAGTTTATGGAAGGGATTTTTCGACAGCACTCGGTACACAAGTCCGAATCATCGGAGCAACCGCAAACCACGGTGGATGGTATTCGCGATGATCCGAAGTTTCGGCATTTTATTCAGGGCCAACAATTATGGGATGCCGCTATGGCGCAGGGGCTGGCCGCACAAGTACGGTCCGGTCGATTGGTGGTGGGCGTTATGGGAAGCGGGCATATTGTTCAACACTTTGGTGTGCCCCATCAATTCAAGTACAGTGGCGTTGATCAATTTGCCAGTCTGGTGCCATGGCATCAACAATTCGAGTGTGATCAGTTGAATGCCGATTTCGCCGATGCGGTTGTAGGTTTGCCTACCGGTAACGGTGAAGACGATAAGGTTTCCAAGCCCCGTTTGGGTATCTATATGGAACCGCATACCCAGGGCGTGAAAATTGTGCGAGTCGTTAAAGACAGTGTGGCGCAACATACCGGGTTGTTGGCTGAGGATATCGTTATTGAAATGGCAGGGCAATCGATTTCCGAAACCTCGCAAATTGCCGAGATCGTTAATCATATGCTGTTAGGTTCATGGTTGCCCATCAAGGTTAAACGCCATGAAAAAGAATTGGAATTTATCGCCAAATTCCCCGCCGAGAATAATCACAAACCTGGTCCTTAGGTTGTGAATAGTAGGATAAACTTTTGATATCGTTTGCATTTCAGGCGCACCGTGCTATGCTTTGCTGATTCGTATATTCGAAGAGGAGGGATATCCTATGAACAAGGCCGGGCAAAGCTTGTTACTTTTAACGCTGGTGCTAAGTACACCGTTGATGGCCGGGAAGTCCAACATGGAGGTTGAGATATACGGTAAGTTACATGCCTCCGTGGATGTTGTTGATGATGGCGAAAATGACAATACCAACGTTTCCAGCAACAGTTCACGAATCGGTTTTCGTGGATCAAAGCATCTGATCCGCGATCTCAAAGGTCTCTGGCAGTTGGAGTCCACCGTTGTGGTGGACGGTGAGTCCGGTTCATTGGATGTCCGTAACCGTTATGTGGGCATTAACGGAGGAATCGGTACATTGCTGGTGGGTGTTCACGATACACCTTTTAAATCCCTGGCGCGCTCGGTGGATATTTTTAATGAAACCATCGGCGATAATCGTAACCTTCTGGGTGCAACGGCTTCCGACGGTAACAGCAAGCTTTTTAATGTGCGGGCCAGAAATGCCATATTCTATAAATCGCCTAAGACCAACGGCATCATGTTCCAGGCCTTGTATTCCACCGATTATGCCGGTGATGATACGGTTGCCGAAGCCAATCGGACGCTAAGCAGTGTGTCGGTCACCTACGATTCCGGCCCCCTGTATTTGGGGGTTGCCTATGAAGATCGTTGGAAAAACGCCGGCTACCGGTTGTTGGCCCGGGTTAAATCCGAAACAGCATTTGCCAGTTTTATTTTCGAATCCTTGCAGTCCATGCATGGGGTTGGGGGTATGCCGGAGGATCGAAACGCCTATGGTTTTAATGCGGCTTACCATATCGGTCTAATTTCTCTGGCATTACAATATATTGTGACGGATAAATATGAAGATACAGAGGATTCCGGTGGCAACATGGTTGCCTTGGGGGTCTTTCAATCCCTGTCAAAGAGCACTAGGCTTTATCTGGTCGCGGCAAATGCCAACAACGGCACCAATGCCCAGTTTGGTTTAGGTGGCGGCGGTCATGGTGATCCGGTACTCCCGTATAATGATCCGGTTACTGGCCGTAACGACCAGGATTCGACCGCCATATCGTTTGGAATGATCCATAAGTTTTAACGGTGAGATGTGAACGCAAAACGGCGGGGCTGGTATATGCCGCAGTGGCGTTGTTGATGACCCAATGCGGCAGTTTACCCGCAGATGGCCGTCGCGGCGAGTTGTCCATGGTGCATTGCGGCGGTGTGAATGCCTGCAAAGGGCAATCCGCCTGTAAAAGCGCCGCCAATGCCTGTAAAGCTCGAAATAATTGCAAGGGCCAGGGTTGGTTAAGGCTTTCCGAGCAAGCGTGCAGCGAAAAAGGTGGCACGGCCTTATAACCGTGTGCGTGTCATGACGACAGCAACCAATACTACTTGGGCAGGGTAGCCATGGACAACAATGTGGAGAAAGTTACCGCTGAAGCATGCAAGGCAGTCTAGTTTATAGCGCTCGCATAACACCATGCCAATAACCATGCACGGCATGGCAGTTTCCAACACCAAGGCTGCCAGCAGTTGTCCCTGCAGATTCAGCCAGTAGGCGGTAGTCCATCCGATGACCGGCATCAACAGCAATTGAATAATAAATACCGGCACTAAAATCGGCAATGCATTCAGTTTCAGACTTCGCCACTGCATGGCCATGCCTATGGCGATCACCATGAGTGGGCTTACGCATTGCCCCAGCAACTGGCAGCTTCGGTCCAGCCAAACTGGCATGGGTATACCAAGCAAACTGAAATGGCGCGGGTAACAGCACGTGATACACCATTCGGGAAATGGCCATGCGTTGCTGATCCGCACGCAAGTAGCACAGCCATTTGGATGAGGGTTTCCTGCCTTAATGAAAGTCCCGTGAGCGTGTTGTCAGTGTTTGGATCAGATGACTGTAATCGAATAAACGGTGGGCGATAACATGGATCACCGAACCCTCGCGTTCGATATGTCCCTCAACGCCCAACAAGCGGGCGTTGAGCAGGGCTTGGCGGTGTCGTTCCCCGACACGCTCCCATACTACCACATTGATATGACCGGTTTCGTCCTCCAAGGTGACAAAGGTAACCCCAGCGGCGGTACCCGGTCGTTGTCTGTTTAACACCAGGCCGGCGGTTTGGGTGTGCGTGCCGTGTTTTAGGCCGGCAATACGGTTGGCAGTGTGCATGGCTTGTTGTTGCAGGCTGCGTCGTAACAAGGCAAGCGGGTGTCGTGCCAGGCTTAAACCGGTGCTGGCATAATCGGCAAACAATTCATCCTGCTCCGTCGGCAGGGGCAGGGAAGGGAGGCTTTCCCGGTGTGGTGCGTTAGGTAAAATCGCCAAGGGCGGTGCATAGCCCAGGCTTTGCCAATAGGCTTGGTGGCGGTTGCCGGCCAGGTTGTTTAGGGCGCCGGCAGCGGCCAGGAGGTGCAGTTGTGAAGCTGGTAAACGGGCACGTTCAACCATATCGTTGAAATGTTTAAACGATTGTTGTGTTCGGCTATCGACAATGGAGTCAGCGGTTTCCCTTTTTAGTCCTTTGATCATGCGCAAGCCAAGACGTATCGCCGGTGTGGAAAGTTGCGAATCGGCTTGCAACGAACAATCCCAGTCACTGCTACAAACATCCACCGCTCGTACAGTGACCCCATGGCGCCTGGCATCCTGTATCAGTTGCGCCGGCGCGTAAAAACCCATGGGTTGACTGTTTAGTAAGGCGCAGGTAAATGCCGCCGGTTGATAGGTTTTTAACCATGCTGAGACATACACCAGCAGGGCAAAACTGGCGGCATGGGATTCGGGAAAACCGTAATCGGCGAACCCCTGGATTTGCTGATAGATGCGCGCGGCAAAGTCTTCCTGATAACCTCTCTCACGCATACCTTGCTTAAGCCGTTGTTCAAACGATTCCAAGCCACCATGGCGGCGCCACGCCGCCATGGCCCGGCGTAACCGGTCGGCTTCACCGGGACTGAAGCCGGCAGCCACCACCGCCAGTTGCATGACCTGTTCTTGGAAAATGGGCACGCCCAGGGTACGTTCCAACACATGGCGTACCTGTTCACTGGGATAACAAACCGGTTCCAGACCTTGGCGCCGGCGCAAGTACGGGTGCACCATTTTTCCCTGGATAGGACCGGGACGCACGATAGCTACCTCGATTACTAAATCATAAAAATTGGCCGGTTTTAGCCGGGGTAGCATGGACATTTGCGCCCGGGATTCAATTTGGAATACGCCAATGGTATCGGCCTGCTGAATCATTGCGTATACCTTGGGGTCTTCGGCGGGAATATCCGCCACAGTTATGGTTTTGCCGTAAAAATCATGGATAAGATCCTGGGCTCGATGGATGGCAGTGAGCATGCCCAAACCCAGACAGTCCACTTTTAACAAACCCAAGGTATCCAAATCATCTTTGTCCCATTGAATAACCGTACGTTCGGGCATGGCCGCGTTTTCGATGGGCACCATGTCACAAAGCGGACCGCGAGAGATGACAAAGCCGCCCACATGTTGGGAAAGGTGACGGGGAAAGCCGAGCAATTGATTGACCAGGCTTAAACATTGCTGCAAAACCGGGGTCGACGGATCAAAACCGGCTTCACGCAAACGTTGTTCCGCGACCTCGCGGCCGTCCCACCAAGCTACGGATTTTGCCAATCGGTCCGCTTGGGCTAACTGCAGTCCCAGTGCCTTGCCCACATCCCGTATGGCGCTACGGGCTTGGTACGTGATTACGGTAGCCGTGAGAGCGGCACGGTCACGGCCGTATTTGCCGTAAACATATTGCAGTATCTCTTCACGGCGCTCATGCTCAAAATCCACATCGATATCCGGTGGTTCATTGCGTTCCTTGGAAATAAACCGCTCAAATAACAAAGCCATTCGGGCCGGATTCACTTCGGTGATGCCAAGGCAATAACACACGGCGGAGTTGGCGGCTGAACCGCGGCCTTGACATAAAATGTTGCGACTTTTTGCATATCGAACGATATCATAAACCGTTAAAAAATAGGGTTCATAACACAGTTGTGCGATCAATGACAGTTCGTGCTCGATCTGGGTACGCACTTTTTTTTCGATGCCCTGTGGCCAGCGCCACCGGATACCGTGTTCGGTCAGTTGGCGCAGGTATGCGGTAGGGTCCATGCCGGTTGGTGTCAGTTCCTTGGGGTATTCATAACGCAGGCAATCCAGGGAAAAATCGCATTGATCAGCAACCCGCATGGTTTCCTGCAGCAGCGCCACGGGATAGCGTTTCGCCAATTCATTGCAGGTGCGTAGATAACGCTCACCATTGGCATAAAGTGCCATGCCCAATTGCCGCAGTGGTGTGTTGAGGCGAATGGCGGTCAGGGTATCTTGCAGAAAACGTCGTTGGTATTTGTGCATATGAACATCACCGGCAGCCAGCAAGGGCAGGGCATAACGGTGGCTCAAATCCTGCGCGTTCTTTAAACAACCGGGATCATCGTGGCCCAGCCATAGTCCCAAAGCCAGCCAGCCGCGCTGCTTAAAATGGCGGGCAAACCACGGCAGGTGTTTGTCGCTGTGCGGGTTCAGCATCAATAAACTCAGACAATCGTCTAGGTTTTGTTGCAGATCCTGTTGACGTATACGGTATTCACCCTTGTTCGCCGCGCGTCGTGCCCGGGTAATGAGCCGACAGAGCTGGCCGTAACCTCGGCGATTGCGTGCCAGTAACACGATTTTTAAATCATCGTCCAGTTGGAACTCACTGCCAATGATCAACTTTAAACCACAGGGTTTAGCCGCCTTATGGGCACGCACCACACCGGCCAGGGAACATTCATCCGTTAAGGCCAGGGCCCGGTAACCCAGCCGATGGGCCTGCTGCACCAGTTCCTCCGGATGGGATGCCCCCCGTAAAAAGGAGAAATTACTCAGGCAGTGCAGTTCGGCGTAGTCGGTCATGGGTAGGTCGATGATTTAAGATGCTGTATGTTAATACAGTTATTCGGGGTGCGGAAGAGATTTCGTTTTGACAATAATTGATTGGCCTTGACGTAACTCAAGAAAACAGGTTGCGCACGGACCGCAAAGCGACGTAGGCCTATTAACGACAGCTTGAGGAACTTGGAGGGAGTACGGGCTGGCGATTCAGCATCGTAGCAAGCCACAGCCGATTTTTATGACATAGCTGCATAGCTGGGCAAACCACCTTAATATATTCAGTAAGTTAACAGGGAGGCATCGCCTGCTTGCGGGCATTGTTTTGCAGCACGGCGTATTGCTGCTTTTACCAAATCGTCATGAACGTTTCATGGTCGATGCGCAGCAGATCCGGGGGATTGAAAGTTTTGAGTTTTGACGAATAAAACGGTGTGGTTATCACGGCTTGCTAGTGTATAGTGTAGTGTCTCCTATAAAACGTGCATGGAGAAAGCCGGAGGGCGAGATAGATTTTTTTAGGCATGCATCAAGTATCAAGTCTATCTCGTCACAATGTGCGTTTTATTTGAGACACTACGGCTCGTGGGTGGAAATCCACTTGCAACCCGGCTGAGTCGATCAACTCGCTCACCCGGGCTGCCATGGATTAAAGCTTACGGCGTTGGATCGCTAAGCAGCAAGTAATTGATCACCGAAATCAGGGCTGATTATGCAAGTGCTTTAATGTTTAGCCGAATAAGCCATGTATATACCAATACGATTTTTCGAAAAAAATCCAATATAAGACGCCGCTTTTATCCGTTGCAATAAAATAGTCCCGTTCCACATCCTGTCCATCCCACCAGCCGCCGGTGATACGTTCCGGCCCCTGTGTTATTTGCAGGTGCCGTTGTTGCCAACACAGCCGTTGTTGATGATTGCCAAGGGGTTGCGCCGGATCCAGCAGCCATAACGGGCGATTAGAAGCGTTCCCGTTTCGATCGGCGTGTATTGTTTGTTTGTCATCGGGTCGCTGGGTTGACCAGCTTTTTTCCGGCCGATGATCTTCCATCGCTTGTAAGCCGCTGACCGCTTCGCGTCCAAGCCTTGCCGTTAAACAATTGAACCACGGTTGCCAGGATGTTGGATCCTGGGTTGATAAAAAAAGCGAGGCATTAACGGGGGTTAAATTATATAGACATTCGGCATGCACGGATAAGGCCCTCACGGGTTGTGTTACGTGCAGGTTGTGCATACGGGTTTGTATCAATTGCAACCATTGCCGGCTGTCCTGGCTTAATTCAACGGTTTGCATGCAAATTTCGGTAGGTTCACCGCGGACATGCTGTAACAGCAGCCGCCATTGTTGAACACCTTTGCCATGGGCGCGTAAAAAACCCTGCAACTGCCATAACAAACGGTGGGCTGGGAACAACAGGGCTTCACTTTGCGTGACGTCGGCGTCCATATCGCTTGTAGCCTGGAACTGCAGAGGTGGGGAAAAACCAGCGCGAGGGTCGGCTTGTTTGCCCAAGGCTTGATCCAGTTGCCGTTGCAGTGTTTGGCTAAAACGTTGTGCAAAACCGGTTCTGGGAAGCATAAAACAATCATTTAAAGTGCGTAGCCCCGTTTGTAGCAGGCGTTTCAGTAACGCTGGCGGCAGGGGTAATGTATGCAGCGCCAGCGGGTCCAGCGTTTGCTTCAAAGCAATGCGGTCGGTAATGACCGTGGCATGTTGGTTACGGCTAAGCCACTGGGAAGCCCGTGGTGTTGGGGTGACCGCGTAGTGAGCCCGATACCCCAAACCCTGCAGGCCCTCGGTAATGCTGTCCAGTATCTGTTGTCGATCACCAAAATAACGTTCGCTGCCGCCGATTTCCAGCAACAGGGTTTGCGGGTCGGCAAGATGAACTTTGGCGGTAAATTGCAGTGCCCATGCCGCCAATTGCTGTAACGCTTGTTGTTCCAGGGCGGTATCTCGGGGTCGTGCGCGAAGCGTTGGGCTCAGGCTATAAGCGGAAGCCAGGCTCATACCGGGTTTGATACCGTGGGCCAGGGCTTGCTCGTTACAAAACGCTATGGTTTGATCCGGTTCGATGATGCAAAAAGCATCCAGCATCGGGGCGGCGATTTGCAGCGGAAATTGCGGGAAATACCATGCTGCCCAAAGCATTGGTGGAAGGTTTCAAACAGTGAGGAAAACAGGGCCTGTCGCCCAAGCGCCACGCCGTTTAAGAATGTCGATTCGAAGGCCTTGGTGGCAGGCTCGCAGTTGCAGGCGTAAGCTGACCGGTGCTGGCGAGGTGTTTTGCCGGTGTGAAAATAACAGTGCTACCGCCCGCCCGGTTTCAGCCGCCAATTGCAGGCGGCGCAACTGTGCTCTGGCAAGTCCGTCGACCCATGCCAGTACCGCCATACATGCACCGGCTCGCAAGCTTTGCTCCACGGCCCAAAAACAGTCATCGCGATTTTTGGCGCGAACAGACAAAACCCGTTGCAATTGGATGCCGTGTTGTTTTAACGCGGGCGCATAAGGTATATACGGCGGGGCTATCCATGCGATCCAGTGGTGTTGGCTGATACCGGCTAAGGCGGGCATGACCAGGCGTAGTTCGCCAATGCCGTGATTGTCGATAAGTATTTGTGTCAACCCGCCCACCGGCCAGCCGCCACCGGGTAGCAATGTATCCAATGCTTCAAATCCGGTGCCGATACTGGTGAGGTTTTTTTTTAGACCATCCTGTCCACGCCAAATATGCGGATGGCGGAGTAGTTGGTCCAGGTTGGGAATCACATCAGCTTACCGTTACGGATGATGCCGACACCAATGCCTTCAATGGCAAATTCATGGCTGCGCCCGTTGACAGCGATAGGTTCGAATTCATCATTGGCCGGCAGCAGGCGAATTTGATTACGTTTGCGTTCCAAGCGTTTGACGGTAACCTCGTCGTCGATACGGGCAACGATGATTTGTCCGGTGCGTGCCGTTGCACTGCGGTGTACGGCCAGCAAATCGCCATGGCGAATGCCTGCATCGCGCATGCTTTGTCCTTTAACCCGCAGCAGATAATGGGCTTTGGGGCGGAAAAGTGCCGGATCCACCTGGTAGTGGTTTTCGATATGTTGTTCGGCAAGTATCGGCCGGCCGGCTGCAACACGGCCGATAAGGGGCAAGCCCGTTTGCAGTTTTTTGGTCAGCATGATACCCCGTGATGTGTTTGGTACAATATCGATAGCGCCTTTACGGGCTAAAACACGCAGATGTTCTTCGGCGGCATTGACTGAACGAAAATCGAGGGCGGCGGCGATTTCCGCCCGTGTCGGCGGATAACCCATCTCCTTAATACACTTTTTAATGAACTCAAATACTTGACTTTGACGTGCTGTTAATTTTTCCATGATGTCTCCCCTGGATGCTGTAATTATATCCAGCTCGCCGGTTAGGGGCAAGTTGGTTTTTAAAAAACCATAGAAATGGCATGGTATTAGCAGTGAGCTTAGGGTAAAATATTCTGCATTAAGCACAAACACATACAAAAAACATGGTAATAGATTCCCGGTTTCCATTAAACGAGCAACGCGTTGCTGAGCCTGGACAAGTTCCATGACATAATGTAACGCACTGTTGTCAATCATAAAACAAGGATTTATATCACAGAATGCTAGGTTAAAAGGCAGGTATAATTTTTAATGCTATGCATCCGCTCTCCCGAGTAACTCAAAGGCTAAATTAAGGAGTGCCAATGAGCGTAAGCCGAAAACTGTTTGCAGCCTGTTTCTGCATGGTGATCAGTGCCGGACATGTCGCTGCAGAGACGGCGAGCCTACCTATGCAGGCGTTGGAAGCAATACGTGATGCCGACGGTCAACGTCCCGTGGTGCACTTTGATCGGCGCTGGGGTACACCGAGTTTTATCAAAGCCGAGAGACTCAACCCACCACCCTCCAGTGGTCGCGCGTTACGTGCAGATCGCAAGCGCGATGCGGTAACTTTTTTAGAAAAACAAAGAGCACTGTTTAAGATTCGCGACCCACGTCAGGAATTGTTGTTGGAAAGTGAAGGGACCGACAGTTACGGGCAGCGCCATCTGACCTACCAGCAGATTCACAATGGATTGAAAGTCTGGGGTAAAAAAATAAAAATGCACTACGACGATGCCGGCAATCTGCGGTTGTTAAACGGTCGTCTAATACCCAGCCAGGAAACGTATGCCGGCACGCCCGTCATCGATCAAAACCAAGCCCTGCAGGCGGCGGCGAGCGACCTGCAGTTAGACAATCTTAATAGTAGTGCTGTAAAGGCTCATGAACGCATTTACTGGCCCAGTGAGAGTGGGATCCAGTTGGCCTACCGGTTCACTATTCAACCGGCGCTTGACAGCCGTTGGATTTATATTATCGATGCCATGGATGGTGCAATACTGGCCAAACAATCGGGCATATATAGCCAAACAGCCAATGCCAGTGGTGTTGGTCTGCACCAGGTTCCGCACAGTTTTCGTGCCTGGCTTGAAAACGGCAACTATTACTTGGTTGATGCCCAAATACCGGTAGCGGACCCGCCGGATAATAATCCCCTGGTGATTAAACCGGTGGGCAATACCTATATTTATGCGGCTAATGCGTCGGGCTCGCCTGTTTTTGTGACCAATACCAGCCTCGATACCGGTTGGGATCCGACTGCGGTGAGTGCCATTAAAAATACCGAGACCGTGTACGAGTATTATAAAACCGTGCATCAACGTGACAGCCTGGATGGGAAAAACATGAGCCTAAGCGTGCTGGTGCATTATAACGATAAATTTCTCAATGCATTCTGGAACGGTAGCATGATGGTATTCGGTGACAAAGATGATCGTTCCACCGCGGGTTGCCTGGACGTGGCCGCCCACGAGATGAGCCACGGCGTCATTGAGCATTCCGCCAATTTAGTGTATGCCTACCAAAGCGGGGCCCTAAACGAATCGTTTGCGGATGTGTTTGCGATGCTGATCGATGGCGATGATTGGACCGTGGGTGAAGATTGTTTTGCCAATCCGCTGCGTGATTTTGCCGATCCGCAACGGTTTAACCAACCGAGCAATATGAGTCAATACCTGAGTCTGCCCGCGGACGTCGACCAAGGTGGCGTACATATCAACAGCGGTATTCCCAACCACGCCGCTTATCTTACCGCTCAAGCCATTGGCCGCGAACAAACCGGGCGGATCTATTATCTGGCACTGACCGAGTATCTGACGCCGACGGCACAATTTATTGACGCCCGCCGGGCCTTGCTTGAGGCCGCCGGTGTTATTTATGGCGAGGGATCCAGCCAGCAAAACGCCGTGGCCGCGGCTTGGGACCAGGTTGAAATTACCGAGCAAAACCCTGGTATCCCCAGCGAAGAACCGCCGCTGGATGCCAATGATCCGGTCAACGGTGATGATGTGGTGATTTATCTGAGCGCCCGCGACGGTGAAGTTAACGGTCCCGGGGAAGATTATGACTTATGGGTGCAAAATACCGGGGCACCGCCATTCGGTGGCTATGATGGCGATGCGCTTACCCAACTCAATGGTTCGGTGGCCGTACAATACGCGCGTCCCTCGGCATTGACAAATGATAGTGGTCAAACCCAGTGTTTTTTTGTGGGGCGTAACGGCAGCTTTAACTCGATTTTTTTTGTAACCGAAGGGGGTACGCCTATCGTCATAAACCAACAGGGTGAGAACGGTGCTCCGGTTAGCGTTACCAGCTTGGCGATATCGCAAGACGGGCGGGTTTTTGCATCCGCCACCGATGAGGTGCCGCGCAATCTAATTCGCGTAACACAACTGGTCGGTAGTGGTGGCGGTGGTGGCCCCACCACCAAAAAGTATCCCATCACATCGCAAAATTACAATGAAAATGGTGAAGGTATCAACACCCTGCTGTATGCGGAAAACCTGGCTTTTGATTTCAGCGGTGATTTTATCGTGTTTGAAGGCGTGCATTGCGTGGATGCGCCAAACAATCCCTGTGGTATTGACGGCGGTGGCGGACGTTTTCGGTCGGTGGGAATATTGAATTTAGTGGATGAATCCGTGCATTACCTGTTTCCTAATCAAAACCCAAATATTGATTACCGTAATCCAAGTTTTGCCGCCAATAATAATTTTATTCTAAGCATGGATCGTATCGATCGCAGTGGACTGCAGACGGCCGCCGATATCATTGTTTTTAACCGTCAGAGCAATAAAATAACTGATGCCATGCCTTTAAGTGCATCTCATATCGACTCGCAGTTATGGGGATCGGCTAGTTTCTGGGGTGAAGACGATTATATCAGTTACCTGGATGTTAACGGAAATGCATCCAGCATTGCGCGGGTGGCGGTGGATAAGACTGCCTGGATCCTCAATGGCGAGACGCGGGAATCAGTCAATACCAAAACCAATATTGCTTTGCCTGTTATGTTTCGCACCGGCATACGGCGTTTTCGGCGAGTGGACGTGCAACCGAATTTTGTTAATTTTGGTGAAATAGCAGTGGGGAATAGTGCTGAACAAGTCATTAGTTTGCGAAACCGAGGCAATGAAATTATTCCCATCAACCTGATCAATAATGGTAATTCACAGTATAATTTTGCTTTTATTTCCGCCGATGGTGGTAAGTCTCAACCCACCGCATTACCGCCGTTCAGTGAACTGCGGTTGCGATTGCGGTTTCGGCCAACGCAAAATGGAACGATTGCGGACACCTTGACGGTGCATGTGGGAGCGGATCCGGCGTTTCTTAATGTTTCCCTGCTGGGAACCGGGTCAGGTGGCAGCAGGAGTTCGAAATTTAAAAGTACCAACGGAGGACTGGGAGGGGTCGCGTTATGGTCGTTGCTACTACTGTGGGTGCTTTGGCGTATAAGATCGATAAGGTATTGTAAATGAATAACATTGTTTAACAATGTGATGCAAACATATGTCAAGAATGCTACAATAACGCCCTAAAATCCTTCCCATTTATAAACGGAAAGTTGCGCATATGACAAAACAGAGCATCCTGTATTTATCATTACTATTTTATGGTTTAGTGCTTGGTGCATGTACTGTCAATTCCGATGATCCACCGGATTCCATTCGGATTTCAGGATTTAAACAAAGCTCCTATAATGCTTTGGAAAAAGACTCCCAAGCGGCGATTGATCGAGGTGCAAAACTGTATGATCAATGGTTTGCGCCTGGTGAAGCGCCGGCCGATATGAATCCCATGCTCGCCAACGGTAGAGTGGCCGGGATGACTATCGAACAGTCCTGGCGCTGTGTCACCTGTCACACCTGGAGTGGAAGTGGTGGTACTTTTACTTTTTCAAGTCTTTTGGTCGCACAGCGTGGGCGCCCTGTGGATGATATGTTTCGTACCATAGCGGTGGGATTCGCCAGTAATGATGCCAGCATCCAGGATCATGTTTTTCGCGGTATATTAACCAGCGCACAAATGTATGATTTGGTCTATTTTATCAAGAAAGGTATGAAGTTCCCTGAGACTTATTCACCGCTGCCTTTGCAGGGAGGGAAGGCCATTGGAAATAGTATTAGCGGAAAATTCTGGTATGAGCATGAACCGGGGGCGGCCGTCGCCGGATGCTCGAATGCAGGATGTCACGGTCTGGACGGAAAGGGTGCGGTGCAAGTGCCGATAGGTATCAGCGCGGTGGGCACCCCATGGCGATTTTTGCATATTGCCCGGTTTGGTCCCGCGTATCCGTTTCAACGTGAGCCGGTAATGCCCGCGGTACATGATATTTTTCCCAATGACCCAAACATGGATGAGATACTTACCGATATTTTGGCTTATGTACAGAACTCGTTGCCGGTTCTGGAAATCGGTGGAAATCCGCTGCGTGGCGGCCGGTTGTACGATGACTATTTCAAAGAAAAAAATATTCCCCGGGAAAATAACCCAAACCCGCTATGGGAGAACAAGCGTAACGACACCGAAGACGCGACGGCGGTAACCGCGGCCGATACTTGGCGTTGTATTACCTGTCATGGTTGGGACTATGCCGGCGACAAAGGCGCGTTTGAATTGGGTAATAAAAGCGGTTTTTATTCCGGATTTCCAGGCTTGCTGAAAGTACCTGGTAGAAATACGGATGATTTGGCCAGTCATTTAATTAATAACATTCGCGCGGGGTATGCGGAAGGCGGTACCGTTTACCACCGCTTTGAAATAACCATTACTGAACAGGATGCCAAAGACCTGGTGGCGTTTATCCTCACCGAAATGATTGATACCGAGGATTATGTGCTTCAAAACATCAACAATACTCATGGTGATGCCGAACGGGGAAAAAGTTTATTTACCTTGGGTGAACCGCTGGAAGGGCAGGGTGGCGCGCCCCCGTGCATCAGTTGTCATGTGGCCGGTGCCGTACCGTCAGGCAGTATCAGTACCGCGTTGGAGATGGCGGATGTCGTCAAGGCAAACCGGTTTCTTGCTTTTCACCGTATTCGGTTTTCGCCGCCCGGCCAAAGTGAAGTTATGGAACCGGCCATTAAATACGGTTTGTCACCGCCGGATATTGCCGATATCATGGCTTATATTTTTTCACCCGACTATGATACCGATGTGCAATGACAACGGTCAGGCAATCGCTTCATTTTCTTTCGCTTGAGACGTACCTTTTTCCGGTACGTTGCTGCCGTAATGAGCCGGATCTGAAAGGCCTGCATGAGGCGTGTAGCCGGCAACGCAGGACTGCAGTATGGTTCTAACGGCAGTGCAATCAAAATCATGCATGGCTTGATTGAGTTCACCGAGCTTTTGCACCAACTCCGTCCAAGGCATCTCGCTTTCCCGGGCACGGGTAATGCGAGGATGGTCGGTATCCGAAACGCGATTTTCGATAAGTAGCTCTTCGTAGAGTTTTTCGCCGGGACGCAGGCCTGAAAATTCGATGGTGATGTCACCATGGGGGTTATCTTTGTCTTTGACTTCCAGACCGCTTAAGCGAATCATGCGGGATGCCAAATCCACGATACGTACCGGATCGGCCATATCCAGTACAAATACATCCCCGCCGTTGGCCATGGCGCCGGCTTGTAATACCAGTTGGGCAGCTTCGGGAATAGTCATAAAATAACGACTGATTTGCGGATGGGTAACGGTAATCGGTCCGCCGTCGCGTATTTGCTTTCGAAACAGCGGCACCACCGATCCCGAGGAACCCAATACATTGCCGAAACGAACCATGCAAAATCGCGTGGATGACTGCAATCGAGACATGGCCTGGGTAATCAATTCAGCCAGGCGTTTGCTGGCACCCATGACGCTGGTGGGACGCACGGCTTTGTCGGTGGAAATCAGCACAAATGTTTCAACCTGCAGGTCTCTTGCGACTTCGGTAACACGAAGGGTGCCAAAAACGTTGTTACGTACGCCTTCAATGGGATTATGCTCAACGAGTGGTACATGTTTATAGGCGGCGGCATGATAAATGGTTTGTACCCCGGTGTTGGCAACGACATTATGCAAGCGGTTTTTATCGGTAACCGAACCCAGGATACTGATAATTTCCACGTCATGTAATAAAGCGTTCTGTGTTTTGAGTCCGATGAGTTCTTGTTCCATTTGATAAAGCGCATATTCGGACATTTCATACAGCACCAGTTTGGTGGGCTGTTGACTGAGTATTTGCCGGCATAGTTCCGAGCCGATCGAACCGCCGGCTCCGGTAACCAGCACGACCTTGCCGTGTATGCATTTTGTCAGTAAGGAACGATTGGGCGGAATAGGATCACGGCCAAGCAGATCTTCGATATCCACATCACGAATTTCATCCACGGTGGATTTGCCCGATACCAGGTCCGCCAAGCCCGGTATGGTTTTTACATGCACGGAATACGATTCCAGTTCGTTGATGATTTCGCGTCGTCGTGCTTTTGATGCCGATGGCATCGCCAGTAACACATGGGTAATGTGTTTTTTCTCGATCAGTTGGGGCAATGCAGATCGGGGATAGACCCGCAGGTCATGGATAATACTGCCTTGCAGCTCCTTTTTGTCATCGATAAACACAACCGGCCAGCACTGCCGGGCGGCGATCAAACCGGTGGCCAATTGCGCACCGGACGCCCCGGCGCCGTAGATGGCGACAACCTTACGATTTTTATCACGCTGGCTGCTGTGATTATTGATCACTTGGCGAATTAAAAACCGGCTGCCACCGATATACAATAGCGCCGTGGCCCAATAGATAATCCAAACCGAGCGGGGCAGAACATTGGCTTGATTGGCGAGCAATACAATGGCATACATCAGTGCCACGGCGAGGCTGACACCTTGCAGTACGGCTGTCATGGCTTTTCCGCCCATGTATCGCACCACGGCCCGGTACAGTCCCAGCTTTAGGAATAAGGGAATGGCCACGGCCGGTGCCAAGGCAAACACCCACAGATCCTGTTCAAAATCCGGCGGAAACCATTCATTGATACGAAGATAAAGGGAAAACCATAAAACCAACGGCAAGAACAGCATGTCAGTGCCAATCAATATGGCTCTTTTGATACCGCGCGGCATCTTTTCTAAACTATTTAGCATCTGTTGTCCTGGTGAATTCCCAAAAAAATAGTAAGTGTTAACAATATTTTATAGTAGTATAGGGGTTCAGCTGCCGGAAGTTGTAAAATAGTGTTACACCTTCCATGGTTTTGCCGGTCAAACCACTGTTGAGCCTAAATACTACACAAAATTTTAATAATTTCTACACATAGTCACGGATCACTTTCAGATAAGGAATTCGCACTTGCGCTGGATGGCGGCAATTTGTCTATTAATATCGCAAATTTCAATCTCTCATGCCACCTCGCTGATTTTTCCCGGCGATATCGCCTATCGTCATTATCTAACGCGTTTAAGTGATCATGCTGTTTTATTAACCCCTATGACGAGCTGGCCTGTCACCGTAAAATCATTATCGGATGCTTACCCTACTACTGGAACGAAGAGTGATGGGGATTGGGTTGCATTAAATTACCTGGGCAAAGCCGCAGAACCACAAGGGGTAAGTGCTGCAATTGGCTACGCCAACCGATTTCCAGCCGGCAACCGGTTTGGATTTCCCAATCAGCCGTCCAGGTTTCTGGCTGTGCAAAGCTATCATGAACGTGGATCATTACAGGTCGGCTTTTCGCTGGCAGCCGAACAAACCGCTAGTCGGGCGGAGTCATTGCGCTGGGATGGAAGTTACATGGGTGTGACCACGGGTAACTGGTTCTGGAGCATCAATAAAATACCACGCTGGTGGGGGCCGGGGTGGGGTGGAAGTTTGATTTTTTCCAATAACGTGGAACCGATTCCCGCTATCAGCGTGGAGCGAATAAGCAGCCGGGCTTTTCAGCATCCGTGGTTGCATTGGCTGGGAGCTTGGCAGCTAAGTACAGGGTTGGCAAGGCTGGAATCCAATCGGGTCATCCCCAATGCCTTGTTATTTTTTGCCCGGCTCGTGATTAAACCCTTGGCGGATTTTGAGTTGGGTCTATCACGTACGGCTCAATGGGGCGGTGCAGGGCGACCCCGTTCGGCGGCAACATTTTTTCGCATGCTCGCCGGTTTGGATAATGTGGGAGACGACGGTACGACATCGGCAAACGAACCCGGCAATCAATTGGCGGGGTTTGATATTCGCTGGCGCATACCTTACATTAACAGCGCGTTTTATGCTCAGCTGATCGGTGAAGACTAGGCCGGCGGTACGCCTTTTAAGTATCTTGCCCTATTCGGCTTAGAGTGGTGGGGACGGCAAACTCCTTCAGGCAGTTTACGGGTGTATGCTGAATACGCCGATACCCGAGCCCGCTTTGGTACGGATCGGTCTCTAGGGGTGGCTTATGAGCATTCGACCTATAGCAGTGGATACCGCTATCGGGGTCGGTCCATCGGCCATGGTATCGATGGGGACGCCATACTTGGTACACTGGGGGTGATATGGGTGGGACGCAAGGGCTCATGGATGGAATTGCAGGCTGGGCATTTGCAACCGGATATGCGAGTGCCGGACACCCGGGTTTGGCAATGGGGACTTGTCAGCCGTTACAGAGTCGCAAAGAATACATGGTCTATCAGTTGTCAATGGACAAAGCAGATTGGTGATAGCGGGCAATACAACACGCCAATATTGACAGCGAAGTGGGAGCGAGAATTAAGCCAATAGGATTCAGTGCACAGGAACCGCTAACCGTATGAGATTAAAACTCAAGTACGTTGTATTGTTGGTATTGTTGTTTATGTCTTTTTTTAGCGTCGGCGCGACTCCCGTGCCGACGCCGGATCAACTGGAGATGCTGCGTTCCTTGTCGAGCCAGGAGCGGCAACAACTGATGCGTGCCATGACGCGGCAATCCGACACGGTGGCCAAGCCCGCCAAAACCTTACCCATGCCGGAAATCGTCAAACAAAGACCAACGGTGCAAATCGAGCAAAAAGCGCTTGATGACCGGAAAAAATCGCCTATTGAAAAACAAATTGACGAAGGTTTGGATTCACCGGATCTTCGCGAACGACCGGAAGCAAAAGTCGTTAAGCAGGCGTTAAAGCAGTTCGGCTATGATTTGTTTGCCGGCTCACCAACAACCTTTGCCCCGGCCACCGATATCCCGATGCCGGCAGATTTTATTATCGGGCCCGGTGATACCATCAAACTCAGTTTGTTTGGCACTCAAAATGTCGAACATGAATTGCTGGTCAGTCGTGAAGGCAATCTGAATTTCCCGGAGATCGGTCCCATTCCCGTGGCCGGGCTGACATTTCGGGAGATGAAGGAAATACTGCAGGAGCGGGTCAAACGGCAGTTTATAGATGTGAAGGCCAGCATTTCCATGGGGCAGTTGCGTTCCATTCGGGTTTTTGTGTTGGGCGATGCCTATAAACCGGGCTCCTATACGGTCAGCGCACTGTCAACCATGACCAATGCACTGTTGGTCAGCGGTGGTGTATTGCCGATCGGTTCCCTGCGCAAATTGCAATTAAAGCGGCGCGGCAAGGTTGTTGCCCAATTGGATTTGTATGACTTGCTGCTAAGGGGCGACACCAGCCATGACGCACGACTGCAACCCGGGGACGTGCTATTTGTACCCCCCATTGGCCGTACCGTGGGTATCGGCGGCGAGGTAAGGCGGCCCGCTATCTATGAGATAAAAACCGAGAAAACCGTCAATGACATCGTTAAGTTGGCCGGTGGCTTGCTGCCGACGGCCTATCCCGACGGCGCCCAATTGGAGCGCCTTCGACACAGCAAAGACCGCACCTTGATTGACGTGGACCTGACGGAAAAATCCGGACGCACTAAGCGAATTCAAAACGGTGACGTGGTCAGGGTGTATTCCATCCTGGATAAAATGGAAGACGTGGTGCTGCTGTCCGGTCATGTGCAGCGCTCAGGTGGCTACCAATGGCATCCCGGCATGCGGATTACCGACCTTATTCCCAGCGCTAAAGATTTGTTGCCCAAAGCGGATGTGGGCTATGTCATTATCAAGCGGGAGATGCAACCCAGCCGGCATATCCGTATTTTGTCCGCGGATTTGGAGGCGGCATGGTGGTCCCGGGGCGAAAAGGTGGATATCCGGCTTCGTCCAAGGGATGAGGTGATCATTTTTTCCATCAACGAGAATCGCGGCGAGGCCATGAAACCGGTCATCGCGTTGTTAAGACAACAGGCCCGCTACGGTAAACCCGAACCCATTGTTTCGGTATTCGGAAATGTGCGCTTTCCCGGTGACTATCCCTATGAAGACGGTATGGGGGTGGCTAAGCTGGTGCGCGCCGCCGTGGATGTATTACCGATGACGGATATGGATTATGCTTTGCTGGTTAGAGAAAAACAATATAGCTCTCATATCCATACGTTTTCCGTACGGTTAAGCAAAATATTACAAAATGTTGCCAACGAACCGCTTATCCGGCTGCAACCCAGGGACAGGTTTTATGTCTTTAACATGCAGGGCGATAGGGATCTGCAAATCAAGGACGTACTGGCGAAGCTCAACAGTCAGGCCAGTACGGGCCAACCGGCAAAGGTCGTATCGGTGCGCGGGCATGTTCGTTCGCCGGGTTCGTATCCGCTGGAAAAAAACATGCGGATCAGCGATCTTTTGCGGGCCGCGGGTGACATGACCGAAGCGGCCTATTCCCTGGACGCTGAACTGACCCGGTTTGAGGTGGTGGATAGTCAGATTCGGCAAACCACCCATATTCCGGTGAATTTATCCTCGGCCCTGGCTGGGGATCCCGCCCATGATTTACAATTGTCTGCTCATGATACGTTAACGGTTAAGTTGATACCGGCTTGGGGGGAAAAAGAGTTTGTGGACATTAAAGGTGAGGTGCTCTTTCCAGGCCAGTTCCTGATCAGCCGGGGTGAAAAACTCAGTAAGCTGATAAAAAGGGCGGGAGGTTTAACCGAATGGGCGCAACCCGAAGGGGCGGTCTTTCGACGAAAAAACCTTGCCAAGCGTGAACAGGAAGCATTGGACAAGTTAACCGCCAACCTGGAATCGGAATTGGCGGTGGCAAAACTACGGGAAGGTGCGCCAAGCCCGGATAAAGCCGATGCCTTATACCTCAGCGATACCTTACTCAAGCAAGCCAAGGAAACCAAGGCCGTGGGCCGCCTGGTCATTGATTTGGGTGCTATCGTTGAAGGTGATAAGGACAAGGATGTCCTGCTGAAAGGGGGCGATCAGCTTTATGTGCCCGGCCAAACACAAGTGGTGACCGTACTTGGTGAGGTGTTTTCACCCACTTCCCATATTTACGACAAACATTTGGATCGTGACAAATATATTAACTTAAGCGGGGGATTAACCCACAAGGCGGACAAGGATAAAATCTATGTGATACGTGCCAATGGCGCGGTAGTGGCCGATAGCGGTTCCTGGTTTGGTGAAGGGGAGTCATCGAAAATCAAACCCGGTGACACCATTGTGGTTCCGCTGGATGCCGACAGGATAAAACCCTTGAAGCTTTGGACGGATGTGACGCAAATACTGTATCAATTGGGTATTGCCGCGGCCAGTTGGAAAACCGTGGGTATATTTTAAGTATAAGTTGCTGATATTGCTTGAGCGGCAATACAATTTTTGTTGTAATGACATATAACTGGCAAATTCCAGGGACTAGGTAATGAATAAGCCGTTAGATAATGAAAAGGCGCCGCATATCACAGAAACGGTACGGCCTGCGGTTTATTATATGCCGACGGATAGCCAACAGGATGACGAGATCAATCTTGTTGATATCTGGCTCCAACTCCACCGATTCCGTTATATGATTTTGGGCTTGACCGCAGTGATTAGCTTGCTGGCGGCAGCCTGTGCGCTAATGGCCAAACCGGTATACCGTGCGCAAACCTTGCTGGCCCCAGTCGGCCAGGAATCAGGCGGACCCCAGGCAGCATTGGCTGGGCGATTCGGTGGTCTGGCATCCCTGGCGGGAATCAATTTGAGCGGTGGCGGCGGGGGTATCAAGGAACGCGCCTTGGCCATTCTGAAATCCCGGCGGTTTACCCGGCAATTTATCGACAAACACCAAATGTTACCGGAATTGTTTGCCACTCAGTGGGATGGTGTCAACAAGCAATGGTCAGGCGAGCCGCCTACCCATTGGGCGGCTTTTAAGCTATTCAACACTATTCGGCATGTCAGCGACGAAAAAAAAACCGGTATGGTGCGTTTATCGGTCAATTGGCGTGATCCGGAAAAAGCGGCGCTGTGGACCAATCAGTTGGTTCATGACCTCAACGAGGTCATGCGCCGGCAGTCCATTACAGAGTCTGAGAAAAGCATCGCCTTCTTAAATCAGCAATTGCAAAAATCCAGTATCGTGGACTTACACCAATCCATTTATCGATTGATCGAGACGCAAATTAAAAATATCATGCTGGCCAATGCCAGGGAGGAATATGCCTTTCAGGTGGTGGATCCGGCGGTGGTACCGTTGGAGCGGGCGTTTCCCAACCGCAGGAACATCGTTATCATGGGCTTTTTTATGGGCCTGGTGTTGTCGGTATTTATTAGTTTTCTCTGGTCTTGGCTAAGCCGGATCCGCGACGAAGCCAGTTACCAGAAGCCTTGATGGCAGGTCGTGTTTAGCACTAAATAGCGCGGAGCAATTCATTAATTCCCACTTTCGCTTTGGTTTTTTCGTCCACCTGTTTGACGATGATAGCGCAGTAAAGACTGTATTCTCCGTCCTTGGACGGTAGGGAACCCGGCACCACCACGGCTCCCTCCGGAATACGACCGTAAGTTTCCTCACCGGTTTCGCGGTTATAAATCTTGGTGCTCTGTCCGATATAGACACCCATGGAAATCACCGCCCCTTTTTCCACGATAACCCCTTCGACGATTTCACTGCGCGCACCGATAAAACAATCGTCTTCAATGATGGTGGGAGCGGCCTGCAGGGGTTCCAGTACACCGCCGACTCCCACACCACCGGAAAGATGGACGTTTTTACCGACCTGCGCGCAGGAACCGACAGTGGCCCACGTGTCCACCATGGTGCCGCTGTCCACATAGGCCCCGATATTCACATACGAAGGCATTAAAACCACATTCGGAGCCACAAAGGCGCCTTTGCGAACGGTCGCCGGCGGCACTACCCGTACCCCCGAGTCACGAAATTCCCGTGAGTTAAAATCGGCGAATTTAGGCTCGACCTTGTCAAAATAGTTGCTAAAGCCGCCCTTCATCATGCGATTATCATGGATTCGAAAAGACAGCAACACCGCCATTTTCAACCATTCATGCACGGTTCAGCGGCCGTCGATTTTTTCCGCCACGCGTTTTTTCCCGGAGTCGAGCAGCATAATGCACTCATCGACCGCTTCGCGAACATGGGTTGCCACATGCCTTGGGGTAATTTCGCTGCGATGCGCAAAAGCCTCTTCGATAATCAATTGCAAATCTGACATGCCTGGCTCCAACTCAGCTTACTGCTCTAAAAACGATTTTAACCGTTGCGCCATATCCTTACAGGTCTCCAACTCGGCCACCAAGGCGATGCGCAAATGGGATGTTCCCGGATTGGAGCCGGCTGATTCGCGGCTCAAATAACTGCCGGGCAGCACCGTGACATTATAAGCTTGATAAAAATTTTTAGCGAACTGGCAATCGTCCGCGGGAACCTTGGGCCATAAATAAAAGCCGGCTTGGGGTAAGCTTAGGGGCAATGCCGGAAATAAAATAGTCAAAACCGCTTGAAAATTATTTCGATAGACCTGGCGGTTGTCCTCTACATGGGTTTCATCCGACCACGCGGCGATGCTGGCCGCTTGAACAGGAAGCGGCATCGCACAGCCATGGTAGGTCCGGTAGAGTAAAAATTTTTCCATTAGCTCGGGATCACCGGCGACAAATCCGGAGCGCAGCCCCGGCAGGTTGGAGCGTTTTGACAGGCTATGAAACACCATGCATTTTTCGAATCGGTCATTGCCGCATGTCACGGCGGCCTGCAACAGTCCGGGCGGGGGCTCGTCACAATAAATTTCGCTGTAACATTCGTCGGATGCAATGACAAAATCATACCGCTGGGCCATGTCCATCAGCCATGTCATCTGCGTCATATCCATCACCGCGCCGGTGGGGTTATATGGGTTGCACAAATAAAAAAGTTGACATTGCCGCCAAACCGAAATGGGAATACTTTGCAGGTCGATTTGGTAAGGGGGCTGGGAATCCGCGTTGACATAATACGCCTGTGCACCGGCCAGCAATGCCGCGCCTTCATAAACCTGGTAGAACGGATTCGGCATGAGTACCCGGGGCGAGCGCTGCGGATCGACAAGTGCTTGGGCAACGGCAAACAAGGCCTCACGGGTACCGTTGACGGGTAATACGTGGCGCTCGGCGTCTAACAGCATGGGATTTATTCCATAGCGTTCGACCAGCCAATCGCAAATGGCCTGTCGCAACGGCGGCGATCCTTGGGTGGGAGCATAGCGGTTGAGATCGG
>Ga0114931_10002060_pt1 | contig 25619 bp, 21 predicted proteins | sample 2SBtaG_FD_89579 | JGI IMG/M metagenome (GOLD analysis project Ga0114931, IMG submission 89579) | Deep subsurface microbial communities from Kolumbo volcano to uncover new lineages of life (NeLLi) - 2SBTROV14_V59a metaG | ecosystem: Environmental > Aquatic > Marine > Volcanic | place: Kolumbo... | reverse complement strand
GCTGCGGCGCCGCAGCGGCGCCTGCCGGGGCTGTTTTATTAACCGGGGGCGGCGTCACCAGCCCCGTCCCGGCCACAACGGTCGAGCGTCGATATTTGCCATCGACGTGCAGAAACTAGCCCGTTTTTGCCGAAATCGGGCGTTTTACTTAATCAAATTCCGTAACTGTGAACAGCCGCACAAAATCCAGTTGAATCGGCAACTTGGATCAGTGAGACTGTAATGATTATTGACAGGCGACAGCACTGATTCTTATGGCGGCAACAGCTTCACAAACAAATCTTGCAGGCTTGCCGAGGCGTATGGTCCAGGACGGCATCATTTCCGAGGATCAGCTTCACGAAGCGACCGAGGGCGCCAAGAAAGCCAAGATGACGCTGATCGCGTATCTGGTCAATGAGGACCTGGCCGAGGCACGAGCGATCGCGGTCGCAGCATCACACGAATTCGGTGTGCCCCTGCTCGATCTGGACGCCGTTGAGATCGACCTTGACGTAATTCGTGCTGTTGATCAGAAACTCATTAACAAATATCGAGTCTTGCCACTTGTGAAACGTGGCCAGCGAATATTCCTCGGCATTTCGGATCCGACGAATTTACAGGCAATCGATGACATCAAGTTCGCAACCAGCCTGCGTATTGATCCGGTTGTCGTAGAGCAGGACAAGCTTGAAGAATCCCTGACCAAAGCGATCGAAGCTGTAGACACCAGTATGTCAGGCCTTGAGGACGATGACTTCGATCTTGAGAACCTTGATGTTGCTGGTGAGGAAGATGATCAAGAAGACGATCATCGCGACGATGTCGAAGATGCACCGGTCGTTCGCTTCGTCAACAAGGTTTTGCTGGACGCCATAAAACGCGGTGCATCGGATATGCATTTCGAGCCTTATGAAAAGATCTTCCGCGTTCGTACCCGGCTGGATGGCGTCCTGTCGGAAGTCGCAACTCCACCGGTTATTCTGGCCAACAAGGTTTGTGCGCGTCTCAAAGTCATGTCGAGAATGGACATTGCTGAGCGCCGTGTGCCGCAGGATGGGCGCATCAAGATGCGCCTGTCGAAAAACCGGGCGATCGATTTTCGAGTCAATACCTGTCCGACACTGTTCGGCGAAAAGATCGTACTGCGTATCCTGGACCCGTCGAGTGCGAAACTGGGTATTGAGATGCTGGGCTACGAGGATCACCAGCGACTGATGTACGAGAAGCACCTCGCGAAACCCTATGGAATGATCCTGGTCACGGGACCCACAGGTTCTGGTAAGACGGTATCGCTGTATACCGGCTTGAACATTCTTAATACAGAAGATCGCAATATTTCGACGGCCGAAGATCCCGCAGAAATTAATCTGCCGGGCATCAACCAGGTCAACGTTAACCCGAAGGTCGGTCTGACATTCTCATCGGCGCTCAAGGCTTTCCTGCGGCAGGACCCGGACGTCATCATGGTCGGCGAGATTCGTGACGTTGAGACGGCCGAGATCGCGATCAAGGCCGCACAAACAGGCCACTTGGTATTGTCAACATTGCATACCAACGATGCACCGAAAACGTTGACCCGCATGGTCGATATGGGAGTGAAACCCTACGCCATCGCGACGTCAGTCAGTTTAATTATTGCCCAGCGGCTCGCCCGCCGCTTGTGTGACAGCTGTAAGGAAGTCAAGGACATTCCGCGAGAGGCGCTTGAAAAAGAAGGCTTTACAGCGGAAGAACTTGACGCCGGTGTGACAATATTTGGCCCGAAAGGCTGCAAAGCATGCAACGGTGGATATAAAGGCCGGCTCGGTATTTTCCAGGTGATGGAAGTGTCAGAAGCCATGGGGCGAATAATAATGGAAGGCGGCAACGCGATGCAGATCGCGAATCAGGCGGCACAAGAGGGGGTCATCGATTTACGGCAAGCCGGATTGAACAAAGTCAAGGACGGGGTTACCAGCCTTGAGGAAGTCAATCGGGTTACTATTGAGTAGGTTTTCGCCGGCAACCCAAGCTAATGGACGATAGAGATGGCTAATTCAGCAGTAGTAAGTAATACACCTTTTTTGTGGGAAGGAACCGACAGAAACGGCAAGAAAGTCAAAGGCAAGAGTCTCGCGACTGACGAAGCTACGGTGCGGGCTGACCTGCGCCGTCAGGGTGTCGTACCATCACGCGTCAAGAAGCAGAGTAAAGGCCTTTTTTCAGGCGGCGGCAAAATTACCTCTGGTGATATTTCGATCTTCAGTCGTCAGCTGGCGACTATGCTTGCTGCGGGCATCCCTTTGGTGCAGGCATTCGAGATCGTCGGTAACGGCCATGAGAATGCGGCAATGCAAAAGCTTATCCTGTCTATCAAGGCTGACGTCGAAGGTGGCAGCTCTCTCGCTGAAGCGCTCGCAAAACAACCACTGTATTTTGATGACCTGTTTGTCAACCTCGTCGAGTCGGGTGAACAAGCCGGTGCGCTCGAATCATTACTTGACAAGATCGCGACCTACAAGGAAAAGACAGAGGCTATCAAGAAAAAAATTAAGAAGGCACTAACGTATCCTGCTGCCGTATTGGTTGTCGCGTTTGTCGTTACAACCATTCTCTTGATTTTTGTCATTCCCTCATTCGAGGATCTCTTCCAGGGATTCGGGGCAGATCTGCCGAGCTTTACGCGCATGGTTATCGACTTGTCGCTATTTGTGCGGACAAACGGTATCTATATTGTCGTCGTTATCGGTGGCGCCGTTAGTACATTTTTGTATTTCATGAAGCGTTCGCGACCCATGCGGCATTTTCTGGATCGAATGATGCTCAAGTTCCCTGTTATTGGACCGATTTTACAAAAGGCGGCTATCGCTCGCTATGCCCGAACTTTATCGACGATGTTCGCCGCTGGCGTACCGTTGGTTGAGGCACTGGAGTCCGTCGCTGGCGCAACCGGCAATATCGTTTATGAAGTGGGTGTACTGGAGATACGTGATGAGGTTGCGACCGGTCTGCGTCTGCAACAAGCAATGGAAAATACCGGCTTGTTCCCGAATATGGTCAACCAGATGATTGCTGTCGGTGAAGAGTCCGGCTCTCTTGATGCCATGTCCGGCAAGGTTGCCGATTTCTACGAAGACGACGTCGACGATGCTGTAGACAATCTCTCAAGCTTGCTTGAGCCGATGATCATGGCGATCCTCGGCGTGCTCGTCGGTGGACTGGTTGTCGCCATGTATCTGCCTATCTTCAAGTTGGGTGCTGTTGTTTAAATGCTTGAACTGATACGCGAGTCAGCCCCGGCTTTCATCGCTATCGTTTTCGCTTTCACACTGCTCATCGGAAGTTTTCTAAACGTCGTTATTTATCGCCTGCCTATCATGATGGAACGCGACTGGCGCGAGCAAGCTGCCGAACTCATGGATACGCCACCACAGCAAGAGCTGCCTGAGGGGCGGTTCGACCTGGTTGCACCGCGCTCGCGCTGTCCATCGTGTGGCACATTGATCACGGCGATGCAAAATATACCCGTCATTAGCTATCTTTTCTTAAGGGGCCGTTGCGCCAACTGCAAGTCACCAATATCCGTGCGCTATCCTCTCGTCGAGTTGATGACTGCCGTATTGGCCGCAATCACCGCATGGCATTTTGGGCCCGGCTGGGAGGCTCTGCTGGCGATCATTCTGACGATTACGCTCGTTCCGATCACTATGATCGACACCGATACGCAATTGATTCCCGATGCGATCGTTTTGCCGCTGATGTGGCTGGGCCTGGCGATAAGTCTGTTCCATCCCATGCCCGGCGCACACACACTGTTTATCAGCCCCGCAGACGCGATCGTGGGAGCGATGGCGGGATACCTCACGCTGTGGAGCGTCTTCTGGCTGTTCAAACTGGTCACCGGTAAAGACGGCATGGGTTACGGTGACTTCAAGTTACTGGCTGCCCTGGGTGCCTGGCTTGGCTGGCAACAGCTGCCAATAATCATCATGATGTCCGCCGTCGTTGGTGCTGTGATCAACATCGGTATGATAGTCGCCAGAGGCAAGGATCGCAGCATTCCCATTCCGTTTGGGCCCTACCTTGCCGGGGCCGGCTGGATTACGATGCTCTGGGGTGAGACGATCACGAATACTTATATTGATCTGATGTTCTGAGTGGTCAACAAAGAAATCAAACGCCCCTTTAGAGTAGGACTGACCGGCGGCATAGCCTGTGGCAAGTCGACCGTTTCCAACATGTTCGCTGACCTCGGCATCCCCGTTATCGATACAGATGTCATAGCGCGGGAAGTCGTACAGCCAGGGACACCGGCGCTGGACGAAATCCGCGAACGATTCGGTGAAGCCGTACTCGACTCCAACGGCCATCTCGACCGAGCTGTGATGCGAAAGTTGGTATTTTCCGACGCCACGGCACGACTGGACCTGGAAAATATCCTGCACCCCCGAATCGGCGCGGAGACCCGCCGTCAGTCAGGACTCGCGAACGGTCCGTACCAGCTCGTTGTGGTGCCGTTGCTTGTTGGCTCCGAACTCGCGCATTTCGTTGACAGGATTCTGCTCATAGATTGTGATCAGGAAACACAGATTCAGCGCCTGATGATCCGCGACGGTGAAACTCATGATGGTGCACAAAGAATTCTCGCGTCCCAGGCAAGTCGTGAAGCCCGACTGGCCATTGCCGATGATGTTATCCAAAACAATCGAAGCATGGCGCAAACATTGGAGCGTGTCAGGTACCTCAATTCGCTCTACCAGCGTCTTGCTGAGACAGCATATCCGAGCGCACCGTATTCTGAAACTCCTTGATATCCGACTCCCGAACGCGCGCGCCTGCCAGAACAGAAACCTCATTTCCTTGTAGAAACATGAGCGCCTGGTTTGCCAAATGCAGTGCTTCCTCGTTGAAATTCGCGGTCGCCATTTGCGCTGCCATCGCCATCGCGTAGCTTGCATCTGGTTTCTCTCGTAGAGACTCCTCGAACGATGCCAGCGCATCTGCTGGTCGTCCGGAATACACGTAAACATAACCAATCAGATATTTGATATTCGAATAGGCCAGGGTTTTACGGTCGCTATTTTGTGGCAGTTTCAACATGTCAACGAACAGTGATTCGAGCGATCCGATTTTTATCTCAGGGCACCGCTCCTCAACCACAGCCCTTGTGAATTCATTATATGCCTTCAGCAATCGTGGGTCATAATTGGACGCGGACAATACAGCAGCCACTTTTTCGTATTCGCTCTTGCTGAGTGAATTCATATTACAAAGAACGATAATTCGATTCAGGAGCAACAACGCGTTGTCATCGGGACGCGCCGCAATCGCTCGATCCAGAACTCGGATAGATTCATCCTGATGCCCGGCATTAAACAACATCGTCGCATACTTGGCCTGAGCCCGCGGGGATGTAGGTGCCTTGCGCGCCGAAGCCTCGACGATGCTCGGTAAGCTCGACCAGACAGTTGCAGAGTAACGCGTAAAACCACCCAAGAGCAGTATCACGGACGCCCCAACTAAAATGAAGTTTCGACCACTGAGTTTTTGCCACAGGTATGCAACCAGGGGCAAAAACAAAAAACACGTCGGCATGTAGTTTCGATGCTCGAAATAGAGTTCCAGGTTGAGCACAGTCGATTCCAGCAGGTGCCCGGCGTAAAAAGTCAATGCGGCCATCGCCAACAAGGGTTTTTTCTGTCGATAAATAACGGACACGCTAATAATTACGATGTGAAACACTATGGCCGCTGCCGTCGACAGCGGCGAGAAAAGACCGGTGGACTTGATGAAATGGTCTTGATAGATGCCGGTCGTATACAACTTCGGGATAAACCAGTTCTGTAGATAATCGACGAGAATTCGAGCTTGAGTCAGGAGCCTTTCATAGATACTGAATTCTCTCGGCGGCACAATTTCAAAAAACGTCGGACTGAAAATCTTCGTACTGAGGTAAACGGCGATTGCCACCGAGGGAACGACGATGCAAATGACAGCCCAATATCGGTTCAGCTGACCAAGTTGCCCTCGTTGGCTGGCAATGACCGTGATTTCGATCACCCCGATCACAAGTGGCAACAAGACTCCATTCTCTTTCGAGATCATCGCCAGAAAGGTGAAAAAGCCCAGCGACAACGTCATGATTGAGTAAGCCCTGACCGTGTTGGTCGTCACCAGCACGCGTCCGTGCAGGTACGTGGCGATTCCAGCAAACATGAATAAGGTTGATAATTGCGCCATGCGTTGCACTGCGTACAGTGTCGTCGAAACAAGGAACGGATGCAGAAGCCAGAATGCCGTCGATAACAAAGCAATCCAGCGTGCACTACGCCTGTCGAACTCAAGTATTTGCAGTATCCTGGCTGTCAACAGTCCAAGCAGTAAGCCATTAATGAAATGAATCACCAGATTGGTGCGTTTAAATGGCCACGGGTCGGTCGGCCAGGTAGTGCCATCGATCAGGAAACTCAAAAGTGGCAATGGTCGGCCAGTCGGTCCGGCGTGCCCTCCAAATACGAACGCTTTAAATGTACGCCAGTCACTGACGCCACCGAAATCTCCCAGCGCCCCGATACTGCCATAATCATCCAGCAAGAATGGACCGTGGAGCCCTGGCCAATAGGCAAAGATCCCGACCAAAAATAGAAGCAACCAACCGCCGATAATAGCGAGATTATTCAGATCGTGGCTGTTTTGATCTGCTGCAAGGCTCATTTGTAACCGTCTTTTGACTTAATACAGTGACGACATTCTAGCCCGCGAGCACAAGCGACTGCATCCTATTGGTTCACCTATTTGCCACGCAGCACTCCGGTAGCGCAAAATAGCCGAATGGCCAATCCTGCCGGACAAATCGCTACGCAGCCCGCTCCGGGCATTGCCCACTATGAGCAGCCACTGTCTGAGCGTATGCGGACATTTCTCCGCCCTGAGTTTCTGTACCATCCGATGCTGGGATTGAGTGACCGGGATGACGATTGGGCGACTCGCGCCACGATTTCGACACTCCTGGAGATTCTGGCGATATTGTCCCGCGGAGACGTCCGCAGCGAGGTATTAAATGAGCTGGACCACCAGACTGGTGCCCTGGAGCGATTTCAGAGCCATACAGGCGTCGATGGAGGCCGTTTGAACAGCTTGATGCACAATTTGTCCGCGAGCCGCGATGAAATCTCACGGATCGGCACGGGATTCCTGCAGCCACTCAAAGACAGCGAGTTCCTGAACGCGATCAAGCACCGCAGTGCAATTCCAGGGGGCACATGTGAGTTCGACTTACCCGAGTACAGTCACTGGCTGCGACAGCCGATCGATCGTCGACAGCAGGACCTTGCAGAGTGGATGCAGTCAGTTCGACCACTGTGTGATGGCGTCAGCGAGATACTCTGGTTGATTCGCGAAAGCGCGCAATCCAGTGAAAAACAGGCAGCCAATGGCATGTATCAACACAGCATGCAAAAAGACGGCAATTGTCGATTATTGCGGGTAAGCCTTGCTGCAGGCTCACCGCTTTTTCCGGAAATCAGTGGCAGCCAGCATCGCTTCACTGTCCGTTTTTTGAAGTGGTCGACCGTTGAGAGTCGCGCGGTACAGACTACCGAGCCCGTACCCTTCCAACTCTCAATTTGCTAGCAGGAGCGCGCCTTGCGCGCGAAGCAGAGCGGCGGCCGCAATCAGTGCATTTGCTGCAACGCTTCCACCACCGGCACATCAGCCGGCAACAGCTCATCGGCATCCAGCGCGTCCGTCGGCACCCAGCGCAGCTCCTGTCCCTCACGGCCAACCGGGTCGCTATTCCATTCGCTAACTATGAAAAATTCGATGGAAACAACCCGATCATCGTATTCGTGGCGCAGGCTCATGAACGATGAGCACCGGGTCACCTCGATACCGAGTTCTTCTGCAAGCTCTCTTGACAATGCCTGCGGCGCGGTTTCACCGCTATCAATTTTGCCGCCCGGAAATTCCCACAGCCCGTGAAACGGGCCATCACCCAGTCGCTCAGCAATCAGGATGCGACCTTGAGGGTCGCAGAGAATTCCTGCCGCAACGTCGAAATGGTTCATCGCAACAGAGCTATGCGTTCAGCTTGCCATGACACTGTTTGAACTTCTTGCCGGATCCGCAAGGACACGGCTCGTTGCGACCGACCTTGCGGCCATCGCGCACGAACGGCTCCACGTGAGGTTGTGCCGCTTGTTGGCGACCCTGGGGCTGCCCGCCAGATGGTTGACTGCCGAGAGCTGATGCCTCGGCGTGCTTAAATTTCAGCGCAGCGGCGGATTGCTGTTGTTCGGACATCTCACTCAAATCGTCTTCGCCCTGAATCCGGATCCGTGACAGTATGCTGATAGTGTCGTGTTTGACTTGTTCAAGCAGGGTGCCGAACATTTCGAATGCTTCTCGCTTGTATTCCTGTTTTGGGTCTTTCTGCGCGTAAGAACGCAAGCCAATGCCCTGGCGCAAATGGTCCATAGCAGCCAGATGTTCTTTCCATTGCTGGTCGAGCTGCCGCAACATCACCTGTTTCTCGACACCCCGCATGAGGTCGGCGCCGATATTGGCAACCTTTTTCTCGTACGCCTCCGCAACCGCTGCTATGCAGCGTTCGGCAATACCGTCAGCACTCAGCGTTTTATCATCGTGGGCCCAACGACTGACATCAAGCCGAATACCGAATTCGGATTCCAGCGCCTGACTCAGACCCTCGGTATCCCACATCTCATCCAGGCTGCCTGGCGGAATATGTTGTTCCACCGTAATGCCAACGACTTCCTCACGAATTGCTGCGATAGACTCTTCGATTTCGTCGGCATCCATGAGTTCAGATCGTTGATGATAAACAACCTTTCGCTGGTCATTGGCAACATCATCATACTCGAGAAGATTCTTTCTGATGTCGAAATTATGACCCTCAACCTTTCGTTGGGCACGTTCAATCTGACGCGTCAAAAGCTTGCTTTCAATCGCCTCGCCTTCACGCATACCAGCACGCGACAAGAGACTCTTGGTGCGTTCCGGGTCGCCGAAAATGCGCATCAGCGTATCTTCCATTGACAGGTAGAATCTCGATGATCCGGGATCGCCCTGGCGCCCTGCGCGCCCCCTGAGCTGGTTATCGATACGTCGGGACTCGTGGCGTTCTGTGCCCACGATATGCAATCCACCGGCCTTGAGCACCTGTTCGTGCCGTTGCCGCCACTCTTTTTCGACGCTTTCCGTGTCCGCCCCCTCAGCAGCGTCGTCGAGGGCGGCATCCAGGCTTCCGCCAAGAACAATATCAGTACCACGACCAGCCATATTCGTAGCGATGGTTATCGCTCCTGGCCGCCCGGCATTTTGCACGATTTGTGCCTCACGTTCGTGCTGTTTGGCGTTTAATACGCTGTGTTTAATGCTTTTTTTCTTTAGAAATGACGACAGTAACTCGGACGCTTCGATGGAAGTCGTACCAACCAGAACTGGCTGGCCACTCTCACTACAATCGACAATATCCTCTACGATTGCCTCAATCTTATCTTTCTCGGTCAGGTAAACAAGGTCCGGCTGATCATCACGAATCATGTCCTTGTTCGTTGGTATTACGACAACTTCCAGGCCGTATATCTGCTGAAACTCGAACGCCTCGGTATCCGCCGTACCGGTCATTCCGGACAGATTGTTATACAGCCGGAAGTAATTCTGAAAGGTGATCGATGCGACTGTCTGGTTTTCCTGCTTGATCGAAACGCCTTCTTTCGCTTCTACCGCCTGATGCAATCCATCACCCCAGCGGCGTCCCGGCATCGTGCGTCCCGTGAATTCGTCAACAATGACGATTTCGCCATCCTTTACAATGTAGTCCACATCACGCTGGTACATCGCATGTGCCCGCAATGCTGAACTCAGGTGGTGCAGCAGTTTGATATTGCCGGCATCATAAAGGCTCTCACCTTCGGCCAGCAATCCCGCCTTGGCCATTAACGCCTCAACGTGAGCATGACCTTCTTCCGTCACATGTGCTTGCTTCGCCTTTTCATCGATTGTGTAGTCGCCACGTTCGACGATGCGGCACCGCGCTACCTTGCCGTCCATCTCAACCAACACCAGATCGGCGTCACGATGTTCCGCAACATTGACGGCTTCTTCCAGCGTCATTTCAGCAGTATTTTCGCTACTCAGTACAACCTTGTTTGCCGCAATATCGAAGTTAGTCGGTTCCTCAGTCTCCTCCTGTTTGCGAAGCCTGGGAATCATCTTGTTGATCTGGGCATACAAGTCCGTGCTGGACTCAGCCGGTCCGGAAATAATCAGTGGTGTGCGCGCCTCGTCAATAAGGATCGAGTCAACTTCATCGACTATCGCAAAGTTGAGGGCTCGTTGTGCCTTGTCTGCCGTCGAGAATGCAAGATTGTCTCGCAGGTAATCGAAGCCGAGCTCATTATTCGTCGCGTAGGTAATGTCACTCTGATAGGCCGCTCGTTTTTCTTCCGGCGTCTGGCCACTCTTTGACACACCGACCGTCAGCCCCAAAAACTCATAAATCGGTCGCATCCAGTCAGCATCGCGCTGTGCCAGATACTCGTTGACGGTAACGATATGCACACCATCGCCGCTAATCGCGTTCAGGTAAGCAGGCAGCGTTGACATCAACGTCTTGCCCTCACCGGTACGCATCTCGGCAATATTGCCGTCATGCAACACCATCCCACCGATCAGCTGCACATCAAATGGTCGCATCTGCATCGTGCGGACTGCAGCTTCGCGGGCAACAGCGAACACTTCGGGAAGTAGTCGCTGCAGTGTTTCACCGTTGGCGTATCGTTTCTGAAACTCTGTCGTCCTGGCTTTCAGTGCCTCATCGCTGAGCGCCTGCGTGCCCTCTTCGAGCGCATTGATCGCCGTTACTATTTTTGAGTACTGACGCACCAGGCGCTGATTGCGACTGCCAAATATACGTGTCAGGAAATTGGCCACTGGGGCTCCCTGGGTCCGGTCAAAACAAAGGCCGCTATTCTATAGCTTTTGCGGGCCTATTTAGTATCCAATGTCGCAATTTATGGGTGTTTTTCGCGATCACAAGGACCCGCGGTCAATACCGAAAATTACAGGATCAGGGGATGTTGCGGGTTTATTTGGAGGATTCGCGAATAAACTTCACCGGATTGACCCGGCTGCCGTTATACAGCACCTCAAAATGCAGATTTGGGCCCGTCGCGCGCCCGGTTGCACCCATCAGGGAAACAACCTGACCTTTCTTTACCTCATCGCCGACAGACACGAGATTTTTTGAATTGTGTGCGTAGCGCGTTGCGTAACCGTTGCCATGGTTGATCTCGACCATCATGCCGTAACCATAGCGGTCGGCTGACCAGGTGACGACGCCATCCGCGACAGCCACGACCTCTGCACCCAGTTTGCCCGCAAAATCGATACCGGTATGGTTGGCCGCCTTGCCTGTGAACGGATCAGTGCGTTTACCGAAGTAGGACGAAATCCACCCGGCGCCAACAGGCCGGCCCTGCGGGTAAACGCGATCCTTGAGGTTCTGGTTCATCAGCACACTTTCAAGTACATTGAGCTGCGCTTCACGATCGTTCAACTGGGCTCCGAGTTCATTCATCGAATCGAGCATCTCCGGAATCGCTACATTCGATCCCGATGCCATCGGTTCTTCCGGTCCGCCCATCGCCGGGTTTGAATCGAAATCAAATTCTTCATCGTCAATATCCGCCATGTTCGTCAATCGTCGGCCGAGCGCGTCGAGTCGAATTATGCGCGCATTCATTTGCGCAATGCGTATCGACAATGCATCCAGCGTGTCTTCATTCTCCTGACGGATGGTTTGGATACCCACACGCTGTTGCTGCATTTGACCTGCAAGGACTTCAAGCTCATCAGAACTGACACCAGATCCGGTGCGTGATGCATGCCAGGCACCAACTGCGAATCCTGCACTAAGGACAAGTCCGGCAATAACGGCAATAGACAAACCGGCTTTTAAGCCCGTCAGATTTACCTGCCTGGGGCTTCCAAAGCCCTTGCCGAATATAACTACATTCATTTTCTACGTCCCGGATACGTCGCCTTCGATCGCGTCACGATTATGCAAGTCGCAGAGTCGCCGAGCTCATGCTCGCGTCCGCTTATTCGCGTTGTTGTATACTTGCTGTCCCTGCTCACTTCGGTGGCCCCGCTGTCCTAGGAATGTCCCTTAGACCGGTGGTTTTGCGACCCCGCCTTTCAACGGGTTTGCCCTTATCGTGTGCGACAATATGCATAATGTCGGAATTCATTACAAGGCAACACGCCGCGAACGGTGACCGGGGTCACCTGAAAGAGGTCAAAAGCGCCAACTGCGTCACGTTTTCATGCCCACCAGCAAACTCATAAATCTGCTAAACCCTTGCAATGACGGGGACTTAGGCGATCTTATCGGTCGCGCCAGGCGCATGGGTGAACTCACAGACATTCTCTGCAATGCTCTGCCCGAATCTGACAGGGCTGCCATCGTGGCCGCAAATATCCGGGAGGATGGGGAATTGGTCGTTATTTGCGCATCGTCCGCCTGGGCGTCCCGGCTCCGCTACGAGACCGAAGCCTTGCTTAAGGCGGCCAGGGATGGCGGGGTCTCGGCACATACATGCCGCGTTCGGGTTGCCAATGGATAACGGTAGGAGCGTGCCCTGCCCAAGAAGCAGTAGTTCGATTATCAGGCGTAGGAAGGCGTAGCGTAGGAGATCGGTGCTTTTTTCGCGTCTTTATAGGTGACCTTTTCCCAGGTCGACTCATCGGCCAACATTGCGCGTAACAATTTGTTATTGAGATCATGACCTGACTTATAGGCGCGCAACTCACCGATCAGGCCGTGACCGAGGAGGTATGCATCGCCAATCGCGTCGAGAATCTTGTGAATAACGAATTCGTTCGTGTAGCGAAGCCCGTCTTCATTGAGAATCCGGTAGTCATCAAGAACGATCGCATTGTCCATACTCCCGCCCAAAGTCAGGTTACGTTCTCGCAACGCTTCGACGTCCCGCAGGAAACAGAAGGTACGGGCACGACTGACTTCCTTCAGGAATGACGTTGATGAAAAGTCTATACTTGCCTGCTGACTGATCTTGTTGAACACAGGGTGATTGAAGTACACCTCGAAATTCACTTTGAAACCATTAAACGGTCTCAGCTCAGCCCACTTGTCCCCGTCCTCGACTCGCACTTTTTTTCCGATGCGAATGAATTTCTTCGTGGCATTTTGTTCTTCGATGCCGGCCGACTGCAGCAAAAAAGCGAACGGCCCTGCGCTACCGTCCAAAATCGGAACTTCCGGAGCCGAGAGATCAACATTCAGATTGTCGATGCCGAGACCTGCGATTGCCGACATCAGATGTTCAACGGTAGCCACTTTGACGCCATCTTTGATGAGCGTAGTACCCAGCATGGTCTCGCCAACGAGCCGTGGATCAGCCGGAATGTCTACCGGCTCCGCAAGATCAACACGTCGAAAGGTAATTCCTGAGTTCTCCGCCGCCGGTCGCAAAGTCATGTAGACTTTTTCGCCCGTGTGCAGCCCCACGCCGGTCGCTCGAGTGCTTCTTTTGAGGGTTCGCTGTCTGAGCATTTCGCGGCGAAGATTATCACAAAGCAAGTTCCATGCCCGGGGTCGATCAGGTAGCCGGCCCGGATAATCCGGGCCGGCAAGCGGAGTTACCTGCCCCGGGCAGTCGAACTGCCCGGCCTAATTCAAAACTAATCAGCCTGGCGACGCAGAAATGCTGGAATATCCAGCAACTCTTCCTGCAAGCCGTTAGCTTCGAGACCGTCTCCTACGGCGCGCTGACGCTGTACTGTCGGTTTGTCGAGGGTTTGATAGTTCGGCTCGGCCTGCGCTGTCGGACGACGCACGATACGCATCTGCGAATCGCCGTTTGCGGCCTGCTGCCCCAATCCCGTGGCGACGACGGTGACCCGAATGCGGTCGGTCATATCAGGATCGATCACCGTTCCGACAACCACCGTTGCATCCGGCGACGCGTATTCTTTAACCGTGTTGCCCACTTCCTGGAACTCGCCGATCGACAGATCCATGCCCGCTGTAACGTTTACGAGGATACCGTTGGCGCCAGCCAGGTTGATGTCCTCAAGCAAGGGGCTGGACGCAGCTGCTTCCGCCGCTTCGCGGGCACGATCTTCGCCCGACGAAGTACCCGACCCCATCATCGCCATACCCATCTCGGACATCACTGTACGCACATCCGCGAAGTCGACGTTGATCAACCCAGGCCTCGTAATCAGTTCGGCGATGCCCTGAACGGCACCTTGCAAAACCTGATTCGCAGAACGGAAAGCGTCCAACAGGGTTGTTTCACCGCCGAGCACGGTCAGCAGTTTCTCATTGGGAATGGTAATCAGCGAATCGACGTATTTACCGAGTTCGCCAGTACCGTGTTCGGCAATCTGCATTCGCTTGCTGCCCTCCATTTGGAATGGCTTGGTAACAATCGCGACCGTCAGAATGCCAAGTTCCTTGGCGACCTGCGCCACGATTGGTGCCGCACCCGTACCGGTACCACCGCCCATGCCCGCCGTAATGAATAGCATGTCCGCACCTTCAACTACCTCCAGTATACGGTCACGATCTTCCATCGCTGCCTGACGACCAATATCCGGGTCGGCACCGGCACCGAGTCCTTTGGTAATATTGCAGCCGATCTGCAACGACGTCCGTGCGTGTGATCCTTTGAGCGCCTGCGAGTCCGTATTCGCACAGATGAAATCGACACCTTCGATGCCGGTATCAACCATGTGCGCGACCGCGTTGCCACCACCGCCACCGACACCGATGACCTTGATGACAGCGCTCGAGCTATGCGCATCCATTAATTCAAACATTGAGTCTTCCTCCGCTTTGTAAACTTGAGTATTTCTGTAATCAAAATTGCCCCTGGAACCACGACTTCATGCGCTCCCAGGCTTCCCCGAGGTTGCCGCCGACCGGTGTGCTACGCCGATCCCGGCGTGAAAGATTTTCAAAGCCGTACAGCAACAGGCCGACGCCAGTTGCGTGTATCGGATTGCGAATGACGTCCATAAGTCCTTCAACGTATTGTGGTGACCCGAGTCGCACCGGCATGTGAAATACTTCCTCTGCCAGTTCAACAGCACCTTCCATTTTCGCGCTGCCGCCCGTGATAACCACACCGGCTGCAATGAGTTCTTCAAAGCCACTCCTGCGCAACTCATCGCGAACCAGACCGAAAAGTTCTTCGTATCGGGGCTCGACGATCTCGGCCAGGGTTTGACGTGCAAGCCGCCGCGGTGGCCGCTCGCCGACACTCGGCACTTCAATCGTTTCGTCCGGGTTTGCGAGCTGCGACAATGCACACGCATACTTGATCTTGATTTCTTCGGCGTATTGCGTTGGCGTCCGCATTGATACCGCAATGTCATTGGTAACCTGGTCACCCGCAATCGGGATGACGGCCGTATGCTGAATCGCCCCACCGAGGAAAACGGCGATGTCCGTCGTACCGCCACCGATGTCAACGATGCAGGATCCGAGTTCTTTTTCATCGTCGGTTAAAACCGCGTAGCTCGACGCCAATTGTTCGAGAACGATGTCCTCTACTTCGAGACCACAACGCTGTACGCACTTGACGATGTTCTGCGCCGCGCTCACAGCGCCGGTTACCATGTGCACCTTCGCTTCCAGTCGAACGCCGGACATGCCGATGGGCTCGCGAATTCCTTCCTGACTATCGATGACAAATTCCTGCGGCAGGATGTGCAGGATTTTTTGGTCGGCCGGGATGGCCACTGCACGAGCAGCATCGATAACCCGATCCACATCGCTGGGACTCACTTCGGAGTCCCGAATCGCAACAATGCCGTGCGAATTCAAACTACGTACATGGCTGCCTGCAATACCTGTATAAACGGAGTGGATATCACAGCCAGCCATCAGCTCCGCCTCTTCGACCGCGCGTTGAATAGAATGTACGGTCGACTCGATGTTGACGACCACACCCTTTTTCAATCCACGTGACGGGTGCGAACCGATGCCGACAACTTCGATGCCGTCATCCTCATTCACCTCACCGACGATGGCCACCACTTTCGACGTGCCTATGTCGAGTCCGACAATCAGATTTTTGTCAGGTCGCTTGGACATTCAATGTGTTCCTCTGGCCGCCAGCATTTCCTGCTCGGCCCGTTCCGGATCGCTGACCGGGGTCTGTGATCCACTTTTCCAACCAATCGTGAAACCGTTGCTATAACGCATGTCGACGTATGCTATTTCCATAGCGCGGCCAGTGATAATTTCCGCGACAACAGCGAGAAACAGCGCGGTGCGATCCGCAACGGCCTTACGCCCAAGGCGCACCTCGATTCCGTTACCAAGAGTCATCTCCCAGGAGCCCCGCGCATCGAGATGTACGCGACGAACATCCAGCCCAAGCGGTATTAACTGCTCCCGCACTGCGAGATAGCGCGCGGCGACTTCCGCGGAGCTGGCATCCGGGCCGCTCAGCCTTGGCATCTCCGCTGGTACATGTCGCAGGTCAGTCACGAATAATTCACCGCGCGTATTTAAAAGACCGCTATCACCCCACACAGCCGCCGGATGCTGCTCCGTCACGCTGATCGATATTCGGCTCGGCCAGCGGCGGGCAACACGCGCCTGATCAATCCATGGCAAAGCCACAATTTTTTCCTGAATTCGATCTATATCTGCACCCACAAAGCCTGCTTCGATTTCTTCGCTGATCGCTTCCTCGATATCCAGCGCTGTGACGCGTTGCAACGGGCCACTGATTTCGATGGACGAAATCTCACGGTCCAGCATCTTCAAGCTCAATTGGTAGGTCGCGAACACAATCCCGATAGCAAGAAACGGCGCCAGAATTCTGCCCAGATGAATTTTGGGTATCACAAATCGCCGCGTCGTTTTCTGTTTACGCCTCCGCGCTTGCTTACGTGCCATGAGCCGCCACCTGCAAATCCTTTCCAGCCTCGTCAGCCCTGATACTCGTTTCCAAAATTCGCCAGCACAGTTCCTCGAAATCAATGCCCTCTTTTCTCGCCGCCATCGGCACAAGGCTGTGGCTCGTCATGCCCGGAACTGTATTGACCTCGAGCACCAGTGCCTGACCGTCGGAGCCCGTCATGAAGTCGACTCGCCCCCAACCTCGGCAACCGAGTTCTGAAAATGCCGCGATCGCCAGGTCTGCATATTGCCGCTCTTCAATGTCGTCCGAAGTACCTCTGCAAACGTACTCGGTACGATCGGATTCATACTTCGCGCGATAGTCATAAAAGACACGCGGTGTGACTATTCGAATGCTCGGCAAAGCGCGCCCCTGCAAGATCGCAACCGTGAATTCATCGCCGATAATGCAGCGCTCTATTAACGCCGTATCGCCGTACTGCAAGGCCAACCCGACAGCATCGTTCAGTTCAGCACGGTCGAATACCTTCGACATGCCGACACTGGAACCCTGACCCGATGGTTTGATAATCAATGGGAATTCGAGCTGTTCTGCTGCAACTGAGGCCTCGGCCAGAGATCGTGCAACTGCATATTCGGGCGTCGGTATGCCGGCAGCACGAAACAGGTGCTTGCTACGCACTTTGTCCATTGCGACGGCAGACGCCATTACACCGCTACCGGTATATGGAACGTTCAGCCACTGCAACGCTCCCTGTAATGCACCATCCTCACCACCGGGACCGTGCAATGCGATCCAGGCCCTGTCGAATCCAGCCGCAGCAAACTCCGTGATTGATTTTTCGGCCGGGTCCCACGCATGTGCGTCCACACCCCTGGACTGCAGTGCCTTTAGCACCGCGGTGCCGGTATCCAGTGATACTTCGCGTTCACTGGAATCACCGCCAAACATCACAGCAACGCGGCCGAAGTCAGTTGCGTCAGTCACCGCACGACGTTGATCGTTGACCACCATGGAGCCATTCATGACGGTGGCTCCCCGACGATGCGAACTTCGTGCACTAAACTCACACCGTGCACATCAAGAACGGTTTGACGAACGTGTTCGATCAACTCCTCGATGTCCGTCGCGGTAGCCTTGTCGCGGTTAATTATGAAATTCGCGTGCTTTTCCGAAACTTCGGCACCACCAATGCGGTGACCTTTCAGTCCGGCGGCCTCGATTAGACGTGCAGAATGATCACCCGGTGGGTTCCTGAAAACAGAGCCGCAGCTCGGCAGCCCCAGAGGTTGCGTTGTCTTGCGACGCTCGAGCATGGAATTCAGCGTTTCGATGCTCGGTGTGATGTCCTGCTCAAAGCGAAATAATGCACCCAGAAACCATTCGTTGGCCGGCCCCTTAACGCTGCGATAAGCAACCGTGTACTCCGCTGGTGCTCGCTCGTGAGTCTCTCCTTTACGATCAATCGTTCGTACTGACTCGACCCGCTCCCAGGTTTCGCCGCCGTGAGCACCAGCGTTCATTGCCAGTGCACCGCCAACCGAACCAGGAATACCCGCGAAGAATTCGGATGGCCCGAGTCCCCAGCGTATACATTGCCGAGCCAGTTGTGTGCATGGCAGACCAGCGCCCGCACGAACCAGGTAGTGGTCCGCCCGCTCAATATCCCGGAGTATCCTGGTAGCAGATATGACGACGCCCGATATGCCACCATCCCGGACCAGCAGATTCGTGCCAACACCGTGCCAGAATATGGGTGTATCAATATCGAGGTCGGCAAGAAAGGCGGCCAGGTCTTCCACGCTCGCGGGCATGAAAAATACCTCGGCCGGGCCACCGCAACGCCACGATGCGTGGCGGCTCATCGGCTCGTCGAACCGCAGCTCGCCCTGCACAGTCAGGTCTCTTGCAGCGGCCATCATTTGTGCACCTTCAATATCGGCCCACTGCTGATCAATTCGGGTAACTGCACCGCGTAAGCACCGATGTCACCCGCACCCATGGTCAACACCAGATCACCGTCTTCGATCAAGCCTTTGAGAACCTGCTGCAAATCATTCAATGACTCGACAAACACAGGTTCGACCGAGCCGCGTGTGCGAACCGCGCGGGCCACTGCCCGGCCATCTGCACCGGCTATCGCATCTTCGCCTGCTGCATATACGTCCAGTAAGACGAGTACATCTGCCGAGCAAAGGACGGTCGCGAAGTCATCCATCAAGTCGCGTGTTCGGGAATAACGGTGCGGTTGAAACACAAGCACGATGCGCTTTTCCGGCCATCCGGTTTTTGCCGCCGACAGGGTCGCCGCTATTTCCGTAGGGTGGTGACCATAGTCATCCACCAACATCACCGTGCCGGCGTCGGTCCTGACCTCCCCCATCAGTTGGAAGCGGCGGTCGATGCCTTCGAAGTCGGCAAGCGCCTTCACAACAGCATCGCTGCCAATCTGCAATTCATCGGCAATGGCGATAGCTGCGAGCGCGTTGCGTACGTTGTGCATGCCGGGCAGCTGTAGAGTTACGTGCATGTTTGGGGACACCGTTGTGGTGTCCCCGGAGTTTTGTTCCACCGGAGTGGAACAGCGAGACGGGGACACCACAACGGTGTCCCCAGTCCTGCGCGGGGTGTCCCCACTCCGCAGCACATCAAACTCGGTAGTACTTTCGGAAAATACAATATTGATAGCGCGCACATCCGCATCGGCGTTCGTGCCATAGGTCGTAATCGAGCGGCCGATGTCGCCAAGCACATCATTCACGCCCGGATCGTCGCTGCACACAACAGCAAGGCCATAGAACGGCAGGTTATGCAAAAACTCTACGAAACTGCTCTTGAGTTTTTCGATGTCCCCGTCATAGGTTGACATATGATCGGCGTCGATATTCGTGACAACGGCAAGCATCGGCTTGAGATGCACAAATGATGCATCACTCTCGTCGGCTTCAGCGACCAGGTAGTCACCTTGTCCCAGCCTGGCGTTCGCATCGGCACTCTTGAGACAACCACCGATCACAAAAGTCGGGTCGAGTCCGCCTTCAGCCAGGACGCTGGCGACCAGGCTGGTCGTTGTTGTCTTGCCATGAGTACCTGCAACCGCAACTGAATAACGAAAGCGCATCAGTTCCGCGAGCATTTCGGCTCGGCTGACAACCGGCATCAGCTGCTCTTTGGCAGCCGCAACCTCGGGGTTGGTTTCATCGACCGCGCTGGAGACGACTACAGCATCAGCGTCGCGAATGTTGTCAGGAGCGTGGCCGATGAATACGGTTGCGCCTTGACTCTCAAGGCGCTTTGTCTGTTTATTGCGTTTAAGGTCGGAGCCCTGCACGGCATAGCCAAGACTCAGCATCACTTCTGCTATTCCCGACATACCAGAGCCGCCGATGCCGACGAAATGCACTGTGTGGATTCGACGCATGCGTTTGATCATGCCGCCTGCTCCAGACATATCTCAGTGATAAGACGGAGGGAGTTCGGACAAGCGAGTGCGCGTGCTTTTTCAGCACTGTTAGTTAGAAAAGCGCGTGACTGCAGCCATTGGCGTAGCAGTCCGGCCAGTATTTCCGGCGTGAATTCAGATTCCTGGATGATCGCAGCAGCGCCTGCCGCAAGCATCGGCTGTGCGTTCGCAGTTTGATGATCGTCAACGGCAGCCGGATACGGAATAAACAATGCCGGAACGCCCACTGCGCACAGTTCGGCAACGGTCAAAGCACCGGCCCTGCATACCACCAGATCGGCCCAGGCGTATGCACCGGCCATATCCTCAATGAATGGCAGCAATTCAACATCCACGTCGTGCTCCGCATAGGCATCTATCGCAGTTTGCAGTGTGCGTTCTCCACATTGATGCCGAACCTCGGGCCGTAGTTCTGTATCAATCAACGCCAGTGCGGCCGGCACTGTCCGGTTCAGGGTCAGGGCCCCCTGGCTACCACCAAGCACAAGCAAGCGTAGCGGTCCCTGCCGCTTGCCATAGCGATGCGCAGGTGCGGGAACTGCAGCGATGTCCTCGCGAACCGGGTTGCCGACGGTTTGTGCGTTGACACTGGGATTAAAACTGCCCGGGAAGGCTTGCAGCACAACCCGGGCAAGACGCGCCAGAAGACGGTTGGTCATGCCCGCAGCGGCATTTTGCTCATGGATCACGAGAGGACGGCGAGTCAGCCAGGCGGCGACACCACCCGGTCCACTGACAAACCCACCCATGCCCAAAACGGCTGCGGGACGACGACGAATGATTACGGCCAGCGACTGCAATAGTGCCCAGCCCAGTTGTAGCGGTGAAATAATTAACGCGAGTGCACCCTTCTGGCGCAGACCCTTTACGTTGATCCATTCCATAGCAATTCCAGCGTCAGGAACGATGCGCGACTCAAGGCCACGGTGCGTACCCAGCCAAACCACTTCACGAGAGCTCGCCTGCAAAGCACGGGCGACCGCGAGCGCCGGAAACACATGCCCACCAGTACCGCCGGCCATTACGAGAATTGGACGGGAGTTCATGACTTCTTGCTCCGCTTGCGGCGCTTGCGATTGACGGGTCTGGCATCAACGACCAGCTCGTGATGAATCCGCAACAGCAAGGATATGCAGATCATCGTGATGATCAGACTGCTGCGCCCGTAACTGATTAGCGGCAGGGTCAGTCCCTTGGTCGGCAACATGCCCATGTTCACGCCGATATTGATGAACGCTTGAATACCTAACCATGTGCCGAGACCGATCGCGATGTAGGCCTCGAAGAAGCGCTCTCTATCCGCGGCATGCATCGCCAGCTTGAACACGCGCCACAGCAGTGCCAGAAATAACGCGATCAGGACCAGTGAGCCAAGTAATCCGAATTCCTCGGCGTACACCGCGAACACGAAGTCAGTATGTGCCTCTGGCAAATAGAAGAGTTTCTGTACGCTGTCGCCGAGACCGACGCCGAACCACTCTCCGCGACCTATGGCGATGAGCGACTGCGTCAACTGGAAGCCCGAATCGAATGGATCCGCCCAGGGATCCAGGAAGCCCGTTATTCGCTGCATGCGATAGGGTGACAGCAGCGCCAGCGCTGCCAGTGCCGCAACTGCGGCGACGACAAACAGCAGGAAGTCGCGGATGCGCGCACCCGCCACGAACATCATGGCCATGGCCGTCGCAAGCAACACCACGGCTGCCCCGAAATCCGGCTCCGCCAGCAGCAGTATGCATGCGGCGCTCAGAACGATCATTGGGCGGAGAAAGCCAAGGAACTCCTCACGCAAGGATTTGTTTCGTCGTACAAGGTAGCCGGCCAGGTACATGAGGAAACAAAGCCGTGCCGGCTCCGAAACCTGCAGATTCATGACACCGATGCGTACCCAGCGCGTACTGCCATTGACCTTGTAACCGACACCCGGTATGAGCACAACGATGAGTAACAGTAGGCCAATAAATAACACCAGCGGACCGAGGCTTCGCCATACTTGCATCGGAATAAACAGACAAACGAAACCTGCCACCCCACCAATCGCAGCGGCAAACAATTGCCGTTGAACATAAAAAAATGGATTGCCGGTGGCGTTGTCCGATACCGAAATTGACGCGGATGCGAGGATTACAAAACCGCCCATCAATAAAGCCAAAACAATCGACAGCAATACGGGATCAATTTGCAGTTCTGTCTTGATGCGTGCCGGGAATGGCCAGGTTGCGCTGCGCACTGTCATCGCTTCAGCGCCTCCACTGCATCACAAAAAGCGCCACCACGTTCCATGTAATTGCTGTACTGATCAATACTCGCGCACGCCGGTGCAAGTAATACTGTGTCGTCCGAATCTGCACATTCCGCCGCCATGCTGACCGCAGCACCCATTGTGTCTGCGAAATGCACGGGCATAACGGTGTCAAGTGCGCGCGCGATGTTCTCGGCATCCTTGCCGATCAGGACTGCTCCCCGCAGCTTGTCTTCGACGGCGACCGCCAGGTTCTCGAAATCCCCGCCCTTACCATCACCACCAGCGATCAGCACCAGCATGGTATCGACGGATTCGACCGCAGCGACGGCGGCGGCGACGTTCGTCGCCTTGGAATCATTGATGTAGTCAACCGCAGCAACTCGCGCAACAAATTGCATACGGTGGGGTAAGCCCGGAAACTCAATCAGCACCTGCAACATTGCCGCCATTTCAAGTCCGAGCAAGTCACCCGCTGCCAGTGCGGCAAGCGCGTTGAGTTGGTTGTGTACGCCGTACATCGCGAGTTCACGCGTCGCTAACAACAACGTCTCACCGCGGGCCAGATAAGTCTCGTCACCATCGACGCGCAAGCCGTAGTGTCCGTCTTGGGGCACGTCGATTCCGAAACTGACGACCCGATCGCAATGTTTGCTGTACCTGGTCGCCTCTTCATCCGCACGATTAACCACGGCCGCTTTTGCGTCGCGGTACACGCGATACTTCGATTGCCGGTACTCATTCTCGTCGGCATGCCAGTCAAGATGGTCCGGCGAAACGTTCAGCAAGACGGCGACTTGTGCGGGAAGATTCTGCGTTCGCTGCAGCTGGAAACTCGACAGCTCCAGCACATAGATGTCCGGCTCATCGTGGGCGAGAAGATCCAGGGCTGGATCACCGAGATTTCCTCCAGCGAGTACCTCACGGCCGTCGGCTCGACACATATGATAAAGAAGCGTTGTTACCGTACTCTTGCCGTTCGATCCGGTCACTGCCACAAACGGCGCACTCACATCTCGCGCAAACAATTCGATATCGGAAATGACTTCAATTTTTTTCTTGTGTGCCTTTGCCAGCAACGGGTAACTGTCCGCCACACCCGGAGACGCGATGACCCGCTTAATACCTCTTGGCAACTTGATATCGCCGAGCAATACCTTCGCGTCGGGAAGTAACTCGTCCAACTCTTCCCTGCCGGGCGGCTCTCCACGACTATCAAAAAATATTGCATCGATATCGCTACGCTGCAGGTAGCGCGCGATCGATAAACCGGTCACACCGAGGCCGACAACCAAATCTTTCGCAGTAGATTTCTGTTTGCCGCTCATCGTATTTTCAGGCTCGCCAAGCCGACCAGCACGAGGATGACCGTAATGATCCAGAATCGAACAATGACCTTGGGCTCTGCCCAGCCTTTGAGTTCGAAGTGATGGTGTAATGGCGCCATGCGGAAAACGCGTTTGCCGGTAAGTTTGAAAGAAGCAACCTGGATCATGACCGAAAGCGTTTCGACGACGAACACACCACCCATGATCGCCAGCACGATTTCCTGTCTCACAACAACAGCAACCACACCGAGTGCGGCACCCAGAGACAAAGCGCCGATGTCGCCCATGAATACCTGGGCCGGGTAAGTGTTGAACCAAAGAAAGCCCAGCCCTGCCCCGGCCATTGCAGCGCAAAACACCATGACCTCACCGGTACCGGCCACATAGGGTATACCCAGGTATTCGGCAAAATTCGTATTACCCGTTACGTAGGCGAACAGTCCCAGTGCTCCACCGACGAGTACTGTCGGCATTATCGCGAGTCCGTCCAGACCATCAGTCAGGTTTACAGCGTTACTGAAACCAACAATAAAAAAGTACGTTACGACGACCTGAAACATGCCAAGCGGGATCAAGAGATTCTTGAAATATGGAATCAACAATGAGGTCTGAACCTCATCGGTCGCCGTAACGTACAGAGCAATGGCGGCAACAAGTGCCGCGCTAGACTGCCAGAAGAGCTTTTGCTTCGCCGATATACCGGCGGGGTCCTGCAATACCAGTTTTTTGTAGTCATCGACGTAGCCGATGACTCCGAAAGACAGAGTTATGAAGAGAACGATCCAGACGTAGTGATTCTCAAGATCGGCCCACAGCACCGTTGCTGTCGCAATCGCCGTAAGAATCAACGCGCCGCCCATCGTAGGCGTACCCGCCTTCAGCAGATGCGTCTCCGGGCCATCCTCACGCACGGGTTGGCCAAGTTGATTCACACTAAGACTCTTGATCATCTTCGGGCCGACAATGAACGAAATCATGAGCGCGGTTAGTGCGCCGAGAATCGCTCGCATCGTCAGGTAGCTAAATACGTTGAAACCGGTTTCAAAGCGGGCAAGGTACTCGGTGAGATAAAGCAGCATTACGAGGCTTCCTTTCTCTCAGGTGCCGCGGCACGCAGCGCGTCAACAACACGTTCCATCCGCATTGAGCGTGACCCTTTGACAAGAACATTCACCGAACCGCCGGCGCGACTGACCTCTTTTATGAGTGCATTGATGTCCGAATACCAATCCGCACCGTTGCCGAATCCATCGACACAATGTCTTGACAGGTCGCCAAGCGCGAACAAGCGGTCGACACCGCTTGCCCGAGCTGACGCCCCAACCTCGCGATGCAAATCCCTCGCATCATCTCCGAGTTCTTTCATATCACCGAGCACCAGCCAGCTTTCACCGTCGAGGCTCGCCAGAAATTCTGCGGCCGCTATTACAGACAGCGGATTAGCGTTATAACTATCGTCATACAAAGTGCAGCCGTTTATGCCGGTCAATACCTGCAGGCGTCCCGCGATCGGACGGATGCTCTGCAGCGCTGACTGAATTTCCTTGCTATTGATATCGAGAGCCGTAGCAACGGCCGCAGCGGCACATGCATTGCGCACGTTGTGTATCCCGGGAAGCGGCAACGAAACAGGCACTGCCGCTTTGGGCAGATGCAAATTGAACTCTGAACCTGTTGCGCTCACTTCGATTTCATCT
>Ga0114931_10002059_pt1 | contig 25632 bp, 33 predicted proteins | sample 2SBtaG_FD_89579 | JGI IMG/M metagenome (GOLD analysis project Ga0114931, IMG submission 89579) | Deep subsurface microbial communities from Kolumbo volcano to uncover new lineages of life (NeLLi) - 2SBTROV14_V59a metaG | ecosystem: Environmental > Aquatic > Marine > Volcanic | place: Kolumbo... | reverse complement strand
TATTCGCTATTCACATGTATTCGCTATTCACATGTATTCGCTATTCACATGTATTCGCTATTCACATGTATTCGCTATTCACATGTATTCGCTATTCACATGCATTCGCTATTCACATGCATTCGCTATTCATAAGAACAAACACCTGACATGCAAAATTATTCCATGTAAAAATATTAAATTTAAAATCCGGCCTTATGAGGGAGATAGCGCCCAACGAGTGGCTGTCAATCTTGTAGAAAAAGATGGTGGTAGGCACCAAGGAAGAGCAGGAAAAATACACGCTGTGTAAAACGATTATTCAAATTTCGATAATTTTCTGGAACTATCTTTTTTTGAGTGATCGGTTGCTGAAGTGTAAAAACCCGCAGGATACAGAGGATATGATAGACTCGATTATGAAAGGCAGCGTTCTTGCTTGGGGCCATATTTATTTTTCGGGTGAGTATGACTTCACGAAACCGGCTTCCAAAGATTACCAGTTTAATTACTCAAAATTAAAGAAACTCGAGGTGGTAAAGCCAACAAAAAATCAATAAATTAACGAAAATCAAGATCTTCTTCCATAACAGCAGAATTTCGAAAAGCCAATTAATGGCGTGCTAGCAGTTTCAACACCACTCACCTCCTGCTGTGGTAGCCGTTGACGATTTCGTCCACCACCACGCCGCGCGTGTATTAGTCTAGCAGCTGGCCACTGGTGTCGTAGGTGGCTTCCAGGTGGTACAGGCGGTCGTCCTTCTTGATGCGGTGCGGAGGTAGCTCACCTGGGTAGTCGGGGCTGTCTGCCACTAGGCAGGTGTTTAATATGAGAGTCTATTAGTTTTACTCATATATGTCATCCAGTAATACTGGACATTTGGGGCACTGGATAACTTCAGAGCTCAATTCAAATTGAAAATTTGCGGTTAAGGAAGCTCTGATTAATTCAGAGTTTCCCTAACATTTATATTCCTTTGCGGACTTCGCGTCTTTGCGTCAAGAATACCGTTTAGAATATCCTTTCAGCCATTCACTGCCAGCAAACTCAGTTCGTGACGTATGTCTTCACTGGAAAGTTTTTGATAAGCATCCGGGTCAAACACCACCAATGCCCCGGACAGTTCGTACCAGGTGCAGCCGCTGCTCCATGCCGGTACGGGAACCTGGTTCTGTTCCGGGCGCGCAAACAGATACACGCCTTCTGCTGTGTAGAGTAAATTGTAAGGCTGCTGTTGCTGGTGGAAGTGCTGGATACTTTGCCATGCTCTGGCGACATCCGTTTCAAACTGGCAGGTAGCGGGATAGATCTGCTCACCACCTTTGTGTTGCCATTGCGGCTGGGTGACACCACAACTGTCAGCACCGAGGAACATCTGGAAATGCAGGTGATTTACCGAAGCGAAGGCGCCAATACTGTTATAACCAAAACCGACATCCGTTAGCTTTTCTCCCAGCTGTTGACTCAGTGCGAACATGTAGTCATGGATGGCTTGCGTCAGGTACTGGGGCTGCCAGCTTTGTCGATCGATTACCAGCAATCCGTGACAGTCGGCGAACGGAAACTTGTTGTAGAAAAGATCGACCGGTTTATTCAACAGCTCGCCACTCCAGAAACATTCTTTTGCCATGAAAGGTTTATTGAAATGAAAGCCATCCCGATTAAGCTGTTTCTCCAACCCGGTAAATACCTGCTGGCTAATGCGCCGAGGGCGGAATGAGCGTAACTGGTTATATTTCAATAACCACGGACCCAGTTGTCTTTGCTGCGCCAGCTGGATATTTTCCAGGCCAATATTCAGTAATTGCTTGAAAACCTGTAAATCTTCCTCGACCACTTTCAACGCTTGCCCATTATTCAAGGCCTGTTGATACTGCTGTTGAAGTTCGCCATAGCGCTACATGAGGCGAGGCTGTAAGACTTTGAAAAACGCTGGATCATTACTGGCATTCGCCAGTACCAGGATAAAAGTTTCAATCGTGGCATGCTCCAGCAGTTGTTCCAGGCCAAGATTAAATGCGCTTTGTAAGCGGCTTGCATTATCGAAGGGTAGCTGCATAAATATTAATTAATGAATAATGATGTTGTCGGTGATAAAGGCAAAGAAGTGACTAGCGCCGGAAAAGTACCAGCCCATTTGATTATGGCATTGACCACAGTGCGCAAATTGCCACCGGCAACCGGGAAACCAGCTGTATTCAGACTGTGGCTCACCAGTTAGCTTGCAGCCGGGCGCCTCGGTATAACATACAATGGAAAATGTCTGTCCCTGTGGATTGGTTTTGACATGCTGATGCGAAGAACCAATCTCAATGGCATATTTTTTCTCGGAAACCGGATGAGAACATTGCGCACAAACAACCGGGTGCTGCGGCTCGGACTGTTCATCTCTGGACGTTTCCATCACGGCGGTAATTTTATCACCCAGTACGTCAAACCACATCAGACTATCGGCAGGCCAGTACATTTTCAGCCTTCCAGCCATTCATCCAGATAATAAATCCGCTGGCTTTCGGAAGATACCGAGGGTCCGATGACTTTTGCAGCAAAACGTTTGTTGGTCGGATCTGCCAGCTCAATCGCTTCCATGTGGGAATCCACCACGGTAACACAGTTTTCCGCAAACCGACCACGGGAACGCCGCGGTGCATACACCACCGCGTAACGTACTTCGACCACATTGGAATCAGAATCCAGGGTAATGCCTTGCATATCAGGGACTCGGGTTGGGATGTTGGGCATGGATCGCTTCGATGGCTTCCAGTACATCATCGCCGAGAGTGATATTGATACTGTCGATATTGGACGCCAGTTGGTCCATGCGTGTCGCACCAATGATATTTGCAGTCAGGAACGGTCGGCTATTCACATAAGCCAGTGCCATCTGCGCCGGGTCAAGGGCCGCATCACGAGCAAGATTCACATACGCGGTAGTAGCGGCCACCGCCTGTTCATTGGTATAGCGATTGTAATCCGGCCACAGGGTAATACGAGCCCCGGCAGGCGCACCATGGTTCAGGTATTTCCCGCTCAGCACACCAAAACCCAGCGGCGAATATGCCAGCAGTCCGCACTGTTCACGAATCGAGACTTCCGCCAGGCCTACTTCATAACTACGGTTGAGCAATGAATAGGGATTTTGCACCGACATGACGCGTGGCAGTTGTTTCTGCTCAGAAATACACAGGCTGCGCATTACACCCCAGGGGGTTTCGTTCGACAGGCCCACGTGACGAATTTTGCCCGCCTTCACCAGATCATCCAGCACCGCCAGGGTTTCTTCCAGGGCAACAAATTCATCTTCCGCATTATGCACATAACCCAGCTGACCAAAAAAATTGCTCTTACGGTCTGGCCAGTGCAACTGGTAAAGGTCCAGGTAATCGGTTTGTAAACGTTTGAGACTATCGTGTAATGCCGCTTCGATATTTTTACGATCCAGGCGGCGGTTTTTTTCATCTCGAATATGAGGTAACCAGCCATCCGCAGGACCGGCCACCTTGGAAGCCAGTACAATATCCTTACGACGCCCGGTTTTTTTCAGCCAGTTACCGATAATGGTTTCGGTAGCGCCATAGGTTTCGCTGCGGGGAGGAATAGCATAGAGTTCTGCGGTATCGATAAAATTTACCCCCTGGGCCAGGGCATAATCCAGCTGCTCGAAGCCATCGGCTTCGGTATTCTGCTCACCCCAGGTCATGGTCCCAAGGCAAATCACACTGACATCGATATCGGTATTACCCAGTTTGTGGTATTTCATTGTATAGTCACTCCACCCAAATTAAATACGGAACAGCATCGTCGCCCATGCCATCAATCCTGCTAACCAGTCTCAATGCCCGCTATATCCATGCATCATTGGGACTGCGTTACCTGCTGTCGAATATGGGCGATCTCAAATCCCGGACTCGATTGCTCGAGTTTACCATTAATCAACGTCCGCTTGATATTGCCGAAAAAATCCTCGCTACGGGTGCGGACATTATCGGCTTTGGCGTGTATATCTGGAACATCGAACAGACCACCCAGGTGGTACGCATTATCAAACAGGTATCACCACAAACGCGTATTATTCTTGGTGGCCCGGAAGTTAGTTATGAAACCGAGCAGCAGGAGATAGTTCAACTGGCAGACTACACCATCACCGGCCAGGCGGATCATCGCTTTGCCGAACTCTGCTTTGAACTGCTGTCGCAACAGGCACCATCTGAAACCATCATTCACGCCCTGCCCCCGGCGTTGAAACAACTCAGCTTTCCCTATCGCGAATACACCGATGAAGACGTCGCCAACCGGGTGATTTATGTCGAGGCCTCCCGTGGCTGCCCATTCAAATGTGAATTCTGTTTATCCGCGCTGGACAAAACCGCTGTGCCATTCGAGCTGGAGGCATTCCTGCAACAGATGGATTCACTGTATCAACGTGGTGTGCGGCATTTCAAATTTGTCGACCGCACCTTTAATTTAAAAGCGGCTACCACCACGCGCATTCTGGATTTTTTTCTACAACGCCTGGATGAAAAATTATTCCTGCACTTCGAACTGATACCGGATCATTTACCCGATACCCTCAAATCCCGCATCGTCCAGTTTCCGGATAATTCACTGCAGTTCGAAATCGGTATCCAGACATTTAATCCTGAAGTACAGGCACTGATATCGCGCAAACAGGACAATGACAAAACCCGTGACAATATTCGCTGGTTAAAGGAAAACACCCATGCCCATTTACACACGGATTTAATTATCGGTTTGCCGGGTGAAACGGTGGACAGTTTTGCCGCAGGCTTCGACCAACTGGCGGCGCTCCAGCCGCACGAAATCCAGGTAGGTATATTAAAACGTCTACGCGGCACGCCCATAATTCGCCACAGCGAAACTTTCGCCATGCGTTATAACCCGCTTCCGCCCTACAATATTCTCAGCAATCGCGACATCGACTTCAGTACCATGCAGGACCTCAACCGTTTTGCCCGCTACTGGGATATGCTGGGGAATTCAGGCCGTTTTCAGCACACCCTGCCACAACTGCTAGGTGATCAGCCGTTTGCGAATTTCATGGGCTTCAGTCAGTGGCTATATCAGAGCACTGACCAGACCCATCGGTTTTCACTGGACCGTTTATTTGTGTTGCTGCATAGCTGGTTAATACAACAAACCCACACAGACCAGGACAGCATCGAGGCCGCCCTGCTGGCGGATCATCAACGCTCTGGGCTGAAAGGCACACCGGGATTCCTGCAGCCATCCGAGACCAGCATGTCCGCGCAACCGAAAGGCCAAGCCGCTTTACGCCAGAAACGCCATTCATAAAAAAGCCTGCATCAGCAGGCTTTTTAAAACTTGTCATCATTTGATATTGAAAGTCAGCGAACTCAGCAGCCGTTTTTACTGCAACCTTTCAGTTTGCATAATGTCACCAGTGCAATAACACTGACGACAGATGCCATAATGCCCGCGACTGTGAATATATCCCACTGCATACCAAATACTCCACATCTAGAAAAATAATAATATTAGTACATGATAATGCACTTATCCACATGAGAACCTACGTTTGGGTGATAGTTCACAGGATCAAGGCTGAAATACCGGCGAATTTCGGCTTCAGGCCAGATTTGACAGCTTGCGGGAAAAAATCCAGGCAATGAACAGGAACACAGCCGACAGGCCCAGACAGCCCTCGATGCCGTTCCATTGATAACTCAAACCGGATAACAGGGTACCCAGCAGGCGCCCTACTGCATTGGCCATGTAATAAAAGCCCACGTTCACTGCTACATGTTCCTTCTTCGTATAGGCCAGCACCAGGTAGGAATGCACCGAGGAATTGATGGCGAATACGCCACCGAACACAGCCAGGCCTATCAGTAAAATCCAGTCACCATGAGGCGTGTTGACTGAAATCGTGAGGATGGCGGTAATAATGACCAGCACCTGCACCCAGAACCGGGCGGTATGCCCCTGGGGTGCTTGACTGATGCGCTGGCGTATAAACCGGGGCGCGCTGCCCTGCACGATGCCGTAGAAAATCACCCAGGCTGCCATGAAACTGCCGATCTCGGTTTCCGACCAGCCCATCACTGCCGACAGGTACACCGGCAGGCCTACCACGAACCAGATATCCCTTGCACCGAACAGGAACACCCGCGCAGCCGACAGCAGGTTGATTTCCCGGCTACGGGAAAACAGCTGGCTAAATTTCACCTTGCTGGAGGTGCTACCCAGTTCCTGTTTCAAGGACAGCTTGATGCCCACCAGTATCAGCGCCAGCGCCGCCGCCATGGCGTACAGGGAGTGGGCGAATCCCAGGGTATTCAGCAATACGCCGCCGAGGAAAAAGCCCACACCCTTGAGGGTGTTCTTGGAACCGGTCAGCAGCGCCACCCATTTGAACAGGCCGGCCTCGTCCCCTTCCCGCACCAGCAGTTTGACAGCACTCTTGGAACTCATCTTGGTGAGGTCCTTGGCGATGCCGGACAGGGCCTGCATGGCCATGACGAAACTGACAGACACCACTTCGGACCAGCCATCCGACACCTGGGCCAGACCCACCAGGGCTACCACCTGCAGCAGCAATCCGGTGGTCAGGGTGAGGCGCAGACCGTAATGCTGGCCGATCCAGCCACCCAGCAGGTTGGTGACCACGCCGAAAAATTCGTACAACAGGAACAGTAAAGCAATGGTAAACGGGGAATAACCGAGGGAATAAAAATGCAGCAGCACCAGCATGCGCAGGGCGCCATCCGTCAGCGTAAAGCCCCAGTAAGCGCCGGTAACCAGAATATAATTAAACATGGGCGGGGAGACTATTAAACAAATGTAACGAAATGATGACAGGAATATGTCAGGTCTGATGACAGGCAATTCATGCTTCGGTTGTCTGCTTCTGCCCCACCGCTAAACGATGCCCCTCAGGGTCCTGCAGGTAAAACTCCTGCATGCCGAAAGCGGTAGTGAGTAATTCCCCCACCGGTAAACCACGTGCAGTGAGATAACGGTGAAACGAGACGACATCATCGGTGAAATAATACAGTAGCAGGGAATCCGAGGCTGGCTCGGGGGCATCCTGCTTGAGCAGCATCAGGTAGGTATCGCCAGAACGCAGATGTACCCATTCCAGGCCGGCGCCCCCCATGCGTTGATTGATCACCACATACTGGAAAGCTTCCTGGTAGAACGTCAGCAAGGTTTCCGGTTGCCGCGTGTGGATCACTGGAATGACGCCATCCAGCTTCATCGCTACATTCTCAGCAGCACGGAACCCCAGGTAAATCCGCCGCCGAAGGCTTCCAGCATAACGGTTTCACCTGGCTTGATGCGGCCATCCCGCACGGCGGTATCCAGCGCCAGGGGTACGGAAGCTGCAGAGGTATTGCCGTGTTTGTCCACCGTCACCACCACATGGTCCATGTTCATGCGCAGCTTTTTAGCCGTCGCCTGGATAATGCGGATATTGGCCTGGTGCGGTACCAGCCAGTGGATATCGGATTTGGCCATCTGGTTGGCCTGCAGGGTTTCATCCACGATGCGACCGAGTGTGTTGACCGCCATCTTGAAGACTTCATTGCCCTTCATGGTGATATGGGCATCCGCCGTACGCAGTTTTTCCATGCCATCAGAAACCCCGACCGGTACGGTCAGCAAATGCTCGTAACTACCGTCAGCATGCAGGTGACTGGAAAGGATACCGGGTTCGTCACTGGCTTCCACGACCACGGCACCGGCACCATCGCCAAACAACACACAGGTGGTGCGATCGATCCAGTCGAGGATACGTGACAGGGTCTCAGCGCCTACGATGAGGGCGCATTTGGCCGAGACGGTACGAATAAACTTGTCGGCGAGTCCCAGGGCATAGACAAACCCGGTACACACCGCCTGCACGTCGAAAGCGGTACAGCCATGGATATCCAGGCGTTGTTGCAGCAAACAGGCAGTGCTGGGGAAAATCCGGTCCGGGGTGGTGGCGACGATAATCAGGTCGATATCGCTGGCACGCTTACCGGCGGCTTCCAGTGCTGCGCGGGCGGCTTTTTCCGCCAGGTCACAGGTACGTTCGTCATCCGCGGCGATATGCCGTTCGGTAATACCGGTGCGGTCTCGAATCCACTCATCGGAAGTCTCCACGATCTTTTCCAGATCATGGTTAGTCATGATGCGTTCTGGCAGATAACTTCCGGTACCGGTGATGCGTGCGTACTTCAAGCGGATTCCTTATCGAGTAAGTGTTCGAGGTGTTTGTCGATGCGCTGGGGAATATTCTTTTCCACTTCCAGCTGGGCGATCTTGATGGCATTGGCAAACGAAAAAGCATCGGCGCTACCATGGCTTTTGATCACAATTTCCTGCAAGCCTAACAGGCTCGCACCATTATAGACCCTGGGATCGACCCGGCGTTTAAAAGCGCGTAATACCGGCAAGGCTATCAGCCCGGCCATGCGAGTAAGGACATTCTTTTTGAATTCTTCACGCATGAAATGGGTGATCATCTTGGCCACCCCTTCCGAGGTTTTGAGGGAGATGTTGCCGACGAAGCCGTCACAAACCACCACATCCACATCGCCACTGTAAATATCATCCCCTTCGACGAAGCCAATATAATTAATGCCGCTGCCGGATAATAACCGATCGGCTTCTTTCACCTGGGCGTTGCCTTTCATGGCCTCAGAACCGACATTCAGCAGGCCAACCCGGGGGTTAGCCACATTATCCACCGCGCTGGCGGTAATGGAGCCCATCACTGCAAACTGGAACAGGTGATCGGCGCTACAATCCACATTGGCTCCCAGGTCCAGCATATGGGTATGGCCGGCAATACTGGGCAGGGTGGTCATAATCGCCGGACGATCGATGCCCGGCAGGGTCTTGAGCACGAATTTGGCGGTGGCCATCAAGGCACCGGTATTACCGGCGCTGACCGCGGCCCGGGCCCGGCCTTCGTGCACCAGGTTAATTGCCACCCGCAGGGAGGAATCTTTCTTTTTACGCAATGCCTGGGCCGGGCCTTCGTCCATTGCCACCACTTCGGAAGCATGCTGTATCTGCACCTGGTCACCCAGGATCAGGCCATGTTTCTCGGCATTCTGCCGGATTTCGTTTTCCAGCCCCACCAGGATCAGGCGACTATCAGGCTTTTCCGCCAGCAGTCGTGCGGTGGCCGTGATGACGACTTCAGGACCGAAGTCTCCACCCATGGCGTCAATGGCGATTACCGGGGATTCAGACATTATTGACGTAGAAACAAAAAACGGGCGGAATACCAGGAAGTCCGCCCGTTAATTTGATGATGCCAGGCTTATTCAGAATCGGCTTTGCCGGCAACAACCTTACGACCACGATAGTAGCCATCGGGTGTCACATGGTGACGCAGGTGGGTTTCACCAGTAGTCGAATCGATCGACACCGCCTTGCCAGCCAGGGCATCGTGAGAACGACGCATATCACGTCTGGAGCGAGTTTTACGGTTTTGTTGAACAGCCATGGTTATCTCCAATAATCAATAAGTTATCTAACTTACCTGAATCCGTGACTTCACTACGGCACAGAGCACAAGCTCTTGATTACACAGCGGTTTAAACAATACCCGCTTAACCTGAGGGTGAAGCTAAGATTTTTTAAAATCCACTGTGAAACCAATATCTTGCACTCTGTTATCCGCATTGAAGTCACGGATTCAGGACTTATTTAAAGTAAATCTTTTAGTACGGAAAACGGATTTTGTTTATCCGGATAATCTTCCTGCCGGGCATTTTCCTGCTCTGTCTTCTGCCGGTTAAGATAGTCAGAACAGTCATACTCATGCATGGGTACCAGGGGCAATGCCAGAATCAGCTCATCTTCCAGTAACTCGGGTAGATTCACCTCTCTGGCTTCCATTACCAGGTATTCCATGTCCTCCGGCACTGGCCGGGCTTGTGCTTCACTGGCCACCAGCGCCATTTCAAAGCGGGTGTTCAGATCATAAGGCATAGACTGCATACAGCGATCACAGCGTAGTGCCAGCTGGGCATTGGCCTCACACGCCAGGACACGCAGACGACCCTGCTTACTGAACTGAAACCGGACCTCAACCACACCTTCGTCGGATAACAGCTTATCCTGCAATCGCGCCAGTTTATTCAACGGCCAGATGCCGCTGATTTCAGCAGCCTGTTCCGCCTTCTGGGCGTAATCGACGAATTCAGGTATTAAGGGGCCCATAACAAGCGCGAAATAGTAGCCTTTTTGACCCGGCATGTCAAAATAAATGGCTTTAAATTCAACCATTTCCACAGGATATTTACACCCTTCCTGGCGGCCCGAAAAAATCCCGACTTGAAGCCTGAATAAAAGCCGGTATCATTGGCCTCCCCTGAACCCCGAGCTGAACTTTGGGACCTTGATATGCAACTGGTTTTAGCCTCCACGTCCCCCTTCCGCAAAGCGTTACTGCAACGCCTGCAGCTGGATTTCGACACCGTTTCACCGGATGTGGACGAAACCCCATTAGCGGACGAATCCATTGACGAGATGGTTATGCGCCTGTCCCAGGCCAAGGCCCGGGCTGCGGCAGAAACCTGCCCCGACAGCCTGATTATCGGCTCCGACCAGAGCGCCGAACTGAACGGCCAGCCCCTGAGCAAGCCAGGTGGATTCGACAAAGCCTTCCAGCAACTGCGTGCGGCCTCCGGCCAGCGCATTGTGTTTCATACCGGCCTGTGCCTGTACAACAGCGCAACCGGGAAGTCCCAGCTGGCCAGCGTGCCTTACACGGTGGTCTTCAAATCCCTCAGTGATAACCAGATTGAATACTACCTGCGCCGGGAGCAACCCTATAACTGTGCCGGCAGTTTCAAATCCGAAGGCCTGGGCATTACCCTGTTCGAAAAATTCGAAGGCGAAGATCCCAATGCCCTGATCGGCCTGCCCCTGATTAAACTCATCGACATGCTGGCGAATGAAGGCATATCGCCCCTCAGTTGATTGCCGTTGGCATGAGTCTGCTACACTCGGTTATAAAAATCAGATGACAGGCCCATGTACGAAAAAAAAGCCCCCCTGTGGTATAACTTCTTTCGCCCCGCTGGTGACCAGGTCACCGAAGTCACCCAACTGTGGATGAATACTCCGCTGTTCGAAGGCATCAGCTATAGCAAATGCCGCGAACTGGTGAAGAATATGCATCCGCGCCAGTACCAGAAAAACGAAACCATTTTCACCAGTGGCGATATCGGTACCAGTGTGATCCTGATTCATCATGGCAGCGTGGATATCAGTGCCGGGGATAAATTACTGGCGGAATTACAAAGCGGCGATTTCTTTGGTGAAGTTGCGCTGATTATCGACGAACCCCGTACCGCCGATGCCATTGCCGCGGAAGAATCAGAACTGATATTTTTCCTGCGTTCGGACCTGGAAGAATGGATCCAGCGCTCGCCGCGAGACGGTGCCCAGTTCATGCTGAATCTTTCCCGTGTGCTGGCAGCCAGGTTGCGGCATACCAATATCCTGATGTCACTCCAGGTCGGCTGATGTTTCCTAAACTGTTTGGCCATTACCTGTTTAAATCCGTCTTCATGCTGCTGGTGTTTATCACCATCGTCACCCTGCTGGCCTACATCCTGGCTCCCTTGTTAATCCCTATTATTGTGTCATTCGTGCTGTTCGCGGTACTGGAACCAGTCAGCGGCAGCCTGCAACGACATGGCTTTCCTCGCGCCACCGCCTCCCTGTCAGTGCTACTGCTGCTGGTCATTGTCACGGTACTGGCGGTATATCTGTTATTACCCCAGCTGTCGGCCCAGTTATCGGTATTGAAAACCCAGGTTCCCATCATCTGGCAGTCCCTGTCCGATTTTGCCCAGAAAATTTCCGAACAAATCAGCGCATTCCTGGGACTGGACATAGACACCGGCAAAATACTCGAACCTGTCATCACCCAGGGGAATGTCTACGCCAAGAAAATCTTACTGCAGGCATCCAACTTCCTGTTCAGCCTGAGCTTCATGCTGGTGCTGATACCGATTTTTACTTTTTTCCTGATCCGGGATTATCGCAACATGCGCAACACCCTGCTGGACGCCCTGCCCAACCGCAGTTTCGAACTGGGCTGGCTGATTTATCATCGGGTCGCCCACCAGCTACAGGAATACATTCGTGGCATCATGATCCAGTCATTAATTATGACCCTGGTCACCAGCAGCGGCTTTTACATCATCGGATTGCAATCACCGGTACTGCTGGGCATCATCGCCGGCGTGCTCAACCTGATACCCTACATTGGCCCATTGCTGGCCATGGTCCTGCCGGTATTACTGGCACTGGGACAAACACCGCTGGACCTGTGGCTGGTGCTGTATGCCATCAGTGTATTGCTGATCGCGCAGTTAATCGACAACGCTATAGTGGTACCGGCGGTTATCGCCCATGCCGTTAACCTGCACCCGGTGATCGTGATTATCGGGATTATTATATTCGGCAACCTGTTCGGTTTTATCGGTATGATCCTGGCTATACCAACCCTGGCCACAGTGAATATTATTTTTCGGGGATTATTACAGGGACTGAAAACGCAGGATATATTTGCCAGCCAGAATGCCGGCGAAGCAGCGCAAGATTAAGCCGTAGTATTCATTATCCCAGAACCACAACCTGGCCGAGTTATTTTTCTGCAGCCGGTTGCGCTTTCTGTTCCAGGGTCATGGTATTACCTTCTTTCTGCACTTTCAGGTTACCCAGGAAAGTCATACCCAGCAACGGCATCCTGGGATGATTACCCTGCACCACAACCGCATCAACATTTTTTGCTTTCAGGCGCCCGAGCCGAACCGTCCTGAGTTTGATATGCCAGGCATTCGCAACACCGGAGGCCGTTGAAGTAAAAGTCTTTTTGCCTTCCAGGCGATAAGGAATACCGAGTGTTTTCGCCTCCGTTTCACTCATGGCGACACTGGTAGCACCCGTATCAACCAGGAATTTAACCGACTGGCCATTAATACTGCCATGGGCCAGGAACATACCGCGATCATTGGCGAACAACTGCTCTTTATGCACTTCAGGGGCTGAATAATTCATCGACACGGTATTACCCAGCTGGAAAACTTCTTCCTTACCATCAAACGCAAGGGTTGCCCGTTTGCTATCCGCAGCAATCAGCCTGACGCCTTCCGGTGAGGTTTTATTGAGCTTGATGGTACGTCGTTGACCGTCGATCAAAACCACCACCATACCGGGCAGCAGCGCCTGCACATCGATATGTTCTATGGCCATGGCCGGACGCGACAAAAACTGGCTGGCAATTAGTACACAACTAAGGAGTAATCTGTTCATAAGTTTTAAAACCGGTATTCAAGGCTGGTTGAATAAGCCGTATCCGTATTTTTAACATTCACCGGTGGCTGGTTATCACGGGATACATCCAGACTCAGGTTAATGGACAGCTCATCCAGTATATCCACCTGGAACGAAAACTGTTCCAGCAAGCGGTAATCCACCAGGCGTTCAATATCCGGCTGGAAATAAATGGTATTGATCCAGCGCGCCTGCTTATTGATGGCCTGTTTGAATATCCAGTAGGTATTCACCCGGGTTGTGGTGTCGGTTTCCTGCTCCAGGGTAACAGTACTATCGTCCAGTTGTTCTTTGGAATAAAAGAGTCCGCCTTCCAGGGTCGATTCTATAGACGGATTATCCACACTGAGCCGATACCTGGCGCCACCACCAATCAGGGCACGCAACTTCAGGCGCGTGAAAGCATTGGATTCAAACTGCAGATAGGATTCCCATGAAAACTGTTTATCCATGTGCCACATTTTCCTGAAATGAAGAAACTGCTTGTCGGTATCCTTCACCTGGTTACTTTCACCATAATCATAACTGAATATAATCAGTTCAGTGGTTGCAGGCGAATACCACTCCAGATGCGTCGCCAGGCCTGCACTCAGGGTCTGGGTATTACCCGATTCACCATTCACCGTTAAATTAATATAGCCATCCATACCGGTATCCGCAACACGGGTATGCAGGCGCTGGGTTTCGATATTGACGATAGCCTGCGCCTGCGCGTTTACACATGCCAGGACAATAAATATTACGAATTTTTTCATAACCAGTGACGGGCAATTAACAGTTGCATGATAATCAGGGAGAAAACACCAGCCAGAATATCGTCCATCATAATCCCCAGACCACCTTTCATGTTGCGGTCGATGACGCGAATCGGCCAGGGCTTGAGGATATCAAACAGGCGAAACAACAGGAAGCCGACCAGCAAACTGGTGGCGTTCATTGTGACGCCGATCATGGTAATCATGTAACCGGCAATTTCATCCACCACAATGCCCGAATGATCATGTACTTTCAGTTTTTCGCTGGTGTAACCGGCCGTATAAATACCCAGCAGGCACACCAGGGCTGTGACCAATAGATACAGTGGCTGACCAAGATAGCTGCATAAATAGGCTATGGGTATAGCGACCAGGGTGCCCCAGGTTCCCGGTGCAAACGGCATCAGGCCGGAGCCAAAACCCAGGGAAATGCAATGCCAGGGATGCATCAACCAGCTGGCAGGTATTTTGACACTATTTTTTTTGTGATTAGAAATGTTCATAACCTTTTCCGTCTGGCGCAAACAAACTGCCATCCGGATGATGACAGCGAATACCTGGCTGGGTGGTGATTTCACCAATGCACTGCACCGGCGTTCCCAGCTGCTTCAAGACGGCTAGTATCTCAGCTTCTTTTTCAGGCGTCAGGGTAAAACACAGTTCATAATCATCACCGGCACTCAATACCAGGTTCCAGTCCGGCTGGGACTGATAATAGTTCTGCAATTCTGCTGACAACGGTATCTGTTGCAGGTAAATATCAGCACCACACTGGCTGCTTTCACAGATATGCCCCAGGTCAGCCAGTAAACCATCAGAAATATCGATGGCGCACCGGGCCAGTCCGGCCAGTTTCAGTCCTGCTGCCACCCTGGGCTCAGGTCGTTGCAAGCGTTGTACACAGTAGGGTACGGAAACATCTATTTTTTCCAGCACGCGCGCCAGCCCCAGCCCGGCATCGCCCAGATTTCCAGTGACATAAATCCTGTCCCCTGGTTGTGCGCCACTGCGTAGCAATGCGACGCCCGGGTTCGCATATCCACAGATATGCACCGTGATACTCAGTGGTCCGCGGGTGGTATCACCGCCCACCAGCTGCACCTGCCAGGCTTGCGCCAGCTCCCTGAATCCCTCAGCAAAACCCGCCAGCCAGGCGTCATCCTGCTGCGGCATACTGAGGGACAGGCTGGCCCAGGCGGGCTCGGCCCCCATGGCCGCCATGTCACTCAGGTTCACCGCCAGGGATTTATAACCAATATCGTCCGCAGCTGCCTGCGGCAGAAAATGCACCCCCGCCACCAGGGTATCCATGGAAAACGCCAGCTGCCTGCCCGGCTCAGGTAATAACAGAGCGGCATCATCCCCGATACCCAGCGGCACATCGGCACGGGATTGGGTCAGCGGGCGAAAATAACGCTCGATTAAATCAAATTCAGACACGGTTCACTTTCGTTTGACGATAGAGTGGTCTGGATTGTAACCTGCTGGTATATAATCACAACAGACACAACAACAGGGATATAAATAATGAAACAGCTCATCAAATCCAGCCTCGGTCTCGTACTCCTGCTGCCCGTCATGGCCCACGCCGCAGTAATGATCGAAACCAGGGATCCGCAATCAGGTTTATCACAGATATATATTCAGGGCGACAAAGCCCGCATCGACATGCCGAGAAGTAAAAATGGTTACGTGGTCATGGATGTGAAAAACAAAACCATGAAAGTGGTGATGAATAAGCAACGCATGGTCATGGACATGAGCGAATTCATGACGGAAACCGGTGCCGACACACAGGGCCAGCCCTATGTTGATAGCTATACCAAATCCAAAGGCCTGGGGCCCACCATCGCCGGTTATGAAACCGAAGAATACGAAATTTATGGTGATGGCAAATACTGTGGTAGCGTGGATGTTTCAGTGCGGGCCATACGCGACCTGGGTCTGAAAAAATTCGCCAGGGCCCTGATGACCATGGAACAGGAAATGAACAAGAAAATGTCCGGCCTCACCGGTGGAATGATGAACCAGCACATGGGCAAATGCGCCCAGGCGCATATTAAAACGGCGAATAAACTGCAGGATATCGGCTTTCCCCTGCGCAGCCTTAACCAGCATCACCAGGTCGAGTCCACCGTCACTCGCATCAACAAACATGCCACCTTACCTGCCGGTGCGTTTACCATCCCGGCCAGTTACAAAGTTACGAATATGTCCCAGATGATGAACGGTGTACAACAGCAGTTAAAACAGATGCAACCACAGATGAACCAGATGATGCAGAACATGTCCCCGGAAATGCAGGAACGGATGCGTCAGCAGATGCAGCAGTTTCAACCGCAGTAAACTTTTAAGACTTTGACACGGAGCCACAGAGACGCGGAGAAAACCAGAATGATGAATTAAGAAGTGAAAATTATGAATTCATTCTAAATTCAATAACCCTCATTTATTTCTCTGTGACTCTGCGACAGGTCTTGTAGCCTATCCTTAAGCCTTGCTTTTCACTTCACCCGGACGTAACTGCTTCGCCAGTTTGTCCAGTACACCGTTAATGTATTTGTGGCTCTGGTCGGCACCGAAGGTGCGCGAAAGCTGGATGCCTTCACCGATAACCACGGCAAAGGGTACATCCGGACGGTGTTTGAGTTCATAGGTCCCCAGCCGCAGGATGGCACGCTCCACCGGGTCCAGGTGTTCTTCGTTGCGATCCAGCAGCGGCAGTATCAAGGCGTCCAGTTCATCCACCTGGGCGGGGATGCCATGCAGTAGTTCATGAAAATATTCCAGGTCCACTTTTTCCATGTTCTGTTCATCATGGAACTGCACTTCGATATCGTTGATTTCGTTACCGCTGAGATCCCACTGGTACAGGGCCTGTAATACCTTTTTGCGGGCATTACTGCGGCCCTTGGTGAGTGGCAGGTCTGACATTAATCAATCTTGTTCAGCAGGTTAACCATCTCGATGGCAGAGGCGGCCGCTTCGGAGCCCTTGTTGCCGGCCTTGGTGCCGGCACGTTCGATAGCCTGCTCGATGGTATCGGTGGTGAGGATACCGAAAATCACCGGCACACCATGATCAAGTGCCACTGACGCCAGGCCCTTGGAGGCTTCACCGGCGACAAAATCGAAATGGGGTGTGGAACCACGAATCACCGCACCCAGACCGATAATCGCGTCATAGTTACCGGACTGGGCCAGCTTCTGTACCGCTACCGGCATTTCATAGGCACCGGGAACTTTGATCACGGTAACATTCTCGTTCGGTACACCGTGGCGCTTGAAGGTATCCAGGGCGCCGGCTTCCAGGCTGTCGACAATGAAGCTGTTAAAACGGGCTGTGACGATAGCAAAACGTCCCTCGGAATAATTCAGTTCGCCTTCGATTCGATTAATTTCACTCATGGATTGTTCTCTTTCTGGTTCGGTCATTGGTGTGAATTATAAGCGTCATAGCGGCATACCAGCCAGCGATGTCGCGTTTATTTCAGCCCTGATAGCAGATGGTGCAGTCGTGTTATTCCTTGCCAGCCACATAATCCACCACTTCAAGGCCAAAGCCGGCGAGGCCGTGGATGCGTTTCGGCGCCGACATCAGCAGCATTTTGTGCACGTTCAGGTCCATCAGTATCTGCGCACCGATGCCGTGGGTACGTAGATCGGAAGGATGATCTTCACCGTGTTCGTGTTTTTCCACCAGCGGATGTTTCAGCATCCATTGCACGATGTCGCGCGCATCCTGTTGCTGGCGCAATACCACCACCACGCCCGATTCATCCGCTTCGGCGATCTGTTGCATGGCAGCACGCAATGGCCAGCCGGGATTTTCGCTGGAAGCCAGCACATCGGAAAGGATATTCTCCACATGCACCCGCACCAGTACCGGTTTTTCCGGATCCACCTTGCCATGTACCAGGGCAAAGTGCAGCCCCTTGGCCAGCTGGTCCTGGTAGGCATACAGGCGGAACTGACCGAATTCGTTGGGAAAGTCTGACTCCGCCACCCGCTCCACGGTTTTTTCATTTTCGATGCGATAGCGAATCAGGTCTTCGATAGTGCCGATTTTAAGCTTGTGTTCCTGGGCGAATTTCTCCAGGTTCGGACGCCGTGCCATGGTGCCGTCGTCATTCAGGATTTCCACAATCACCGCACTGGGATCACAGCCCGCCAGCCGTGCCAGGTCACAGCCGGCCTCGGTATGACCGGCCCGATTCAGTACCCCGCCCGGCTGGGCCATCAGGGGGAAAATATGTCCCGGCTGGATGATATCCTGCGGCAGCGCATCCGGGGCGACCGCGGCTAGCACCGTGGCGGCTCGATCGGCGGCGGAAATACCGGTGGTTACGCCTTCCGCTGCTTCGATGGACAGGGTGAAATTGGTGCCATGGGATTCATCCGTGGCATTCACCATCAACGGAAGTCGCAATTGCTGGCAACGCTCCCGGGTGAGGGTCAGACAGATCAGGCCACGACCGTAGCGGGCCATAAAATTGATGTCCTCAGCCGTGGTCTGGGAAGCCACCATCAACAGGTCACCTTCGTTCTCACGATCCTCGTCATCCATGATGATAACCATCTTGCCCTGACGCAGGTCTTCGATAATTTCTTCTATACTATTCAATGACATATTTAATATTCTTAATGTTGGTTACTACATAAAACCGTTGTCCCGCAGAAAGGATTCGGTAATCCCCGCTCCCTTTTCCGCAGCTTTGTCACCCAGGATGATGCGCTCCAGGTAGCGGGCGATCAGGTCCACTTCCAGGTTTACCCGACGGCCTGGCTGGTACTCGTTGATAATCGTTTCCTGCAAGGTGTGGGGCACGATATTCAATTCGAATTCGGCTCCGGAGATCTTGTTCACTGTCAGGCTGACACCGTCCACGGTAATGGAGCCTTTCATGGCGATGTATTTGGCCAGCGAGTCCGGTGCCTTGAAAGTAAAGCGTTCAGATCGGGCATCGGTATGGCGAGAAATCACTTCCCCCACACCATCCACGTGTCCGCTCACCAGGTGGCCGCCGAGACGGGTGGTGGGCGTCAGTGCTTTTTCCAGGTTCACCCGGCTGCCCTGCTTCAGGTCTCCCAGGGTGGTGAGTGACAGGGACTCGCCGGACACATCGGCACAATAGGCATCCGCATGCAGCTCGATGGCAGTCAGGCACACGCCGTTAGGCGATACTGTCACCCAGGGCGACATCCGCCATATCCAGCTTGCCGGTATTGATCCAGAAACGGGCATCGCCACCCTGCTTCTGGAGAGATTCAATATGACCGATGGCGGCAATAATTCCGGTAAACATCAGCTCTCCATCTCCACGGTGTAAAGGGTCATGGGTGTGGCGGACGCGTTGTTGAATTCGGCCCCGGCTTCGACGCCGGCGCGGGCGATTTCTTCCGCCGAATCGAGACGATCATACAGGGCATACATGGCACCCAGGGCATATTCAGAGCCGGAACCAATGGCCCAGAAGCGCGTGTATTCGCTCACTTCCCGTAACGAGTAAATGCCGAAGATACCCTTGGCATTGCAGATCAGGGCATCGATGTGGCTGGCTTCATAGGGATCGTCATCTTCGTCCTTGGCATTGAGGAAATACTTGTCTTTCAGCACCGGGTGCAATTTTCGGAAGGTTTCGAATATGGCCATGCGGTTGGACAGATCGATATCCACTTTCTTGTGCTTGATAACGCTTTCCATCACCAGGGAATGGGCGGCACTACCCACGATACCGAAATAGCCATCGCCATAGGACTGGATTTTGTCATAGCTGGCATCGAAATCCGCACCCATGCGCAGGTCGCCAAAGCTGGTGAGACTATCGGCGGCGATGCAGGCGATGCCGTTCTTTTTAACTACAACGATGGTGGACATGAAATTTGTTTTTCCTACTACTCAATTAAAATCAAAAGCATTCGTCACAGAGACACAAAGACGCAGAGATGTGGGAGTAGATAACATCATGAAAACCTGTCGTGTCATTTCTCTATACTAGCGCTAATGCGCCAGTCATTACCCACGGCGCGAATGTCGTTAATCTTTAGTGGCAAGCGCTGGTTCATCGTCTGGATGCCCGGCAGGTGCAGCAGCCCTTTACCGGTATCCCCCATCAGGTGAGGCGCCATGTAGACCACCAGTTCATCCACCAGGCCCTCGGCCATCAGGGTACCACTGAGGGTGGCACCGGCTTCCACGTGGACCTCGTTGATTTCCTGCTGCGCCAGCCATTGCAGTGCGGCAGTGAGATTCACCCGGCCTTCCCGGGAACCCAGCTGCACGACCCTGGCGGGATAATCATCCGGTACTGTCGAGCTGGTGATAACCACCACCTCACCTGGCAGGGAAAACAGTCTGGCATCCCGGGGCACTCGCAGGCTGGTGTCCAGGATGACCCGCATGGGCTGACGCGGCTCCGTCTCTATACCCAGCTCGGCGGCCGTCAGGCGCAGGTTCAGGGACGGATTATCCTGCAGCACCGTCTCACTACCGCTCAATACCGCACTGGCCCGGGCACGCAACTTCTGTACATCGGCACGGGCCTCGGGGCCGGTGATCCAGGCGCTTTCACCGGACGCCATGGCGGTGCGGCCATCCAGGCTCATGGCCAGCTTGACCCGCAGCCACGGCAGATCCGTTTCCATTCGCTTGATAAAACCAGGGTTCAGGGCCCGCGCCGATTGTTCCAGTACGCCTACATCAACCTGAATTCCAGCTTCCCGTAGTCGTCGTATCCCCTCACCGGCCACCCGCGGATTGGGATCCTGCATGGCCACCACGACCCGGCTCACACCGGCCTTGATCAGGGCATCAGCACAGGGGGGGGTTCGGCCATGGTGACTGCAGGGCTCCAGGGTGACATACACGGTGGCACCCCGGGCCCGGTCTCCTGCCTGTTGCAGAGCCAGCACTTCCGCGTGGCCCTTCCCGTCGAGCGCATGAAAACCGTCGCCAACCAGTTCGCCTGACTGCACGATGACACAACCCACACGCGGATTGGGATGGGTGGTGTAAAGCCCCTTTTGCGCCAGTTGAATAGCGCGGGCCATGAAGGCCTGATCGCTCATGGTGAAGCTTATTGCTCCAGTTTTTCGATGGCTTCGCGGAAGGCGTCCACGTCTTCAAAACTCAGGTACACTGAGGCAAAACGGATGTACGCCACATGATCCAGGGTTTTTAATTCTTCCATCACCCAGTCGCCGATTTTACGGGCATCCACTTCACGCTCTCCCAGGGACAGCAGACGGTGCTTGATGTGGCTGATACTGGCTTCGATTTTTTCCATGGTGACCGGACGCTTTTCCAGCGCCTTCGCAAAACCGGAGCGCAGCTTCTCTTCGTTAAAGGCTTCGCGACTACCATCCTGTTTGACCACCCGCGGCATGTTCAGCTCGGCGTGCTCATAGGTGGTAAAGCGCTCACCGCAGTCGGTGCATTCCCGGCGCCGGCGTACCTGACCACCGTCGCCAGACAGGCGGGAATCGATCACACGGGTATCCGGTGTGGCGCAGAAAGGACAATGCATAAACGAACCCGACTCAGTCTGTGGTGTAAACCGGCAGGCGTTTGCAGATGGCAGAGACCTTCTCTTTTACATCGGCAATGATAGTGTCCTGGTCCATATTTTCGATCACGTCGCACATCCAGCCCGCCAGTTCGATACTGTCCTGCTCATTGAAACCGCGAGTGGTAATGGCCGGGGTACCGACACGTATACCGCTGGTGACAAACGGCGACTGGGGATCGTTGGGAACCGCGTTCTTGTTCACGGTGATAAAAGCCTTGCCCAGGGCCGCTTCCACGTCTTTACCGGTCAGGCCGGCTTCGATAAAGCTCACCAGGAACAGGTGGTTGTCGGTGCCTTTTGAAACCACGTCGTAGCCTCGATCCATGAATACTTTGGCCATAGCCCGGGCGTTCACGATCACCTGCTGCTGGTAAGTCTTAAATTCCGGCTCCATGGCTTCCTTGAAAGCCACCGCCTTGGCGGCAATCACGTGCATCAGCGGGCCCCCCTGGCTACCGGGGAAAATGGCAGAATTGAATTTCTTGGTGATCTCGTCGTTGGCCTTGGCCAGGATGATGCCACCACGGGGACCGCGAAGGGTCTTGTGGGTAGTGGATGTGACCACGTCGGCAATCGGCACCGGGTTGGGATACAGGCCGGCGGCTACCAGACCGGCTACGTGGGCCATGTCCACCATCAGGTAAGCACCGACGCTGTCAGCGATATCGCGGAATTTCTGCCAGTCCATTACCCGTGAATAGGCGGAAAAACCGGCAATGATCATTTTCGGCTTGTGTTCTTTTGCCAGGCGTTCCACTTCGTCGTAGTCGACTTCGCCAGTCGCCTCGTCCAGCCCGTACTGGACCGCGTGGTAGATCTTACCGGAAAAGCTCACCTTGGCGCCGTGAGTCAGGTGACCGCCGTGGGCCAGGCTCATACCCAGTACGGTATCGCCGGGTTCGCATAAAGCCATGTATACCGCGGCATTGGCCTGGGAACCGGAATGAGGCTGTACATTGGCATAGTCGGCACCAAATAGCTGCTTGATACGGTCGATAGCCAGTTCTTCCGCCTTGTCGACGTATTCACAACCGCCGTAATAGCGTTTGTGGGGATAACCTTCGGCATATTTGTTGGTCAGTACGGAGCCCTGCGCCTGCATCACCCGTGGGCTGGTGTAATTTTCTGAGGCAATCAGCTCGATATGCTCTTCCTGGCGACGCGTTTCTTCTTCGATCGCGTTCCAGAGCTCATCATCATAACCCTTGATGGACATTTGCTGAGAAAACATTCATAGACTCCGAATTAGGTTGGGACGGTGTGGGAAAAGCGCTGAATCATAGCAGAAAAGCGGGAAACAGGCCACTCTCCGAGGTGGCCTGAAATGAAGAATTAAGAATGTAGAATGATGAATTAAAAGAAAAAAAAGAACGAATGCTTCATTCCTGCCGGCCTTCGGCAGGAATGGCTCTTGCCGGTACGGAAATGATACGTTCACCATTTTCGGATTCGATGACGCCGGCGGGTTTCATGGATTTGGCCGGATTCACGTTACCCACCTTGACCGGAATGGCGATACTGCGTGATTGGGATTTACCGTTCTGGCTCAAAGTGGCCGCCACATTCAGATAAAACAGACCTTCCGCCACTGGTTTGACATGCACGCGAATGGAGTTCTGCTGATTTCGATGCTGTGGTCCGAGCGGGTAACGGGTGTTGGCATCGACAATGCTTAGCGAGTCATCCAGGCTGGTGAGCACCGCATCCAGGGCGTCGGCATCCGCATTGGCGGTTACGATGAGATCGATGGCCAGGGTTTCATTGACGGCTGCAGCTTTGGATTCCAGGCTGTAACTCATTTCGATCGGCGCATGGGGCTTCATGGTGTGGCTGATAACCGCTGATTTATCGCTGACAACGTGATCGGTACTCGCTTCTTTATTGCATCCTGCCAGCATCAGAGCAGCAAGTAGCAGTATCAACATGTTTTTATTTAGCATCATAAATTCCAGACCCTTAATTCGCTGTCAGACTAACATTAAAACAACTGGTACCGCTTGCAGTATCGAGATAATTGTAATCGTACACTTCGATAACATACGTACCCGCAGGTAGCCCGGTGTATGTGAGTGTTTCCTGGTTGTTGGTTGTGGATTGCGCCGCTTTTTTCAGCGTGCCCCGTTCGTGCAAGACAATATCCGGATCGGTATTCGTGGGGCCCGTCGTTTTGCTCGCAATAATCGAAATATTCGTGGTCGCCGGAAGCGTAAAACGCAGGAACCGGTTGACACCGATGCCATTATAATTCTGCGCTTCAGATGTGCTACACACATTTACTACCTGACCCGTTGCTATGGCTGCATGAATCGGGAACATCGAAGTGGAAATACCGGGATCATTGCTCACCTGTGAGTCGCCGTAAATATCCGTGATGGCATCGATATTCTGGTTACCCACCAGGGTGTCGATGGCACTGGCGGAAGCGGGGTTATCCTGCTTCAGGGGATCGATAAAACTGAACACACTGGTCATGGCCAGGGTATTGCGCTGCTCAAGTGAGAGCACAGCAAACATGGGCACAAAACCCAGGTTCACAGTATCGCCGCTGTCGGAACCGCTATCATACAGATCATACAGTATCGCCTGGATAGAACATTCGCTATACCAGCCCTTGTTTGTGGCGCAGGTATTATCATCCACATTCAGATAAAACCCGGTAGCCTGGTTCGTGCCGGAGGCATCTTTGTAGATAGGATCATCGGTGACGATACCGGACCAGGCATTGCCCCAACCCTCGCTCATGGCTACGCGAATATCCAGTTTGTCCCCCAGTCCATGCTGTCCGCCGATTGAATCGGCACGGGAAAAGAAGGCTTCGAAATAATGTCCCCATTCGTGAATAATCACGTGGTCATCGTATTCGTCGGTGTCACTGTCCTTCATACCGAGTATATAGATATCCGTGCCGTTGAAATAGGAACTGCTGATGTGGCCAATGGCAGGATTCTCCGGAGTGATAGCCACATTATTAATACTCCAGTTGAACTTAAGGGTCGGGAATGCAGCGCCGGCGCAGGCGGATAACACTTTCTGCATGGCATCGTAGGTGGAGTCCAGGATCGCAAACGGCGCTGCCGGCCTGCTGCTATCAATCAGGTTACCGCTAGCATCCCAGCCGGATGCAACCTGCATGTTAATGGGAGATTGAAGCGCAATGGCATTGGTTTCCGCAACATACAGGGCGCCGCTGCTGGTATTATCCACCACGCTCATATTCCAGGCAGGACTACCGCTTTTGAGCATTTCGGCTCGGGCACGGAGCTTCACGTTGACAGTATTACTGTCCACACAGAAGGTGTAATTTCCGGCGCTGTCAGTGGTATCCGAATCCAGCAGGTTGTTGGTCGCCACATTCCATGCCTGAATACTGATGCCTCTGGCAGGCTGATAACTCTGGTTACTGTAATCCAGTGATGCACCTGTACCACTGGTGTGTGGCACCCGTTGAAACGACAATGTGCCGGTAATCTGGGCCTGGGTTGCCGTACAGCTTTTGAGTGCGGGTGCAGGATCGGCTGCCGGACAGGCGATGGGGTCAAGGGGCGTTGATCCGGTACCGCCAGTGCCGCCTGTATTGCCACCACCGCTACTGCCGGAACAGCCTGACAGGATAATCGCGCTGATAGCAAACATTGTTGCTGTTTTGAGAAAGCCCATGCGTCTACCTTAAGATTGGTTTCGCCAAGTATAGTCAAAAGAATCACGGGATTTTGTGACTCAATCACGTATAATCCCAGTCCAATCAATAACCTGATTCATCTGAACAAATCGAACTCTATGGCTCAATACATCTATACCATGAACGGGGTGGGCAAAATTGTCCCACCCAAAAAAGAAATTCTCAAAGACATCTACCTGAACTTTTTCCCCGGCGCGAAAATTGGCGTACTGGGTTACAACGGTGCGGGTAAGTCCACCCTGCTGCGGATTATGGCGGGCGTGGACACAGACATCATCGGCGAAGCCCGGCCCCAGCCCGGCATCAACATCGGCTACCT
>Ga0114931_10002058_pt1 | contig 25636 bp, 29 predicted proteins | sample 2SBtaG_FD_89579 | JGI IMG/M metagenome (GOLD analysis project Ga0114931, IMG submission 89579) | Deep subsurface microbial communities from Kolumbo volcano to uncover new lineages of life (NeLLi) - 2SBTROV14_V59a metaG | ecosystem: Environmental > Aquatic > Marine > Volcanic | place: Kolumbo... | reverse complement strand
TGGTTTCTAAAAGAATGTGAGTGGCGCTTCAATGGAGGCAATCACCAACAGCTCCTAAAGCAGCTAAAATACTGGTATAAACTCTCTAAACATTAGCCCTTAGCTACTTCAGCCCCATCTTTTATTGCTCCCTTATAATCCCCAAGCTCCACCTTGGCTGATCCCCTATTATTGTAAGACAAAGCATTATCCGGTATGAGCTCAATAACTTTATCATAAGCCTCTATTGCTCCTTCATAATCCTCGTTAAGCAATTTTGCAGCAGCATCCATGTAGTAGTCGTTAGCTGATTGAGTAAAAGCCACATCTAATGATAAAATTGTAGTAAAAAGCGAAAATAAGATTATTCTGTAAAACGGAGTTTTCTTCATAATAGCCATTATAGTAGAAGGGCTGTTTGATATCAAGAAAGAAATATTATGTGAAATAAAGGATCAAGTGAATTAAGATAATAGCAGATGGCATACGACAAGAAACTGGCACTAAGGCTAACTAAGGCATTCAGCAGGCGGAAAGGCGCGGTCGAGAAAAAGATGTTCGGCGGGATTGCGTACATGGTAAAGGGTCACATGTGCTGCGGTGTTGTAGACGACCTTCTTATGCTGCGCATCGGACCCGATGCTTACCATGAAGCGCTCAAAGAGAAACACACGAGGCCAATGGACTTTACAGGGCGGCCAATGAAGGGTTACATCTACGTCGAGCCCAGGGGCTTTAAAACGGACGAGGCTTTAAAATCCTGGATCGAACGAGGGATAAAGTTTGTAAGAACCCTACCGCCTAAATCAAAGAAATGATATTTAAGAATTATCCTCTTCATTCGCTGGCGGCATCCAAAAAGGATTAATCCCCTGTTCATTTATGATGACTATTGGTGAGTCTGGATTTTCAACTGTTTTTTCTTTTTTAACTTTTAGCGGTTTGGGAACCCACTTCCGTAAATTTTGACCCACATTTTCATAATACTTCAAAATAGCTTTTGTAGTAGCTTCTACAAATAATTTAGAACTTCCGAATTTCCCTGCAAGGTCTATAACTTCAACAACATCTAAAGTTCGAGGCAAACTTTTTATTCCAATTGGAACCAGCGATGTCGGATTTTCCAGAGCTTCTTTTAATTTTTTCATTTCGGTAATACCCCTTGGCCAATTAGCTCTAATATCCAAATTTTCGTCTTTTAAGCCTAATATCTGCCTAGTTAACCAATTTATGCAGGCTTGAGGATATTTACGATCTTGCGGTGCATTCAAAGACATTATTATAGAAATAGTCCTTCTGTTAAAATCAGCGATAAGATGCAGTCGAGAAGCGGCATTAGGAATTTCAAATTCTGCATCCAAATAAAAATCATTTGTTAAATCTTTTACATTTGCTTCATAGTTCACGGCTGGATCATTAGTTCGGGACCTAGAGATATATTCATAAACTGGTTGCCCAACTAACTCACTAAGCCTAATAGATAGATATTTAGAATATTGTTGCCAGCTCGATATAGTATCTTCAATAAAAGAACCACTTTTCTTAACTTTAACTCCCTTATTTACATTAATACTAATTTCTCTCCAGCCTTTACTCATTTGCGTAAAAGATGAAACCCCGGACCGTGAGTCTTTCAAATAATGAATAAACTCGGCAAGGATAAATGCTTGCTCCGGATCACTAACAATTTTATTTCTTAAAAGTAAAGTTGCTTTTGTTTGAATAGATAACCAAGAAAAGTGAAATAAATCAGTCGATTTGATTTTTTGTTTCGATATTTGTACTGGGCTATGAGTTGGAATTGTCACAAATTGATTTGATATAGTGATTAAGGCATTAACGCCGTTTAGTTTTGCCAAATCTAAATATTCTTCAATTTGTTGCTTAGTAAGAAGGTTATTCCCGACCTTTGATTCTACAATTGCTGACCAGACTTTATTATTTGATTTAATTATTATTAAGCCATCAGGTCTGCTCTTTTTATCGGTTTTATTATCCTTCTTAAACACAATCTCCGTATATGTTGAGACAGTTGATCTTTTAGATGCTGACACGCCAATTTCTTGTAGAATTTCTTTCGCAAAATCTGGAACAATACGAAAACATGCTAAAAGAATCGAGGTAGAGTGTTGTTCTTTTTCAGAATCGGAAAAACTTGGAATAAGTCTAGCTGGCGAGGGCTTATTTTGAATAGTCTCTTTCATAACTAACCTATTTTAATAAAACGCTTTTTTTATAATAAGCTAGATATATGAAATAATCAAGATCACTTCGTAAACAATTTAAGCACAACAACCGGAATTTCTCTCCCCCCTGCCCTACCTTTATATGTTTCATAACCAGAATAAAGCATGACTGCCTTAGCCCACAATCTCTCGCGTTCATCTCCTGTAGCCTCATGAGCCGTATAAGCTCGGGACTCGCCGTCGAGCAGCACTTCGACCTCCGGGTCAGCCGTAAGATTCAGGTACCACGCGGGGTGTTTCACATTCCCGCCCTTCGAGGCGATCAGTATGATATCGTCCCCGTCCTGGTAATAGACAAGAGAGACCGTACGCGGAAGCCCGGTTTTAGCCCCTTTCGTAGTTAACAGAAGGCAAGGCCAGGCAAATGTCGAATTGAATCTCCCCCCAGTTGCCTTTATGAGCCAGCGGTCAACCCTTGTGCCCAGGTTTATTATCATCCACGCCCCTACCCTGCTCGAACCAAACCATGTAAGCAACCTTATCCACAAACTGTCTTGATTTACTCTACCTCTCAATGGATATTACACCTCGAAGTTGTAATTTATACTACACTAAATACAGATATTTTATAATGCAATTCAGAAAGAACTTATTTACACGTTGCCTCAAACTTAGTGTATCTTTATATGAAACTAAAATTCGGGTGACGAGGAGATCAAAAAATGAAAACTCTTGAGATATTAATAGGAGTAGGTGTGTTATTAAGCGTAATTCTAAGCGGATGGGCGCTCTATGAGATCACTTCCATGAAGGTTGACGTTGCCGTCCAGAGTAAGTTAGTCGAGAATATAGAAGACGATATCAAAGAGCTTAAATCACGCCCGGCGCAGGCTGCTCGTCCCGCGGCGCCTTCGCAAGCCCGTCAGCAACCCTCAGAAGTAGTGGTCAGCATTGACGATGACCCTATAAAGGGCGACCCTGAGGCACCTGTGACCATAGTGGAATTCAGCGACTACCAGTGTCCGTTCTGTAAGAGGAACTACGATAACGTCTTGGGCAAAATCGACGAAGAGTACATTAGCAAGGGCAAAGTACGCTATGTTTTCAGGGACTATCCTCTCGCTTTTCACAAGAAGGCGGCACCTGCCGCTATGGCTGCAAACTGCGCAGGGGAGCAGGGTAAGTACTGGGAGGTCCACAACTTCTTGTTCGAGAACCCGGACAAGCTCGATATCCCCATCATCATCGAATCAGCCCAAGCTCTTGGGCTTGATAAAACCAAGTTTGAAGCTTGTGTAAATGATAAGTCAAAAGAGTCTGAAATAACGGACGACTTTAAAGACGGCCAGCAATACGGCGTGACAGGCACCCCTAGTTTTTTCATCGGCAGGACAGAGGCCGGGAAAGAGATTGCCGGAACATTCGTAAGAGGCGCGCAGCCCTTTGAGGTCTTTAAGCAACACATCGACGAGCAATTAGAAAAAGCAAATTAGATTATCCTTATAAGGGCTCTTCACCCTAGAATAGAGAGGAGCCCTCATTCATCCGCCGTATCTTCTCTAATTTCAATAATATAAGTTATGAATGTCCCCATTCCCTCAAAGCTCTATAGCCGGCTGAGTATATCATTCTTAGTTCTATTAATTGTCTTATTTAGTACGTCGTGCACCAATATGGGCAGGTGGACACAGACACTAAATCCCGAGGAGGTAAGTAAAGATGAGCTTAAGAACCTCCCTTACGATGTTACGCCCGAGCATGCGTTTAGAGTAAGCCTCTCAAAGAAAGTCCCTTCAAATAAAAAGAATATTCTTTTAAATGTCGATAGACAGTTCACAGAATTCAGCCGTTGTTACGACCTTGGGGATAACGGCCAAGAGGCAAAGAAATACCTTATAGCCGTTGTCGACGACACTTTTGAGTGTAAATATCACGGCGGGAAATGTAACGGTGAGTTCGACCCGGGCGCCGGGCTCATAATCGTGAGCTTTAAGGCGTTTAACAGAAAAGGGGTTCTACCGCTTCTTAAGCATGAATGGGCCCATGCTTACGGATTCCTCAGATCCGACCATGAGAATTTAAAGTCCGTTAAAAAATGTACGAGATACTGATAGCTTCCGGCATTAAATCATGACAAGATCAAAACATTACTACTTAGAGTAGTTTGGGGCTTTATACCTATCGTCATAATCACTAGGCTTACTGTAATCCCCTTCCAGAAACATCTTCTTTGCAGGATCAATTGCCTTGTCTCCCCTCTTCTCATTCAACTCTTTTTCAATTTTAGCCTGGTTTATCGGCTGATATGTATAATTGACCTTAACAATCTTATCTTTAGTATTGGTGTTCAGAACGAGTTTTACTTTTGGTAAGCGCCAGGTCTGGGTTTTAAAATACATCATTTCGTCTGTCTCTGACGGCTCGCCGTAGCGGTCATTAAAGTATTCCGAGAACGCCTCTTCAAGCCACTGTTCAGTCGGGGTGTCCTCTGCATTAAATATAAGCGAGGTAGAGAGTAGTTTCTTGTCGTAGAACTCAAGACCGGTTTGCACATCGAGACCGTGGGGATTTACCGGCAGGTCCACTATTACTCCCTGCATCACTATCATCCTTATCTTTTTCGAGTCGACCTTGTCCTCTATTATCCTTTTACCATTTGTATCAATGACCTTTTTGGCATCTTTATTAGAAATGCCGAACTGAAAACCAAGCGGCGAGAGATCCGCAGTCGCTTGCTCCTCAGCCGCGGCGTAAGACGCGGCAACTATAATTATTAGCATTAGCGCTACACCTCGTTTCAATATATTCATATCTAAGTCCCCCTGATATTGACTTTGCACAGCCACATATTGCTATTAAATCAATAACAGTATAAAAATGTATTAAAAACGGCCAAGAAATCAAGTGCTTATTCAAACCAGAGCCGCTGGGCTACATAACTCAGTACTATTATAGCGATAAAGTAGATTACCAAAAATACGTAGCGGGGTGTCCAGCGTATATTTGGTTTCAAGTCGTCTCTCTTATAGGTTTCAACGCTACCCCTATGCGGGAACCAAAGACTCCATAAATTCCCGACAGCAATTGCCGTAAGGCAACCAGTAACGTTCCACCAGAGCCATGAAACCCCGGGGAACCACATCCAGAGCACAAGGTTTATTGAAACGCCCGACAGCACGCCGAGCTTTACCCCTGAGGCACTCGCCCTCCTAAACATTATCCCGAGCACAAACGCCGCCAGCACCGGGCCGTAGAATATCGAACCCACTTTGTTAATCGCCTCGATCACCGTATCCGAAATGCTCCCCACCAGGAACGCAAACCCCGTGCACACTATGCCCCAGAAGACCGTGAGTATTTTAGACCATACGAAATAATGCCTGTCGTCGGCCTCGGGTTTTATATACCTTTGATAAAGGTCTTTCATAGATGCGGCGCTCAGAGAATTTATAGATGAGTCGAGGCTCGACATAAAAGCCGCGAGGAGCGCTACCACTATAAACCCGATCAGACCGTGGGGAAGGTAGTTTAGGACGAATATAGGCACCATGTAATCGACTTTGTCTTTAGGAATCAGGTTCATAAACTCCTCGTTCTGAAACGCAAAAGAGCCTATAATGAGACCCATCGAGAGATAAGACAAAACAAGCACAAAACGCACTATTCCGTTAAACATGAGGGACCTCTTTGCGTCATCCTCGGTTTTAGCGGCCATCTCCCTCTGTATCTGGCTCTGGTCACACCCGTAATAGGACACGTACAGAAAAAACCCGCCGAATAAAAGCGCCCAGAAGCTAAAGTCCTCGCCGTCCCCAAAACCGTGTTTATCTAAATTAAGTATCTTGAGACGCTCGACCTCGATTCCCGAAACCAGGCCCTCCCAGCCTCCGAGCAAACTATACGCACTGATTCCGACTATAAATATCCCGATAGTCAATATACCCATCTGTACTAAATCACTATATACAACGGCCCTGATACCGCCCCAAACATCATATACCATGGTTACAGTACCGATAATGACTATTGTAGGAAACAGCGGCACATCCAGTATCGCAGAGAGAACGATCCCGATTGCGTATATTGCCACACCTGTCGCGAGCGCGCGGCTGATTTGAAATATCAGGCTTACTATAGAGCGAGTAGAGGCGTCAAAGCGCCTCTCTAGATATTCATACACGCTAACTACCTGAGCCCTGTGTACAACAGGGAGGATGAAGATCATGACAAACACCATGGCCACAGGGATGGCGAATTCAAACCCTAGCCACGTGAGACCTCCCCCGGGCTTAAGAGCTACGAAGGCAGGGGCAGAGATAAAGCTGATTGCCCCCAGCTGAGTGGCCATGGTGGAAACACCGATTACCCACCAGGGGATATTCCGCCCTCCGAGATAGTAGTCTTCTACATTCTCCTGCTTCTTACTCAAGTGCCAGCTGAATAATATCAGGAAGGCTCCGTAAACTACGACTACCGTCCAATCTAGATAATTCATAATTGTTTAAGAAAACTTACATCACGCTTATGATTTGCAAAGAAAGTGCAGCTTGTACTAGACCTTGCGCTAGAATAATATATACCCCGAGGGATAATTTAAAAAGAGATAATTCAAAATGAGAACCTTAATAGGAGTGATAGGGACAGGGGCTGCAAGTGAGCAGGAGTGCGTTACCGCAGAAAGAGTCGGCAGAGAAATTGCCAAAAGAGACCTGACACTCGTTTGCGGGGCGATGGGAGGCGTTATGGAAGCCGCTTGCCGGGGAGCTAAGGCTGAGGGGGGGATCACAATCGGCATCGTCCCGGGTGATTCCAGAACCGACAGTAACCCCTACGTCGACATCCCCGTGGTAACAGCTATGGGTCATGCCCGAAACATAATTGTGGTTCGCTCCAGCTCAGCCGTTATTGCAATAGGCGGGAGCTACGGTACATTATCTGAAATAGCCTTTGCTCTTAGATTGGAAATACCGATCATTGGAATAAAAACCTGGGATGTATCACCGGAGATTAAAAAAGCTGAAACTCCCAAAGAGGCAGTGGATATGGCTATTGAGCTTATTGGTACTAACGCTTAGCGGCGCATGCGGTAAAAAAATGCCGCCTCCGTCTGTTCCCAGTGCCAACGCAAAGAAATTAGAGGATTGTCTCAGGGGAAGCCTTAGTGTTGAGAGAGGTACCAGATACCACACGCTGGAGCAGGGGGAGACGCTCTACAGAGTATCCCGGATGTACGGCGTAAGCGTGAATGAACTTATAGAAGTCAATAACATAACGGACTACACGGACATTGACGCAGGCACAAGGCTCATAGTACCCGGAGCAGTGGTAGCCCGGGGCATAGTGTGGCCGCTACGGGGGAAGCTCTCGTCGAGATTCGGCCCGCGGGGGAAAAGATACCATTGGGGCATAGACATACCGGCTCCCCGGGGAACTCCCATAAAAGCAGCTGCCGACGGGCTCGTACTCGTAAGCGCGGACAGGCTCAGGGGATACTCGGGATACGGACGGTTAATCATCATTGAGCACGGGAACGGAATACGAACACTCTATGCGCACAACAGTAAAAACAAAGTGAGTAACGGAACATGCATCAGAGCCGGTGAAGTAATTGGGGAGGTTGGCTCTACGGGCAGGTCCACCGGAAACCACCTTCACTTTGAGGTCAGGCAAAACGGAAAAGCGGTAAACCCATTAAACTACTTACCATAAGGATAGAGGACAAAATTATATGATGATCCTGAAAGATTATATAAGAGATATTCCCGATTTCCCTAAAGAAGGGATTATATTTCATGATATCACACCGCTTCTTCAAAACGCCAAAGCGTTCGAGAAAGCGATAGAAGAGATGGCCGAGCTCTTAGACGGACAAAAGATCGACTCACTGGTAGGCATAGAGGCGAGGGGATTTATTTTCGCCTCGGCGCTTGCACTCAAGCTGGGTACGGGTCTTGTGATAATCAGGAAACCCGGCAAACTTCCCTATGTTACGATCAACGCATCCTATGATCTTGAGTACGGCACGGACTCGCTTGAAGTACACAGGGACGCCATTCACGAGGGGAGCAAAGTAGTGCTTATTGATGACCTTCTGGCAACGGGCGGTACCGGGTTTGCGGCTGCAGAGCTCATTGAGAAGCTCGGGGGTCAGGTGCTCGGTCACTGTTTTCTCGTAGAGCTCACGGACCTCAGGGGTAAAGAAAAGCTTTCACCTCACCATGTATGGTCAGTACTCAAATATCCGGCATGAAAACTCTAGGTGTAATTTTAAATCCGGCTGCGAAGATTAATAAAAAACACTCTTCAGATATTGTAGGGGGTTTCAGGCAGATCTTCGGCGAAAGCGCGCTCGTTACAAGCACATACGATAAATCCGAGATCCCGGGCGTAATGAAAGAGTTTCAAGCTGAAGGCATAAAGCTCTTACTCATAAGCGGCGGGGACGGCACCATCTGTAACGTATTGACAACGTATATTAATCTTTTCGGTGAAGCAGGGCTTCCGGTCATAGTACCCCTCATGGGCGGCACGATTAATATGATAGGGGACGATGCCGGGCTCAGAAAAGATCAGTTTCAGGTCTCAAAGAACCTTCATAGTTTAATACTAAATAAGAGACCTATACCGGTAATTAAGAGAGGGCTTATCAAGGTTACCGATCCGCACTTGCCTCGGCCCGGCTACGGATTTACCTGGATCGACGGTCTCCTGTACAGGTTTCTGCTCGATTATTACAACCAGGGCGCGGGGGTACAGGTTGCGTCGATGATGGCAGTGAAGCTCGTTCTGAATTCACTTTCAAATACTGATGATTCGGAGTTTAACGATATTGAATCCAGAGTGTATATCGGAAACGAAAAACTGCCGTATGAAAATCATCTGCTGATAATAGCTTCGAGTCTTAAAAAATTCGTATTCGGATTTGATATATTTAAGGAAGAGGCGAAACCCGGAAAAACGTTTAACGCAGTATACATGAGATCAGAGTACCAAAAGAAAGAAAAACTGAAAATACCTCTTGGTCTGTACAGAAGTCTGGAGTCAGACCCGAGCGGAAATTTTATCAACAGATCCGTCGATACTATGGTAGTTGAAAAAAACTCCGGGTATATAATTGATGGAGAAATTTATAACCACAGCGAAGAAGACACAATTACTCTCGAATCCGGCCCAGAGCTCCGTATCTATTCGCCAAAGGGTAAATGCAGTCTTGAGATTTATTAATCTAAAACTATGAATAGACAAAAATGGACAGCATAAAAGTAAATTTAAACATAACTGAGGATAAGTCGTACGATATCGTAATTAAAGAAGGCGTACTCACGCAAGTAGCCAGGGAAGTAAAGGATGAGGGCCTGGCCTACAGATTTGCAATAATTACGGACAAGACGGTGGAAGACTTATACGGCGGAAAATTATATGAAGATTTTATCGATAATGGTCTCATAGTGCAAGTTTTCGCATTTCCGGCCGGGGAAAAATACAAAAACAGAGAGACCAAGGCATGGATCGAAGACCAGATGTTAGAGAATAACTACGCTCGTGACTCGGCTGTAATCGCGCTCGGGGGCGGAGTCGTAGGGGATATGGCGGGATATGTTGCGGCTACCTATACGCGCGGGCTGCCTTATGTACAGATACCTACTACATTAGTCGCTTGCGTCGATAGCTCGATTGGCGGAAAAACCGCGGTCGATACCCCTCACGGGAAAAACCTGATTGGCTCGTTCCATCAGCCCTGGAGGGTATACGTAGATGTGAAAACCCTCAGCACACTAGGTGAGAAAGAGATACGGGAAGGTCTTGCCGAGGTAATAAAATACGGCGTAATTAGCGACGGCTCGCTGTTTTCATATGTCGAAAATAATCTCGACAAAATATTTTCCTATGATAATCAAGCACTGACTCATATTGTGAGAAGGGGCTGTGAGATTAAAGCCCATGTCGTAGAGAGGGACGAAAAAGAATCTGATCTCAGAAAGGTGCTTAATTTCGGTCACACGGTCGGACACGCAGTCGAAAACTTATCCGACTATACTATTTCGCACGGGCAGGCAATATCCATCGGAATGGTCGCAGAAGGGAAGCTTGCACTCGAAATGGGACTATGGAAAAGAGAAGAGTTCAAGAGGCTGACCACACTATTGGAAAAAGCGGGACTCCGTACAAAAATACCCGACGAAAATGACATTAAAGATATAATAAATACTATGAAGCTCGACAAGAAATCAAGAGCAGGCCGAATTGAAATGGTTCTGCCCAGGGCTATCGGACAGATGTCCAAATCTCAAGATGGTTATGCACAAAAGATAGATGAATCCTTCATAAAAAAGGTACTTTAGCCCCCTTCCCTATCCCTTATTAAAAATAATGGCAAAACGAGAGATAAACCCGATCCTTGATATTTCAGAAATTCTTATTCCGATCGATACTGAGGAGCTCTTTGGCAACACTAGACCGTGCGCTCTAGAGATCGGTTTCGGAGACGGGGACTTCTTAATTGAGACTGCGGGAATCAGGCCGGATAGCAATTTTATCGGCATAGAGATCAAGAAAAAGAGATTCAACAAAGCAGTAAAAAGAGCCCATAGGAGAAAAGTGCCCAACATTAAATTCCTTCATATGGATGCAAATATAGCTTTAACCGAAATATTCAAACCCGATACTTTCAACGAAATCTACATTAACTTCCCGGACCCCTGGCCCAAGGACAAGCATGAAAAAAACAGGATAATGAAGGTCGAATTTCTAAGTAATCTATCTATAGTATTGAGAGGGGGTGGTAAACTTGAAATAGCGAGCGACCACAGGAGCTATATTGAAGAGAGTCTCGAAACCCTTAATCACATGTCTGTATTTATAAACAACTATGCCGAACCCGGGTACCAGAACGAATTGGAAGAACGTATAGAAACTAAATTTGAGAAGGGGTTCAGAGAAGATGGAAGAAAAATTTACTACCTAATGTTTACAAACAGCAATTGATTCAAGATACTATCTGTATAAAGCAAGATAACGTTAGTATAAAGATTATGTTTTATAAGCGGGTTTGCGTTCAACCGGGTCGGGCATAATAAGAGTTTGCCTGAGAGGTAATGTATAAAGCTAAATTCAGATTTGGAGGATATGATCGATGCACAGGATTACAATTTATACAGGATTATTATTAACTTCAATAATGCTCTCAGGCTGTTCAGGCGGAGGCTCGGGACCCGGATATCTGTTTCAGATAATCTTTATAGTTCTTCCTGTAGCAGGCCTGGGCCTTTTACTTCTTAAGAGGAGTGAAAATACTAACGACTCTCTATATATCTTAGAGGGACAACTTAAAAGACTTTCCGCCAAATTAGACAGCTTGGAGGGAAAAGTATCAGAGCTCACTCAGAAAGGAACTAAACCCAGAACGAAGAAGTAGCTATACGCCTGAAATCAGCGCTTTTTATTGTTATCGCCTTTTTTTATATTCAAACTGCCTTCAGAGTTTTCAAGAGCCTGCATCTGGTACTCAATCGGAACATAGCCCAGGTCGTTTGTAGCGTGAAGCACACCGTTTTCATCCTTCCACATAAAAAGCCCCCTCTTTACTCCCGGAGAAAACTCCTCATTACTACTTTGGCCGATTGAAGGTGAATCAACTGGTTGATGACCCTCCCGAGCCCCCGGCTTCTTCTCTTTGTCGGGTTTTTTCGCGGCTTTTTCCCTTTCCATCCTTTTTCTTTTGAGCTCGGCGTTAACCTCGATATTAGTATTCCGCTTTTCCGCCGTCCCTAGCGTGCCGACGCCGTCCCGGTAATCTATATCCTCACTCTCAGAGAGCGTGGATAAGTCAAAGTTATTTAAGTCCTCTCTCGGTGTTACAATGTAGTCGGGGAAATCAGGAGGTGGCTGTATTACATCGGGTGTTTGTGCCGCGGGAGGACTGGCTGGAGAATTCTGTGCTTCTGAGCTCTGGGGTATTAGTATCAAAAGACCAAAAAACAAATATACCACCAATATATAAAGCTTTCCCATCAAATTCCTCCGTATTTAGTGCTTAAGTAAAATATACACCTCTATATCCAAACGCACAACCAGGTATATTCTAGCATTTTTATTATTAAAATGCAATATGAGGTCTATGGTGTAACCAACTTAGATAATTACATATTTGTTGTCACTCAAGTGTCAGTGGTAATGTGGAGGTGATACCAGTAAAATGCAGCTATCACTAATGCGTGCGTAATCTTACCTTGGGCTACTATTTTAGGAATGTCGGCAGCGGGCAGAGTAAAGGTCTGAATGTCTTCAGTATTATCAAATTCAGGCTCTTTCACTTTCACGGCAGATTGAGCGAGAAAGGTATAACACTTATTATTCTGAATCGCCGGATTAGGTACGACTTCTCCTATGCAATCCCATATTTCGGCTTTAAAACCCGTCTCTTCGAGAAGCTCCCTTTTGGCGGCATCAAGGGGGGCCTCTCCCGGATCAATCATTCCTCCCGGAATCTCAACAGTCACGGAGCGGATACCGTGGCGATACTGTTCAATCAACACAACTTCTTCCTCCGGAGTAATTGCAACTACATTTATCCAATCAGGGGCCTCTATAACATAGAAATCATGCTCCCTGCCCGTTACCGGGGAAAGCGCTCTATCCTGTCTTACTGAAAAGACCCTATTAGATCCTATTTCAGTTGTCTTGAGAATATCCCATTTTTTAATCATAACCCGATATTACTGTGTAGCTAAAGATAGTTACATCATATAATTAACCTCTAATCTCAATCTTTGCTAAGTTTTTCCTAGTACTTTTTGAGTACCAAATATCTACAAATTCTGATATAGAGTTCTTTTCGTTTTTTTCTATCCTCTTATAAATTTCCAATCTGAGCAATTTTTTAATTCTAATATAAACTCTCTTATCCCTCGCCCCGTATTCAAGAGCTACTCTACTTAAAACATTTCTGAAGCTTCTCTGGGTAACTGCCTCATCGATAAGCCCCAAAGACAGCGCCTCATCTGCCGAATACATCTTACCTGAATAAAGAACTTTTTGTGCGTTATTACTTCCAACAGCAAATCTCAGATACTCTACAACGCTTGAGAATACCGATGAGCCGAATGTTAATTCGTTTAGCGCTATCTTCGGCTTATTCTTTATCATCACCCTGTAGTCGCAAGAGAGCGCCAGTATAGTGCCCCCTGCGATGGTATGACCGTTGAGCCCTGCTACTACGGGTTTAGGAAACATAAAAATCTCCTGAGTGAGCTTTGAGAATTTCCTTACGTAGCGCTCAAACGCCTTTTTTTTATAATCCATAAACCCGGGCACATCGAACCCAAAAGAGAAAAAATTCCCCTGCCCTGTAAGTATTACGGCTCTTACGCCTTTGTCCTTGGTGAGTTGCCCGAAGCATTCTTTAAGCTCATCCACAAGCTCTTCGTTTAGAGCATTCACCTTTGCTCTAACCATAGTCACTGTAACTATATCGCCCTTAAGCGATACATCTAAGTATTTCATAAACACCCCCATAATATATTTATTGGCATGTTAATGGCTTTAACATTTAGGCTACAGACCTGTACACACACATATACACTATATAAAACTGAGCAAATAAACACTATACAAAGCTAAATTTACGGTTAAAATTAAGCTTCATTTGAGAGAAGAATGTTAAATCAAGGAGGCCGATAATAAATGAAAAGTTTTATACTATTTGTAACTGTATTTGTTCTATGCGCGGGCATAGGGGTGAATTCTTCCAAAGCAGACGAAAAGGGCGATGCCGCTAAGGGTAAGGTAATATATGAAAACAATTGCGCCGCTTGCCACGGGGCAGAGGGTAAAGGCGACGGCGTAGCGGCCCAGGCGCTTGATCCGAAACCAAGAAACCTGAGCAATGTAGAGTTTACTTCATCTGTTACAAACGAACACCTTTACAAAGTAATCAGCGAAGGCGGAGGGGCTGTGGGCCTATCGCCTCTTATGGCTCCCTGGGGAGGAGTCCTGTCTGAGGCCGATATTTGGGACGTCATAGCCTTCATAAGACAGGATGTATGTAAATGTAAGTATGAGGGGAAATAATCACCAGGTACTTAGTAGGGTATAACAGAAAGAATTCCGGCTTTAGATTTCCTTATATAAAGACGGAGTGAACGCTTTCTATAAGAGGTTATATAAATGAGATTAAACATGTTACGTATTAAATCGTATATCCCTTTGGTAATATTAGCGGCGATATTCTTTACAGGATGCTCCTGGTTCTCACCGGGTTCTGTGGAAGACCCTGGTGAGGCTGTAGACGCTCCGACTGAGCCTGAGGTAATAGACGAAGGTTATGAGGAAGGCTCGGGTTATCCAGAAGAAAACTTTTAAAAGAAAATAGCGGTTTTGAGCCTGAAATAAACCCACTTTTGGACATTTAATTCTAAATGTTAATATTTTCGTCCAGACTTCAGGGAGAGGTGACCGAGCGGCCGAAGGTGCACGCCTGGAAAGCGTGTAGGGGGTTTACGCTCCCTCGAGGGTTCGAATCCCTCCCTCTCCGCCAGAGAATATAGATAAAACGGGGAGCAGACGATAAATATTTCAGTTATTATGATATGTAACAGCTCTATTATATGAGTATGGGTATAGAGCTTGTTTTTGGATTAGCAGTTTTATGAATAGAGATAAATTTCCAGTTAGTCAGGCCCGTACGGCAGAGGCTTGCAAACCCCGCCAGGCCCGGAAGGGAGCAACGGTAGCAAAATCCCCTGAGCGTTGCGGTTAACCTGACTAACTGGTTTAGGTGCGCTAAATGTCCTACCTCGTCCTTGCCAGAAAATGGAGACCTAAGTCCTTTGACGATATCGTCGGGCAGGACTACATTACACAGACGCTAAAAAATGCAGTATCGAGCGGTAAAACCGCCCACGCATTTATATTCTCGGGTCCTAGGGGGGTCGGGAAGACTTCAACGGCAAGAATAGTCGCCAAAGCCCTTAATTGTGAAAAAGGGCCCACGCCGGACCCCTGCTCGGAATGTACGTTTTGCAAAGAGATTTCCGAAGGCAAGTCACTCGACGTGATCGAGATCGACGCCGCTTCACATACCGGGGTAAATGACGTAAGGGAGATTATCGAGAATATAAAGTATCTCCCGGCTTCGGGTAAGAATAAAATATACATCATAGATGAAGCGCATATGCTCTCTCAATCGGCTTTTAACGCTCTGCTTAAAACTCTTGAAGAGCCGCCGCCTCACGTGCTTTTTATACTCGCCACAACCGAAGTGCATAAGATTCCCGTAACTATATTATCTCGGTGTCAGAGATATGACTTCAAAAAAGTAACAGTCGAAAAAATAAGGCAGCAGTTAAAAACAATAACCTTAAAAGAATCTGTCAATATTGATGATGAAACTCTCTATTTAATTTCTCAGGAGGCGGACGGGAGCGTAAGAGATTCATTAAGTCTCATGGATCAGCTTATAGCAACTTTCGGAAGCGATATTAATCTTGAAGAAGCAATTTCGATATTGGGCATTCTTGACAAAGCCTTAATAAAGTCAGTCTTGAAATCTGTACTAGAGAATAACCCCAAGCTCGCGATCGAGAGCTTGAACAGCGTAATCGAAAAAGGCATTAGCCCAAGACGTTTTGCTGAGGATTTGCTTAAAACTCTTCGATACGCGGTCTTGGTTAAAACGTGTGGGAAGTCCGTCGTAACAGAGCTTTCGGAAGAGGAAATAACCGATATTGAAAAACTTACATCTCAAGTAAACGCTGAGAGTCTTGAATCCCTTTTCAATTTAATGCTGGAAGAGGCTGAAAATATTCAAAAATCATTTTATCCCCAAATGGCGCTTGAGCTAACCCTGATTAAATTATCTACACTGGAGCGGATAGTGCCTATCGAAGATATTATAAGTAAAATTGAATCTCTCAGGGGCTCATTAGAATCGGGTTACGGGAAACCCGCGCGCATGGACGAGCACCGTGTTGATTATACTAAAAAAGAAACTTCCGGAGATATAGAGCCAACTCCGATTGAAAAAGCGGAGGCCCCTACTAAATCACCAGAACCTGAAGCTAAGGGGAGCATGCCTGGGGGAAATCAAGAGGGAGGGTTTATACAGTTTATAAAGGGCAAAAAGCGGATACTCGGGACAAGACTTGAGCAGGCAAATGAGATAGTGATTGAAGATTTGCGAATCAGGATAATTTGCGATAAGGGATCGCCCGAAGCTCTTCACCTGAAGAGACAAGAGTCCAAGGAGGCGCTTAAGAGCTACAGCAGGGAATTCTACGGACGAGATATGAGGATCGATATAGAGGAAGCCGACTCTCCTGCAAAAAAGAGACGGGTGAACAAAATGCAGAGTAAAAATACAAAAGAGCAAAAAGCACTAAACAGGAAGAAGATACACGATGACCCGATAGTAAAAGAGGCGGAGGAGATATTCGGAGGACGGGTCATAGATACAAAACCCAATTAAAAGGAGCTGAGCAATGAAACTAGGCGGCGGTGGCATGAAGAACTTACTTAAACAAGCCAACAAGATGAAGGAGCAGATGGAAAAGCTCCAGCAAGAAGCCGGAGAAAAAACCGTCGAAGCTTCATCCGGCGGAGGTATGGTAACTGTGGTTGCCAAGGCTAAAGGCGAAGTGGTTTCGATAAACATTGAGCCCTCCATAGTACAGGACGACGATATGGAAATGCTCCAGGACCTGATAACCGCCGCAGTGAACGAGGCATTGAATCGGGGACAAGAACTGATGAAAGACGAGGTTTCCAAACTTGCCGGAGGGATGGGTCTTCCTCCGGGTCTTATCTGAGCCATGAACCGCACAGGTCTTCCGGACCCAATCTCAAAACTGATAAGCGAGCTGTCGAAGCTACCCGGCATAGGCGAGAAGAATGCAACCAGGCTCGCATTCCATATATTCAGGGCTCAGGATTCTTATGCTGAAAGCCTGGCCCGCGCTATAGTCGATACGAAAACCAAAGTGATCGTATGCAGCACCTGTTTTAACTTCGCATCCCAGTCACCATGCGCAATCTGTAAGGACACTGAAAGAGACCAGGATTCCATATGCGTTGTGGAAGAGCCTCTAGATCAGCTTGCGATTGAGAAGAGCAGGGAATTTACGGGCCGTTACCATGTGCTGAACGGGGTCATTTCGCCTATGGACGGCATAGGGCCTGAAGACCTCAGGATTAAAGAGCTGATAGCAAGAGCTGAGCGGGAAAGCATAAAAGAGGTGATAATAGCCACAAACCCTAGCGTCGAAGGGGAGGCTACGGCTCTTTATCTGGCCAAGCTGATAAAACCTATGGGTATAGAGGTAAGCAGGATCGCATACGGAGTGCCTATGGGTGGGGATATAGAATATATAGATGAAATTACATTAAGTAAAGCTATTCGAGATAGAAAACATATATAATAGATTGATACCTAACAATAGTGTGTTACGAACACTCGGGTGTGGGAGGACGAGATGCCACGAACCGGAAGAGCGTTTAATGAACTAGCCGTGGGAGATAAGCTCTGTGAGAGCATGACGATCACAGAGGCGCACGTCGTAATGTCGGCGGGGCTGTTTAACGACTACAACGCGCTACATACGAACGAACCCGGCATGCGGAATTCGAGGTTTAAAACCAGGATAGTCCACGGGGCGCTCACTTTCAGCCTCATGGTCGGGATTTACAGTAAAGTATTTCACGATACCGACATATCGACCGTAGAGGCGTCTATTAAGTTCACGGCCCCTATATATATAAACGATACTGTCACGATGGAGTGGGAGGTAACCGGGCTTGAAGAGAAGACCAAGCTCAACGGCGGCCTTGTAGCGCTCAGTGGGGAGGTACGGAATTCAGAAGGGACAGTAGCCGCTACACTCGAAGCAAAAATCCTTGTCGGAAACGAAACGATCTTTTAGACAATCTATGAGCAACCCCTGACTGCCCAAACCCCGTCCCGAAATCGGGATTACCGTATTGGCGGGCGCGGTAAAGATTTATATGCATTCGTAGATAAGGGTCTCGATAAGAAGCTCAACATCCGGATATTCTTAAACGGCTTAAACGACATTAGAGCAAGGAGGGTTGAGAATGATAAATAAGAGGTTTAAAAACAGGGACATTTTTTAACCCTTTTCAATTTAAAGGTATTGGTAATAGTTGTACTTTTATTTTCCCTTATTGGCATTACTAATATAAATGCCCAGGAATTATTAGTATATAGCTCGGATACTGATGAAGTCCTCAGGTATAACGGTGCATCAGGCGCTTTCATCGATGAATTTGTACCATCCGGAAGCGGTGTAGGCTAATTGATGCTAATAATTTAGTTTTCAGGGGATCCTTGCAACCAATAACACCGATCCCGACCCTTTCCGAGTGGGGGCTGATTGCAATGGCGGGAGTGTTGAGGATAGTCGGATTTATGATTATGAGAAGAAGGAAATTAACTACATAAGAGAAGCTGAATAAAGTATATAAACAAACTAAGGGAGCTTCGGCTCCCTTAGTTTGTTTACTCAGCAGGATGAAGCAGGACTTCTTAGACTATTCAGAACTCTAACTTATACTAGTATAAACGGAAGGGGAACAGTACATGTCATTAAATAAACTTATTATACAATTTATCGGGAGGGCAGAATGCGGTTTTTACATATAATGATCAGAGTAGGCGACCTGGATAAAGCAAAAAAGTTTTATACAGAGGTCCTGGGGCTTGAGTTCCATAGGCAGACCGAGTACCCGGAGGGGAAGTTTACGCTTGCTTTTCTCGGTTACGGCGGAGATACTGAGCCGTTTCTGGAGCTTACTTACAACTGGGGTACCGAGAGCTATGACCTCGGAAACGGCTACGGGCATATGGCTTTCGGGGTGGAGGATATTCACGCAACATGCGCTAAGATTGAAGAGCTTGGGGGGAAGGTTGTAAGACCGCCCGGACCGATGAAGCACGGGACAACGGTGATTGCGTTTGTGGAGGACCCGGACGGTTATAAGGTTGAGCTTATTGAAAGGAAGAGTACGTGATGCAGGGTGCAGAATTGCACTCCTAACTAATTTAATATCTTCTTTTGAGCGATCACGCGCGAAGTGTGGATTACTAAAAATTGCAAAAATCACCCATGGGGGCGGAGGCGAGTGTTTTGCGGCGATGCCTGCAGGAATAATATAAAGCAGCCGTAGCAATGTAGAAACCCTGTGTCCGCACGCACTGCGTGTACGCTAAAAAATAAATTATGGAAGTTGAATGATCCTTATAATGCCACCCGCACGTATAAGGTTCTTAACGCGGACACAGCGTGTCCATTCAAAGGGTTTCCGCTATAGAATTGTATAGCTCATAAGTATCTCTGTAGTAACTGAGAAATAGTTTGAGCGCGGGCCCTGCCCGCCGCTATTTATGTATGCCGGAAGAGTAATGACAAATACAACTACAAAAGACAAAAGACGAGATCCTGAATAGATCCCGTACCGAGTACGGGACATGGTTCAGGATGATAAGGTGTTAGCCTTTAATATCGCGGCGTTTTTTCCATATTTTTTCGAGGTATTTTTTGATGCCGGACTCTCTGCCTATGTCTCTGGGTTTGTAGAATATCTTTTCCTTGAGCTTGGTTGGAAGGAAATGCTGTTCCTTTTCATCCTCCCTTTGGTCGTGTGAATACTTATAGTTCTTACCGTATCCAAGGTCTTTCATGAGCTGAGTGGGCGCGTTTCTAAGGTGCATCGGAACCGGGACATCGGGCCTACTGCGCACTTCGTCAATAGCGCTCCCGATGGCTTTATAAGAGGCGTTACTCTTGGGGCAGCCCGAAAGGAACGTCGTCGCCTGGGCGAGTATAATGCTGGCCTCGGGCATGCCTACGTAGTCAACGGCGGTGAATGAAGCGGTCGCGAGCGTGAGTGCATAAGGCTCGGCGTTCCCAATATCTTCAGAGGCGAGCACTATTAGCCTGCGCGCAATGAACTTGGGGTCTTCACCGGCTTCCAGCATCCTCGCAAGATAGTACAGAGCGGCATCGGGCTCGCTCCCGCGGACGCTCTTAATGAAAGCGGATATAGTGTTGTAGTGCTCCTCCCCTGCCCTGTCGTAGCGGTAATGGCGGGTCTGATAGGCTTCACGAACGGTGTCCCTGGATATATCGAAGGACTCCCGCGTTTCGGAGATATCAAACGCGACCTCAAGGGCATTTAACATAGTGCGCGCGTCGCCGCCACACTGCCGGATGAGCTCTTCCTGAGCCTCTTCGCTCAGCACCGCCTTCTTTATGACCTCATCCTGACCGAGAGCTTTATCTAGTATTGCCAGGAGGTCTTTTTCCGTTAGCGACTCCAGAACATAGACGCCACAGCGTGAGAGTAGAGGTGAGATTACCTCAAACGAAGGGTTTTCCGTAGTGGCGCCGATAAGAACAAGCGTGCCGTTTTCAACGCTCTTAAGAAGCGCTGCCTGCTGTGATTTGTTGAAGCGGTGAATCTCGTCTATAAACAGTACCGTACGCTTACCCATGCGGAGCTCGTGCTCGGCTCCGGAAATTATCTCGCGAAGCTCTTTTACGCCTGAGGATATGGCGTTTATCTGGACGAAGCGGGCATCGATCTTGGTAGCCAGGAGCCGTGCGAGCGTGGTCTTGCCCGTACCCGGTGGTCCCCAGAATATCATGGAGCGGATATGTCCGCCGCCAAGCATCCTGCGGATTACGCCGTCGGGACCAAGGAGATGCTCCTGACCCTGAATCTCTTCGAAGCTCCGGGGCCGGAGCCTTTCGGCCAGAGGCACCGCATCCTCGGGGGGTTTAAACAATGAAGGCTCTTTAGCCGGGTCTCTTGAAGACATAAAAAAAGAGTAGTGGGATATGCCTAAGAAATCAATACCAATCTCCTGCCCGCTTTACTTGTAATAAAACTGTAGCAGCACTAAGATTACTCAAAATAAGCAGGGGAATATTAATTTCCGGAATCTCCACAAGATGGCTATCAAAAAAACCCCCAAGACAAATTCAGGGAACTCGAACTGCTAATCCGATCTCATTACAGTGTGATTTATGTAGGCACGCCCGAGGAAGAGCGTACTCACGGGCTAACCAGACTCCTTGCAGACCGTTTGAGGATACCGTACTTCCGCTGGTCGCGGACAAAGGGTCCCTTGTACGGCTCCCGAGACCTAAAGACCGCGAGCTTTTAAGAAAGAGGGCCGGTTCGATGAGATATTCTTTGTAGACCTGCCTGACCTTGAAGCGAGGACAGCAATCTTCGGAATCCATCTGGAAAAACAGGGCAAAAACCCACGCCGTTTCGATACCGATACACTTGTGCAGGATACAGAGGAGTTTAGCGGCTCTGAGATCGAGCAGGCAATAGTAGCGGGCCTGTATACGGCCTTTTCCGGAGAGAAAAACCGGATACGGAAATACTGCTACATGAAATAGATAGTACGAGCCCGCTGTCACGGACAATGGCCGAGAGAATCGCGGCTCTAAGATACTAGGCGCCGCAAAGAACCGTCTTCGCTAATTAAAACTCAATCTGACAGAGCGATTTAAGCAGGCTCTTTAACAGCAAACGAAAACATTATCATCGAGAAGCCGTTAATAAGGAAATATATCCCAACCAGAAGCCCGAGGATATATGTGCTAGAGGACGGGAACTCGGCATAAATCAACACACCTAAAATTAGAGAAGCTATACCGCTAATGAGCAGCCATCCCCAATTTGGAGTGGGCTTCATCTGAAAGGCGTGAATGATCTTGAAGATACCCTCGACTAGCAAGAAGGCCGCGAGTAGTATAGTAAGAGTTATAACTCCTTCAAGAGGATTCTTAAGGAGAAGATAGCTGACAATTAGATATAATACGCCGCTTATTAGTATTAACAGGAACCTTTTCCAGTCACCTGAGAAGAAGGAGCCAACAACTGAAATTACTCCGCCGACTAATAGAATTACCCCGATTACAAGCTCAACAGCGTAGGTGGAAATCATGGGGTGGCCTATGGCTACGAACCCGGCGAGCACATAAACAATTCCCATTACCAGTAGCCACCACCAATTTTGTCTTAGACCTTCAGGTATAGTAGTTCCGCTCATTTTTCTCATATCCTCCTTTGATCCTCGTCTATACCCGGAATAAATATCCGGGGATACATGATATGCCACTTATAGTATATCAGGCTTTAAATTTTACAAGCTGAAGAGGTTATTCATATAAGGGCAGTGATTGTGGCAGCCTCTTCTCTCCCTCACATTGACAGTAAAGCACTAATCCCCCCGCCTTTTTTACAATCCAGTCCCTGAGCTCACTGTGAAGGCCGAGCCAATACTGGGAGTCCAGTCTCGGGCAATTCGAGATGGAAAGTAGAATGTATAAAGAGGCAATAGAATGCTCCCATAAGGAGTAGCGCCGAAAGGGCTATCGCGGCTACGGAAAGAACATTTACGTACCTGAGCCCTATACTAGTCTGCCATAATTTATTGAGCACGACTCAGAGAACAGAAATACTGTGTGACTTGAAAATTAATCAGTCACACCGAAAATAGAGCGTACCTCCGGGATATCTTCTATTTCCGCCAATACAAGGAGCTTGTCGCCTTGCTTTAATACCGTGCCGCCTCTAGGAACGAGCGAGGCGTCGCCCCTTTCAATGAGCATTATGAGCGCGCTCTTTGGAAGAGAGAGGTCTACAATTTGCTTACCAAGAGCGCGAGAAGTCGCGGGGAGAGTGAACTCTATCTTATCGCTGTAATCGTCGTAAGGGAACTCAAACTCGACCTGTTTCATCTGATCTCCGGCTTCAGGGGCGTCGAGCCCGAGCCACCGGGCAATCAACGGGATAGTGGTGCCCTGAAGGAGTACGGAAGTAATTACAATGAAGAAAACCAGATTGAAGATAAGATCGGCGTTGGGGACTCCCGCGAGTAAGGGGAACGTGGCCAGGATGATCGGCACCGCGCCCCGGAGACCGACCCATGATATAAAAATTTTCTCGCTCAAGCCCGTCTTACCGAACGGGAGCGAGAGGAACACCCCGAGTGGGCGTGCTATGAAGATTAAGAATATTGAAGCTGCGATTCCTGAGAATATGACAGGTACGAGCTTTGAGGGAAATACCAGCAGTCCAAGTATCAGGAACATGGTGATCTGAAGGAGCCATGCCAGGGCATCGTGAAAACGAGTGAGGCTTTTCTTATTTATAAACTCACTCCCACCCATGATAAGCCCCGCAATGTAGACCGCGAGGAAACCGCTTCCCCCTATGGCGGCTGTCGCTCCGTATGTGAAAAGAACGAGTGAAAGCGTGAGCACCGGGTAAAGACCCTCATAGTCGAGTCTTAAACGGTTGACTATAAAAATAATAGCTTTACCCATCCCATAGCCGATAAGAAGCCCTAAAGCCATCTGCACTATAAGGAGGTAGAGCATACTCCAGTATGAGGCCCCGGGGCTAGTAATGAGGTGTACGAAGCCCAGTGTCAGGATTACGGCCATCGGATCGTTACTGGCGGACTCAAATTCAAGAAGCTCTTTCATATTTCCTTTGAGCCTTGTGCCGCTCGAACTCATAACGGAAAAAACCGCCGCAGCGTCGGTGGAGGAGACAATAGCGCCCAGAAGAAGCCCGGTGAGAAGGGAAAATCCCAATATTAAATGAGCGAACAACCCGAGCAGTATAGCGGTCAGGAATACGCCCACAGTCGAAAGCGACACGCCGGGCCCGAGTACGGGAGCGACTCTTTTCCAACTCGAATGTAAGCCGCCGGAAAATATTATGAAGGCGAGAGCGAGCACTCCAAAGAGCTGAGCCACCCACGGGTCTTCGAATTCGACACCGCCCGGGCCTTCAGAGCCTGCGAACATGCCTACGAGAAGGAATATGAGAAGGGCCGGCACCCTTAATCGTGAGGCGGCTTTCCCCGCGAATATACTAATAAGAAGTAATACCGAGGCGCCGAAAATAATATATTCAATCGAATAACTCAACTATGCACTTCTCCCCTGATATATAATATTCTCATGATAACACCTCCGGCTTCAAGATATATGTCGGGATAATTTAGTTCCATCTAAGGTTAACCGATATTGATTCCCAAGCTTATTATAATTATTCTATATGCTATTATAATTCAATAGATGGAGAGGGCGCGGCTGAGCGATGAAAAATTTCATAATAGTTCTATTTTTACTAACCGGGGCTTGGGCGCTTACGTCTTGTAATTCCACCGAAAAAAGTACCGTACCACAAGCCGGCATACAAAAAGTATCCGTTGACCAGGAGAGTAAAGAGAGGGAAGTTACGTTCCTGTCCGATGTATATCAGATAAAAGATATTTACAAATCGATGATTGGCCCTTATACGACAACCGAATTAAAGTTGTCGGATAGTGAAGAGCCCGAGCTTATTTGGATTACAGGCTTTAGCGCTGAAATGGTGGAGCCCGACGGCAAAACACGAATGTCTCAGGAATTCATGTGCCATAGTAATCTGAATATTGACGCAAAGACCCATAATTATTTATTCCAATCGAAAAGAAACCCGCCGATTGACAGAATGTTTACCCTTTCCCAGGGACAGTACGAGGTCGAATTTCCGGAGGGTTTCGGTATACCGATACTCTCACCGGAAACGCTTACCCTTACGACGCAGGTGCTGAACTTAAACTATGAGCAGCCGGACATAAAGACGCGGCACAAAATAAGGATAAAGTACGTAAGGGATTCCGATCTGAAATCGCCGATGGTGCCGTTAATGAAAATTTTCTCTAACAGCTTAAAACGCCTGGATGAATCTGAGAACGGGTATTTTAATCTGGAACTCGCGGACGAAGAGCGGCACGGCGCCGGGTGCCTCCTTGGAGAGAGCGTGGGAGAAAGAATCATCAGGGACGATTTGGACAGGAGATACACCGCGCACTGGGTTGTAAAACCCGGACGCGAGGTTAACACCACACTTGTAACAGATATGCTGAAAGTCCCCTATGACACCAGAATCCACTACATCGCTATACACCTCCATCCGTTCGCCGAGTCACTGGAGTTAAGAGACTTAACTACAGGGGAAACAGTATTTAAAAGCTACGCCAGAAACTCAGAGGACAAGATCGGGCTTGACCATGTGGACTATTATTCGAGCCCTGAAGGTCTGCCTATTTATAAAGGACACCAGTATCAGCTGATAAGCTCTTATAACAATACTACCGACGAAGATCGTGATTCGATGGCTGTAATCTATATGTACGGACAGGACAGGGAGTTCCGGAAACCTAACCCGAGTATAGCGAATATCTTGCAAGTAAAACCGTCTTCAAACAATCCGGAAGGCGGGATGTAACCCCCCCACAACCCCGAGCCCAGGGTGTATGCATCAATATAAATTAAGGGGCTGAAGTAGCTAAGGAGTAGAAAGAAGTCTAAAATAGCTACTATGTACCAACGAAAAAGCAGACTTACCCCAAGTCAACAAAGCAAACTGATAGAGCACTT